>Ga0208161_1000013_pt1 | contig 87973 bp, 131 predicted proteins | sample CB_VirMetaG_3_FD_184538 | JGI IMG/M metagenome (GOLD analysis project Ga0208161, IMG submission 184538) | Freshwater to marine saline gradient viral communities from Chesapeake Bay - CB_1508_1S Viral MetaG (SPAdes) (version 4) | ecosystem: Environmental > Aquatic > Marine > Coastal | place... | reverse complement strand
ATGAGTTTCTTATCCTCTTATACATCTTCTAATCCTTTTCTCAGCGGACAATCTGCGGCTACTTCCGATTATTTAAACGGTCTTTTGGGTTGATTACTTGCTTTTATAATTAAATGACAAGGGGTAATAGAAGTGCAGCTTTCTGACTTCGACAAAAGTAGAGTCAGGTATCATCTGGGATACTTCACTGTTTCTGTGCCAGCGGGTGATTATGCTCGTCTGGAAGAAGCAATGAATACAGTCCCGGATTCTTACTTCTATGACAAGATCTCTATTCAGATTGGACGTTGCGATACGGCCGAGAAGAAAACTGAGGTTGCGACATCGCCTTCTACCCGACTTGAAAGCATTGCTGGCGACGTTGATCGTACAATTCGTTCCAGTAATGCCAAGGAGGCACTCAAGGTTTGGGACGAGATTTATCTCTACGAAACCAACCGTCTAGCCGGTATCCTTTACGTTCCGAACTACAAGGATCCGTTCCAGGCCAGATACCGTTACGAACGCTCTGGTGCTGAATTTATCCAGGCACTCCCTGGTCCCGCCGACACCGCCGTTGGCTCTCGTCTTTATTTACATGAGGTTTGGAGGTAATCATGCCAATCGGATTCGTTGGGCCTGCTTTACAGGGCGCTAATTTTATTGGGCGTGTTGGTATTCCACTTCTTCAGCAAGCTGGTATCGCAGTTGGAATGGCTGGCATCGGTGCTGGTGTCAGTGCTTTAACCAGCAAACGACAAGCTAAACCTCGGCAAGCTAATTTTACTTCTCTGAGTAGCGACCAGCTTCCTGCAGGCGCTTATATGACAGAAGCAGGGAGGACATATGGAATCGATTCTGAACAAGTTGGTCGCCTGGGCGGCTACATGGACGAACGAGGCCGCGTTTTTCTTCCTGCCAATAATCGAGTGAATCCATCGAGCTGGGGTGCCTCCCCCCCTGGCCGTACTCAGCCTTCTGCTCCAGGCCTTCGCCCCCCTACTGGTGCACGACCACCCGCTTTATCTGCTGCAGATCGTGCTTATGAAGCAGAGAAGTCTCGCGTTGCTCAGTTAACCGCACAAGATCCGGAGCTTCAGCGATACGAGAAAGCACGTGAAGCAGCTAAAACTCAAGAAGAGATGAATGCTGCCCGTGATATTGGAATGCAAATCTGGGCGCAAAAGAATCCTGGTCTTGCTGCTGAGGTCAAGCCCGGTCAATCTGGTTACGACGTGATTCAAGGAACCCTGGCAGGACAAGCTGCGGCTCAGGGTTATGGTTATCAGATGCCACAGCAAATCACAATGACACCACCTCCTGGTGTTAATGTTCCCCAAGGCTTGCCAGCCGTTCAATCGTTTGGTTCATCTGAAACTTATGGATCGAAAGGTTTAAATCTTGATCCTGAGATTGCCAAGAAATTTGAAGAGCTTCTTAACCAGGCCAAACAATGATATTCTTGGCATTGCTTCGCATGTAAGACCAACCTGCTGGACATAGATCATCGATCTACGGGGGCCAGTGTTGTTGCTTTAGTTCCATGATTCTTTGCCCTAATTTTGTCAAACGCCTTGCAGCTACAGTAAGCTTGATTGCCGTAGTGCAGCCAGTCTTTACTCCAGGCCTCAAAGCAGATTCAAATTGGGTAGGAGAACAAACCATCTAAGAGTATGGCCCCTAAAACAGTACAACAACTTTTTGGCTTAAAGCCCGAAGAGTTAAATGCCCTTACTGTTCTTTCGGGACTAGAGGGGTATCGCGGTGGTCAGGGACAAGATGTAGCCGCTGTTGCAGCTAATGTTCTTTCCCGAAGACTTCAAGGTGGATGGGGCGGTATTGATATTCGAAATATTGCTAAATCACCTGGTCAGTACGAAGCTGTATTCGACTATTCGATGCAGCAGCTAGCAGATCCAGGTTTTGGCGCAAAAGTTCTTGGCGGTGAAGCCGAGTTTAATCGTTTACGCAACATTGTTAATAATCCAACACTTGTCGGAGAACAATTTAAAAAATCAAAAGGAGCGCAGTCTTTCCGAGGTGTTGCTGCATATGGGAATAAAAAACCCAGTGATTACACGCCAGTTCCTGGCAAAAGTAATTTTTACTTTAATCCTTTAGATCAGAATCTTTATCAAAAAGGTATAAATATTTTTGGTTCTTCGTCGGCAGGGTATCAGTCTCCATTATCGACACAAGTTCCTTCGACAGACTCTAGAAGTGTAGAGGAGATCCTTTCCTCTGCTCTTAGTGGAGTACAGAAAGCCGCCCTGGAAGAACGCGAACAAAAATCACAAAGTCTTCTTGATACGGTAAAAGATACTATCAAGGGATCTTTACTTCGTTCTGTAGTTCCGGGATTACTTCCTTTAGGGGGAATGTTCTGATGTCTCGTTTCTTCCAATATTTGGATAAAGACTATCTTCCGGGAGAGGTTTATGAATCTCTCCTGGGAGAAGCTCGTTTTAGTCCAATGGCCATAACGGAAGCCAGGGCAGAGAAAATGTTTAAATTCAAACCAGACAAAGACGACGGTTCATATTTTCAGCGTTTTATGGCACTCCAGAACAACCCAGAGCTTCTCGCTAATCAAGCGTTTAGCTCTTCCCCTGGTTTCTTTAATGTAATGTCCACCTTTGGTGGATCGCGGTATAATTAACAAAAAGCGGTAAGAACATTGGCGAGTTCAAATAGTAACAAGCAGCCACTGCTGATTGATAGGCCTTTATTTGATTCGGTGCGAGTCACAACTCAAACTGTTGGTAGCTCTTCGGCTAATACTTTGTTTGTGCAAGGTGGTCAGGCACCGGCACTGCTTGTCGACATGGACGCCAACCTTAGCGAAGATATCAACAGCGGTGGTGTTGTTGACTCTATTGCAATTACGCGAAACGATTTCTACCGCGCTGTTGACTACACTGTCAATACCACAACCTCTGGAACTGTCATCTCATTGACTAGCGGCCAGGTTGTTCTTATCGCAGAGACAGGTGTTCTCGGTACAGCGGCAGAAAGCGGTTATGGTTATTACACTTACACCGGAGCAGCTACGCTGACTGGAGTTAATACCGCGCTCCTATACTCTGGTGGTACAGCGACTGGCTTTGCGTACCAGGGGGTTGCCTATGGTTACCAACCTGCTGTGACCTTGGCTTTCTATCACACCCGTAATACCACCACACCAATTCCAGCCTCGGGTGACTACAAGCTTTTGTTCTCTAAAACAATCCCGGCCAACAGTGGCTCTGTTGATTGCGGTGATGTGATGCCGCAACTTGCCACTCCCATCGCCCAGGCAGGCAACACCAACGGGCTTGGTAGCACTGCACCTCTCCGCAACAAAGGTATTTATCTGGAGCGTGGCGACCGTCTTTACGTTGGTGTTTTCCCAGATGGACCTAACATTTCTGGTTACATCCCAGGTGTTCACGTCACTGCTCAAGGCGGCTTCTTCTGATCATGGCTAAGAAACGAGGAAGTTCCTTTGGTAACTTCGTTCGTTCAGAAACGTTTACACCTAGTACCGTCCAGCCGATTAGGACCGAGTTCTCTAGAGGCTCGGTTCCTGATTCTATTTACTCTGCAAACAGGGAATCTGCTTGGTCTCGCTGGAGGAGAGGGTTTGAAATCTACTGCAATACAGTCGCAGATAACACGTACAACTATCCTTTTGATTACCAGATTCCACTACCCCCAGGGACCGTTATACCCCCTGGTTCTAATCCTCCAAAAATTCCAGGGATCTTTCAAGGTTTCCCGACACCTAACAAAGAGTTTGGCATGCACTGGGCTGGCGTGCGTGTTGCTGGCAGCTTGAGGTTTGATAATCTCCGTGGAGCAGGAGGCATTGCTGCCTCAATTCAATCTGTTACTGAAGATACAAACTATTGGTACGTCACTCTTGATGGCGGATGGAATGCATCAAACCCGCTTCCTCCACCTCTTTACATTCCTCCTGTGATAATTGGAGGTAAAGTCATTGTTCCAGCTCAATACCCAATCAATGGGGAAATCTTAGAAGATCGGATTATTACCATTGGAGCTACGCCAATCAACTCAGAAACAATTGATCCCAACACCCAGAAAAGATATGGATATGTTCAAGGTGTTCTTGTTGCAACGGATGAAGTTAATGGCATCTTGACCATTCAGAAGCAGGGCTCTGTTGAATCAACGCCAGATGCAGTATTAAGGACTCCTTCTCAAGCTGCTCCACACGTTGGTCGTTACCTGATGACAGGGACGCGGTACTGCTGCTCTTGCCAAGATTTTACGCGTCGTGATTATGCGTACATGATGGGTTTGGGTAAAGGAAACCAAAAGGTCTTTCCTCGCACACGTGCAGCTACCATCAAGCCTGGTCGCTACGAAGTCATGACACTCAACGGGAAGGTTGACAATAGTGCCATGACCAATGCGACAGTTAATCGCGGAATGGAAGTGATTGCTCCTGCCCCTGAGTATGATATACCTCCAACCGTCACACCAAATTCATCCGTGATCCCTGGTACTCTACGTGACAACCCAGGTGTGTTTCGTGATTTTGGCCGTCAGTACTTAAGAAATCAACCTCTTCCCTCCCTTGAAGGAGCTACGTCAGAAGGTCCGGTTCTTTTTCAGGATTACAAGAGCAGCCGTAATCCAGACGGTTCGTATACCATCACTTCTCTCACTGATTTTTGGACACCACTCCTGGATGAACTTCGATACTGCAAACATATTTACGCTATGAAATTTACCGAGAAAGTTTTTCCGCCTGAGCCATCGGATCTTCCTGTCGAAATGGGTAGCATTGTGGAATGGGAACAAAAGCTTGTAGATGAAGCGAGGGAGCATAATGAAAAAGCTGGGTACAAACTTGCTGCACGTGGTCTTTCTCTGATGGATGTTCCTCCGTATAACTGCCAAGCACCGATGATGATGCCAATGATGCAGAAGCTATTTAACGTACCTTCAACCTTTGTGTTGATGTCAGGATTTACGATGTACGATAAAAATGGTCAGCCCTACGTACCAGCCCAAGGCGGAGAACCTGGTATCTAATGGCAAACTTTGGTGAGATCGTAGACGGTACCTTTGTCCTTTCGGAAGAGCAGCAAGCGATTCGGAAGTATGGCTTCAGTCCTATCGAGGCCAGTGGAACACCGACTGTGTACCACGTAGGAGACGTTGTGAACCTCCCTTATGGCTCAGGGGATGTCTCGTCTATCGAAGCCATTGGTTTAGCCTGGGCGGCCTTCTCAAGCGGTGTTACACCCCAATAAAAAAGCCCCACCGAAGTGAGGCTCCTCTCCCTAGCACCACGCCTAGTTTAGTTGTCCCCCTGGGGCACTGCGGCCTTTTGTTCCATTTTCTTAAGGTGTTTGCGCACAGCAGGCACGTTCCAGCGGTAGGTATCCCGTGAACGGGTTTCCGGGAAGGCTGCAAAGTGGGGGCCAAGCTTCAGTGTGCCGTCATCCCGGTACTTGAAGAGCGTCTTACGGTCAACGCCAAGGAGTTCTTCCGCAACCTTGACGGGGACCCAACCTGCTGTAGCTTTGGACATGGCACAGAGAAGTGCGTACTCTGATACCCTACATAGAACAGGGCAGGTGTCAAGACCCTTAACGAGGATTTAATCTCTTTTCTTTCTTACCTGGTGTGTGGGCAATCTAAAATGAGTTAACGGCAACTAAAGAGCATGTTCAACTGTGAACAGGAACCCCTTGCCCTGCTCATTGAATTAACTCCAAAGTTAGCAAAGAAGCGTTATAGACAATCTATCTACGAAGCCTGGGATCATAAATGCGGTTATTGCGGAGATCCGGCCACAAGTTTGGATCATATTGTTCCAAGGTTTAAATCTGGTTCCAGCAATAGAAGTAACTTGCTCCCATGTTGTCGTCGTTGTAATCAAAACAAAGCAAGTAACAAGATGGAAGACTGGTACCAACAGCAAACATTTTTTAGTCAAGCAAGATTAGATCGGATTTCGGCGTGGATCAAACAAGAAATGATAGATTTAGTAGATCAAGAAAAAACAGTTAATTACAAGCTGGCGGGATAATGGGTCTTACTTATAACGCAAACGACAAGAAATGGAATGTTTCCTATGAAAAGAGTGATTATCCGACGGATAAACCCGTTTATGACACGATGGAGGTGTGGGCAAAACAGGAGAAGAAAACTGGATCCCAAAAAGGTCAGTCATTTCAATTTACCGTTACCACCGATTATAGCGTTGGCATAAACAAGAATAAAGACCCCAATAAGGGTTGGGTCAAACTTGGTGACATCCCCGTAAACTACTCAAAAGAAGATCTTCAAAAGTACCAAACCACCCTGGGGAATTTCCAGGATCTTGCGTTTTCAGCTTCTAAAGCTTCCAGTGAAATACAATCAAACAATCAAATTCATCAATATATAAACGACGAGAACAAAAAATTAAACGAAGAAAATGAAGCTTTAAACGCAAATTACGACAAAGGTCTTTTGGTTATCTCATCAACGAAAGGCGGAGATTATCTTACTCAAATTGAAGCATTAAAGGAGCTTAACATTAAAGATATTCAAGATAATTTTGATACATTTTACATAACAGAAAAAATAACACCTGTCACTTTAAAAGCGGAAGATTATAAACCTCTTTATGGTGATTTTGATGCAACATATTATGCCAAAGAAAATCCGTCTGTAGCTGAAAAATGGGATACGGCTGTCGAAAATGGTGACCTGGACATCACCGAAAGATACACTAATAAACAAAATTTTCTTGCTTCTCATTATGCACTGCAGGGCAAGAAAGCTGGTAAGCGCGGTAATGCACCAGAAAAGACTAAGTATGCAGACGAATACATTGAAAAGAAACCAACTGATAAAGATCTTCAAGAGGTTCGAGATCTTCAGCTAGGTATTAATACGGATAGTCAAACTGATCGAATCCTTAAAGTACCAGAGATTGCGGCCGAATGGGAGAAAGCTAAAGACGGAGATACATACTGGAAGAAATTAGCAAAAGAAAGTTTTCTTGACATCAATAAAAAGGATGATTTTGTTGCGCTTTTCCGATTGTCTGATAGGGATAAAGATAAACAAATTAGTCTGGACTACAACGTTAATGCTGGATATGGTATTACGGAATTAGAAGATGCTATTAATACTGCAGTTGGCGCGAAAGCTACTGTAGACGTTAAAAAATTTGGTGCGCTTAAGCAGAACGTTCTTAAAGACACCATCGAAGAAATGAAGAAGGCTAAAGCAAAAGAAAGTACGATCAGCCTATTAGGAAATCTTGGTGGCTTTAGCGAAATTACAGATATCAACCAAGAGTTGTCAAACTCAATTTTAGGGGACAGTGGAGTAGGTGGTATGCTTTCTTTCACCTCTGGAGGAAAAGCAGAAGAGTCCCTGGAAAAAAGCCTTCAGAACATCACCGGTGTACGTAATAACGCTACATATAATTGGCAGCAATGGTTTGATGACACTTTAAAGAAAAAGTATGATCAAGAATTGAAACTCGGCTATACAGCAGACGAAGCAAAAAAAACCATAAAAATTGAAGCTGATTTTGCCAGCACTTTTATCGACAAATATTTAAAGCCACGTTTTGATACAGCTCGTTCCATGGATGAATTTAAAGAATATCTTGATGTCAGACAAGAGGAGCAAAACCCGTTCCAGACTCAAGATATGTTTAACGCAGTTAGCTTGGTTGCAGAACTGAGGGCCAAAAAATATCTTGATGATATTAAAAAAGAAGGTGATCGTTCTTTCGATGCAGATTTCTATTTCAACCCGACAGGCAACAAAGCAGCAGAAGATGCGTACGCTGAACAAGCTAAAACGGTGGCAGCAGACTGGAAAGCTGCTAAAGAAGGAGATTCATATTGGAAACAGCAGGCCTATCGCTTTGGTATTGATATTACCGATAAAGATGCTTTTGCCCGTATGCACTTTGAAGTCAAGGGCCAAGGAAAAGGTTACGACCCAGCCGAGAATATTTTGACAGCAAGCAAAGTGCAAGATTATATCTTTGATGAAATTCTTCCGGCATTGAAAAAAGAGTCTTTAAAACAAGGTACCATTTTTGGCCAGTTTGTTACTCCAGATGAATTTGCTGACGAAATGTTGAAGGGACTAGATCCAACAGATAAAGAAAACTGGAATGAAGCGTTACAGAAATTTGGTCTAGACAATTTTAAAGGAACTACCGAAGAACTGAAACAATACATTGCCGAGACATTACGCACCGGGTCCGCTCAAGAAATACGAGAACAAATTAAATACCTAAACGAGAAAAGACGCAAGCCGACTCAACAAATTCTTGGACTAACTTACATTGAACGAGAAGAAGATTACAAAAATGAACAAGCCACACCAGAGACTGAGCTGTACAAAGTCTTCCAATCCGCTGGTTTCCAGGGAACCGAAGACGAGTTTTATGAAAACTTCTTCCCGGATGTTGACAGATCTGAGCAAACACTACTAACCAAGGCGGGTTCTGATTCAGCGTTAAAGATTGAAGGTTTGGATTTCAGCGACCCGTTTGCTTCCCTTGGAACTATTGAAAGTTTCTTTTCCGATGATGAAAAAACAACTTTGGTTGATGACGATGAAAATGTCGCTCCAAAAACTTCAAGCTTCTTTAGCTTAGGATTAGATGACAATGACAATGACACTGACTACAAATCAAAAACAGGTAGTCAAATTCTTGGTGAATTTACATCCATGCTCAAGGGGCTCTGATGGCTGATAAACGAAAGAAGGCTGCCGCTGCTGCTAAGATCGCTAAAGATAAGATGGAGTGTAATAAACCCAGAGAGACCCCTGGACACCCAACAAAAAGCCATGTGGTCAAGGCATGTGAAGGTGATAAAGAAAAAATTATTCGTTTTGGTCAGCAGGGAGTCGAAGGCGCTGGAAAGAATCCTAAAACTGCCGAGGATAAAGCACGGAGGAAATCTTATTATGCACGACATAACGCACAAGATCCAAAGCCTGACAAGATGTCAGCACGTTACTGGAGCCACAAAACAAAATGGTAATTTCCTGCTAAGCTGTGTAGGTTGATTCTTTATCAGCATGGCAAAACCCAGATCCACGGCAATCCAAATTGAGTCTAAACCCAAGAAGACACGTCAAGGGCGCTCTAAAAGGACTAAGCTAAAGCCTGGGCAAAAACGTTATCGTGGACAAGGTATGTAAAAAGTATGTATGATTGAGAGTAATAATAGATACTCTCATGTCGGATCTTTCGCGTGCTGTTAATCTGATTCGTAAATACGAAGGGTTTAACGAAAAAGCATATCCAGATCCGTACTCAGGTGGAGAACCATACACCATCGGGTTTGGGACTCAGTTCTATCCCGATGGTTCTCCCGTCAAGCAAGGTCAGTGCTGCAGCCAAGAGAAGGCACTGGAGTATTTATTTCACGAAGTCAACGTTATTGAGTCCCAGCTTCTGCGTTTAAACTTAGGACTTGATGACTGTATGCGCCAAGCTCTTGTTTCTTTTATCCATTCAATTGGATGGGAACCTTTCCTTTACAGCCGTATGATTGACTGTCTTGAAACTGAAGACCTGTCAGGAGCAACAGAAGAAATTGGCCGTTGGATTTTTGATCAAGACCATAAAGTCATTGGTAGCCTGCTTGATCGTCGTCGAGAAGAGGTGAATCTATTCCTGCAGGAGGTTGACGCAAACCCCTGGTCCTCTACAGAAGTCCTCTTGACGGCATTCAGGAATTACAGCGCTGCTTCTCATGAAGTCCGGGCAATCCGAAAACTGGAAGAACAGATCAATCCTTATATTCTGTCAGAGTTTGCTAACGACTTTAAGATTGACGAAAATCCCTGGGTTGATTTTAGAGATGAGAGTCTAGATTCTTTGTTCAAAGTGTACGATTAGAATAGTTGTAGTAAAAGCATGCAGAGCGGAATGGAGCGATCAAGTGAGCCTAGAGAGTTTGAGCTTCCTCTGGAGTTGCAGTTTGCCATGCGCAAAGCTGAGCTACAAGCCTCTGAAATGACTTGGGACCAGCTTTACTCTGCTCTTCTGAACCTATATCACCAAAGGATGATGGAGTGGCACGCCATCAAGGATATCATGGCATCAGAAAATATTGAGATCGATTGGGATCATCCAACCGATCTCGAATTAGCAGAGCTTGCCGCCGCTTTCGCATACGACGACGAGGACGATGATGAAGATGATCTTCAGACCGTCTGAGACTCGTCAAGTTGAATAAGACGATCGAGGTAGAACTGTGCCTTCTTCAGTGATTCTGTCCCGCCTTTATGCCTCTCACGCCACAAATACTTCAGGATATTCCCTTTTAGGAATCCGCGATACTCTTCGTTGGTTAGGGCTGACTCGATGGCTTCGATGCATTCGATTCCGCCGTCATTGTAATGAGAAGGGTGGTTGACCGCATCCTCTTGGATCACAGGAGGTTCTTCTTTAGTGGCCCAGGGAACAGGGCACACACCGCCTGGGCAGTCACTTACTTCCTCTACCGGCGCAAACCACGACGTTTGAGAGACTCCTCCATCATCTCCTCGTCCGGTCCCTCCAATTCCAAGACCAGTGCTTTGGGCTTCGGTGATGCTCCCATTGCCAGCCCCTCCTCCATCGAGGGAATGTAACCCGTCATTCCAGGACGTGCTCCCTCGAGATTCAACGGATTCCTTTCGAGCCCCTGTTCGCATGCCACTAACCCGCGATTGTACATATCATATAGTGGCACATCATTCTCTTCATTTGCAATAGGTGCGCCAAATGTTTCTTCGTCAAGACACCGACACTTGACTTCGTCTTGGACAAAAGAATCTAAAAAACCGGCGGCGGAGTTGTGATACATGATATCCGAGATTGATTTGCTCCTTTTACAATGATACTATGGCAAGTTTCTTTGATCCTACTTACGATCCACGTCAGGATGCAGCATCCTCTGGTACGGAAGTAACTGATCTTAACCCTGAACGTATTTACGATACTGATCTTCGTCGTGTAGATGAAGAAGACCGTCGATCTGTTGAGTCTGTTAATGACAAACAAGGCAGAGTCTCAAGATTCATGAAGGCTGCCAAAAGTGCTGGTGCTTACAAACAAAGAGCCGGTATTGCAGAACCGACGATCCGAGGACGTACTCCCAGGAATCCGGCTTTTATTGATGGCACTGAGCTACCGAGCATGGGTGACCGGATTGGCCGAGGTGGAGGCACAAATTATGCAGACAAACCTCAGCCAAGATCCGGTAGGCCTTTCAATTAAACCTGAGAGAATACAACTTCTGCAGGTTGGTCTTGGTACTTACCTTTCCGATCTTGGTAGCTTACAGAGCAAGGGTTACCACGATAGAAAAGAAGTTGAGTGATCCCTTCATTTGCATAAATGCGATTGAAGAGTCCAGTGCAGTTGCTGATTTCTAACGTTAGATAACCTTCCCACATTGCCTCGGCAGGTGTAATATTCACGAGGATGCCGGAACGAGCATACGTCGATTTACCGACTGCAACAACAGTTACATCACGAGGAAGCTTCAGGCGCTCCATTGCGACACCAAGGCAGTAACCATAGGGCGGTAACAAGAAGTACTTACCGCGCTCATCTTCTAAAAGCTCTGCAGGTTTCAAGATACTTGGGTCAAAGTTCTTTGGATCACAATCACCAGCCTGTACTTTGCCGAAAATCAGACATTGCTCTGGTGACAACCGGATGTCATAACCATAGGAACCAAGTCCATAACTTAATAGTTTCCTTCCATTTTCTTTGCTGACCAGACGATCCACAAACGGAGAAATCATCTCCTCTTCTTCCGCAAGTTTTTTGATTTCCCAGTCAGCAAGTACGCTCATAACCTTGTTCAATCGTTCTTCAGTATACGCAAATTACTTGAGAATGTGCCCCCTTTCTTCGTAGATGTCTATAAATCTTTCGGTTGCCGACGACGTGTCGTCAACGGGAGGTAGATAGACAATCAAAGAAGTGCACGTCTTATGTTTACCAACACCTTCACTGGTTCTCATTACCAGAGTTGGGGGAGTTTTTAAAATACACACAGGGAAATTAAAGATTCGTGGGTCATAACGAATCATGTCTGTACAGTTTGTAAAGAACAGGCCTTGCTTCACTTCTCCTGCAAGCCATTCCTTATATAAACGGTTAAACCACACAGCATGGGAAGACATCAATGTTGGAGATGATGTTCGTGTCATCTTCCAGCGCTGCCTTTTCTTATCCCAAAAGTAAGCCCCAGAGGGGGGGAAGAGATACACGCTACCGTACCAAGGTTGAACATTCAACCCATCCTTGCTAGGTGTGTAGTATTTCTTTGCTTCTACATACGTGTTGGCAAAGTCAGAGCTTGCGACATCCAGATCGATTCCACCCAATAACTCATGGGCAGCCGTTACCAGATCTTGGCAAGTCACATACTCACGACCTTCGACGTGACTACTGATATGTTGGAGTCCCATTACTTTTCTGAAACTTGGTTGTAATCAATTTCAAAATAACGAATACCCTCTGCATCATTGATAACATAACCAGCTTTTTCCGCAGGGTCAATATTTTGTGCAGCAGACAGAATCCGACGAAATGTTTCAGCCATATCACCATCGTTTCCACGTTCGCACTCCTCTTGGGCAGAGTGAATTTCCTTGAGAGTCCAAAAGAACATAGAGCGTTCTTTGTTCTCTGGCTGAAAAACCATGATACCTGGACCCTCAACCTCCCAGAGTTTAAAGTATTGCTGGCCCATATCACCAAGAATTAACTTGATGGTTGCGTCAAGCATCCGTGTTTTAGTTTCATCTAGCTCTGGGCCAATGACTGAAGCAATTAATTTTTCACGTCGGTTCATTTTTCAATTAATCCCTGGCGAATTAAGGATTCAATAAGCTTGTCAGTTGGCTTATACAAGACAACCATCTTACCTAATATGCCACGTTTTTTGACAAGGTTTCCATTTTCATCTTTGACTTTATTTAATTCCCCCGATCGAATTAAATACTCAGCTACACAACGCAACCGTCGTTTCAGAGGAAGCTCAGCTTGTGGGAACTTGCCGCAGATTGTAGCTGGCAATGAATCCTGGAACGCAAGACGCAAACGATTCGCAAGCGTCATGTGAGAGTTCTCATCCTCTTCTTCATATTGCCTTAAGATTTCAAGGTATCTTTGCAGGCACCCATCATCGAAAGAGCCTTCTGGAGGCAAGAACATTTCCACCTGAAGTCTTATTGATTCAGGCAGTGTCTCATTGACGTTATCAACAGTAACGTTTGAGATATCGACAGTACTAAATCGGTGCGCCATCTTCCATTACCTGATCTGCGGTCTTGGTTTTGTATAGGCGGGGATCGCGGTGGTCAGCAGGGCATATCTCCCTGTTTTTAGCGAAGGAGCGAACCAGCGCATTCCAGGGGATGCGAATAACAGCCTTTTTATTTGTCATGGGAGAGGCGTTTATGTAATGGATGCCTTCAACCCAGCCCTTGTCTGGTTTGGTTTTTCCAATGGCAATCCAATTCCGCAAAGTCTGATCTGATACGCTCAAACGGCGAGCACATTCTTCCGTTGAGATATACTCATCAGCAAAAGCCTCTGGATTCAAGACATCGGTTTCTCCGTTTTCGTACCTGCTGTGCCACATGGAGGCCAAGATATTCCTGATCCCCTTGAGTTCAGCGGCAATATCTTCTAGACCTTTGCGAATTCCGTAAGCCATAGCAACAAACGCACTAATAAGATGCTAACGTTTTTAGAGATAGGATTACAACCATGGAAGAACAAATTCCACCGAGCCAACCTCCGGTTCAGCAGATGCCGGAAGGACAGATCAGCCTGGAGCAACTCGCAGAGATGAAGGCGCGTGCCAGGGATCTTGCCTTTCAGCAGGCTTTTGCTCAACAAGCGGCACAATCACAGCAAGCACCAAAAGTCGTCTACTTGCGTCGCAACCTTACCGTTGCTGAACTTTTGATTGTTCTCCTGATTTCTTGCGGTATTGTAACAGGAATTCAGTGGTCTTGGAATTTTGTTTCCAATGCTCTTCCAAAGATTGAGATTAAGGTGCGATAAATAAGCAGGCGTATAATTAAAGAAAGAATTGCGCAATACAATAGGTGGCAAACCGTAGAATCACGGAATTTCCAGCCATTAATGGGGGCGATATTATCGATCAGGACCTGCTTACGCTGGTCCATGTTTTCGAGGTCGACCCCACTCTGCGCAATAAAAAAATAACTTTTACAGAGTTCAGGGAATATCTTAATGTTTATTATGCTCCCATAAGTGGAGCAACATTCAGCGGAAACGTTACCATCTCTGGAGACCTGACGGTTACAGGCTCTAGTACCTTCAATACTCTTACATCATCTGGACTAAGTACGTTTAGTGGTATTGTTGTTCAAAACAATGCGATTGTTAGTGGAACAGTCAGTGGAACAACAATTACTGGAACCAACGTTCAAGGCACTAACATCAACGCTATAACAACAACTGTTACAACTGCGACAGGCACAAACGCAAACTTTGTTTCTGGTAACTTCAGTACCCAAGTTTCGGGCGCTACGATTACCGGTGGTCAAGTCAGATCGCCATCTGGCGTTTTTACAAACCTCAGCGGTGCAACAATTACTGGAACGACTGTTGCGGCAACAACGGGTTCTTTTCAGGTTCTTAGCACGCCACTTCTTGAAGTTAGCGGGAATCTTTCGGTTGCCAGTGGTTTAACAGTCACTGGCCTTGCTCAGTTTGGCAACGGTGTTCAGGCCACTGGAACTTTTTCCGGAACAACAATCACAGGAACAACAGGTGCATTTTCAACGGTATCTGGTGTTTCTGGCGTTTTCACAACGCGTCTTTCTGGTGAAACAATTACAGGTGATACAGCTTTAATTTCAAATACAACAGGTGTTTCCGGAACGTTTACCACCAGGATTTCAGGTGCAACCGTTACTGGCAATACTGGAGCTTTTGGTAATGTTAGCGGTATTTCTGGTGTTTTTACACAGCTTTTATCTGGTGCTCTCATCACTGGTGATACGGCCCAGCTGACAACACTCACTGGTGTCTCCGGAACATTCACCAATGTTTCTGGTACTACCGTTACTGGTGATACAGTTGCTGCGACAATTGTTTCCGGCGTCTCCGGCGTATTTAACAGCTTTTTATCTGCAACCACAATTACAGGGGCGTCAGGCATCTTCACAAACCTGACGAGCACCTCTGGTACTTTTGCAACGCAGGTCTCAGGTGCCACGGTTACCGGTAATATCGGACAATTTACGTCGTTGACCGGGGCAACCGGAACATTTACCACACGTGTTTCCGGTCTGCTTGTTACAGGTGACACCGGAAGTTTCACGAACCTCACTGGCATCGCTGGTGTCTTCACCACCAGTATTTCTGGTGCCACAATTACCGGCAATACAATTCAAGGAACTTCCGGAGTCTTCACCCATCTTAGTGGCACGACTTTTACTGGGACAACAGTTAATGCATCGACTGGTGTTTTTCAGACACTTGCAGCATTAAACCTTGCTTTTACGAACACCGTTGTATCAGGTAATTTTAGCGTCCTTGGCTCCAGTACTTTTACTTCTGGTGTTCAGGTAACAGGCACGCTTAGTGGCACCACGATTACCGGAACAACTGTCAGTGCAACGACGGGTTCTTTTGTTTCTTTAACCGGAACAACGACAACCGGTGTAACAGCTACGTTTACTACCGGATCTTTTACTGAGTTAACAGGGACTACAACAAGTGGTGTAACGGCAACCTTTACGACGGGTAGCTTTACATCATTAACCGGAACCACAACGACGGGTGTCACAGCAAAGTTTACGAGTGGTTCGTTTACTTCTCTTACTGGCACTACAACAACAGGTGTAACGGCTACGTTTACAACCGGTGCCTTTGTAAATATCACAGGCAGCACACTTAATGTGACAACACCATCTGGCCCAACGCCTGCAATTGTATGTTCTGGTGTTGTATCCGGTGGTACTGGTGGATTTATTATCCAAGGGCCGTTAGTGATCTTGCCTTAATTCTTCGGTTAAAATAAACAAAAAGAGACAACAAAATGGCTTACGGCGAAATTAAAGTTGATACTATCACTTTTACTGATGGCGGGATTGATAAAAGTGTTGCTATTTCTGGTTTAGTCCAGAATCCGACGTTTAGTGGGAATATCACTGTTACTGGTACTATCTCTGGAAACCTTGTTCAAGGACAAACTGTTTCTGGTGTAACTGTTACTGGAACAGCCGCAGCGTTTACCACTGGAACATTCATTTCGCTTACAGGCACAACAATTCAAGGCACAACGGCAACCTATACAACTGGTTCATTTACTTCGCTGACAGGAACAACCACTACTGGCACAACAGCAAAATTTGCTTCAGGTGTATACACTACGCAAATTTCTGGTGCAACCATTACTGGTAATTCAGCTGCATTTACCACGGTAACAGGTGGAACCGCAACAATTACATCAGGTGTTTTTGCTTCTGGTACTGCAGCGGCACCATCTGTTTCTGTTGGCACCACAGATAACGGCATTTATTCACCCGGCACAGACCAAGTAGCCATCTCGACTAATGGCACCCAGCGCATCAGTATCGGGTCCGATGGTGACATCAATGTTGATAGCGGCGGTGTGTTCTATGACGCCTCGACAAACCGCTTGGCGGTGGGCACTACGAGCCCAAGTGTTACATTTGAAGTAAAAACGACATCTACAACAGCTCACACAGTTGCGGCTTTTGGAAGTGGGCCAATATCCGGCGGTTTAGAAGTAACAACAAACGGAAATCTTGATTGGGGCTTCAATGCTCTCAACGCTAGAAACCTAACCTTTAGCACTAACCAGCTAGAACGCCTGCGCATCACCTCAACCGGCCAGCTAAGTCACATTGGCGGTGGCTCTTCAGGTTCACCTGCAGTTGGCTTTAACGGCAGCGCACCTAGTAACAGCCTCGTTATTGATTCGACAGGCAAAGTAGGCTTGGGGACTTCTGCGCCTGATGAATTACTGCATATTAAAGGTGATATTGTAGAGTTCAAGGGCACAAATACCAACCAGATTGCAGATACGGCAGGAACAGAACAGGTATTTAAGTTTGGCATTGAAGGGCAAAAGAATAGTGTCTACGGCCCTGCCGGATCAATTATTTTCAGGCAGGATGCTAGTACGTGGTCTTCTGTTGATCAATACAATAAGCCGACTCGTATTGAATTCTGCACACAAGACGTGTCTAGCTCGGATACATCAGAAACACCGCGATTGGTTATAAGCCAAGACGGCAACGTTGGGATCGGAACAACAAGCCCTGATTATCTTTTTGATTGCCAAAAAACTGGCTCACAACTAATTAGGAGTCGAACGAATGACACAGGCTCGGGAGCGAGTACCGGCGGATTTCTTGGAGAATACCTTGGAGGAGGTGGTGGGACAAATACGCAAATCAGCATAGCCGCCGGTAATAATTATGGCTTTTTGTCTACACTTACCAACTCCCCGCTGCTTATTGGGACAAATGGTACGGAGAAATTAAGAATTGACACGTCTGGGCGAGTATTGATAGGCACAAGTAGCAATAGTGGCGGCGCATTACTTCAAGTGAATGACAATCGTATTAGGATTGCAACTGCAAAAACACCTGCATCCGCGACAGACACTGGAACCGCTGGTGAGATCTGCTGGGACGCCAACTACGTCTACGTTTGCACCGCCACCAACACTTGGAAGCGCTCTGCGCTGTCTACTTGGTAACCAGAGAAGCCTTCTTCTCTAATTACCTTGGTACTAAAATAGGAAAAAACATCTGTTATGGCTACTCCTGTCTGGTCTATCGCAAATTTGGAACGCACCCTTCCTGATGGCATTACTCCCCCTGAAGGTCAAGTCACCACTGCGCATTGGACCGTAAGCCTTGAAGATCAAGGTAAAACGGCTAGTGCATATGGCTCCGTTGGTTTCAGCGATGCAGATCCCGGTAATTACACGCCGTTTAATCAGCTCACTGAAGCACAAGTCATTGGTTGGGTAAAAGCCACCCTTGGCGATGAGGAAGTAGCATCTATCGAAAGTGCACTGGCAGAACAGATTCAGCAAAAGCTGACTCCTACTTCAGAATCTGGTGTACCTTGGTGATCAGTTGCTATACTTTTTGAAGTCATCTGTTTAATATGGCCTGCAAAAAGAGTGAACTGATTTCTGCCATCAATTCCTTTGGATCTGCTCGTGCCACTGGCGATGGCAACCTTATTGGTTTTTCTGCTCAGTTGATTGGGCAACTGATTGAAACTCTTGAGTTTGCTCCGGAGGAAGAAGTAGCAGAGGACACCGAGGTAAAAGAAGCCGTACCTGCTTGATTTGTTGACTTGATCTAGAGTATTTACATTGCTCTAGGTCTATAAATGTCAATCAAACTCACAGACGCCGCAAGGTTTTTTAACGAAGAACCGCATCAAATCGATGCGTTGGAGTGGCTTCAGGCTCAGCTCACTGCTGATGTCCTGGATCTTTTTGCTGAGAAATATCGAAACAAACCAAGACCTGCTTTAGCTATAGACAACACTTGGGACGGTGTTCTTGCAGCAGCTAAAACAGCTGGTGCTAAATGGCCTGAATGTGTTGCGGCACAGTGGGCACTCGAATCGGGATGGGGTCAACACACATCTGGTAAGAATAATTACTTTGGATTGAAAGGATCTGGTTCTACGGTCAGCACCCAAGAATTCATCAATGGTCAATGGGTCACGATCAAGGCTGGATTCCTTGATTTTCCTGATTTACAAACATGTGCTTGCTACCTCGTTGATCGCTGGTATAAAGACTTTGGGCGCTTCAAAGGTGTTAATAGAGCAACCAGCAGGAATGAATGCGCTCGACTTTTGGTTAAGGAAAGTTACGCAACTGACCCTGACTATGCAACAAAATTAATTCAGATCATGGATCGTCAACTTCAAAACATTGGAGAGAAAGAAGATCCCAACCCACACAACAATAACTTGAACCCTTGGAGCCCATTCACCTATAAGATCACACCTAATATCACATATGGTGAGATTTGTTTAAACCAAGAAAAGCGAAGGTTTACCAAGCAATATCAATGCGACACAGCAAAAGAACTATGTTTATTCCTAGAAAAAGTCCGTAAACAGTTTGGTAACAAGCCAATCATTATCACTAGCGGTTCTCGTCCAGAACCCATCAATACTCAAGTAAACGGCGCAAAGAACAGTGAACATACCTACAACGCACCGTCTAAAGGCGCGATTGATTTTTATATCCAGGGTGTTGATATCTATAAGGTGCAAGACTGGTGCGATAAACATTGGCCTTATTCGTTAGGATATGGCGCACCCAAGGGATTCACGCATCTTGGCATTAGGGAAGGAAAACCACGCGTTCGCTGGGTCTACTGAAGTGAAAAAATACAAAGACAAGCCGCGTCGTGTCAACATGTGTTGGCAGATTGGAGACGAAAAAAAATGCGTGACCCTACCGCAGGAGCACGCATATGAAACAAGGGATTGGGTTGAGAGTCAGGGGGGCGTGTGCTTCTGGTTTCAGGCGTTACCTGACTGATCAACGCTGTTTTGCTTTGCCAACCACCAGTGCCAGTGTTTCAATAACCTTATAGAGCTTACCGACGATCCTGTCGTCGGAAGGGGTTGGAGTCAAAGACACAATAATAGAAGCAGCGGCATGAATGGCAAGTGCCAGTTCGATGTACTTGTTAAGATCCATGGGTATCTCCCGTTTCTTTTATTCTATGACTCTTGGTTTATAGAAGAAAAAAGATTTATATTCATCCGATATTTCCCACCTTGGATCTTCATGCGATAAAAACCAACGTTTCCAAACCCTGAACTGTTTATCTGGTAAAGCAGATTCACATCGCATACAAACGGAGTCGCCACCAGGGATTTCAATTATCCATTGACGAACCTGACGTACAGCAATAGCTTGAACCCTGGTACCTAATTTACCGGTCAAAATCGAACTCAACCGTGACACGGATTTTTTCTTGCGTTTGTTTAGCCAGTCGTTGAGTTGTCTTTTTGATTTTCCGACCGCTAAGCTTGCAAGCCACACGCACCCTTTCTCCGTACGAATCCAGGGAATCAATCGCATCTTGAGGATTTTCCCATCCGGCAAAAAAATCGTCCCAATCTTTTTGCTTCGTTGTGACCTCAATGTTTTCACTACCCATCAATCTTCGTAAATACGGCAACTTGGTGCCCAGGGATACTCTTCACAATAACTCTTTTTCTTTACGGGTGTAGGTTTACCTTGGAACAAAGAGACAACAAATGTCTTTATTTTGTTGATCATGGTCTGTTTGTTAGAGGGACAAATAGCTCAGGGAACCGATCAGTGTCCTGATGTTCATTCTGCCACGAGGTTTTCCATTCAGACAGCGAGTGGTCGTGAACTGTGTTGAAGTAACTATCATCTCCAATATCACACAAGATACCAAGATTTGTAGGTAATACAGATTGGCCAATCGCAAGTATGCCTGTATCACTTACTGTTACGATCCCCGTGGTATCAATGACAAATGGAGTAATTGTTACAATATATAATCCAGCAGGAACAGATACACTCGTAAGAACAGGGCTTGTTAAACCCTGTGATTCTTGAGCTGTTTCTTGCAGAACAATACTTCCGTCGCTGTCTTCAAGTTCAAAAAGAACTTCTGTTGCGGGGAACTCGACAATTAAACCAATTTCATAGGCAAGTGGTTCATTCCTGGTTGTTGAAACACAAATAAGATACGTGCCTGCACTAAGCGGATAATAACGTTCATCTCCGCGATCTAAACGCAGTTGTGAAAATTGATTATATAAATCAGATTTAGCGCTCATGACCGTATCTAAGTACGGCACATAGACTTCACCGTTTGTTTTTAGGCCATCGGTAATAGAATCAGCGTCAAAAATAGACTCACCTTGGATAGGTGTTCTGTTCAGGTCATAGGCAGATAACTGAATGTATTGTGGACGCGGTGGCCCTTTTGTAGCAATAATCCAAGCAGGAGAAGCAAGAGTAACTGTGTACCAATGATTGTACCTACCGCCACCAAAACCACCATTAGACGTAAAAGAGGTATCGGCTTTACCAACAACTTTATTTTCTGGTCCAAGGGACCCCTTTAAGTATCTTAAAGAAGTACTGGAAAAAGTCCCAAGGTTTAAGGGATTTTCAAAACTACGTTGGGCTTGGCTTAATCGTGAACTACGGGACATTATTGTTGCGTTTTCTTTCTTTTATTCTAATTCTGAAAATCAACCCTCATCATAGTAGGGAGCATCTGGTGCACACAAAGGACTCCTAATGGTTTGTTTGTAATAGCGTTCGATTAACTCTTGTTCCCTGCCAAGGCGTACGGCATTGGAGATAGCCATTAGTTCTTCTGGTTTGAATTCCAGATTGAAGGGGGATACATTTGCAGGGGGGTAGCCAATATTCCAACTTGAAACAAGATGCAGTGGATTGACACACCAAGGATTACCGCAGACCCTGGAGACGGTCAAAGAGCCAATATCCCCCCAGGCACATTGGTAAATCAGTTTGTGTGGTGTAACATTCTCCAACGCACGAAGGGTATGAAAAGAGCGGTAGGAAGGAAAGCTCATCCTTCGTGGTGACCTTGCACCTGGAGCATTGATCTCCCAACATTCGGACGGATCACGAATGTCGACCAAGGACCAGAGTTTCTCGTATTTGTAGTTGTAGTAGGGATGTAGAAAGTTCATGTTGAAACCACAGATGTTTGATTTGATTTTTACAACGCAGTGGTAACACCAATGATGTTCTTTGTCCCTGATGCGATGGCGGTGAGGACAAGGATAACCAATGTAATAACCATGCGACTCAAGTTGAGATTCGTCGAGTTTATTGATATTGGGGACATAGCGGAAATTTGTGCGTTGCCCCTTGGTCTGTAGGTTTGCCATCAGTCGTCCCAGCTCCAGGTCTTTTTGCGTTTATGGGGCCTTGCGATCCAGCTTTTGTAAAGCTCTTGTCGGTTGTCTTTATTTTTATCTCGATGAGAAATACAGCAATGGTCAGGGCACTCCCCTGTACGCAGGTAATAAACAATCCGATGCGCTTGGTACACGTCGGCATCAATAGATACCAGGTAATACCCAGAGTGTTTATGTAGCCGTTTTACTGGTTTGTTTTTTTTGACGTAGATCAGGCCGGAGGGACACTCGTCACTGAGAGCCACAACCTCCTTGATGCGCCAGAGGGGAGGCATGGGCCTGTAGTCACGAGACATAAAAGGAGTATGGATGGGGTAGAAAAGAAGTTTAGCAGGCCTCGGGGGAAGCGGTGCTAGTAAAAGGAGTATACGTATAGTTTCATATAGATCTTAGAGTGTCAGACATTTTGATCATTTTGTAGGCTCTCATACCCCTTTTGTTATTTTTCATGCCTGCCCCCCCCCGAACCCCCCCGTGCCCGTCTCATCGTAAGACTATATAGACAGGGTATGGTGACCTACATTTTGGCCAAAATGTCTGACACTCTAAGAACTAAGCAAAACTATACGTATACCCTTTTTACTGACACCAATCACCTATACCCCTCCATTGTTCTTATCTGATTCCAACATTGAGATCCCCTGGCACTAAAAAACCCCGCTCCTTGTGGGAACGGGGCAGCTGGCTTCCAGATGACCCTACACGGCCAGGGAACGACGCTTCCGTTCCTTCCTATTCTTCTTAGGTTTGACCGCCACCTCAGCCTCTGGTAACACGCTGTGGCTGACATCATTCATCACATCTTCGAAGACGCCGCCAAACTGAGACGCAATTGTGTCCCATGAGAATTGTTTGTCAGTGACGCGCTGGTAGCACTTTTCTGCCACATGCTCTCGATATGTCTTGTCCTCATACAAGTGCGAGAGGATCTCGACTAAATGCTCCGTGGAGGGGCATGGCATCTCCCGGCCATAATTTGTATCCACATCAACGTGGTCGCACCGGATCAACTCTCCATACCCCTCAAAAATCTCCTTAGTACTGGTATGGTCTGGTACCACCTGAGCGACACGGCAGGCAGCGTTTTCAAAGTTGACCAGCTCCCAACCACCACCCTTGGTGGTATTGACACCAACATCAGCGCAGTTATAAATCCAGTTCAGCATCTCCACCGGCACATTCGGGGGGTTATGGCTGTTAGATGTCATGATGATCCGACCATTTGGATCAAGACCGTTCTTACCCATCTCCCTGGCAAACAGAGGCATCAGATCCCAGCCTTGGTCCTTCAGGCCCATGTGCATATACAACTGAGCATCCGGCCTACCAACAGCAAACTTGGCAAAGGCAGCAATCGTGATGTCCATCCGTTTGCGGAACTGGTTTCTGTTTCCGTTCAACACAATAAAGATGTCTTTCTTGAGACCCAGCTTCTCCCTAGCCTCCCCCTGGTCCATGGGATAGAAAACATCCGAATCTAAACCATGTGGAATTACGGCAATAGGCTTGGTAATACCTGCTTTTACAAATTCGTACGCACCGAATTCAGTAAAAGCAACCAACCCATCCCATCCATTGATATGTGGATCAATGCCACCAAGCCAGTTATAGCTGTCCATCGTCAGGTAACCGACGAACTTAAACTTACCAGCTTTATGCAAGTCCTCGATACGACGGTACTGCTCACTAACGATCCATGGATCATTCAGACTAAAGACAATGTCAGGTTGTTCTTTTTCGACGATTTCACGGATGCGATCTTCTCCAAAGGGCGCCTGCTGAAATCGGTTAGACGCCGGGTACATCTTGAAATCTTTCTGTTCATCTGTTGGATCACCATGCCAATTACAGGCCAACACAACAAATTCAAAGTTATCTCTCAGCCTGGGCAATACGGCACCACTAACTCGTCCAAAGCCAGTCATGGCAGCAAAATCTGCCACCCACAAGACTTTAGTTTTCTTTTTTGACATTGAAAATGAAACAGTTCTCGCCTTACTATACAGAAACAGTAGGTGTTATTGACCGTACTAACTCTTTTTCTTCTGTTGTTTTTGCTTTTAGTTTCTTCTTTAAAAACTCAGCAGCTCTATGTGTTCGCGTTGTGTCCCCGCAGGTATAAAGATCGATAGCGCAGTACCCGATCTCTGGCCAGGTGTGGATACTTGCATGTGATTCCGACAGCAGTGCTAGGAGAGTCACTCCTTGTGGCTGAAACTTTTCCCCAAAAATCCGAAGAATAGTTGCTTTTGCCATAACAAGAGAAGCTTCAAGCAACTGTTGAAGCTTCTCGTAATCATCCAGAATTCCTGGGTCACACCCATAAAGATCAAGGATTAAATGTCGACCATTCCCCATTTGGATAATTCATCTTCATTTATTGTTTCATTAGTCTTGTTATCCAAGACATTTCCATATTGATCCTGCCAATTTTCTTTGTTTAAACCGACTTCTACAATCGAAGGATAGGTTTTGTACTTGGTTGGATCAGCAAGTCGACAAGCAATATTGCCGACCCTCCAGCCTCCTTTGGTCTTAAATTTATAAACATTCAGAGCAAGTTGATGACGACACACATCCATCAGAAGAGTTTCAAATCGGCTGCGCCCTAGGATGTTATTATTTGACGCCCTGGAAAACTCACAGTAGTTGGCGTAAAGCCAGTTATCAGAATTGGAGTATAGTTTACCGGAACCAGCTACTGCGTTCTTTGCCAATCCGATGGCAGACGACACATCTGGATCGAAAACAATACAGTGCTCTAGCCAATCCATAATTTGATTGGACTTCAGAATTTGTTCTCGATGGTGTTTGGCAAAAAACTCAACCTTGCTGGTGGTTTCCATAAGGTATTCTCGCATTTCAACTTCTGACATATCCAGAACCCAATTCACCAGCCCTGGAAGCAAAGAAGCAAACTCTCCAAACGGACGACCGTTGTCGTCCATATCAATAAGGGTACGTTGTTCTGCCGAGTTACCAGTAAATGGTTTATCAAATGGAATCGTAAGACGCCGCCTGGCAAGACCAGAAGTTGGATCTGTAGTTTGAATTGGTTCGTTTGCTGTAATAATAACGAGACCATTAAATTTAAACGGTTTTTGAGACCCAGCTTGGAACTTACGTTCTTTACGAATTAGGTCACGACCGGTCACTGCTTTTAACACAGATACCGATCCGCCATACCGCTCCACATCATTGAACAGCAACAGTTTTTTCTTATACAGATTTGCTGTCTCAAACCTATTTTTCTCAAGGTGTTCCAAGGATGAGATCATTGCGTTCTCATCGCCCACCAATGCATGGGCAAGGTTTGAATAGGTCGACTTACCAGATTTCCCTGGGCCTACAATCTCAACAAACTTTTGTATTTCCGAGTGACTAAGAAGTACAGCACGAAGCCAAGCCCTTAATACCTGAACGCGACTCCAATCATTATTCTGTGCTTCCTTCAGCCATTTAATGATGGGTTCACAACCTGCCCCTGGATCGTAGTCATAAGGCAGTTGTTGTATCATGTACATTTCTTTGTTGAATGGAAGAAGCTCCCTTGTTTTAACGTTCAAGATCCCATTGGTAAAAAGTAGTAGCTCATTGTCTTCATACCAATCTTCATGCAGGGTTGAAATCCTGAGCTGCTCCATGACATCCGAGATCATATTCATGGAATATCCATTGGGAAGCAGTGATTCTTTTACATACTCAAGATGCTCTTTAATAGAGCTTTTCATTTCAAGCTCTGAGAGGTGACACCAGACACCAGGCGAACGATGGCCATAGATATAGAAAAAGCCCTGGTTTTCGCTATACCTTAAATTCCCGTTATACATACTGAGAATTTTCTCAGCAACAACATCAGATGATTGATTTTTGGGGCGAGGTTCTTTACTTTTCCCTTTTCTTTCTTTACCCCATGTTTTTGCTGTAGATAAGATCGTGGTTTTTTCTTCTTTGATCGCCGGCATAGTACTTTGCTCTTGAATATGTGACTCAATTTTTTCAAGCTCTGATGCGATGTGCTCAAGCGTTGAGTCATCTACATTCATCACTTTATAATCCATGGATGGCGTCCATCCCTGTTCCTTGGCTACATGGATCAAGGAACCAAGACCGCGTCCACCGCTTTTACTAAAGGACAACCAACGTTTATGGCATTCACCTTCTCGATATTTTTCAGATTGCTTAGACCATTCATCCCATTGCTCTAGCAAGGATTCGTCCAATGCATGAAGCGTTTGACCAACTGTAATCCAGATGTCATAATCATCTGCTGCCTCTGGAGGCATACCCCACGTTGCTTCAATTGCAAGTTGGATATCTCGCTCTAGTCCTATCGATGAGGTTATAGCAAATCCGCTACCAATAATTCGAGAGACTTCCTGAGCTGGTTTTCCTTGTTTTGCGTTTTTAGTAATGATGCCATCCAAGATCCAACCAGGAAGTTCAGGCAGCTTGTCCGCCCACTCAAAACCCAACCCTTCTCCTGTGTAGTAGCCTTCTGTCTCTGGGTGCAGACCCATCAAGACACCCTGGTGTTTTTTCCAAAGGATCTCAAGCTTTTCTTTATTTTCTTCTGCGTGCCAGGTGTATTTATTTCTTAAAAAATGTTTGTGCTTGTCGCGGTCTAACTTGTAGAGGCGACGTTCCCTTCCCTTTTTACCGCTAAAGATGGTAAGGGTGGGAGGCAAGGCGTCATACCAACAGAATCCACTGATTTTTTCGATGAGTTTGTAGACGCTTGGTCCGTCAACATCAACCCAAACCAAACCATAAGGATGGTTATAGGTAGGGCCGCCAAGTACGCCAATTGCTTTACAGTCACCTGTTGCTAGCTCCTCTTCAATTTCTTTGACACTAAATGGTTTGTTCTGCCAGCCCTGGATGTACGGATCTTTATTTGCACCCAGTGGAGTCAGGGGCCAATCAATTGGAATAAGATCAAGCCTAATTTCGCCAGGCTTAAGAGCTTGTTGACTTTGGCTTGTCATACTTCCGTTTGCTGCAGAACTTCTACTTTAAGGTTTTTCTCTGGGAATGAGCTTTCCTTTAGGATGTTGTAGGCATGGAGATGCATAAGGGTGGGCAGGACAAAACAATCCCCGTCCACCGCAGTATTCATGCGGTTCAGGAGAGTATTGATCCACTCACCCACGCAGATTACGTGGATGTCCATGGAAGGCTCAGTTGTGTGTCTTCTTATCCTACGGCCGGTTATCTGGCTGTCTTCCCAAGATTGCGTTAAATCACTGAGTCTTATTGGACTCATGTTCTTTATATTTAGCCCTTTTATCAATTGCCATAAATTCTTTCATCAGTTTGTTGTACAACTCAACAGCATCTTCTTTTGTTACAACAGCACGCTCGCAGGCAATAGTCCAGGCCAGGCGCTTACGGCATTCCATGGGAGCTTGAGGGTTGTAAGCCATGATCTTATCAGAGCACGTCCTCAGATCAGATCAGCGTCATAGACACCGCAATTTTCAATTTGCGTATAGTATTCTTCGACAAGTTTATACCAATCTTCGTGCAACATATCCAAGTAACGACGACCGATCTTGAAGACCTGGGTCCGCAGAGGAGTTGATACCAGCACTGCCGCCTGCTGCACCTTCATTCCCAATGTTTGGGTAATACCTAAGTCATAAGCAGCTAACTGTTTTAGGCATTTCTTGAACTTCAGGTGACCACCAAGAAGGTCTCGCCATTCCTGGGACCCTTTTTCAAGATCTTTTGGCCATTTACGACTGTATGGTTTGACACTGGTCTTAAGGTCGGCCAATGTCAACTTGCCGCCTACTACACCAATAATGTCAGGACTTCCTGACCAAGCCCTCCCTTCTTCATCCTGGCCCCATACTCGACCAACCCCATCGTTTGACAGAGCAAACTGATGTTTATCCAAAAGAGGAGTCTCAGCCCATAACACTTCTTCAAATTGATCCAGAATCTGTGGCATCCCAGACCAAAACTCTGCGTACTCCTCTGGGATTTCAGGGTTTTTATCTCCTTTTAGGTAGCATTCCATACCATAGTGGATTGCCGTACCCCTCTCAGCAGCTTGTTCTTTAACACCCGGATTAGCCTTGGACCACATTTCAAGCTTCCGTTTGTTTGCTTCGGAAGCAGTTTCTGATAGGATTGTCGTCACACTGGGCGCCGGCCCTGTTACAAATGGGGTATGATAATGTCTCTTACCGTTGATTGTAATTCGGGCGGGACGGCTGTTTAGCTCCCGCATTAGCTCTGGTTGCTCTTGATATTTCAGCGACCAGGGATCGCTGTTTTCAATTTTAGCAACCATTGATGGTTTTGTATATTGCTGCTAACTTAGCATGAAAAGAACCAGAGTGCAGTGGACAACTTTAACTACGCAATTGCGTCGATCCTGGGGGCTATGCTCGTGGTGATCAGCATGGATGCATACCTCTTTTTTACCGAAGTCCTTTCTCGCCAGTAACCATGGGCTCCAACCTTACGCGTTTTTATTTTGACTTTGATGAGGACTGCAGAACTGGCTGTCTGAACAACCTTGCTTTCGAGGATGTTGAAACCATTGAAGCTGATGCGTACGAAAAAGAGCTACAATCCAAGGATATCCCGTACACTCGAATTGATCTTTAGTTATGACACGCACCTGGAATGAGTATTTTGAACCACTGAAACCACGCCTTGGTGCACGCGAGCTCACTTTCCAAAAAATCTTTGACCATCTAGACGAGTGTCATAAACCAATTATTATTGAAACCGGGACGTATCGAGAAGAAAACAACTACACAGGCGATGGTTGCTCAACTCTTTTATTTGACAATTACATTGACATACGTGGGGAAGGTCAGCTGATTTCAATTGACATTGACCCAGGTGCCTGCGCCCTGGCACGTAAGAACACTAAACATGCGGAGGTAATCGAGTCTGATTCCGTGGAAGCACTTGACACCTTTTATGGTGCTTGTGACTTGTTGTACTTGGACTCGTACAACATTACTGACTGGAATAATGACTGGGCACCAGCCGCGCATCACCTAAAGGAATTGCTTGCTGCCTACCAACTCCTGAATCCTGGTACTTTAATTGTTGTTGATGACAATATCAAAGCACCTGATGGACGCCGACATGGCAAAGGTCGCCTTGTTTACGAACTGATGGAGTCGATTGGTATTGAACCATGGTTTGACTCGTATCAAATTGGCTGGCTCTGGTACTAGTTATCCGTACTTTTCATTGTGTTGTTCTTGATGCATAATAGTAATGTGACAAAGAACAGCTATGTTTACTATAGTTAGAGCACCACGCACTTCTGAAATGTCTCTTTCTACGCAAGTCAAGGATTCTTTGGATCAAGCCTCAGCATGCCTACGTGAAGCACTTGCGTTTGCTGCACGCACGGAGCACCCGCTTACGGTGAATACGTTATCTGATCTTTTGATCCGCATCGAATCCCTGGAGCAAGTTGATGATTTGATGCAGCAATTTACAAAGAAGGATGACGAGAAGAAGCATCCCTACCGAGGCTGAACGCCTCGAAAGATACCTAGCGACGTTACCAATACCTGAGCCAACTCCTAAGGAAATGGAGCAGGTATTCTTGCGTCCGTGTAAGTGGCGTAGAATACTAGAAGAGCGTAATAAAAATCCTGATGTCTCAGGAGAATAAATATACAAAACCTGGGATGCGTGAACGCATCAAAGATAGGATCATGGCCGGCTCCAAGGGCGGTAAGCCAGGTCAATGGAGCGCACGTAAGGCCCAGCTACTTGCACAGGAGTATGAAAAAGCAGGCGGTGGCTATAAAGGCGGAAAGGGTGAAAAACAAAAGTCTTTAGAAAAGTGGGGCAAAGAGAAGTGGATGACAAAAGACGAGTACGAAAAACGAAAGAAAGCTAAGTCTGCTGCCAAGAAGTATAAGGAGAGTAAGTGATGGAATTATTTCAGAAGTTTTTAAATCGTGTAGGCCGCACGTACGGTCAAGTCGACAAAAATGTTTTTGGTGGTTTGTTACCTGGTGGCGCAGCAACACCTATAGGTGCAGCATTTCAAAGATCAGGTATCCCAAAAGGAGCACAGCCAACTGATTTAGAACGCAGGCAGGCATCTTTAATTGACGCAGCAGCTAGTAGCATAAGCAATGCCCAACCTTTTGTTGAGCGAGCAGTACGCTCTTCTCCTCCTATTGTTCAACAAGGTATATCAAAAGGTTTAAATGCTTTACCTTTTAGCGTAAATCTCTTTGGAAGATATTACACTGGACTTGGCCCAACTGGATTAGAGATACCAAAAGAACTTACAAGTGAAGTGAATAAAGTTATAAGCAAGCCTGACTATCAAAAAAATTTACTTAAAGCTGCTATAGATGAAGAAAGAAACTTAAGTGCCATTTTAAATTCACCTTCTGCTTCAGGCATGGATATGCCTAATGTTAGGAAGTTTGCAAATGATGCATTAGCCGAAACAAGAAGCAGAATAAAAAGAATGGGAACAGGGCAGATCCCCTATGATGCCTACTCAACTTCAGCGGGAAGCAATCCATTGAGTTCCCCCTCTACTTCTCTTGGAAGAGTCTGGTTCACTCCCGACGAACAAGGATATACAGCCAATGAAAAATATGACTTTTCCTATGGTGCTGCAGATAGAAAAGAACCAATGCAACAGATCCCTGGTGGAATTGCACCATTAAACCCCTCTCAAGAAACAGCTTTGTCTGCGGCTATGGCGACAAAATACTTATTCTCTGGGATTGGCGGAGGCCCTTCTTTTGCACCTAGCGCGCATCCACTTACCAATTTTGGTCGTGCAGTCGTAATGAAAATGCCAGACAAATCATTTATTTATCCCGTCAATATTCGTTAACCATGGCAGACCGCGCAATTCAAAAAGGATACACCAAGCGTTACCTACCAGAAAAAGCTTGGGCCTCACTGTCTAAAAAAGAACGTGAGGAGACTGATCAGAAGAAAAGAGCTGGTAGCCGAGAAGGCAAACAGTTCGTACCAAACACTGAAAAAGCAAAGAAAGCTGGACGGGCTGCACGTCGCTACCGCGACAGCAAGTAAGTTATGATATCCTGACAAACGGAGCAATACCGCTCTGGGACTAATAGTCGAACAGTCCCTAACTGTTACGAACGTGGTGCTTCGCAACAAGTTGAGTAGGTAGGAAGCTATGATCCCGGTTTAGTACACCGGGATTTTTTTGTGACTACTCTTGTTGCCAACGTACCGCCCGTCAAGGTTTGGGTGCGTCGTGAATACCTGCGTGACTTACGTGATGGTCATGGTGAATATACGCTGGGTTATTGGGTAACTTGCAAGTCCTTAACAGGTAGAGCATTACAGTTTGAAACTTACCTAACTGAGTATGGTGCGTTATATGACAAGCTTCCCATCAGCGCATTCCTTGGCTGGGATCCCAACCATCCGGAAAAACCAGAAAGTCCAACACCAGACCTGGAGCTGACCGACCTGCAGTTCTGGAATGGGTTTGATCATGGTCTTACGGTCATTGAAAAGAACTTGATCTTTAATATGGAGTTCCAAGTGATGACACGCAGTGCCGGTGTAATGACGGGCACATACCTATTTACGATTGACAATTATCATCCACATCGGAACGAACCCGACTTTTATTTTGCGGAGTTTCCTGATGAACACAAATCCCATAACATTGTGGCTTTGGACAACGGTCAAATTGGCGCTTATCCCAATAACCGTTGCCGCATGGTTGATCCATCACTAAGCAACCATGACCTTAAGACCCCAGACTTTAAGGTTTCAACACGATATTTTGACTCCGAGAAAGCGTTAAAATGGGGCCGCTTAGGCGAATGCGACGATTACTTCTGGCAAACTCCCAATGAAAAAGGTGTAGAATAAATCCGTTCCCCCTCTCTTTTGATGGGGCAGCAAGGGTGCAACAAGGAACGTTGCATTAAACAAAGGATCCCATCAGCCGCATCGTAGATTACCGTAGGCGGACATCCTTGCCCTTAACAACACCCCCTATGCTTAGCTCTGGGACGCCAGATGACGCACAAACCTGGGGGTCACTCGGGATGTAGTAGAAAAGTATCACATTGCGTTTGGGACGCAAAGGAGAAGGGGCAGTACCTTCCATCCCGATCACCTGGTCCGACGCTAATTGGATAAGACGGTTACTGCCGATTGCAGGACGATGTAGGTTCGAATCCTACCCAGGTGCTATCGAGAATCTCAATAAATGACGTTTATTGGAAATACTGATAAATTATATTTACGTCTGATAAAAACTATACGTGGCTTGGGCTGATGCCAAAAAACGTATCGATAAAAATCGACAGAAGCTTCTGGAGTACAAGAAGACTTTGCAGTGCGAGAAGTGTGGGTTGGATGATCACCGCGTCCTTGAGTTCCACCACGTAGGTGACAAGGATAATAACATCTCATCCATGGTGAATCATGGGTACTCCTGGAGCAGAGTCGAAGCAGAGATCGAGAAGTGCATCCCGCTCTGCTGCAACTGCCACAGGCTTGAGCATTGGGTTAGTTAACGAAAGAATAAACCACCTGCTTCAGAAATACCTAATTCTGGAACAGTAAAAGTACCAAAGGGAGTTGGGAACTTCCATTTACCACCTCGTTTGCGTGCGGCTTCTGCCCGCCTAAATTGAGCTTCAATTGCTTTCTTATCTGCTGCGGCGTTTATTTTAGATGAGCCACCTAATTGAGACGTTACGGCAATTGGGTTAGCAATGCGCAAAGTAGTTGCGGCTGCAGGGATAACAGCAGCAGCCGTTTGTGGAGCCAAACGTTGAGCCAGGCCAGCGCCAGCACCAACTAGTGGAGCAGTAGCTGCGCCAATTGCATATTCTTTTGCAACTTGAGTAGCTGCTTTACGTACGTCACCCGTTTCAACTGCCTGCCTAAATTCTGGATCAAACAACGGAACAGAACCAGCAAGGTCTGTTGTTGTGTTAAAACCGGTTCGTATTGCTTGCTTAATGTTTGGTAAAGCTTTATTGTATCCCTCAATTTGCTTTGCTTTAGCGGCAGCTTCAAGCAACGCATCTTTTGGATCTATACCAGCACCCTTAAATACATTAGTAGTAAAATTAATAGGATTTAAATTAGCTTCAGACCCTAGGTTTGGAGGGTTTAAATATATTCTTTCTCCACCGGTAAAGTCCACTGGAGCAGCAGCACTAATTCCACTTGCTCCAGGTTGAGCACCACGTGCGGTAGTAAATGCTTCAGTAAGAGCTGATTTAAGATTTACATCTTCTTTTAGGTCTTGGAAAAAGTTTGGATCATTGTAAATTGATTTAGTATAAAACGTATTTCCTACATCGCTTACAGCTGAAGCGACAGGAGCAATATCACGCGCATAGGGCCTTTGTGGTTTAGGCCCAATAGTATCTTCCAAAACATTACGAACCGTGCGACCACCAATGGCTTTATCTCCCAACAAAGCTTGGTATACACGCAAATCCCTTTCAAATCCAGGAGACTCTACATCAATCCCCTGGCTTTTAAGACTATTAATTGTTTCAGGTAAAACATAGCCTTGGCTCATCTCGTTTAAAGCATCTGCTTTAAGCTCCCATTGTTTTGGCGCTTCTCTTAAGGCAGTTTGCTCAGGTGTATTAAAGAATTGTTCTTCTTTTTCAATAGCAGTTCTAAGAGTAGGAGTTGCTTGATTGATTTTATTTTGTAATTCTTGGAAGTAAAGATTTTGATCTACAGTGGGAACTAAGGGTGCATTCATTAAAGACAGTGGATTTCCATAAGGAATGCCACCCTTGTTGTATCCACCAGCAATCCTTTGCGTGGTTACACGAGGAGGGCCATAGTTTTTTGTAGGATCATTGCCCATAAATTCATCAAGGGCTTGATTACGTTTAGCAAATGCTTCTCGTGTGCGTGCATCATCCCACTCAACAGAACCTCCACGTTTAAACGCATTCCAGTTTTGATTAACTTGATCGTAAAACTCTTGACCCCTTTGGGCCATGGTGTTGAATTCTTCTGTGCTAATTGGAGGGCTTAAGAAAGATTCAACTCTATTTTGATCGCGGAATAATGAACTTCCTCTTGCAGCGCCACGTTGTTGAACAAGGGTTCGACCACCCATTCTTGCGTTTTGACGTGCAAGATCTAATCCAATATCGTAAGCTTGAGCAGGATTTAAATCATCAAGATAATCAAGTTGTTGTGTCAGTCCTTTAAGGCCAATACGATCTGTTCCAAGTGGAGTTGCACCAACATTTTCTGCAATTGTGATTAATTCTTCTCCACGTAATGTATTACCAACATTAGCAAAATCATGCATGGCGTCATGCAAGATTAATTCATTTCCATAAGGTTGACGCGTTTGTGGATTGATTACTTGAGCCTGCCCTGGTTTTTGCCCTGGGAAGTATTGATCTAAAAATCTTTGAGCCCGTTCATTAACAGTTTCTGTGTTTCTAATATCGACAGGTTCTTCTGTAAAATCAAACTCTTTTCCAAATGGTGAAGCAGTTGGAGCGTAATCTTTATCTTCTAGATTAAGTACAGGAACACGTTTAGGATATAGTTCTTCAAAATTGGTAACAGGTAGATCACTAGTTGGTCCTTGTGGATATATTGTTTTAATGTGAATTTGACCAGGTATTGAATAATCCGGAGATGCAATAGGTGTATTCCGCGTTGGAAAACCTGGATTTAATAATCCAGCAGGCCCTCTATTTGCATAGTTTTCTGCAGCGATTTGACTTGCTCTTTCAGCAGATAACTGTATAGCTTGCCGTGCTAATTGTTGTTGTTTTGCGGCTTCAAACTTAGCAGCACGATCATACAAACTTTGCAGTTCACCTGCTAAAGGTTGACCGGTTCTAGCAGCATTAACAATTGCTGCATTTAATTTTACACGTTCTGCAGGTGTTAATTCCATTAGTTAGTCCGCAACGTAGCTTTAATAAACCAAGCAGCCTTAAATGCTTGGCCACACAAATCGCTTAGGTAGTTCTGGATGTCAATAGCACCTACCTTGGCAGCAATGGGCTCCAGCTTCTTGGCTTTCATGCCTAGCTCCTCCAGATTCTTATAGTACGTAGCGAGTTGATCCGTTCCTTTGTAGCTGGTAACATGCTGGATACCAGGACCGGCATCAGCTAGTCCCTTGGCGCACATGGGCATCAGGTAGTCCATGCTGCGAATAAATTCACCCAGCGTATCGAACTGCGTCAGATGAGCTTCGTACTGGTCTTTAAGGAATGCATGCACCCCGAGGAAGTTCGCCCCCTCGTGGTTCAGGTGAATGAGATGGGATTGTGTTTGAAGTTCCTTGAGATAGGAACAGAGAGAGATGCATTGCTGGATAAAGGCCCCGACATCACCATTCTTTGATTTACCAGGCGCTTTAGGCTTTGCCTGTTGTTGCGGAGCCTCTTGTGCAACAGGGGGTTGAGTTTGCGGTAGCCGACCATGACCTGGGGTATACATAGAACATTAGCGATGTATTTAGTTTATCAAACGTAATCTGTTACTTGAGCAGTGCCACTTGCTGCATCCCATTGGTTTAACAACCAAAGATCAAGAAGATACTTGATCTTTAAGTAGATCTCTCCTCCAACTAGCCTTTAGATGTCCATAGTCCCTGGGCTCTGTAACCAACACATCTAATGCACCACATAAGTCACAGGATCCTTGGTGATAAGTAGCACAATGATGCGGGGGACCAATGTAGTTTCCTCTTTTATACCAAGAGCCATAAGCTTCGCCACATCCGTGACAAATCCATTGAGGATAACCGGCTTCTTTGGTGCGTCCCATCACTTCAATCCTTTAAGACAGTCAACAAGACTTTTTGCTTTGGCGTATTCTTTTGCTGCAATATTTAAATTTTCTATTGCCGCAGCATAAAAGGCCTTATAGAGATCTTGTCCTGTGAGTTCATTAGTGAATTCACAGATGGTATCTGCAAAATGCTCTTGTGCTTTTTTCATCCAACGCGCTTTTGTGTATGTATTGACAGCGTGTTGCGTGTCATGCAACGCTTCACGTGAATCCTTGGTAACAAGAGGCTCATCAATCTCCGCTACCACTTTGTGTTTACGGTACCAGTCTTGCCATTGCTCGATGGCTTCCATTGGTTTGTCGGTGAGATCCATCTGAATAAAAAGGACGTACCACTAGTGTGGCACGTCCAAGACCAGAAGTGTGTTCAATGTAAACCTTAAGACATAGTCACAGGTTGCAGCTTACCTTCTTCATAGAGACGGACTGCTTCCATCATCTCAAACCACTTGTCGCGCATGGCTGGACCAGCTTCGCGGATGCAAAACTCTTCCCACAACCCGGTGTACAGACCTTTGACTCCAGGAGGCCCTTGGTGACGACCAGAGCATTGATACATATGCTCCATGAAATCTGCTTTGCGTTGCTCAGATGCTACATCCCAGCCGGCAAGGTAGTCAGTATTCATCATGTCAGTCGTTGGATGCAATGCCAGTCAGGGAGGAAGTCATACCAATGACCTGGTTAAGCTCAAAGACCATATCATGGATTTCATCTTGAAGAGAGTCGGCAATCTCCTCAGGTGTTTTCCCGGAAAAAGAGTTGTGCTCAATTTCAATATCCACCTCAAAAGACAAGGTGAGCTTGGGAACAGGAACGGTGTCCATCTGTGTATGTATTGGCTTGATCAGGCTAGCAGTCTTTACTTATTGATCAAGCGTTCTAGGGAATTTGTTTGGTTTTGCTGGTAGTAGCCCAGCCGTTCTTGGATGATCTGGTAATAACTGATGGCAGCATCAACCATCTCAGTTGGATCCATGGATGATGCAAGGTTTTCATTAGCAAGCATGGCGGCTGTCAAGATGACAACACCATGTTCCATCTTGGAACCGATCGTTGCAGAAAGAGGAGTCCCATCATTGGTGAACCCAGCAATCAACTTATTAAGGGCTGCATCACCGTTCATGAGACTCCTGTGCTAGTACTTCTAGTTTAACTCATCATAGACTTGTAAATAAAAGAAAAATGTTTGATAAGCTTAAAGCTTTAATGGCAACTAAAGTTGCAAAAGAAGCAAAAGAACTTATTGGTCACGGTCAATACGGAACAGTTCATGTTGATTCCCCCGGAGTAGTACGAAAAGAAATTTTAGGAGAATCACCTGCAAATATTTTAAACGAGGCCAATTTACAGGCTCGTGCTGCAGAATTAAACATAGCTCCGCGCATTAATGAAGTAACAGTTTCTAATGCAGGTGGAACAATTGCAATGCAAGACTTAAGAGAAAATTACGTACCTTTAGGAGTTGATGTAAACGACTGGGTAGAACCTGATTGGACAGGAGGAGAATGGGCTGTAAAACACATTGAAGCAAATAATCAGTTAAATAAAGCACAACAACAAATGGCGCAAGTAGATACGCATAAACAACTAGCGCACCTGGCACTAAACAACGTAATGCTTAATGATAGGCATATGGAGAATATTTTTGTAAACAAACTTTCCAATCGCCCAATGCAAATTGATTTTGGATTAGCAACTGAGCTTAAAACACCAAGTGAACAAGCCGGTGCATTGGCTTATCATGTTGGAAATGGCTTAGCAGCTGCAGGTTTAACAGATGAAGCACAGTTATTTAGTTCTTTAGTAAATGAAGTTGGTGAATTTAATATCATGACAAATACCTACAACAATCCAGCGGCTGCTTTGGATATGGCAAAACAAGGCTTATCAAGATTACAAAAAATTAAAATGCCGCATGTTAAACAGATTAGTGCAGCGCAACAAAATGCATTAGAAGTAGATAGAAAAAAACCCTCATGGATGCTAACAGAAACACCAGTGTTTACACGTCGGAATACATGGGGTGAGCCAATTGAAAAGGGGTACTATGGTACCCCTGTATAGCGTTTACTTAGCTGCTTTCTCTCGCTGGATGTGATACCAATATGCATTGGCAGCATTTTGATGGAAGCGTTTACCAAGAAGCAACTTAAGCTTCTTCTCTTCCAGCTCGTCGTACTCATCAATCTTGTATGAGCACACACGATCACCATCCATGAGCATATCCATCTGCAGACCATTCATCTCCAACTGAAGATCAAAGTCTTTGAGGGCGTGCTCATGACAGCTCATCTTGATACGAGCATCCTCGACATCAATCGGCGCTGGAATCTTCTGGTAGAACGAATCCTGGATACTCGGATGGAACCAAGTCCACCTTTGGTTCTCCGAAGATTCGTTTGGTGCGGACGGAATATTCTTGGATGACCTTGACTCCAGAGGGGAGTTGTTGGCCTTCTTGATAGGCGCTGCGTATGGCATCGAGATTAGGGAGGACTTTAGTGGTTGTTTTGGGTTCAGTTCTGTCGGACAGAACTTCTCCTGACATTGAACGTAACACAACTCGCTTGGTTGTTGTGACTTCTTCCTCAATGCAATAATTTGATCGTTCCTCAGTGTGCCAAAACTCTGGGTCCGAGGTGATCTCGACGGTAAGATCCTTCTTTTTGACAAGGGTGAACTGATAATTACGACCTGTGATCTTGTTCGAATCCAGTGGAAGGACCCGACGCAAGTAATTTAACAGGCCTTTGAGTGATTTGAGCTGTGCTTCATGGTGGCGTTTGGACTGGGTGATGAGGTCACTTTCTTTCTTGATGCGCTCCAATGCGTCCTCATGGGCAGCCATTGCGTAATGAATACGATCAACCTTCTCTGAGCGTAGGTTGGCACAAGCTTCAAGCTCTGCTTTTGCCAGGTCTTGGGACTCAGGAGTGAGAAGAGGCAGAGACTTTTCGAGAGCAGCATAGTGCTCGTAGAGTTTAATGATGTTGAGATCTTTGAGTTTAGCTTGTGTGATTTGAGTTGTCATGGTTCAAGTCAGTTGAAGTGAGCTTGGTACTTATTAAATGCATAGGTCAGCAGTATACCTGCTGCTGCCCATAACAAATCTTTCATTACCGGAAGTACGGCGGCAAACAAGGATTCAAACACGATTGAAGTTGAGATGGTGTGGTGAGCAGTTTTACGTCATACTCAGGACGGTCCCTTGGAAGACGTGATTAGTCTAGCACTGTTTGGTCGGTACCCAGGGCATCGGTGACGCCATTAAGACCAGCAGTTACAATCTCAGTCAGTTTATTAATGTAGTCGGTCAGTTTACAGATGTAATCAGTGAGTGCTTCGATCTTGGCATCAACAGATTCCATGCGCAGAAGAAGCTCTTGCCTGGTAGGACTCAATTCAAACAACACATCATCCTTAACGGCTTCAGGGTTGTTTGCTTTTTGGTAGCGACGACAATCATCGTTGGTCTGATAGGTGCATTCTTGGTACATATCAAGGACTGTTTTGAAGTCCACATTCCCAACACCTTTGGTGGTCAAGATGTTGCAAGTTTGTAGATAAAGCTCAGCAGCAAACCGAACATTATCTTCAAAGAACTCTTGGTACTGCTCTGTTGAAAGTCCGTAGGTGTCAATCGACATGGTTGGAACAAGCTTTGTGGAGTGCATCAAGTATAAAGGTTTTTTGACCTTCGTCACCAAGGTCAGTCCACCATTGAAGATCTGGATCTTTCTCGTCCCACTCGATGTGGATGGTACCGGATCCATCATCTTCTTCGATGAATTCAATCTTCAGTTTGTTTATCGAACTCGGATTGCACATGGCCGAGGAGTACGTTTTCTGCATAGGTTTCACAGTCGGTTTTAATCTCTGCACCTAGCTTAACAAGACCCCAGTAGGTGTCTTCGTCAACTTCAAGGTTCATGGTGTACTTGCTGTTGTGCAATTGCATTTGGGTAAATGGTTTTGATACCAAGCCTAAAGTGTAATCATACAAATCTGATATCAGAACATAATCAAGTTTAGGTGTCATTGTTTCTTAACAGCAGACTTGAGTTGTGGCAGCGCAGTACCAGGGAATGGAACGTAGCCTGCATCACACATATTAAAGAACAAATCCCATGCGTCGTGCTGCGTAAAGATCTCCTTAGGTTTGTAGGTACGCCAGTGAGTCAGTGGAGCTTGTGCCCCTGAGTTGGTGTACAAAAGTACAAAACGACCATCGCTGATGTGGTCAGCAGGCGGAGCAAACCACCAGGCAACGCACTTCTCAGGTGTGCCACTGGGGCTTGCGTTCCGTGCTTCGGTGCGTTTACACAGCAGTTCACGGTACTTGTTGAACCAGCTCAGGTGGATGCACCAGGGTTTGAATCCTGTGATTTCGGCCTCAAAGTCAGATAAGTTGCTGAGCTGACGCTGATACGACCCACACGAACACCAAGGTTCACCCATGACAGGTGCCTGTTCGCCTTCCATGTCGCTGTCAAGATCAATGGGCCGACCCTGAAGCCGCATTCCGTCTGGTGCAACCAGATGGCCAAGATCCGTCTGATCGGACTGGAGCAGGTGGACAAGCTTTTGTTGTTCGGATACATGTATAAATTTGTCAGCCCAGTGAGCTTGAAGTTTTGCATTGGATGTCAAGTGTCCGAGTGCGTGTGAGTAATGCCAGCCCTTAAACATAATGTAAGCATTGTTATGCCATACACTAGGGCCACGATAATTAGGGCCAAGGTAAGAAAAGAAATCTTTCAGTCGATAGGTGTAGGTATTGTACTGGGTCTTGATTAATTCACGGTCATAAGCCTGCTCACTACCATCGCGACGCACCACAATACAATGATCGCCTCGCAGATAAATGCCAGCAATCTCGGTGTCATCAAAGCCCTGGTATGCACGCGTAATGTTCGTCTGCGAGTAGATCGACGCCTGCGCTGCGTTGAGTTCAGTTTGTGTTTGGATGGACATGATTGGAATGGAGTTGAGTTGTCAAGCATACTTGGTGCAGCCGACCGACCAAGCATAACAGGGTGTAGGGGAGGAGGTCGCGGTCTGTGTGTAATTCTTAACACAACACAAAGATCTCAAATGGTTTTAACTGGTCGAGTACAATAACAAAAGACAATTAAATAACATGCTCAAATTTGAAATGTCACCAGAAGATCTGTTCTGGCAAGAAAAAACTATTCGATCCATCAATGAATCTACCTCCCTGGAAGAAGTAAAAGAAATGGCCGTGCTGCTTACGAAGATCGCAGCAACACGGCAGATTGCAATTAAAGGATTGGTCAAAGATGCAATGGAGCTGATGCAAGGACAATTCTCACATCAGCTCCCAGCTCAATCAGAGGAGTGAATCGTCCTCTCCAGTCAGGGGATCACGGGCAGGCAGTGCTTTCACGTCAACTGCATCCGTGGAGCGAGCCACGGGCAAAATCTCAACACCTTGCTTGATGCCATAGGCACCACCAAGCTTGTCTGCATCCTGCTTAGCATGGATGTTGATGTAGTCCTGGAACATATCTTGATACTTCCAGGTAGACTCACGATCTTCATCGGGGATCGAAAGACGACTCAGCGATTCGATCGCAGCTTCTTGCGTTGAATAATCAGGGATCTCGAACGATTCGATAGCACAGATCTCAACGTTGTTTGCACCACGCATCTCATTAGCAAGCACAGGAGCAAACACTGTGGTGGCATAAAACTTTTCGTTGAATGCCAGAGGCACTTCAGAATCCAGTGCTTTGCTAAGGCACTTGGACATTTCCTTCTCGTATAGTTTGATCTTGTCCGAGATGTCTGTACCGTTTAGCCCCTTGATAGTAAGCACCATCGGGATCTTATGTGCACGCTTATTGTCCTTGGTCAGAATGTAGACCAGATACTTAGTACGCACACCATACTTACGCTTATACATCTCACCTTTGCTGTTGGAGAGATCAGCCGCAACCTTATCGTTCTCAAACATCTGTTTCACCTCTGGGTCATCAAAGGTGCCAATCACTTGTCGCATCCCGGTGGTCTCCTCAACCATGAGGGGAGAACGTAAAAGGATTTGAATGCGAGGCTCAACGAAATTGAGCCCTTCTTCCACTGAAGTATTGGGAGCCATACCAAAAGTTTGCTTGTAGTTCCAGAGAACAGAACCGTCAGCAAATTGATCTTCAGTGGCACTCCATCCACAAGTGTCAAGGTCTGACTTCCGCACGAACCAACCCCGTACCTTGGACTTATTGAGTGGCTGGATGGTAACGAGATTTTGGTATCCCGAGACAAATTCTTTGGATTGAAAAAGCTTGAAGGAATCAAGGCCACGTGTTGCAAGCGAAGTGTTTTTCTTAGTAGTCACGGAGCTGGTCATAGTCTGTTCGTAGTTTGGTGATGGGCAGTTTAACGTCATGCCCAGGACGTATTATCAGTCGAGACCAATGAGATCATCCTGTTGTGCAGGAAATCTTAATGGTTGCTGAGCTTCAAAATAAGCTTCGGCTGCATCTTGCATCACTGAATAAATAGAGTGCTCGCAATAGCCACAGCCTTTTAAGAAATCAATGATGTGCGTAATGACATCATCTGCAACAACACCTTTAAATTCATAAAGAACTTTGGTGTGCTCATCCTCGTAAAGGAGAGTGAACTGATCATGCGTCGGTGTCATTAGCTTCTTGTGTTGTTTCTTTGTTCACAATGTCATCACGTGTTACGCAAAAAACATCAGCAACTGCAAAGGCAGCTACTGCAAGTTTTGCAAGAGCAACGGCAATGTCTTCACGTTCTTCTTCATTTTCTTTCCTCCAGTTCTCCATGTAGCCGGTAAGGTTGTCCATGTAAAACTCGTAGGCAATGGCATCACGTAAAGACATTTGATTGTCTTGAATTTCAACGTTGATTGGCATGATGCTCAAAAGGGAGGTTCGTCTGAGTCAAAGCTGGGTGCGGAGCCGTACTGGCCAGGGAGATCAGGAAGACCACCACCCGATGCTTGGTTCCAAGGATCAGGGGATTCATCAGTTGTCTTTCCTCCCCACAGACTAGCACTCTCCTCTGGCGAGGATTGCTGAGTCCTGGATCCCACAGGTTTTGTTTGAGATTCACCACTGGCCTTAGGTGCCAGGGTCATCTGCACCAACTGAATCTTGACGTTGGTCCTGCGCTCTTTAGTGTCCTTATCAACCCATGCATCTGTAACAAGACGACCACGGATTGTAAGACCGGTTCCTTTACGTGTGAAGTTAGCAAGAAGCTCAGCCTGGTTCAACTTATCTTGCACTGTATTGATTGCAGAAAAGTTGAAAAGATCTGATTGATTGCGACCAGTATTAACAGCAAGAGTCTGGTTACAAATCATCAAACCTTCCCCTGTGGTCCTGAAGGACCGGGGATCAGATTCATCAATATCCTTTACACAACGTCCAGTAAGGATGACATCATTGAAGACTGGGAATGCTTCTGTAACCGGAACAATAATTCCTCCATGAAGCGAATGCGTTTTGGTGTCGAGATCGTGACGTAACTTGGAGCCGTGAATGTACACACGGGTTCCTTTGGTGAGATCTTTGAACTTCTCACAAGATTTTCCATAAACATGAAGCGTGAGTTGAGTTGATGCTTTGTTACCAACCGGAGGCAGGATTACTTCTGCACACAGATTGGATGATGTTGCACTGGTGTATACCTCACGAGGATTTTCGTTGAGGACAGCGCATGCGTCAACGTAATTCATGAAATCAGATGTTAGGTGTTAAAGCAGTTTAACGTCATGCTTAGGACGTGTAATCATTCTTTTACAACGGGAAGTGAATCACCAAGAGTTTCCAGCCAACAGATCATGCACCAATAACCCTCATGACCTTGGATTGTGCTTTCAATATATTGAGAATGCGTTCCATGTTTGGGGCATACAATCTTTAATGTTGATGGTTGAATGTTAATAAAGTTTTTTGGTTCAAGGTCCATTGTTAGTGGGTCTGGCTCCAGTCAGATCCTACTCGAGAGTGGTTTTCAAACGCAAGAGTGAAATGCTTGTTTAGCTTTTTTGTAACATTCAAAAGCTTCTTCTTTGGTAGTAAAAAATCCAAGCGTTTTATGTTTTCTTTTAACTGTGATTGTTGCACGCCACTTTTGTTTTTGCTTTGACCAAGAAACTCCTTTATATCCAGATGTATTGTTTTTGCGATTTCCCTGGTTTTGATTATTAATAAAAACATTAACTTTTCTTAAGTTTTCAATTCTATTGTTTTGTTTATTCCTATCAATGTGATCAATTACTTCATCTGTTTTCAAATCCACATAATGCATTTGATAGATAATGCGATGTAATACGTAATGTTCTTTATCAATCATTATTCGTTTATATTTATTCTCCAAATCTTTAGCGCAGGCTTTTACAAGTTTTCCAGTTTTTTTCCAGTAAAGATATCCAGTTTCTTTTTCATATTGCAAAATTCTGTGCAACATTTCTTTGCTTGGTAAAGGTTTCAAATAAATGTGGTAGCCCATTTCAATGCACGTCGTACCAAGTGTGACCTACCCTAGCATCTCCTTCAATGGGACACAAGAAACCAAAAAATTCTTGCGCTTGAGGAAAAGCTATCATTGCTTGTTCTTTAATAACTTTTGTGTATTGAGGTTTGCAAACGATTTCTACTTCATCGTGCACCATAAGTACCTGTTCCCAACCCTGCCCATGGGGCAAAGACAGGGCAGACTCAATGTTCTCATGGATGTTGATGACAACTTGCTTCATAAGGATTGCACCTGCTGATTGCAACAACACATTCAATCCTTTGAATGCAGACCTGCAATAAAGAATGCGTCGATCTAATCCAATTAAATGATTACGATTCGCAATGTTATCTTCAATCTGCTGCTTTAATTTCTTCAATGCTGGTACCCCTTTCATGAATGAATTGATTGCAGTTTTTCCTAATTGACGCAGTGTTTCTTCATCTTTTTCATTCGGATCCACAATGCTACCAGCCTTTAAATAACCAGCCCCGTATAGAACAGCGTATAATAAACGTTTTGAAATATCCCTAGTTGGCACATCAAACATTGACCTGTTGTATTCGTGAATATCAATCTCTGGATTAGTAACAACACGTGCATACTCACCGCCATCCCATAGGGCAAGGTATCCAGCCAAGCATCTAAGCTCCAATGCTTTGGCATCGATACCAATCATGTCCCATCCTTGTGGCGCATGAAACAACGACCGACATTCTTTGCCGTACGGTGAATAGCCCGCTGGAACCTGGCCCATGTTGGGGTTGCGGTGAGCACAGCGACCAGTGATACAACCAGAAGTAACAACGTCACCGTGCATTCGACCAGTATCGTTATTAACCAACTTGAGCCAAGCATTGTTTCCATCAGCAATCTGACCAAGGCGTTTCTGGATGAGCATATATTCTGCCAGAGGTTTGGCCTCGGGGTAAGGCAGCTGTTCTAACACTTCATCATCAATGCTTGGATTTCCTTTCGCAGTTGTTTTCGTTGGTTCCCATCCGTACTTAGCCTTAAGTCGATCAATAATTTGCTGACGAGATCCAGGATTGAACTCTTCGTGGCTGATCTTTTCAAAAGGGACTCCTTTAACATAGCCACGCGTTTTGTTGTTGACCCTGGGTGTAAACCAAGACCTGTGTTCGATTGGAGGAAAAATATCTTTTAATTGTGCTTCAAGCTGTGTTTGTTTTGCTCGTAGATCATCCACGAGATCAATACATGCATCCACATCAAAAGGAACACCTGCTCTAATTTGTTTGTTAATTGCCAGTGCAAAGTCGTGCTCCAACTTAAGAGCTGATTCCGGATAGTTCTCCTTGGAGATGTGCCTCCAAAGTTTTGTTGTGACATTAACGTCCTGGATACAGTACTCCAGCATCTCCTGAGAATATTCGGAGAAGTCTTTGAAGCTGATCTTATGATCGGCCAAGCGCCATCCCCAGGCCTTAAGTGATGCGGATCCACGTAGATTCTTTGGAACCTGCGGATATTGTTCGATGTCAAGGTCATAGAGTTTTTCTTTGGGCCAGATGAGTCGTGTGCAGATGAGTGTGTCAATGATGCGTGCTTTGCTGACAAATGAATGCAGCTTTTGCAGGACAGGAAGATCGAAAAAAATCAGATTATGCCCTATTAAAACATCAGCGGTTGCCAGATGATCAATAGCATCAGCAATGCAATCAGGCCCATAACTAAAAGTTTGTTCGGCTGTAATGTCATGGATAACAATGCAGTGGATTTTGGTAGCCACATCATACAGTCCATCACTCTCAAGGTCGAACACTAGCCATTTATCATTTGCGGAACTGGCTTTCATCGCAAACTTGGAGTTCTTTACCTGAGAGGTCTTCATCGTTGTCGTTGATCCACGTCAAGATCTGTTGGGCACCCGCACGATACGGATGGGAAAAGATCTTATTTAAAGCTACATCAGAGTCTAGTGGAATCAACTCAAACTTATTGCTTTCTTTGTTGGCAGTAATGGCATGTGGTGTACCCCACCGCCAGCAAGCAATGACATAAGACATTGGGATCAGATGAAAGACGGTTGCATGTTACGTCATCCCATCTGATCCGCAAGGGTCTACAGATTATTTTTTGTTGGATGCGCCATAGCCAACAAACTTGCCTTCTTTCTTGCGTTTTGTTAATGCAGCCATTGCATCAGAGCCAGCCCGTTGGGAACCATGGACCAAGAGTGCGAAAGGCTTGTCACCAAGGCAGTGACTGTCATCATGGTCCACAGAGAGCCCACGTTCTACCGCCTCTTCTTCTGTGTACACAACATATGCCACACGCTGGAACACCTCAGGATACTTAGGGATCAAGTAGTCAAGTGTCCCACCGCATGATGCGGTGAGATAAAAGTTGGATGGCATCAGATCTTTCAGCTGGTACCACATCCCAAGAGACTTCGTGTAGCTGTAGAAGTTGATGTCGGGATGCTCTTGTGCTGTAAGGATCCAGGCCTTCATGTAGTTCTCTGTCCAGTAGTCACCACTCTCGTGGATACGAATGAGATCACGCTTAGGTTGTGCCAGTAGTGAAAGCTCAATCAGGTCATGGATCAGTGTTGCCTGGTCACCATCCATGTACATGGTTTCACGGATGAGATCCCAGTTGTGCCAGCGAGCTTGACGCACAGTAGGACGTGTCTCTGCCATGGCAGCAAAGCAACGGTACTCAGCTGCATCAGTGCCGTTGTACTGAGGTAGATCAGTGATCAAGCCTGTAGTGCGGTCAGCCATTGTCTTGCATACACCAGCATGCGGACAAGCATAACCAGCTGGTAGGTTAAAGATCAAACGATTCTTAAGCTTACCGTTGCCTGTGGAAAACTTGAGGAGCTTCATGATGTTGAGTTGAATGATAAAGAAAACTAATGAGCAGTTTAAGGACATGCTCAGGTCCATAATTTACCTCAGTTCAGAGCATCCCTTGAAGGGTTCACGGGATAGTCTGATCACGATCTGATCACCTGAGTTCGGAATCTCAGATGGCCCCTGGTGCACCAAGACTTCCCATACGTGTGGATTAAGTTTCATAAGTGAGTGACAGTACTTAGTCATCAAAGCTTCTTTGTCTTGCCCTGGTTTATAAGACAAAACTTTCTTGTGGATACCAAGTGGTTCATCTTCGTTATCTTTTGTGTAAGATGCAACCCAATAGGAAGAAGAGCGGGTGGATTGCTTTGTTGAATTAAAACCTTTCATGATGATAAGTTGTTTTCATTAGGAGAGGTGAACAGGGATGCAATCCGTTTGAGTGGCGTCGTAATCAAGAGCGGTCTCGACTGCACCAGGGGGGGGTCCTTCAAACCTGGACTGTGGACTACTAGGCTTTAATCCTTCAGTGGAATGTTTTTGTATTTCATATAGAACTCTTTGGTCTTTTTGAGTTCTTCTTGTCCTTCTGAAGACATAAAGTAATCCAACATATTCATCGCAGTAGAAGCACCAGAATTATCAATCTTCACATAATACTCAGTTCGTTTCTTGAAGAGTGATTTGAAACAGTTGAGGATTTTAATCATTGTCAAGGTGAGAAGTGATGTTGACTAATCGGGCAGGGATTCAAGAGCGCGGCGGATAATCGCACAGTCTGCAGGAACAGGCCGCCAACCTTCCTCTGTGTGCTTAAGAGCCTCAAGCGCCTGCTCCTTCAAGCTCGACGGCTCGGGGCGGCGGGCGGCGCGGAACTTAGCAGCAACTAAGTCATATCCTTCTATGGATAACCACTGACAGCATGTTTCCAGCTCCATGTCTGCGCCCCAACGGGCGGCTTGGGTGGCTAGCTCCTGTTTCCAAGATGTAGACGAGTTGTCTATGGCCTCGTACCACTGCTCTACCAGTTCAGGCGGCGGAGTGATCGGGTGATTGTTGTTAGTCATGAGAGTTGGTAGTGTGTAGAACTAATTGGTGGTTGTGTTACATGACGAACGACATCAATATCAATACAGAAGTATTCTTACTGTATTGATAGATGCCGAATGCATCATGACTCTTACGTATCGAGGTGTCAAGTACAACCAAAAGGCACAGGCTGAGAAAGATAGAGCCTGGTGGAATCTAGCACATCGTCCGTGGCTTTGCTTGAAGTACCGTAACGCCTGTTACTTTCCTTATGTAACAGGAGGTCAGATCAAATGAATCAAGAAATTGCAAAAACCTCATTGGAGCTAGCACAAAAAACATTGGAGCTAACCAAATTGAACAATGCATTGATTGTGTACTTAATTGATCAAAAGAAAAAGATGGCACGCAAGGATGTTGAGTCCAAGCATGCCATCAAAGAACTCAAAAAGCAACCTGCTGCCATGTTCTAGGGAGCCAGTCTTGCCTTGTGCAAGCGAGTCTTCTCGTACCAGGCCGTGACCTCTGGTGCCCATATTTGGAGGTGCGGCCACATGAGATCACACATGGCACGGATCTCTTCTTGTGCATCCTTCTTGGAACGTAAGTCCATGAAGTGAAGTGCACTACGAAGATTGAATGACACAACAAAGTGTTGACGGATTGCGTAAGGAATCATGTCACGTGCATGTTCCTCTGCGTATCCTTTTTCAATCTTGTCAACGTAATGAGCGGAAGCAACAAGACATTCTGCAATATCATCATTGCGTTCCTGCATGCCGTATCTATACCGCTTACCAGACCTATCGGTGTACTCACCAACAGGTCTGAGGTAAAACACTTCTTCTGGTTTACGTTTAGTTTTATGCACATCCATGATGCGCTTACCGGTATACCTACCGGACTGCACATCAAAGCTGACACCAACACGATGGGTGCGTGCTTGTTGCATTACTGAGTGTGGAAACCATCCAACATTGAATGTGATAGAAGGATGTTCCAGTGGTCCGTAATGACCACGCTCACCTGCTAGCAGATGCTTGACAATTAAATTGCCAGCTTCTGTTTCAGACGGTGGATCTTCATTGAACACATACTCTTCGCTGTAGTCTTGATGCATCGCATACCAGCACAGCGTCTGAGGATTCTCTGTCCTATTAAGGACATCAACACGGAAGTAAGGATCGTTAATCATGAACACTTAAGGAAATAATGCCAACGTGATGTTGGATCAGTGTATCGGATTACTGAGCAACCCTGATACTGATCAAGGACTTCAAACTTAGATGTGTCTTTGGGTTCATCAGGCGTCAAGAAGATTGATGCCAACAAACCAGTTGCTGCAAAGCCAAGGATGGTAACGCATGCACCACGCAGAAAAGCTTTCTGTAGATCATCCATGCTTACATATCTCCTGGCACCACAACTTCGTTAGTAAGGCGTGCAATTTCTGAGGCAGGACAGATGCGCATGCGTGCATGTTCAGATGGTGTCTTAAGTCCATCCCATTGGATAAGAAGAACTTTAAAGCGTGCACCATTCTTATTTACCCTGGTGCTCATCCCTACCACAGTTCCGTACCGCTGAGTGCGGTACTTCTGTAGCTGTTGACGTAACTCAGGTGACCTGGTGAACAAGCCATGAGTCTTAGGACGTTCGGCAACACGATCACCAATACGGTAATCAAACTGACGTTTCGAACTCATAGTGAATGCAATCAGATGAATCGGATGTGTTGTACTCAGGGAAGTCGTAGTCACATGTATCACCTTTGTTATGGGCGCATGTGATGCACGTGATCTTATCCTCAGTTGCAGGCTTTACCTCGAATGTACCCAATCGTCTACATAATTCTTCATGCATGTAAAGGAAGTGATCATACTTGGCATAGTCCTCAGATGAAATCTCATATGTGGTGAAGCGATGGCCACAGAGCCTGCACTCTTTGCGTCGCCTTTGACCATGTGTAGCTTTACGTGATTGGATGGTCCATACACCAAGACCATTACAGCTTGGGCATTTACCCCTCTCCTGTTTCTGAAATGTCATCTTCAGTGGGAGTCTTGTTGTTTAGATGATCAGCTAGCTTATCAAGTTGCAGTGAATCCAAGTAGTAAAGGATATTCTCTGCACCAAGAATGCCAAAAGAATCAGTGATCAATTCTTTACCATCAGACCTGGATTCATCTTGGTAATAACTCAAGAGAATCTTCTCTGCTTCTTCGAAGTCAGTGTATGAACCCGTCAGTTGTTCAACAACAGAACCAGGCATGTTGTCAACGATATAAGAGACAACACCCTTGGTAACAACAGGCCATGTTGACTTGGGAATCATTGCATGGACTTTGTCAACAAGGTCAAGATCAATGAGTCCAGTTTGGGTTTCATTTGTCATAGAGAAAGACCCCTGCATTGCAGGGGCCGAACATTCCTCAGAGATTCTATGCGGGATGGGCTTGTGTGTCCAGGACTTCCTGCCCTATACCAGACTCCCTTAGCTTATCGAGCATGTCACACACGATGTGTGCATGTGCTTGGGTCTGCTCCATAAAGTGCTTAGCACGTTCAGCGGAGATGGTATGGACGCAGCCATTGGGTTCGACATACTTCCAGCTTCCATCAGGCTGTGGATCACCTTGGAGCGCAAGCCTCTCAGAGTTACGGACATACCGTAGCTCTAGGTTGTGAAAGTCCTGGAGCCCATCAGCAGCAGTCCAGGTAGCACCAATGTTGTAACGCTTGTCCTCGTCAGAGTATGCATGGAATTCAGGGATGAGGTGTTTGAATGCAGCAAAGATTTGCATGGTGTTGTGTGATGTGATGGGTTGGTGCAGATAGAGAGACTCGAACTCTCACGGCCAGTGGCCTACGGATTTTAAGTCCGTTGCGTCTACCTATTCCGCCATATCTGCATCACTTGGACTTACATCAACATCAATTGATGTTGACTGCCAAGTGTGATCTTGCGGCAGGACTTCCATTCCGTAAGTCCAGCTATCGTAGTCATCCTCGTTGCGAGGATCTTCAATTAATACATAACGAGGTGAGTTTTCATGGATGTACTCTCCAAGATTTGCCATAGCCATGGCAAGTAGCTGATCGTCTGTGTAATCAGGCATAGATAAACAGAGCATCTATAACGAGGATAGACGCCCCTTGCCTTGGCTTCAGCTCTCAGATGCTAGCTGCTTTTCACGCTGCTGTAAAGCCTGCTTGAAGGCAGCGCTGTACTTGTCGCGTTCCTCATCAGACAACCGCTGGTTAGCAACGCCAGCAATTTGTTTGACGTTCATGACACCCATGGATACATCCATCTGAATCGTGAAGGTTGGCTTGCTACCTACCATGCACAAAACAATGAAGTGCTTACGTTTCTTAATGTCTTCTGCGTAGTGAGAGGCAGATCCGACACAGTTACGTACTGCTTGTCCCCAAGCAGCTAGCTGATGCGTATCAATAGGCTGCAGGAAAGTCCAAGTCTCGCCAGCTACATCAATCTTGATAGGCTGAGGGAAGAGGTCTTGGTGCAGCTTGAGCTTAGGGTTCTGGATCTTCCAGTTCTCTGCTTGCACATAGTCATGGAAGTCAGGCATCCTCCAACGCTTGGGAGGTTCAACAATCTTTCCATTCTCAAGCAAACGAGTAAGCATGGAGAATGTGTCATTCATCTCATAAAGACTATGAGTGATGTAGTCATAATCAGAGTAATTGCTGAGACGACTACGTTCTGCGTCATACTTTTCTTTGGTCTTCCGTACCATGTTAAAAAATGATGCAACGGGCATATTTTCTTGCAACCAAGTAATCAATAAAGAAGAACCCGATACCCCACTGGTACGCAAATGCTCAATATCTAATGTACGCAGTTCTTCGTAGTAGTTCAGGTAATGATCAATAGGAGTATCAGGCCAGATGCAATTGATCTTATAGATAGAGTTACATACCTTACTGAATTCTTTGTAGCCATACTTGACTTGCTTGCGTTTCTCTGTGGTCACATCTTGGTAAGCAACAAGAGACCGATCAAGTGAAGCCTGTAATCTTTTCTTGATCGCAGGCTTTGAGATAATATGGGAGATGTGCGTCAGGATGTGATAACTAGTTGATGAGTAATTAACAGTATTGCTCCAGTTATTGGCCAAGGTAATAAACGTATCAACTGTTAGAGAGAGCTGTGATTTATTAGTAACATTCTGGAACATCAACCTAGGAATCTCAAGTGCATCCCAGATATCTTTACAGCTGATACGATCAAACATAGAACGACTATCGGTCCATGTGGGAATAGTCGCTTGCAATGCTTCTTCAAACTGAGAAAGTGCAGTAGCTATCTCACGTCCTTTCTGTGACCAAGATGATAAACCAATAGCACGCCAACGCCTGGAATCATCACCATTAATGATTGCTTTCCTAGTCATATATACAGTGCAGTAGTAAAGAATACTGCCGCGACCTAAGTCATATTGGTTGTAATGCTCGCGGCTATTCCAGATTTGATTAGGAACAACCTTAGCTGCAGCAGCAGTATCTTTGAATGCATAAGAGTAACCATAGATGTAGTCATCATCTTTACCAGGTAGCCATGCTGCATACCAGCATTGTTCAAAGTGATACAGAATAGCTGTGGTGATAGTACGTGCTTGTGGTGTAGCAACATCTACCACCTTGGTAAATCGATGGAAACGTTCTGCTGCAGGCGATGCATTGATCTGTTCGACTGCATCAAGCTGCAGTTGTTCACGCACAATGTGTGTAGGGATGAGGCAAGGAATCTTACCAAGAGGAAACTTAGGCTTCTTGGTTGTCTTGACCTTGGTCTCCTTAGCTAAAGCTTTGAGCTTTGGATCGTAAGCCAGGAGCTCTTGTTGCAGGTTAGAAGGAAGAGAAAATTGCATGATGCGGTTGGGGTTGAGTTAAGTGTAGGCAGTTTAACGTCATGCCCAGGACGGTTGGTCAATTGAGAATGTGACGATAATCTATAGACTTAATGCACCAGCCTGTTGCACAGGTTAGCTCTTCAACTAAGTCATCTTCGTCGTCTGCTTCCCAAATTTGACCAACATATTCTTCTTGTAAACTTTCTTGAAGATTTGGTTGCTGAATTAAATCATTAGAATCCAAATCAAAGTGTATTTTGGTAATTTGGAATTGCATTGAATTGAATAGGTAAAGGGAATGGACAGTTTAACGTCATGCCCAGGACGTGATCATTACTGTCCTAAGTATTGATCAATGGTGTAGGTACCGGTTGGTGTGATGATTGGCATGCATTTAGCAAAACCAGTTGCCAAGTACGTACGTCCTTTGGGACCACGTACAATCACATACCAACGCTTGAATTCAATTGAGAAGCCAATCATTGTTCGTCTGAGGTGTCAACGATTTGCCAGTCAGGATCGAGGTGATCAAGATAGCTGCAGAAGCCATCTTCGTCAAGAGGAATCGGTTCCTCTGGATCCAGCTGGATAGTTGTAATGCAAAGAGCAGGAGCCCACTCTTCAGGTTCGAAATGAGTTGCCCGATAGAGCAGGCGCATCTCGTCAACAACTGCTGTAATTGTGACATGGGTATCATCAATGAATGAAGTATGTTCAATGGCAAGAACAGTCATCAGTCAGGCTCCACAAAAGAAACAGTGGTCGAGATGTGACACTTGTAACGTGTCCACATCTTTACAGTTGCGTACTCTCCATCAAAACGATCGTTGTCACAGAGGTGTTCTTTAGCACGTTGTATTGCACAAGAAGCAATGTTGTTACGTTGAAAAAGATTAAGATTGGATTCAAATGTTTGCATGGTTGAGTTGAGATAAGAGTGGTGTGGACATTGGGACTTACACTGCCTCCTTCTGTGCTGTTTGCACAACGAGTACAGACGCCCAAGCTTTAATCAAATTCTATAGTGTCAAGCTTGCGCTTTCTGTATTCAGCTTGTCTATCCCTGGTGAAATACAAAGGAGCAATCTGTGTCTCAAGAGACTCGAGAAGAGAGATTGTATTTCGAATGCTGTCTGTATACAAATCAATGTGCTCTTTGTACTTCTCTTTGCCTCTATTAACAAGATCAAGTCGAAGTGTCTTGTAGTTATCAATTTCACCCCTAAGGGTATAAATAAGATGCCACCATTGGTTCTCTTCAAGGTCAAGAGTAATTGTTCGTGGTCCAGATGGAAAGTGCGGATTGAGTTCAGGTTTCTTAGGCATGGTGTTTAGTCAGGTAAGAGTTCAAGAGCGCGGCGGATCAGCGCGTGTTGATCTGCAGTGAGGACAGTGGCAACCACCGGATGATCAGCACCGTCTGCATTTGCAAGAGCCTGCAGTGCCTGTGCCTTTAAGCTCGGCGGTTTGGGACGCATAGCTTCTTTTAGCAAGTCACCTACGGGAATAGTTTTTAGATGTGCTGCATTCAGAGCATGGTGATCTAGCCACTTTGCGTCTTCTGCAAGTTGCTGATCAGCGCCAGCGGCATAGGCACGTGCAAGAGCCTCGCTCGTGCTAATCTTATAGCAATCAATGTCTGATTCAAGCTGTTCTATTAAGTCACCTAATTTCAATGCTGGGTTTGGTTCAGTTGTCATCAGTTTTCTCCAGGTTGGATGCAGTTTGTTCGGCCCATGCCATTAGGTCACGGACACGAACCATCTGGCTACCTTCCTCTGGTCCTTCAGCAACACGCCAATGACAATCGGCAGTGTCTTTAATTGCGTTGATAATAATTGCACGAATGAGTTGTGCTGCTTTTGCGTGGAATTCGTCGAGCTTGGTATCAGTCATGTTTGTGTTAAGTAAATAGAGAATAAACCTAGGACTTACACTAAAGAATAAAAGATCCCCTTGGTACTCCACTAGGGGAGTGTGAGGGGAGGATGTATTCTGTTAGATGCCCAATCTTTAGATTAATTTAATGTTTCGTTTGCTTAGTCCAGTGCCAGGGATACTGATTGATCCACGCACACCAGACTCACGTGCATTGAGTGTGAGTTGGAATGGACCAAGTTTAAATGATTTGCTGTACGATTTGATTCCATGTTCTGTAACATTGAATCCAGCAATAGTTTTGTCAAAGTTGATAGGTGATTTCTCTTGTGCCATGTAATTAGATGATTAATGTTTAGAGCACGGTACAAACCGTGCTCTGATCTAAATTTACTTAAGATCCTCCGGCATGAGTGCGTTGATGTCATCTTGATCATCCATATTTGTCATGACAAACTTCTCTCCATTGGGAGAAATGAATCCACCGATGAATCCAATGCCATGTTTCTCAGCTGATTCTTTCATCTTGGCTACGAGCTGCATAGCTTGCAGTCGTTGCATGTCAAGTGAGTCAGGAATACGAGGAGTGTTGGGATTAGTCATTGGTGTTGAGTTGATGTGATGTGGTCTAAAGACTGGGTTAGTCTACCAGGTAATGCAAGTACTAGATAGAGGAGTGTACATAATAAGTTCTTATATAAGACATAGATCCCCCCTGGTACTCCACCGGGGAGTGTGAGGGGGGAATACTTATGTACTATCTAGATGCCAGCAAGGCTTGGATCACTCATGAGTGCATGGCCACATGTTGTTTCCATGCGGCATCATGCAGTTCATACATTGTGATAGGCGGCTCGCCTTGCTCCGAAGGTGTGGGATCGTAGTCAAGTTCCTCTTCAAGCATGGCAAGGATTTCTTCTACGACACCTTCAGTTTGTGGTGCAAGGTGTTGATCCATTTGATGACGCTTGCTTTCACGGGCAAGAACATTCTTCAAGATGGAGCGCACCTCTTCGAGATAGTAGTACTCGTTCTGAATGGAAGCGTTAACTTGAGTCATTGTGTTTGGGTGTGAAGTAAATGGAAAGTCCTGGGACTTACACCACCATGATAGGTGGATGCCCAGGTGTGGACTGTAGTATTGGCATGTATTGCCTAATGACCAATACCAACCAATACTACAGAAGTGTTATGATGTTATGCGACAGTCTTAGGATCTGTGATGATCCAGCCTGTGTAGTTATCACTACTTCTGTCAACAGATATCAATCCGTACTCCTCAAGCTTGACCAATGCATTGAGATATTGATCAAGCCTTGAGTTCTGCATTGGAATCCTTGGTACATAACACGGTGTGTTCTTGTACTTCTTCTTGTGTGCCAAGAAGTATTGATACAGATTCCGTTGCGTGATCCGTAGACCAGGGAATGCAAGGGTCTCAGGCATTAGCAATAGACAGGTCGCTGTTCAGGATAGTGCTTGGCAAAGTCGTTCGCGAAGTTGACGTCATAGTTCGAACGCGTCGACGTGAGCCCGAGGTCTGGTTGGTCCCAGACTTCGTAGTCGTCTGCGTACTGGATGTATTCTTTGATCGCTTGCTTCTTGTTGAAGATGCAGATGGTTTGGACGGGCCAGCCTTGGTTGTACCACCAGCCGCCTTCTTCGGGTCCTCCGTAACACTGGTAGGTTTCGTGGATCGTGATCGTGGTTGGCTCTTCACCTTCCCACTCTTTGTGGATGTTGTAGCTGTTGATTGCACGCCGGAGTTTCCAGGTGCGTGGGTAGGTTGCTTGGAGCCAGCTGAGATAAGACATGATGCAAGTTCAGTGATGATGAGTGAGATGACAGCAAGAAGGATGAGGATGATGTCACCGTCATCCCATGCCTGCTGCCATGGATTGATCTTCTTGGTAGGCATGGTTCAGTCGTAGTAAGGGTAGACGTTACGTTCGTTGTAGAGCTCACAGGCATAACGTTCTTCTGCCGAGATCTCTTCGACACCACCCCATTCATCTTGCTCAGATTCACGGATGGCATCATCAATGTCAGCAAGGCGATCAGCCATTGCATCCATGTAGTCTGCTTCGTAGTTGCTGTACATAATTTGAGTTGACTAAGTAGACAGGAACCTGGGACTTACACCACACATAACGTAATCATTATGGTGTGGATGCCCAGGGATTAACGCATCAAGCGATTACGAAAGTTATATGTGTAGCCACCATCACCACAAGGTTCCTTGTAAGTACGGTGCGTTGTGATGTGGTAGATGGCACCAATAGTTACGGTGTAATCATCTGCAAGTTTGACAGCAGATTCACCGTTAGCCTTGCGTGTACGGATGTCTTCTACCTGCTCATCACTCAGGAATGAATGCAATCTTCCACGTCGGATAGGATCTTGTTCAACTGGTGGACGGTTACGGACACGCTTGATGACACGTGTGATTGATGTAGGGTTGCAGTTGACAATGCTACCGATAGAGTCGTAGCAGTAACCTTGACAACGCAGATTCCAAATCCTGTTCTCTTTGACGATAGAGATACGAGTGCGCATTGGAATGTTCAGGTGATGAATGAAAGTTGATTGGGACTTACACCACTATTGAGAAGAGTTCTCAATAAGGATGCCCAGGAGTTTACAATTTGACCACAAAAGCAATGTCGCACTTCAATGATCTTCTGTTCCTAGCAATGTCTCGTAAGACTTGCTCTTTATAGCCATTGTCTTTGCACCATTGAGACAAGTTGGTGCAGACAACAGTACTTGAATCTTTCTTGGTTATTAACCAAGACTTAACATTGGTTACGTTCTCTTTCTTCTCAGCTGTTTTAGCTACATGGCATGAATTGCATAACAACTGGCACTTCTGTAGCTCTTTCTCAAGGTCAGCTTTATTGCCATTGGCAAGCAATCTTGAAATAGATGCCGTCTTTGTGAGTGGATCGATGTGGTCAAACTCCAGCTTTTCAGTGCATCCGCACTTGACACACTTTCCTCCTAATAAAGCGCGGCATTGTTGAATCCGTTGTTGATAACGGTTCTGCAAATAACGCCGCCTTTGCTCAGGTGTTCTAAATCCCATGGTTATTTAAGGTAGAGGTAAACACCTGCCCAATCACAACGCTCAAGACATTCAGCATATGAAACATCATCCATCAGATTGTACCTCACATGCTTTGCAGGTGATTTCCAACTTGCTGGTTTCATGACAGATCCGGACTGACGATCAATAAATGCATGGACAGATGTACCACCCATTCCTGATGCCCTGGTGCTCTTCTCAATCAGCTTGTAGTACTTGGTGCCTTTCACAATTTCAAATTCAATGCCACCCACTTGGTACTCCTTCTCGTACTTGGCGAGCATTGCGTCGATCAGGCACTGGATTCGAGCCTCCAGAACTTGGATGTGTTCTTTGAGTTGAGTTGTCATGGTATCGAGAGGATGAGGGTTGGACCTGGGACTTACACACACGTGATCGTGTGATGCCCAGGTAGTTCAGTGGTTAGTAGCCAGTGATGTGATGCGACACCTCAGGTTGTGGCTTGGTGATATCCACACCAACCAATGCCCCGCCGGTGATGGCGGCAAGGAGGAGGGAGAGGAGGACTACTGCAATAGAAGGGCGAGTCTCATGTGTCTCAGGATAAGAATCCATGTGGACGTAGCCTTTCCCAAGGCGGTAGATCGTCTTCATCAGATAGTCTCCAGGATGTAACGCATGTTTGTGAATGGACGCTCTTCATATTGATCAGAGCATTCTTCAAAGCTGAGCCACTTGCCTTTACGTTGAAAATCAAGGCACGTCATATCACCTTTCATGTAGTCATATATATCAACTGGGCATGCAACCCAGTACATATAAACAACTTGATCGTTGAATTCAAGGTAATAATCTGTGGGCTTAAGCCTGAACTTTTCACAAGCTGCTGTGATGTCGTGGTAGTCAATTGAAATTGCCATTCCGTAGTAACAATGGGTTTAGTGCCCAGGATATTGAGTCCTGGTGGGAAGGGCCGAAGCCCCTCCGATCAGGATTCAGTCTTCATGCTTACGTTCCCAACGCAGCAGATCTCTGTTGAGATCCACCTTGCGTTGGATGATAGCAACGAATGGCATCAGCTCTTGGAACTGACACATACCATCCTGCCACTGGAAGAAGAGATCGAGTGCAGCTTGACGCTGTTCTTCCAGCTCTTGGTCAATGACAGGAGAATCTCGACGTGCCAGGAGACGAGCATCCTGGGTGAGGAGATGTTCAACAGCTTGGTAGTTCATGGAACTAGCTTGGGTTGAGTTGAGTGGATGCAGGAGAACCCTGCAGTAAAGGGCCGAAGCCCCTTAGAGCAGAGATCAGTTGATACTTACGTACTTACTCTTAACGCAATAGTAAGTATCACCTAAGAGTCCGTGGGCGTAGACAAGGTTGTGTCCTGGTCTGTCATTGCACGTTGCTTTGTAGTGGTTGTTGAGCGACTTCTGTGCTCCAACAGATAGGAGTAAGCCACTACCAGTGCCAATGACAATAGCAACACAAGCGTCAACAAATTCGTTACGTTGCATGATCAATTAACTGAAATAAAAGGCTAGATTGTTAGACAAGTGATGCAGCATAGTCCTGTTCCTGGACTATGCCATAGTTGTAATAATCTTCCATCTCCTGGTGCAATTCCTTAACACCATTCGGAAGGCCACCCATGAGATTACGGACATCGATGTCGATCCACTCGTAATCTCCATCAAAATCAGGCGTGGCAACTAAGCAGTACTTCTGGAAGTGAAGCTGGGTGCTACTGCCATACCATGCGACACGATACTTATGTTCGTGCTTGGGTTGATAGATTAGAGGTTGCATGATCTTGTGTAAGCCACCCTCGGTGGGTGGCAATAACTGGGCAGGGGATCGCACCCTGCCTCCCGCTTTAACGGATCAGCTAATTAGTGGTCTGACCTAAACATTGAGGCATAGACCTTCCTGGCAATCTCACCATTCGGATCATTAGCCTTAATGAAACGATCAACCATCTCGGCCATGCAGGTTTCATGGCTAACCATTCTCTGACAGCAATCTTCAATTGCTGCCTCACGAAGGGAGATCAGCACTTCAAGAGTGTAAGCAAGAGCTTGGTCCACAGGAAACTCCTGGTGTGCGGTGCCCATCTCCGCTGGGGGCAATAACTGGACCAGGGTTTGCACCTGGTCACCCGCTTTGACGGATCAGTCTTCGTCGGCATCAGCCAACTCGATCTCCATGAGTCGCCGCATCGACAACTCAGTTAGATCAATTCTGTCCACATGCCAAGATGTGAAGAACTTGTCACGGCGATCACACTGGCGATCACCGCATTCGCAAGGATTGGTAATCCAATCCAGCTCTTCTTCCTTAGCTTGTCGAGCTGATAGCTCTACAGCCTTGGCATCTGCTTTACGCTTAGAAGCGTAATAACCGATGACAGTGGACAAATCATCGCCACCGTAAAACGAATCACGAGGATTCTCGGTAAGCTGGTAGACGTGCATGGATCTCTCCATGTGTGGGTGCCCATCTCCCGTGGGGGCAATGGTTGAGTGGGGGATTCGATCCCCCGGCATCACGCCTGGTCAGATGACCATCTCAACCGGAGACTCCATCATCTCCACGAAGGAGAGAACGGATACCTCGTTGAAGTTCTGGACTCCATCGTTCAACTCTGGAGAGTTGAGCATGTGGTCCAGTTGAGCAGCTTCGATGTACGCATCTTCTTGGCAGAAGTGTGCACTGTGCTGCTGGTTGTTGAGAACAACGAAGAACACGTTGTTAGTTCCGAGTGTGCGGTGCCCATCTCCGCTGGGGGCAATGACCAGAGCCAGGCATTGCACCTGGCTTGGGAGCTATACTCACCTGGCCTGTAGTTGACGCACGAGCTTTCGCCCTGCGTCTACAGTCATTGACGTGGAACGATGCCACTCTCCAAAGCACTTGTTCTTGAGAATCATCTTGGTGACACGCACCAAGTTCTCTGCCTTGTTGACCTGGAACTTGTAGACAGCATCTTCGGTGGTCAGGGTGAAGTAGAGGATGTCCATTGAGCTGAGTTAGTGTGCGGTGCCCATCTCCGCTAAGGGCAATAACTGTGGGAGGGTTCGCACCTCCCAACCCGCTTTAACGGATCAGCTAGATCTGGTAGCCGTTACCAATGCACCAGTCCCTGTGGATCTGGTCGGCCTCCTTCGGCCAGTCGTGTGTACGGCATTGCTCAGCCGTAGCCTTGTCCAGTTGGTGAACAATAATCTGTCCACCAATGCCCATGATGAATGCGGCAATGATTACGTAGGAAGCAATAAGCTTGGTCACAGGAAACTCCTGGTTGTGCGGTGCCCATCTCCGCTGAGGGCAAGTCTGATGGGAGGAATCGAACCTCCCTTCGCACCAGCTATCAGTTAGGTTCAATAACCTTTGCAAGCTTGAACCTTGAGTCATGCACCCATTTCTGGATGCGTTCTTTTGTCTGATCCTTCTCCACCGCCTTGGCGGCGTTGATCAGGGTCTTGGCAAGGTTCTTACGGATAGCCATGAGTTGCTCCGTGGTGCGGTGCCCATCTCCGCTGGGGGCAATAACTGACCCCGGCATTGCACCGGGGATGACCGCTTTTACGGATCAGTTGGGAGACCTGAAATTAATCAGGGCTTCCTGGATGGCCTGCTGTACCCAGTGCTTTGGCACCGGATAAAGCTGCCATGCTTTCCAGGTCTGGAAAACGATGCGGCGCTCTACCGCCGAAAGATGCTTGTAACCCACAGGGATCTCCTGATTGTGCAGTGCCCATCTCTGCGTACTGGGCAATAACTGAGTAGGGGATTCGATCCCCCGGCATCACGCCTTGTACTCAGTTGGTTGGGTAGCCGTTGCTAGTACAGAAATCCATGTGAGCAGCATGCTGGTGAGCAGGCCAATCATGGGTCTTGCACTGTTCTGTCGTCGCCTTCTCCAGAGCTGGTAATACAGCCACTGCAGAAACAACTTGGATCGCAAGAGGAACTGCAATGAATGCAGTCAATGCAACGGGAAAAGAAACCTTCATTGGAATCTCCTGTTGTGCGGTGCCCATCTCCGCTGAGGGCAAGTCTGATGGGAGGAATCGAACCTCCCTTCGCACCAGCTATCAGTAACAGTTGCAATAATCCAGCTTGATCATTGCGTGCTTAACTAGAACCCAACCTCTAACCGATTCCCGTTCTTCCGTGAATCGGATGTAGCGAGCTGGGCTCTCATCTGTTGCTCCCTTCTTCCAAGCAACCACCGTTGCCATGTCGAGAACGTCGCTCTGGTCCAGTTGAACCCGAGCTTCCCAACCCATTGCCTCAGCTTTCGCTTTGGCTTCCATCGCCATCTTGTTGGTCTTGTTCATGGTGTTGAATGCGAGTGAACAATGCTACGTTTAACGTCCAGCTCGACGACAGTTACTGCTCTAAATCCCGATCTTCTTCGTCGGGTATTAACCCAAGCTCCCTTTAGACAACAGTCTGCTTCTGCAAACTCCAGTCAGGGAGCGCGATTTGGGGGTTCCGCGCGAATCAGAGGGGAATTGTTAGCATTTCCTGACGTTCTTCTCTGTAGATTTGGGGGTGTATCATGGGTAACACTCCGCATTTCTTTTTTTCCCTACGCATTCCCAATCGGTGGGCGGGTGTGAGATGCGTCAGGTAATTTTATCCCCTATTTGGAGCTATAAAGGGCCTAACTTTGAAGGTAAAAACGCACTTTTGTAGGTAAAAATGACGTTTTACCCAAAAATTTAAACAAAAAAGCCGGGGTCTTTCTCCCCGGCGTTAATCAATGTTTTAAAAATTTATTATTTTTCCTTCTTTGCCTTGTATGCGAGCGTTGCATTCATTGCTTTTTTAAATGCTTCCTCGTCAGGCAGCTCATAAGCTAGTTCTTTTTTGGCCGAAGTTACAAAATCACGCACCTCAAGGGAGTCTTCTCCTTCTCGCGCACGTCTTAATGCTTCGTTTTTAATTGCCTCTAGGGCTTCGACCCGTTTTTGGCGCTTACCAGCTTCCATTCCTGGTAGAAATCCATGTATTTCTCAATAATAAACCCCATATCCCCTGGATTCACGCACAATAGAATGTGTAAAGGTAAAAATCTTAAGCAATAAAGCTTTAAGGCGCATGTATTCAAATACCAATGCCATGAATACGGCCCTAATGGGTGCATATCTTTCGGAAGAAGATAAAAAACGCCGTGAATCGGAAGCTGCACCCCGTCAAAACAACTTACTCGACACCATTGGCAAAATTGCCCTGGCCGCTGGTGCAACTGCTGGTGCTGTCGTAGCAGGCAAGCGTATTGCAAGGGCAAATCCTGAAGTTTTTGATCTTCGCAACGCAAGGCAACGTGCAGCAGACATCGTTCGCCCTGGTGCTACCAAAACTGGAGCCACGGTTGACCTGAGTGGTGTCGATCCCAACTTCGTATATGAGTTTGCGGGCCGTACTCCAAGGGCTTCTTCGTCTCCACAGGTTGACGTAACACCTTCTCGTCCTGCACCAACAACTCAAACTGCACGTCAAGCACAAGCAGAAGAGGTTGTGCGCCAGGCAAGGGCCGAACGTCCACAAGGCATTGTTCTTGCAGATCTTCCTCAGCCCAAGACATACTTTGATCCATGGACAAGACGAGAAACAATTACGGATCCTTTTGGTACACCAACAGTCCCCCCTGGTCCAAACATCAAGGAGATGTCTTTTGTCCTTGGTGATCTCCCTGAACCAACGGAGGCTGAACTTGCACAGGTTCTTGGAAAACAAACTGAACGTACGTATCCACTTACTCCACTCACCCGCAAAGAAGTTATTGCTTCTGTGGCTGCCAAACCTGAGTCTGAGCTACCAAGGGTTTACAGGCCAGAAAGTGGCGTCGACGTTGAATTAATTACAGATCCAAATACAGGTGAAATCTTCAGGCGTGGCAAGAGTCCTGATTCTTTTAGTCAGCAATACCTAAAGCAAGCTGGTTACTCGGAAGCAGACACTCTTGTTGACCAACAGGTTTCTTCTAACTTGAATCAAGTCGATCAATTTGTTAACGCAGTCAACTCTGCAGAAGATCAGCAGACCGGTCGTGTGAAGCTTGCATTCCAGCGTAATGAGGATGAAAACCTCGCTGCTATTGAACTAGCAGAAGATCGGGCTGACGCACGGCTGGCAACCCTGGCACAAGCCTCACCTGAATCCGCTGGTGCTATTGAGGTTGATGCAGCCATTAACACCGTTGCTTCTCAGCGTCCAGATGGTATGCCTGTAGACCAGGTAGAAGGTTTAACTGTTATTGATCTTCGAAACAAACAAGCCATTAACCTTCCGTCAGGCGCAGCTCCAAGGATGGAGAGGATTGTTGGACTTTTTCAAGAATCAGATGATCTAACTAACAGAGCACAAGAATATTTACGTAGACAGCAACTTGCTCAAGAAGTTGACACTGATTTTGATTATTCTGCAGAAAATAGGCGTCAAGCGGCACAAGTTCAAGATCGCATTCAACGGGCGCAAGAACTCAAGGATCGGGCTGAGCAAATTATTGCCGAAGCTCGTGGTGAAGTGCAGCCACAAACATCGCAACTCTCTCCTGAAGATTTTGCTAAAGACTTTAACCGTAGGTATCGGGAAGAAGTCAATCCTGAATTAAAACTTGTTGATAATGCTCGCCAGCGACAAGAGCTTCGCGGAGCACAAGCCGGCGTTGAGGGAGAAGATGTTGTATCTCTGTTGCTTGGCGATGTTCCCGAAGTTGAAACCACAATGCGTGGCAAAGCGCTCCGTGGCGGCAAACTCAATAGGGCTGGGGATATTAGTTATATGGATGAATCAGGCCTGGAATATGCTTCTGCAGATACGGGAGTAAAAGCCAGGCAGGGTCAAGGTACTCAATATAAAGAACATGTTCTCTTAACTAATGAAGTTAAACCTATCATCGGTAGGGCATCGGATGAAGAGCTGACTTCAATGGTGCTTGAAGGTCAAGACTCTCCGTTTAGACAAGCATTAAAAGAACGAGTAGCTCAGAAATTCACAAGGTATCAAGATCCCAGGCAGCTAAATTTACCTGTTGATTTAGAAAGCGGCAGCACTTCGCTTGATAATTATCTTACTAATCTTGCATCTCAAACTTTAGTTGCAAGAGCTTTAAAGAATCCAGAACCCACAGCATTACAAACTGCTGCCTTAAACCGTGCGAGAGCTTCTGTTGCTGCTTCGGAAGAAATTCGTCAACAAGCTCGTATTCAAAGTCAGCAGAGACCAACAATTGCCCCTGGTCCAGCACAAGATCTTGCTCGATCAATGGAAACATTGCGTCGAGGAATGATTGTTGAACCCTCAGAACCTTTACCTGTGCTTCCTTCTGTACAGCAAATGAGGGCTGGTTTTGTAACTGATATTGATCCGGATGAACTAAAGAAAATGACAAAAGCGGAACGGATTCAGTTGCTTGGCCCCGTTCTTAGTGCTTCCGATGTATACACAGGTGCAGCAGCAGAAGCCGCTGGACCTGTCATTTTTACAGGCAAGAGCAAAGCAAATACTGTACTTGCAACACCTCCTATTACTGGATCCGTCGACACACCTACAGGACGTTATCTGACACAAGATAATCCTGATGTTCTTGGTACTGTTTACAAGGTTGCAGGTACTCGTGCCAATCGTGAAATTTCAAGGCAAGTCGAGGCAAATGCACAGGACTTCTTGGCAGATGCTATTGCCGGTGGATTACAGCAAAAAGCCATTAGTACTCCCGAACCATACAGGACTCCAGGGATTGCGGCAACAAGTCAACTAGAATTTTATCCTGAAGCAAAACCACAAGCTACTTCTATTTCTCCTATGAGTCTAAAAGGAACTTTAGGCGTTACGGGTCCAGAAGCAAGTCAACGTACCGGTTACGCACAGTACCAGCCTGGCCGTAGCGTACCTGGTCCACGCAGCCCCTTTATTGGCGAGATGTCTGGTGGCACAGTAGTTGTTGTTCCACCTACGGCAGCAAGCACTGGAACACGCCGCGATATTGGCGCTCCTACTAGCAGTATTGACTTAACTCGCCGTGGAGAGAAAGCCCGTTACTTTAGTCTTTATCCGGAAGAGCGTTTCATTACCGGTCAAGAACCTCCACCGATTGGTCCACTGACTCAGTCTTCTGGTTTATCTCGTATCGGTGGTATGACCAAACAAGCTGTACGAGGAGCAGGTGAAGGTGTTTACGTTACTCAACTTACTCCTCAAGGTCAGAGAATTGCTTACCCCCGCATGGATAAACCTGTGACAGTACCAGGATACACAAAGGGTAGTACGGTCACTAACATCCCACGTTACGGTATTAACCCTGGCGCCGAAGATTGGCGTCAAGATCTAATGAGATCTGAATATCGCCGTGGCGGACCCATCCGAACTTCTGCCGCCGATCCCCGTCAATTGGGGATTACAGGTAGAGGATTAGATCTCCTATTAGAATACTTAAATATTCCTCGGTCATGACAAAGAAAAAGAAAAAATGGGTCCAGGGCATGGACATGAAGGAAGGCGCTTTTACAGCCAAAGCAAAACGCCGTGGTATTACGTCTGCTCAACTTCAAGAGAACGTCCTTTCCAATCCAGATAAGTATGACGAAAAGACGGTAAAACAAGCGCGTCTTCGTCAAACCTTGGTAGGATTAAAAAAGAAAAAGAAAGAAAAGTCTGAGGGCTAATGGCAAAAGACGCCAGGCTTGATTTAGGTCGTTATGTTCAAAATCCGTTTAATCGCCGTGGCGAAATTGCTAAGCGATTAGATTTTGATGATCTATTTAGATCTAAACCAGAAAGCGGTGATTACCCCTGGAACCCATCAAGGTTTAATGAGCGCGACCTGTTAAAAAGGTCTATGACCAGAAAGGTCAATTTGAACCCTGATCTTAACTTTGTTGGTGATACACCTTTCTTTGATGATAACGATCCCAATGCAAGCTATGAACTGTTTGAAGGGTTAGGTCGTTTTGATCGTCCAGAAGCCTACGATTTTGATGAGGGTCGTCCACGAACTGCGCAAAGACCACAGGACCAGCCAGACTTTGATCCTGGTTGGATTGAGGCTTACAAATTAAGTCCTACTGTTAATCCTGGTAAGTCTGCAAAAAATCCGATGCCACGTCTTCGGAATCCTGATCCGAATGGTTATCTGATGGCAGCAGCAGAACGTCGTGCTAAAAATGAGGCTGAAGATAACCAATCCGTAGCTCAGCTTCTTAAGCGTCAAGGATCAGGCAAGGAGTCAACGAAGGCTACTGAAGAGAAAGAAGGTAAACAAACGGTTGACGAAGAAACAGTTGAATCAAATGTATCTCCTGGCAAAACGCAAGAGTAACAACAGATAAAATAGTTGTATTAGGAGGATAATATGGCAGGACTTGCAGGCAGGCTTTCCGGTCTTTTACAACAAGCAGCACAAAGTAAAGTCGGCCAAAAGGTCCTGGATAAAGGCGGAAAAGAGCTGCTTATTTCCTCTGCCCCAGGAGCAGCACTCACCACTTTTCTTAGCACGCTTACAACCGGCAACCCTCTCGCGGGCTTGGCAATTGGCGCGACTGACTTAGGGCTTAGCTTTGGTGCTGCACGAGCACTAGGAATTACCAAACTGGCAGGCAAATATCGCAACTATGCATCTGATGAAGATGTTGCTAAATATACAGGTGTTGGCAATATTCCTGCTTCCGCGCTTAAAAGAGAATATGTGCCAAGCATGGCTCAGAACGCAGCGATGCTTGGAGGTAGTGCGGCAGCCGTTATTGGCTTAGAACCTTTGTTCCTGCAGATGCAACAGCAACAAGCTACAAATCAAATGATCACACAGCAACAACAGCTGGGACAACAAGAAGTTTTAAATCAGATGTATACCCCATATACAGCTGATGGAACTCTTTATCAACTCCAAGGACTTCCTTACCGCGTAACAGAAGGGCAATAATGGCAACTCCAGTACAAAAACAAAAAGCACAATCATTCCTGGGCCAGGTTTATCAAGATACCTTGGCGGGCATTGGTGGTCTATTCCCTGAAAAAGTAAAGCAGGGTTTCCAGGCAGGCGTTGATTTGATGGCGCCGGAAGCCCGGGCTGAGCTTGTTGATGAAAAAGGAGAACGCATCCTTAGTTCAATTGCTAATTACAGTACTGCAAGTCCTAGATTTAAAAAAGAATTAGCGGAAGTCAAGGGGATTACTCTTCGTGAAAAACCCCAAGAGTTTCTTGGTGCTTATGCCGCTAGGCTATTGACTGATGTTGGTACTGATTCCACTCGTCACATTTATTGGCGTTATAACCATCCCATGGCTATTGCAGATGTAATTGCAGAGAAGGCCGCTGGACCCATGTATAAGGAGTTTAATCCAACACAAAAAGCTGCAATTGGTCTGGCTGTTGGCGCCCCAACTGCTGCATCTCTGGGTGTATTTGACATCACAAATCCTGGTGAATTGTTCCGTCAAAAAGGTTTTGCTCAAAATTATGCAGAGCAAGGATCAGAAGATCGCCGTGAAAGCGGTCAACCAGGTCTTGAGTTAATTGAGAGGATGTTCCTTGGTCGACAGGGACGCCCCTTAAAATATGAAACAGCAAAAGAAGATATTCCAAGTTTGACTAAAGAACGCTATACAAATTACATGAAGAATTACTACCAAGACAAAGGTGTCACCGGCCTTGGCTTGGTTAAGTTCACACCTGAAAATTTACAAGGTGAACCTGAGGCTCGTATTGTTGGCTTCCCAATTGGTCTGCAATCTGTTGGTGCTTTAACAGGTGGATCACTTGCACTGGGCAGTGCAATGAAATCTCAACCTCCTGTCACCATAGAAATGAAGGGAACCAAAGAAATTAAACGCAGAGTCCCTGGTTCAGCGCGTCGTGCAGCTGGCATCACACTCGCTGGATCACTTGCTGGAGGCCTTGCAGGTAACTTAACAAATAGGGCAATTGCTTCTATAAATAATAATCCCGAACGTTTGCCCGATACACTTGAATACCAACCTGGCATGTAGGCTGATAAAATTAATTTATTGGAACAACTTCTAAAATAATGGCTAGAGTTACGGGATCCAGGGGGGTGGATCTATCCGATATTGACCCCAATCAGCTGAGAGCACTTCAACAAGAAGATCCCGGTTTATTTCAGCGACTGATGCAGCAAATAGATCAGTTTGCTAGAAATACTGGCATTGGTGGTCAACAAACTACACCAGTTTCCAGAGTCACTGGTAACGTCGGCATGGATCCCTTGGTCACTGGTTCTGTAAGACCACAATCAACTTCTTCTGGCCGCCCTTCGATTACTGGAGACGTTGAAGGACAGATGGCCACTCGTGGCGGCGTACCCATTACTGAATCGGGTGCACGAGGTCAGCAAGGCTCCGCTGTTGTGACCGGTAGCACTGGAATGGAAGGCCGAAGTGCAGGTGGAGGTGGAGGTGGTCGTCGCCCCCCTACTACTGCCGGTGCTGCTCCTGGCGCCGGCGGACGTGGTCCAGGTATTGACATCGCTGGTCGCTATGGTGATTTACGTTCCTCCGCTGGCGATTTAATCTTTGGCTCCAGGAATGAAGCTGGTATTCGCCCAGGACGCAAGGCAATGGGTGGGAAAACAGGTGCAGTCCTTGGTTCTGTTGAGTCCTTATTGTCAGGTGATCCAGCAGGTGCCCTTTTAGGTGCTCCAGTTGGTTTAGCTACTGGTCAAGCTGCAAATGTACTTACAAATGCATTGACCAGTGGGATGATGAAAGCTGGCCCACTACCTGTACGTTTGGCCGGAGCAGGTCTTCGTTACCTTGTTCCAGGCATGGTTGGATATGGTGCACAACAAGCAACTGCTGGAGCTGTTAACGCTGTTGTAGGCGGTGCTCAACAATTGGCAGGTGGTGCAGTTGGTGCTGCCCAAGGTGCTGCTGGAAGTCTACAGTCCGATGGTCTTGGTGGTTTAGGAGGTGGCGGTCTTTCTGACCTAGAACTTCCCTTTATTGGTCCTATTGGAGCCAGAGCAAAAGCACGCCGTCAAGCTGAGTTCGAACGTGAACAACGCCGTGCCGATCAAGGTTTAGAATCTGAAATTCGTCGTCAACGTGCAAAAGAAGATCTTGATGTTGCACGCCAAGAAGGACAAATTGCAACGCAAACTTACCTTGATCAAATGCGCGGCATTGCTCCATTAATTGAGCAACAAGATCGTCGTCGCTTTACCCAACAACAAGCTCTTCTAAATACACAGGGCAGTATTTATCAGAGCCTTGGTCGTCAAGCCGGCATGTTCCAACTTGCAAACACAGGTTTAACCGAAGCCGGTGCTTATGCAAGAACAGCAATTTCTTCCAATCCTTATGCTGGTTCTGTGATCCAAGCACCCCAAATTACCTTTGGACGATAACAATGTCTCAACAAAACACCCGATTGGCAGGCTCCTTATATTCTAGGCTTGAGCAGATGTACGGGCCGGAGCGTGTTAAAGGTTTTTCAAATGCAGAACTCATCGATGCATCTCGAGCATTCGGCGGAGATGATTTAACAACTCTGTTGGGCACCCCAGAACAAAGAGCAGAAGCTCAAGCCAAACAAGCTGAGTTGTTTGAAGGAATTCTTACAAGACGTGCTGAACAAGCTCAAAAACTTGGCAAGGAATCTGCCAGGGAAGCCTTTAAGTATGAAATGCTTGGTCGTTTACCAGAGACCATTGCAAACGCTGCATATGCCCCAGGCATAATCGCTGCACAAGGCGCTGGCAATATCGCCAATATTATGGCTCAAGGTGCTCAAAACATCCCTTCTTTGACGCGTTTTGATCGCGGTAGTTATAGCTATACTCCAACTCGTTACTTCAGCTAATGGATTTCCCAGCGTGGCCCAGTACGAGATCAATCTCAATGCCTAGCATTGCAGATTCTTTTAGCGGTAAATTTGATTTTGGAAAAACACTTGGAGTAGACTCATCTAAAGAACTTGGCGGTATTAGCAGAGGAGGAGGAATGGCTTTTGATCCAGTTACTTTAGGTTTAGGTGCTGCTGGTATCGGCGCAAGTCTCTTTGGTGCAAATGCCGCAAATCAAACCCGAGCTAGTATTGCCAACGCTCAAATGGCGGCTGCCGCTGATCAGCTAAAGTGGCAGACAATGCTTGGCCGCGAACAAGCAAAAGGACAGCTTGGTGCTGAACTTGGAAGTCGTATTTTCCAGAGTACTGTTGCTCCTGACTTAGAGTTTGGCCGTCAAAAAGAAGCTGCTATGTTTGCGGCTGGACCCTTAGGTGAGCGTCAGCTAGCATTAGATACCGAACGTGCACGACGGGCATTTGGGCTTTCTCAATCTGCTGAAGCACGTGAATCACGTCAGCGTGAAAATCGCGAAGCACTGAAGCGTACCTTGGCCGAGAAAGAAGGCCAACTTGCAGGTATTTTTGGCCGCATTGCACCACGTGATGTCAGTACTTTATTCGTATAGGAGGTAACCCATGGGCGGCGGTGGAACTAAAGTTGAATACAAGTCACCAAAGATTGAAAAGGACAATTCTTTTGAAAAGTATTTAGCTTATCAACAGCAAAAAGAAGCTCTTGCAGAGCAACGTGCTGCTGATGAGAAAGCTGAAGCTGCCGCAAAAGAAGAGGCTCGCAGGTCGTCTGCACAAGCTGGATACGGCGGACTGCTTTCTGGTATTGAGTCCCAGCTTCGCCAGGGTCTTATTAGCTATTCCGACGCAACTGGTCAACTTCGTGACTATGCAGCTAAGTACGATCTGGTACCGCCAGAAGCTGAGATCGCTGGTTTAACAAAACTTTACACAGAAGAGCTCCTCCCTGGTCGTCGTTCTACAGGTGTTTCGGCCGCATATGAGGAGCTGCTTGGTAGGCAAGCAACCGAGGAAGAGAAAACCAAAGCCCTGGAACGCTTCCAGCAAGGTTATTACACGTCTGTTCAAGATTTAAAAGATGCGCTTGCTAAAAGTTCCGAGTATCAAGATAAGTACAATCAAAGCTATCTTGACAACTATTACGACACCATGTTTGGTAAACAGGCTGTCGATGAATCTGGTAAAAAAACAGGTCAACGCACTTTTAACTTTGCTTCTAATCTTCTTCCTAAGTACGCAGAAGGCCTTGAGGGCAGTACCAAAATCACTACTCCTGATTTTGGTGAATCTTTTACAGGCACTGCTGCTGAGATTGAAGAGCAACAGCAAAACATTCGAGATACCCGCAAGTACTTGTACAGTGCAGGCTTGACGAATCTTCAAGGTGAGATTGACAAAGAAACCCAAAAGCTGAAAAACGAAGGTGAAAAAGAACTGGCTAAGATCAAGAGTCAGGGTTCCATTTACCAGCAAATTGTTGGATCTTTTTCATTCTCCTAATGGAATGTGTTTGGTATAATTATTTTAGTTATTGAGTTAACAAATGACTTCTACAAAAACTGCGTCTTCGGTTCCCTCTGATCAAAGTGACAAAGATGATTACTTTGACATCAATAAATTCGAGAAGCTTCTCGAGCGTCTCGAAGGTTCTAAGGGCCGTCAACAGCGCCAAAAGTCCCTCGAGAGTCGTCGTGACATCTACGCTCAGGGTCTTGCTTCCATGATGAGCAACTTCTGATCTTTTCTTCTAGGATATATAAGCCATGACCAGTAGCGTACCCACTGGACAAACCGATGTCGATGATTGGTTTGATCTAGATAAGTACCGCCAAGCTGCTGGCGTGGCTTACGAATTCTCAAAGAAAAAAATGGAGACTGCTGGTGAACAAGAACGTGAAACCATTGGTAAGGGTGCAGAAGAATCCCGCGCCTCAGCCGAACAGCAGCAGCGCTTCAAGCAAGAAGACGAAGCACGAGACTACGGTCAGGCCCAACGAGCTTATCGATATTGAGCTTTTTGATTCCTGGGTTGAGAACTTAGATTCAGCGACTCAGGAATCATTTTGTTCTTTTGCTAAAGATAACTACTCCCTGATCGAAGTTTATCTCTATTCACGTTTCCTTGGTTACAAGGGGACAGTAACTGCGTGCGAGCTTTGGATCAAAGATAATTACGAGAAAACGGATCATCGTAAAAAACTCTTGTATGAAATCGACGAGATGCAAGAGGATGTCCGCAAGCTTCGCGAAGATGTTGAAAATAAAGTTGTAAAACGAGACGCAGGGGTGGCTCGTATTGCTTCCATGCAAAAAGAAATCCGCGGTCATATCGATCAAATTGAAAAATTCACGAGTATCAAAGATCGAAAAGGTCTTTTGATGGCAGGGGCTGATCGTGCAATTCGTGAGTTACTGTTTATTTTCAAGGATGACCCCATTGAAATCCCCTTGGAAGAAGCTGCAATGAGCGTCTGGGCGCGTATGCAACTGGAAGAATAGATCGGTTAAGATAATTACAGGAACGTTTAGTTTTGTATGGGTGCAGGTACAGGTGCTACCTCAGATCCAATGCAACGGCAGCTCATTCGTAGCCGCCAGGAAGAAGTATTGAATCAAGAGCTTCCCAGCCGTAGACCGACACCTGAGATCCCCGCTGGGAGGTCACAGGGCGTTGAGTTCGGCCCTGGTCGTGCTCGTCGTATTGCAAAAGGCTAATTAATGGCTAAGAACAAAATGCCTCCGGAACTCCTGGAGCACTTCAAAAAGAAAGAAGCAAAGAAAGAAGACGGTACTGAGATGTCGGACAAGGAGAAGCGTAAAGCTGCTTTAGATAAAGCACGTAAGTACAAAGAACAAAAAAACAAAGAGACAGAGAAATAAGGTAGTATTTAATAAGTTGATTTACTGCCGTGCCAAGTTATACGCACCTTGCTTATCGTCGTAACGCTAAAGCTGCGGCCAGAAACCAACAAATTCGTCCTCACAAAAACGCTGAGTCTTTGCAGCGTGCTCGCGAGGACTTTGGCTTTTTTTGTGACTATGTAGCAGACAAACCTCCTGCTGCCCATCATAAAGAGTGGCACAAACAGTTTATTACAGGAAGAGATAGTAGCTGCCTGATTGGGATTGCTGGTCCCAACATCGATCTTTTGGCTCCACGGGGATCGGCCAAATCTACTGTCCTGGGTCTGTTCACAGCATGGGCAATTGGTGTCCATACGGCAGCAAAGAAACCTCTTCAGATTCTTTACCTTTCTTATACGGTTGACATTGCGCGTTCCAAGTCTGCAACCATCAAACGAATCATTGAAAGCAAGCGGTACCAAGAGGTCTTTCCTACTGTACGCCTGATGAAAAATGTGACCAGCAATGAGTATTGGTCAATTGATCACAAGTTTGCTGGTATTGACACCACTGGTGACGAGCAGTTTACTTTATGTGCTGCCGGCCTAAAAGGTTCAGTGACTTCAAAACGTTCTCATCTTGTCTGTATTGATGACGCTATTAAGTCTTCTGCAGATATTTCAAACCCTGACATCAGGAAACAGATGCAGGAAAACTGGAATGCGGTGATTGCACCCACAATGTTTGAAGGAGGTAGGGCGATTTGCCTTGGTACACGATTCCGTCATGACGATATTCACTCAACTACCTTTAACAAACAAAACAACTGGATGCAGATTGTTCTTTCCGCGATTCAAAATGATCCGAAAACAGGAGAGGAAAAATCGTACTGGCCAGAGATGTGGTCTCTTGATTATTTAAAAGAAAAAAAACGACAAGCACCTATTGCTTTTTCGTTCCAGTACATGAATCAAATCGTTAGGCAAAACGAGTTATCCCTGGCGCCTGAGTTAATTGTTAAAGCGGAGATAGCCACTGAATTTGACACGCTTGGTGTCGGGGTTGACCTTTCTGCTGGTACTAAGGAGAAGAATGATTACACCGTAATGATTCTTGGGGGACGTATTGGTGATCAGGTTCATATTATTGACTATCGAAGGATTCGTGTGATGGGCAACCTAGAAAAACTCGATGCCCTGAAAGAACTATTAAATGATTGGTCTGTACTTGGTAAGGATGACAACGGGAATTATTTCCCGACCTATTCAACGTGTGACATCTGGAGTGAGGCGGTTCAGTACCAGGCATCACTGGAGGCAGACTTCAAGAGGGTTTGCCTAAATAACGAAGGTCTCTACAATTTGATTTGGCATCCAGTCAAAGGTTTCCGTGCAGATAAGTTGGCACGTTTTCGTGGAATTATGGGGATGTTTGAAGACCGCAAGATAATCTTCAACAGGTTCCGTAATTTCACAAATCTCTTCGAGGAACTCACAAACTTCGGAGTAAGTAGTCATGATGACTGCGTAGATGCTCTTGTCTGGCTTGTTAATGGTTTATCAAGAAAGGGACAACTCCATCTTGATTACTAAACTATAGAATAAGAAAAACACTTCAGCCGTGGGTCCCGAATATATTGCCATCGGTTTAACAGCTGTCATCTCGGCTATTACCGGAGGTGGTTGGGCGGCCGGTAAAATCCTTTCCCGTCAAAGCGAGCAAGTCCAAAGAGCGTTTGACTACATTGGTTCACAGAAAAGAAGGATTGACGTTTTGGAAGACGACTTAAAACGCATGCCGCTTGAATACGTTTTAAAAGTTGATTTCCTAAGAGAAATTCAACAGATGCACGATAATTTTACTCAGATCAACGCTAAGCTTGATAAGCTGGTTGAAAAGCTTCTCGACGCAAAATGAGCTACATTCTTGAAGTCCAAGAGGACGAGAACGGAGATCAATATATTGTTTTTCCCGAGGAGGTAATTGAAGATCTTGGCTGGCAAGAAGGAGACGTGCTCAACTGGGATGTTCGCAGTAACGGCATTGTTCTTAGCAAAGTCAACGATCCTAGTGGCTATGAAGTTGTAGAAGAGTAGAATACTTAAAAAGAGATAGAAACATGTTTTACGGTGGTGAGTCCAATGTTCCTGGCGCCCCTGGGAACTTTCTAGCCGGTAATCCAAGCTTTGACATTCAACCTGAAGAAATGAAACGCCGCGGCATTACACCTGGTGGCGGCCCACAACTCCCTCTGGCTGGTATCCCCGGCTCCAGCAATCTCCCTGGTGCTATTGGAAACATGGGCGGACTTGCGAACGCAGGCATGTTCTACGGTCCTCAATACGGACAAGCACTTGCAGGTTTTACTGGTAAAACTCTTTCCTAAGCTGTTAGTATTGAAGAAAAGGTAATAGTTAATGGCAACGGACGCAAAAGCCAGGCTTAAAGAAATTATTGACTCTTACATCGAAAAAGATGGAGGAGCAGCAATTGATACCGGCATCGTTGCCTCTCATCTTGCACAGATGAAGTTATTTGGGATTCGACAAGGTGTTGAATTCTTCCCGGCTCAGGATAACTTTGGAAACCAGCGCAAGGATTTTATTGATCGCGTAATAAAATACAATCAACTTGAAACAAGGCTCGACTCAATCTGGGATTACTTTCTTTGTGATGGACAAGGTCTTTTTTACATTCGTCCTACAAAAAACAACTACCGCCTCTACTATTTTCGCAAGCACGAATATCGTACCTTTTATAACATTGATGGCGAGCTGGATGAAGTTGTAATCATCTACGGCTACAAGGTCCGTCAAGGCCTTGGTTATCAACAGGATATTGAATCCAGTAGTCTTACGGGCCCGGCTTCTATGGGTCGTGGTGGCATTAAGCGTTACATCCGGCTTTCGATCAAACGGAAAACAATCGAAGAAACTCACTCGGAAGGTGAGATTTCATTTGATACCAACTATCAGGCGATTACTGGTAAGACCAAGACTTTTAGAAACACACTTGGATTTATTCCTTGTGTTGAGATCTTCAACAACGCTAAGGGATTCTCGACTGAGGGTGTTGGTGAGTTTGATGCGCTTGCTAATCACATCTGCACGCATGACGATATGATTCGCACCATGCGAAAGAATGTGCAGTTTTTTGGTAATCCAACTCTACTTTCTTCTCGGCCCAAGACTGACCTCATGGAGTCGGGTGGAGAATCTGTTGTTCAGCGTCCTTCTATTGCAGCAAACTCTGGTTTTGGTGGCGCAGGTCCGCTGAGTCAATCCCGATTTAAGGCAGATCCTGTTTATCGAGGTGTTGATGGTCAGCTTCGCGTACCACGCATCATTGCAAACCTAGAGCCAAATGATCGCGTCGGTTACATCGTTCCTGATGCAATCACAGGTGACCAAAATTCTTTTGCACGCCAGTACCGAGAGGAGATTCGAACGGCTCTTGGTGGCGTAGACGAACTTTCTATTTCTGCTGGTGTTACAGCTACAGAGTACAAGTCTTTGTTCGGTCGTGTTTCGGCTACTGCAAAGAAAAAAGCAAACTCTATTTACACCTATGGCATCTGTCGTTGTCTCGAATTAATTATCTTCCAGGAAGAACGTCTTTTCCGTGACACGTTAGCAGCAGCGGCAGGACTTGAGAAACCCCTGGAGCTACCCGAGCAAGCATCGGATGAAGATATTGCTGCTTACGAGGATGCGATGTCGATGTACGAAGAGAAAGTCAAACAGTTAATGATGGCTTGTCTTCGTACGCAACAAATCCCCCCTGGCGTCCTTGGGTTGATTCCCGACGGTGATGTAACGATCCAATGGCGCTGGCTAGGTCCTGTTTACGAGGACTCCACCCAAGACATACTTAATAACTCCATTGTGGTACGCAATCTACAGGAGTTAGGTGTTGATAGCATTGAGGCACTGAAGTACCTCTTCCCGTCCAAGACGGATGAGGAACGGGCCGAGATGTTATCTGGGTTCCCGTTCAGAATGGTGAACGAATTGCAGGGTGCATACTCTCAGTTCGCTCGCTTAGTGGGGGCAATGATGCAAACTCCCCACCCGCAATCACCGGATTTACCGATGGCTGCGGATCCGCGATTAGATCTTACCCCGTATCTATATCGCACCTTAGAAGCTTTACAAAAGGAGATGAGTTATGCAGGACGCTACCGTCCAATCGATCCCACAGACGAGCCAAGTACCAGTGGCCGTCGCACCGAGCAGCTACGTGGCACCAGCACCACAACAAGCAGCTCCGGTGGCTTATCAGGTGGGTACCAGCTACCCCCAAGCGGTACCTCAGGCAGCCCCCAGCTACCAATCAGCCCCTACTCAGTACGCCCCCCAATCCCAACCGGCGGAATCGGCGGGGAATCCCTGGGAATCGGCGTTCAACAAGGTGGTGAACCTGCTGAGCGCACCAGTCCAATCCCCGTTCCAGGGTCAACAATCGCAGATTCCGACAGCGTATACCCCGGCCAATTACGGGTTAACCAGCCCCCAAGTTACGCCACAATCGGCTCCGCTGACCTGGTCTCCCAGCCAGGCATACTCGCCCAGCTCTTCCCCAACTTACTTGACGGGATACTCGGCGCAGGAAGCCCACGCGGAAGTGGACGCGGCGATCGCGGATTATTACAATCTGAGCAACGAGACTCGTCAGGTTCTGGACGCGTTCGGGATGGAAGCTCCAGCGATTCTGAACAACTACGCTCTAAACCTCGAGGCGATGGTGGACAGCGCCGTCGCGTGGGGAAATCGCGCCGCTGATGTAATCAAGGGTTATGCCAACTTCGCTGTTAACGAGCATCAGGAGAACCTTGCTTACAACGAGATCCTGACCAATCCCGATGTGCTGAGTGATTACACGCTCAAGTTCTTTGGTCCCGAAGGTCCGTACCCTGTGTACGAAAGCGAAGATCAACTGGAGACTCGTGGTTATCCGACCCGGCAGGTTGGTCAACCTCAACTTGGTCAGTTCCCTGCTCCCCCTGCAGCAGCTGCTCCTCAGGCCCCCGAAAACTTCTGGGGCACCTTCAGCGACATGATGAATCGCGACCCACAGAATGCCTGGCGCGTTCTGAACCAAGCCCAACCTCAAGCCGTTGCAAACAAACTGTTTGTAATGGAGTGATATTTAGCCGGTAGTTAAATAAATTACCGGCTGCTAAAATTTGTGTTAGATAAGACATATCTATGTCTAAATCTTTCACCCGATAAAACACTTCCTGCGACACTGGAGGATAAAACAAAGTGTTCATTGATAACGATTTTCCAAAGATCTTGGGTGCGGAACTCTACCGTCCCCACCCTGCTTATATTGCCGAAATGGCTGTGGAGCCCGTGGTTGTCCACGACTTCACTCGCCAGCCTGGTCAAACTGTTCAGTTAGACCGCTATAAGTTCTGGGGTACTCCTGGTACTAAGGACAGCCGTGAGCGTATTGCCGATCAAACCATCGGTACCGCTAACAGCCGTAACATCACCAAGGAAAAAGTCCTGGTGGTGCTTAAGGAATACACTGGTCCTGCAGATCCGGGCGATCCGACCCAGCCCAGTACATTCAAGATTGCTCGTGAAACTCTGGTTACCGCCCAGCGCCTGCTGCTGGATACCGGCAACCTGAACATGTTCCACCAGTCGATTGGTAGCCTGACGCTGCTTGACGACTATCGCCGTTGGCGTGACCGCGTGTTCATCGATGAACTCGCCAAAGCTGAAGCCAATGGTGCCGCTTCTACTTCCCAAGGTGGTTACTACTTTGCTGGTGGTAAGACTAAGAATGCTTCTGGTCAAATCACCTACACCAGCAGCGAGTATGACAACGAAGTGCAGCAGTTCCAGGTTCGCACTGACCTCCTGACTGTTGTTAAGGATCTCCGCAAGCGTAACGTCCCCACCTTTGGTGATGGCCTGTATCGCTGCATCTGCGATCCTACTTTCATGATGCACCTGCGTCGTGATCCTGACTTCCGTGAGATCGCCCGTTACGCCGGTAATCCTGGCCAAGGCATGTACATGGGTAACCCCATGATGCCTAACAACGCAGGCTTCTTCATGGGTCCCCAGGCTGGTCAGGCTTACTTCCTGGCTGGTGAACCTGTGATGCCTACTGGTGTCCAGTTCGAAGGTGTGAAGTTCTTCGAATCCACCAACTTCCCGACCAAGAGTGTTAGCGCATCTTTCAATAACGGTTCCAGCTATTCCTCTCAGGAAGTGGCCCAAGGTTACTTCTTTGGTCCTCAGGCGATCGGTGTTGGCATCGGTGGCCCTAATGCCCAGGTGCTCATCAACAACAACGATGATTTCAGCCGTTTCATCATCCTGATCTGGCAACTGTACGCTGGCTTCGAGATCCTGAATAAGGACTTCGTGACTACCGCATTTAGCTTCGTCCAAGATGACGGCAGCGTCTGATAACTAACAATAAACACACAACATAGGAAAAGATAAATGACCTATTTGTCCGCTAAAAAAATCTACCCAGGTAACTGGGCAGAACCCCTGAACGGTTGGTACAAGAACATTGATACCAACGATGACGGCAGCAATAACGCTTCTAACGGCGGCCCTACTTCCGTGCTGGCTGTCCCTGGTTATCGCTACTTCCAGCAGCGTGGTTACGTTGCTGTGACTGCCACCTCTGGTGCTGGTGCAGTTGCTTCTGCTGATGTGATCGTTCCTTCCCCCTATCGGAATGACGACACCCGTACCGACATCACCGGCATGGTGATCTCTGGTAGCAGCACCCTGCCTGCTTATGTGTATCGCACCACTATCTCCGTGGCTTCCGGCTGGGGTGATGGTCGTGTTGCCTCGGGTGTGTATGCCGCTACCGGCAACGTGATCTCCTTCGGTCGTAGCAATGGTGGTAGCCCCACCGCTGCTTCCGGTGTTGGTGAGGGTGTGATCCAGGCAAACCTGACTTCTACCGTGTCTGGTTCCCAGGCTGGTGAGATCTTCTTCGCTGCCGGTTCTGCTGCTTATAGCTCTAACCCCTTCCTGACTGCTACTGGTGCTGCCGGTGTATCGGGTGCTGTGGTGAACTACGCCGCCACTGCCGCTACCACCCTGAAAGTGTTTGCGAAGGAGACTGCTAACTCGACTGCTACCTCTGGTGGTTTCTACATCTCCAGCGGTGATGCTGCAGGCGGCCGTACCGGTTACCTGGTTGTCGAGTGCTGCTACATCCAGCCTGATGTGGCTCCTGGCTACGAAGACATTGACGGCTACCTGACTGGCCGCACTGTTAGCTGAGTAAGTTAAACTAGGACCAGATGTAATTTCTGGTCCTTATGCTTTACCAGCACAAAAAAACTGGAGCGCGACTCAAAGTTGTTTCTGAGTGGGATAACGGCGATTGGTACATGGTCGAAGACCAGGACGGTCGCCTGTTTACTGCTTATCGAACTGAAATTCAGCCCGATGAACAAGCAACTAAAAAAGTCAAAACTCTACAAGTAAAGGATAAAGCAGCAAAAGAAGAGCCTCGTACTTTTCCTCCCGATACCCGCTTGAATATTAATTCAGCGACTGCCCAAATGATCGCAGATCATATCAAGGGCATTGGTTTAAAAACGGCTCGTGAGATTAAGGATCTTCAAATGTCCTTATCGGGTGAAAGGTTTAACAATCTCGACCAACTTAAGCAAATTAAGAGGGTGGACTGGGACGCTGTCTTCGCCGCTGATCTGATTCGCGTTTAACTACATCTCCATCACACCCCTGGGAAACCGGGGGTTTTTACTTTTAGAATAAAAAGAAAAGTAGAATAATGTCTGGCTTGGTTTACCTAGGAAGAATTGCTGGTCCTGGTGAGGACGTATTTCCTACTACCGGTCCACATCTTGACGTGCGAGTGACACCACAATTTGGTGCACAGAAGGGCAAGAAGATAGATCCTCAAACTGCACGAAGCTTACTCCAAAATGTGCTTGTGGGAGACAAGCGCACTCCCTTGGTGCAGCAACAGGAAGATCAGTGGAAGTGGAATTTTCCGATCACATCTCCATACGGTCAGCGCTCTGCACCAACCAAAGGTGCCTCTACTTATCACCAAGGACTAGATCTTGGTATCGGTCCAGAAAACATCGTATATAAAGGTACGGGATCTTTTACCCCAGGCAAGGGGTATGGAACACTAGCAACTACTGATGCACAAGGTAATCCTTACGAGATTCAGTTTTTACATACAAAACCGGCAGTCGCAAGCTCAGTTGAATCTTCAACGGTCACCCCTGCTACCTCAAGTGATACGTCTTCTAGAACCGAGGATATTCTCAAGGCGTTTCTCTATGGTGCACAAACAAGAGAAGAAAAAAAACCAGAAAAGACATTCCAACAAGAATTGAAAGAACAATTGATTGGAGGTTTAATTTCGCAATCGATGAATCCAATGGGGTTCTTGTCTTCCTATAGTTCTTCCGATCCTTTTCTTGGTGGCAGAGCAGCGGCAACATCTGATTACCTAGGCGGCCTTTTGGGTTGATTACTTGCTTTTATAATTAAACGATAAGGGGTAATAGAAGTGCAGCTTTCTGACTTCGATAAAAGTAGAGTCAGGTATCATCTGGGATACTTCACTGTTTCTGTACCAGCGGGTGATTATGCTCGTCTGGAAGAAGCAATGAATACGGTTCCGGATTCTTACTTCTATGACAAAATCTCTATTCAGATCGGACGTTGTGATACGGCCGAAAAGAAAACCGAGGTTGCGACATCGCCTTCTACCCGACTTGAAAGCATTGCTGGTGACGTTGATCGTACGATTCGTTCCAGTAATGCCAAGGAGGCACTTAAGGTTTGGGACGAGATTTATCTCTACGAAACCAACCGTCTAGCCGGTATCCTTTACGTTCCTAACTACAAGGATCCGTTCCAGGCCAGATATCGTTACGAACGTTCTGGCGCTGAATTTATCCAGAGTCTTCCAGGTCCTGCAGATACGGCTGTGGGATCACGCATTTATTTACATGAGGTTTGGAGGTAATCATGGATTTTGATTTTGGTGGTTTTATTTCTGGTTTAGAAAAAAAAGCTCGCAGGGCAATGCCTACTGCCACGCGACGAGCGTATGCTCCAGCTTTAACCCCTGGCACAATTTTTTCTTCCGCCAAGCCTCCAGTGACTGTTCCAGGTGCAATTTTAGGTTTGTCAGGAAAACTATATGAACGAGCCATGTTGCCCGTAGCAATTTATGAACAAGGACGCCAAGTTTTTAATCCTCAAGATAATATTTTGACACGGCTTGGAGATCTTGGCTCAGGAATTCGTAATCTTGCAAGCGGTAGGCCGTACTTAGAAGGTAGAACCTCTTCTGTACAGCGTCCTCAGATGCCCGGTCTTCCTACTGACTACAAGCAAAGAGAATTAGAAGCAGGTGCTGCAGCAGAAGCTTTTCGCCCAGGTGCCGGATTCCCTGGTCAACAAGCAGCAGCAGATCGTGCTTATGAAGCAGAGAAGTCTCGCGTTGCTCAGTTAACCGCTCAGGATCCTGAGTTAAAGCGTTACGCAGATGCTCGAAAACTTGCTGTTGCCCCTGGCGCCACACCCGAGCAAGTCCAATCTGCGGAAGATATCGGCATGCAGATCTGGGCACAACAGAATCCTGATCTTGCCGCCAAAGTTAAACCTGGTCAATCTGGTTACGACGTGATTCAGGGCAGTTTGGCAGGACGAGCTGCTGCAGAGGGTTATGGCTATCAAATGCCTCAGCAGATTACAATGACACCTCCTCCAGGAGTCAATATTCCACAGGGTCTGCCTAATGTGCAATCTTTCGGCGGATCTCAAGCTTATGGTAAAGAAGGCTTAAATCTCGACCCTGAGCTCACCAAGAAATTTGAGGAGCTTCTTAATCAAGCTAGAAAATAATCACTTGGCATTGCTTCGCATGTAAGACCAACCTGCTGGACATAGATCATCGATCTACGGGGGCCAGTGTTGTTGCTTTAGTTCCATGATTCTTTGCCCTAATTTCGTTAAACGACTTGCAGCTACAGTAAGTCTGATTGCCGTGGTGCAACCAGTCTTTACTCCTGGCCTCAAAGCAGATTCGAATTGGGTAGGAGAACAAATCATTTAAGATTATGGCCCCCAAAACAGTACAACAACTTTTTGGTTTAAAGCCCGAAGAGTTAAATGCTCTTACTGTTCTTTCGGGACTAGAGGGGTATCGCGGTGGTCAGGGACAAGATGTCGCTGCTGTTGCAGCTAATGTTCTTTCCCGAAGACTTCAAGGTGGATGGGGCGGTGTTGATATTAGAAATATTGCCAAATCCCCTGGTCAATATGAAGCTGTATTTGACTATTCGATGCAGCAGCTAGCAGACCCAGGCTTTGGCGCAAAAGTTCTTGGCGGTGAAGCTGAATTCAATCGTTTACGCGACATTGTTAATAACCCAGCACTGGTCGGAGAACAATTTAAAAAATCAAAAGGAGCGCAGTCTTTCCGAGGTGTTGCCGCTTATGGGAACAAAAAACCTGATGACTACACTCCGGTTCCTGGTAAAAGTAATTTTTATTTTAATCCTTTAGATCAAAAACTTTATCAAAAAGGTGTAAATATTTTTGGCTCTTCTTTAATGGGGGATCAATCTTCGTTACCACCACGAGTTTCTCCAACGGATACAAGAAGTGTGGAGGAAATTCTCTCCTCCGCCCTTGGGGGCGCAACTAAGGCAGATCTCGAGGCAAGGGAGCAAAAATCTCAAAGTCTTTTAGGAACAGTCAAAGATGCTATTAAGAGTTCTTTGATTCGTTCTGCTATTCCAGGATTAATTTCTCCTGGAGGAATGTTCTGATGTCACGCTTTTCTAAATATCTAGACAAGGACTATCTACCTGGCGAAGTTTATGAAGCTACCCTTGGAGCGGCTCGTTTTGAACCCGTAGCAGTTCAACAAGCTTTAGCAGAAAAAAAGTTTAAATTTAAACCGGCCCGAGACGACGGCACATACTTTCAACGTTTTATGGTCCTTCAAAACAATCCGGAACTCCTAGCAAACCAAGCCTTTGGCTCGTCTCCTGACTTTTTTAAAGCCATGTCCATGTTTGGTGGATCGGGCTATAATTAACAAAAAGCGGTAAGAACATTGGCGAGTTCAAATAGTAACAAGCAGCCACTGCTGATTGATAGGCCTTTATTCGATTCGGTCCGAGTCACAACTCAAACTGTTGGCAGCTCTTCGGCTAATACCTTGTTTGTGCAGGGCGGTCAGGTCCCAGCACTTCTCGTCGACATGGACGCTAACCTCAGCGAAGACATCAACAGCGGTGGTGTTGTTGACTCTATCGCTATTACGCGAAACGATTTTTACCGCGCTGTTGACTACACTATCAATACCACAACTTCTGGAACAGTCATTTCACTGACTAGCGGCCAAGTTGTTCTTATTGCAGAGACAGGCGTCCTTGGAACAGCGGCAGAAAGTGGTTACGGTTACTACACTTACACTGGCGCGTCGACGCTGACTGGAGTTAATACTGCACTTCTGTACTCTGGTGGTACAACAACTGGCTTTGCGTACCAGGGGGTTGCCTATGGTTACCAGCCCGCTGTGACCCTGGCTTTCTACCACACCCGTAATACCACCACGCCAATTCCTGCATCAGGCGACTACAAGCTTCTGTTCTCTAAAACAATCCCAGCCAACAGCGGTTCTGTTGATTGCGGTGACGTAATGCCGCAACTTTCAGCTCCAGTTGTTCAGGCAGGTAACACAAACGGCCTTGGTAATACCGCGCCTCTCCGAAACAAAGGAATTTACTTGGAACGTGGCGACCGTCTTTACGTTGGTGTTTTCCCAGACGGACCGAATATTTCAGGTTACACCCCAGGCGTCCACGTCACTGCTCAAGGCGGCTTCTTCTAATCATGGCTAAAAAACGGGGGAGTTCCTTTGGTAACTTCGTTCGTTCAGAAACGTTTATACCAAAGAACGTTCAGCCAATTAGAACAGAATTTTCCAGGGGCTCGATCCCGGATTCGATTTACTCTGCAAACAGAGAGTCTGCGTGGTCTCGTTGGAGAAGAGGGTTTGAAATCTACTGCAACACACTTGCAGATAACACCTACAGTTACCCTTTTGACTACGCAATTCCTCTTCCCCCTGGAACAGTTATTCCCCCTGGGTCAAATTCTCCAAAAATCCCAGGCGTATTTCAAGGTTTCCCAACAACCAATAAAGAGTTTGGGATGCATTGGGCGGGAGTGCGTGTTGCTGGCAGCTTGAGATTTGATAATTTACGTGGCGCAGGCGGGATCGCCGCTTCGATTCAATCTGTTGCAGAAGATACAAACTATTGGTACATAACTCTTGATGGTGGTTGGAATGCATCAAATCCACTTCCTCCACCTCTCTACATTCCCCCTGTAATTATCGGGGGTAAGGTCATTGTGCCGGCTCAATACCCAATCAACGGCGAGATCCTAGAAGACCGGATCATAACCATTGGTGGCACACCCATTAATTCGGAAACAATTGATCCCAACACCCAGAAAAGATATGGATATGTTCAAGGTGTTCTTGTGGCCACAGACGAAGTTAATGGTATTTTGACTATCCAAAAACAAGGCTCTGTTGAATCGACGACCGATGCAGTATTAAGAACTCCATCCCAAACGGCGCCACATGTTGGTCGTTACCTGATGACGGGTACGCGGTACTGTTGCTCGTGCCAAGATTTTACTCGTCGGGATTATGCGTACATGATGGGTCTTGGTAAAGGAAACCAAAAGGTTTTCCCTCGTACCCGTGCAGCCACCATCAAACCTGGTCGTTATGAAGTCATGACCCTCAATGGGAAGGTTGACAATAGCGCTATGACTAGTGCAACAGTTAATCGTGGGATGGAAGTGATTGCTCCAGCTCCCGAGTATGATATACCTCCAACCGTCACGCCAAATTCATCGGTCATTCCTGGCACACTACGGGACAACCCTGGTGTTTTTCGTGATTTTGGGCGTCAGTATTTAAGAAACCGACCACTTCCCTCGTTGGAAGGAGCCACTTCAGAAGGTCCAGTTCTTTTTAAAGATTACGCCAGTCAACGCAATCCAAATGGTTCGTATACCATTACATCTCTTACTGATTTTTGGACGCCACTGCTTGATGAGCTTCGCTACTGTAAACATATTTACGCGATGAAATTTACCGAGAAGGTTTTTCCGCCTGAGCCGTCTGACCTTCCAGTGGAAATGGGTAGCATCGTGGAATGGGAGCAAAATCTTGTAGATGAAGCAAGAAAAAACAACGAAAAAGCAGGTTATGCGCTTGCACGTCGCGGTTTGTCTTTAATGGATGTTCCTCCTTATAACTGCCAAGCTCCGATGATGATGCCAATGATGCAGAAACTGTTTAACGTACCTTCAACATTTGTATTAATGTCAGGATTTACGATGTACGATAAAAATGGTCAGCCATACGTACCAGCGCAGGGTGGCGAACCTGGAATCTAATGGCTAACTTTGGCGATATTGTTGATGGTACTTTTGTTCTTTCGGAAGAGCAGCAAGCAATCCGAAAGTATGGCTTCAGTCCTATTGACGCCAGTGGAACACCGACTGTATACCACGTAGGAGACGTTGTGAACCTGCCTTATGGCTCAGGGGATGTCTCGTCTATTGAAGCCATTGGACTAGCCTGGGCAGCCTTCTCAAGCGGTATCACACCCCAATAAAAAAGCCCCACCTAAGTGAGGCTCCTCTCCCTAGCACCACGCCTAGCTTAGTTGTCCCCCTGGGGCACTGCCGTTTTTTGTTCCATTTTCTTAAGGTGCTTGCGTACAGCAGGTACGTTCCAGCGATAGGTATCCCGTGAACGGGTCTCAGGGAAAGCCGCAAAGTGGGGGCCAAGCTTCAGTTTGCCGTCATCCCGGTACTTGAAGAGTGTCTTACGGTCAACGCCAAGGAGTTCTTCTGCAACCTTGACGGGGACCCAACCTGCTGTAGCTTTGGACATGGCACAGAGAAGTGCGTACTTTGATACCCTACACAGAACAGGGCAGGTGTCAAGACCCTTAACAAGGATTTAATCTCTTTTCTTTTTTGTTGGTGTGTAGGCAACCTAAAATGAGTTAACGGCAACTAAAGAGTATGTTCAACTGTGAACAGGAACCCCTCGCCCTGCTCATTGAATTAACTCCAAAGTTAGCAAAGAAACGATACAGACAATCTATCTACGAAGCCTGGGACCATAAATGCGGTTATTGCGGAGATCCGGCCACAAGTTTGGATCATATTGTTCCAAGGTTTAAATCTGGTTCCAGCAATAGAAGTAACTTGCTCCCATGTTGTCGTCGTTGTAATCAAAACAAAGCAA
>Ga0208161_1000012_pt1 | contig 89421 bp, 66 predicted proteins | sample CB_VirMetaG_3_FD_184538 | JGI IMG/M metagenome (GOLD analysis project Ga0208161, IMG submission 184538) | Freshwater to marine saline gradient viral communities from Chesapeake Bay - CB_1508_1S Viral MetaG (SPAdes) (version 4) | ecosystem: Environmental > Aquatic > Marine > Coastal | place: USA... | reverse complement strand
TGAGCAATGATCTTCTTGACACTCTCATCACCATTAGCAGCGAAGTTAAACGACTGGTTAACGACAACCTGTTGACCACCAGAAGCCTCTACGCCTAGCTTACCGTTAGGCCCACGCTTAAGGGGCATAATAGCCTCTGGGCCAGCTTCACCCATGAGTCCAGTGCCATTAGACATTGGGAAGAAGGTTGGGCTACTAACTATACCACCATCAGCAAAGGCTTTAACAGAACCATTCTGGAATACGTTGCCGTAAGCAGAGGCTGTGGTTTGACCACCACCAAAGATTGCCATCGCACCTTTTCTCAAGAGATTACCAATACCCTCAGCAGCAGGTTTAGCTACTTGTTGTTTGTAAATCTCCAGAAGAATATTACGTAGCATTCCCTTAAAGGCATCTTCTATGGACGTAGTTCCATCAACGACAGTCATAAAGAAGTTTTCAAACTGACCCTGAGAATAGTCGATAATATCACCAACTCGTTCCAAACGAACAGCTTGATCATACAAAGTCATTGCTGCTTGTATTTCTTTCTCAGAAGCCTTCTCTTTATATTTATCTATTCTTTGCCGTAATTCAAACTCAAACTCTGCACGCTTACTTTGCTCATCAGACATGAGTGCAGACTTCTTACGTAAGTCAATCTCTTTTTTAAGCACACGTTCAATGTACTCAGTACCAGACTTGATTGGGTCTGTAGTCCTAGAAGAATCCTTCTGATTTTTCTTTGTTGCAGCATTAGACTGCATTAAAGTATCAAGCTCTTTTAGCCCTTGAAGTTGCTCATTGTATATCCTCTGAGCTTGCTCCATTGCATCCAGATCACCAGCCATCTGAGCAGCACCGGAGGCTTCAAGATACTGTGCTTGATAAGTTTCCCTTGCCTTAGCTGTATTCCTTGCCACCGACACATCCAAGCCAGCGGCAAGTGCAGCAGCCTCTGCCTTAGCCTGAGCAATCTGAACATGCAGATTAAGGCTAGAAGAAGACATACGATCCATTGCGGATGCAGAGGCATTAAGAGCTTTCTCAAGTTCTCTAGCGTCTTTTTTAATACCGTCAGTTTCATAGCCAAGGCGTACTGCTTGTTCGGCAGCATCAGCAGCAGCTATCGCAGAAGCGACAAGAGCATTCTTACCTTCAAGGGTCGTTGCTGTAGAAAGGACTTTCTGAACGGCAGCTTCACGAGCAAGTTCCACTTCCAGTTTTTCGGCAGCAAGGAGATTTCCCTGAGCTTTTAATTTACCAACAAGTGCAGTAAGTGCTTTCTGCTCAAACTGATCTCTTTTCTCAAGACCCTTGTTGATAGCATCGGCGTAGTCTTTGGCTTCTTTAGCTGCAAGCCTAGCCTCTTCTCTAGACGCCGCCCTTGCGGCTGCTATAGCTGCTTTTTCAGCCCTATTACGTGCCTCAATAACATCCTTTTGTTTTTCATACTCGTCTGAGATTTCTTTAGTCAACTGGGCCATAAGTCCAGTTTCTTCCATCATATCTCTAAAATCTTTTTCCAGAGTTGGGGTAACTAATCCCGCATTCTTAAGTGCTAAGAAAGCCTCATTAAGCCTCATAGCAAGACCGTCAACAGGGCCTTTTAAAGCATCTGCAAATGCTTTGTTAAGGTTTGCAGCTTCAGCAATCAGGGGATCAAACATCTCCTGTCGTTGAGCTAAACTCCCATGTACAAAAGAATATCTACCTCCATTCCACTCTTTTCTGTTTCTCTCTTCTTTCAAGGAATCTTGAATGTCGGCAACTTGAGTTACAATACCAAGTCCCACTTGGTTTATCTTTTGTCTGGCTTGCTCTTCGTCAATCTTTTTGAAGATGTCCAGCACCTCTATGGCATCACGGCGTGCCTTTTCCAAAGGGCCAGACAGAGACATAGTTATAAGGTCTGCTGTAGTTTCTTTTTTTTCGGTAAGGTAGTCAAAGAGGTTTTTAAACTCTTCGTGAACATTCTCAGTTTTTGTTTTTGTCCCAAGGAGTGCAGTTCCTAAACCACCAAGTGCAGCAATACCAAGACCAATAGCAGCCCCCCAAGGGCCAGCAAAGAAACCTGCTAATTGAGAACCCTGCTGAGAAAATGCAATTAATGGGTTAGTGCCAGCTTGAACCTGTACGATAAAGTCTTGGATTTGGTAGCCAGCTTGCTGGAAAGCTATCTCATTACGACGAGCAGCTTTGCCAGAGCCATAAAGCCCCTTTTCAAACTTATTAAAATCAGAGACGCTGCCATTAGCAACAACCTTTAATTTCTGCATACTTGCAGTGAGACGGTCAATTTCGGCTTTGGCTCGTTCTTTAGTAATAAGACCAGCTTTTTCGGCACGTTCAACCTTGCGAACCTCTGCCTCAAGGTTATCCATAACCCTAACAGCCCGCTCAACGGGTGTGGCATCGACACCAATAATGATCTTAATATCGTCAGCCATTGGCTACCCCCATATAAACTCTGTCGAGCTTCATAATTGTATTTACTTCCCACCCGGACAGAGGGGTGTCGGTCAGTTCTTTGTAGTTTTTTATATCGCTGTAGCTAATAGGATTAGGGCCACTAAAGCCCATACTACGGCTACCACTCAAACTAATAAAGGCAGACCAAACGTGTTCAAGAAGCGGTGGGAAATGTGTCGGGGGTTCCAATGCTTCAGGTCTACGTCCAGTCTGCCTTTCTACTTGTTCTAGGTGTTCTCGTTCTGTAACGCCATCCTTGTCAGGCTTATTGAGCTTAAACTGATGTTCTGCCCAATCACATAGCTGACAAGTTAGGCTTTCATAAAATCCAGAGAGGACTCAATAGCCTCCTCAATCTGGGCTTTAATCCAAAACACACTGTCGTAAATCTCTTTAGCCTTGGCGACAGTCAGCTTGGGAACCTCACCACCATAAGTGATATTCCACTCTTTGGTAGTTTTAGCTAGAGTATCAAGAGTAGCCTCTTCAATCTCTTCTGCTGTAATCTCATTCTTGCCCTTTTGTTGCATCTTCTTAAGACGCTTGTTGGTCATCTCGTGGAGTACTTTCTTGTACTCTTTAGAGTGTGGGGCATAAATGGTAACAGTCATATCGGATTTGTCTTCGTTCTTTAGAACTTCACCAGTAGCCGGGTGCTTAATGGTAACGACAATCTCATCACTTTTGGGAGTAAGGTCTAATAGGTCCATTCGGGTATTCCTTTGTTTGTCAGGGTTATCGGGTTAAGTTTAAGTGGGGAGAGCTAGACCCGACACCAGCCCTCCCCTCCCTACGTAGGGATTCTGTTAAGCAGACCGAGTGATAGTCAAGTTCGACTGCTCTGTGCTGTCGTATAGTGCAACAAACGACATGCTAATAATACGGCTAGTGGGGCCATCAACGCCAACGTCAGCCGAGTTAATCTTGATTTTGGGGAACAAGAAGGTGTAAGCATTAGTACCAGTAGGGTCGTCTACCGACACTTCCAACTCAGTTTCAGTCTCGTTCAGGAAGCGGTTGATCAGTGCTGCATCTTCAAAGTAAGCCGACAAAGTGCCTTCCACAGTAGCCATACCATATTCAAGGCTAGGCGCACTGTCGTCACCAATCACGAAAGTAGGTGCGAAAGAGTTGGTCAGGGTGAAGTCCATGCCAGTTACGATAGCAACAGCCGACGATGCACCTACGTTACCGATTGCCAAGTCACCACTGTAGCTATCAAAGGGTGCAGCACCCGAAGCAGCAGCGGCAGTCTTCTCAGTGGCACCAATGGTCATGTCCTTGCCTACGATACCGAAGGTAGTAGTAACCATCTGGTTGGGGGCCAACGACACAGCCATAGTGTTTACAGCACAACCAGTGAATAGACGTGCTTGGTCGATGTCCGAAGCGTAGTCTTCAAAGGTCAAGAACTTGGGGGTCGTACCAACTTTAATCACGTTAGTCGAGAAAGTGGACAGCATTGCCGATTCAATCAGATCATCATAGTCACCATCACGAAGGTCAACTACAATGTCACCAGCAGTCTGACGGTTACCATGACGGTCAACACGGGGCATACGGTCAGGCTGGATTTCATTGCCAGCAACACGGTCTTTAGTCAAGTTCAACGAGTGAGTGTTGAACGGCAGGTTAGTGTAGGTGCTTGCAGCAGTACCGAAAGTAGATTCGACACCATAAGCAAGGCGGGAGCGAGAGCCTTGTGCGAAAGCCATATTGTTATTCTCCTATAGGATTACTTGTAGCAATACCAACCGATGTTGACTGGTATCATGTAAAATGCACCATCAATCTCGCCTAGCTCACGTTCAGCGTAGCGGATGGAAACAAAGGTTGTATTGTGGGATAAATCTGTCGTTGCCTCGAAGGCGTCGATTATTTTGTCTGCTAGATCGTCACCAGCAGCAGGGCCGTTACCTTCGGGAACATAGCATTCCACACGAAAGACACCCTGATAGTACATTTGCGGGTTAGTGCCTCGTACAGCAGGCTCACGTCGAGTAGGAAGCAGTCTAGGTTTAATGTAAGACTGTCCAGTAGTGGGGGTGAAGCTAAAGTTCTCCCAAGCAATAGAAGGTACGTCAGTGACGCTATTCAGTGCTACCTCAAAAGCAGATCGGATGTCGTCATATACTGATGCCATTATCTAAACCTATCTTTAGTTCTGAGGAACACTGCGTGTCTTGCTTCTACATCATTAGCATGTGGCGCACGGTTACGTAGGGTAAAGCCATTGCTTTCTAATGGGTCAATAGCCCGTACCTCTGCCCGTAGTCTTGCAGCTTCTTCTTGCTTCTTACCAGCCTTGTCAGCAACGAAGGGTTTATTGTCAGAGGTACGACTACGACCGCCACCAGAGCCTCTGGGAACTACAGAGAAAGATTCTACGAAAGCACCAGTCTGGACGGGACTAATAGATGCAGCATACGACACAACCTCTTCACCCTTAGTCCAAACCTTCTCTTTTACTTGGTTCTCTAGTTGTTCCATCTTTTTGTAGAAGGACTGGTTAATGGTAATCTGCTTAGCCATATCAATCCTCCAAGTGACAGATGTAACAAACAGCAGTCCCATTAGAGAAAATAGTGGTTACATGGTTAATCACGTAAGTGCTGCTACCACGTACAATAGTGTCTTCATCTGTAGGCTCTACACCTAAGCCCAAGGCTGGGATAGCACAACGGCGCATGTCTTTTACAACTTGGTCTACAGGCTCAGAGGTAGCATTGTAGATATAACCAACAAAGCTGTAGTCAGTAGTAGCTGCACCACCCACAGTCCCTGTAGCAGGATCATATGTGCCAGTGGTTGTCGTCTTCTTAAGAGTTAGAGTTTCACCGAAATCTCTTACGAGCCGAAGAAAGTCAGAGGATCGAAAGTACATGGAAGTCCCCTTTATTCGTATTCAGGTGTCTCGTAGCTCGGAGGATTGCGGAAGCGGTCACGACGGAAGGCACCTTCAACACGGTCAGTATTTGCCCGTACAGCAACAATGCCAGACTTGGTTAGGCCACCTGCAGCTACACCAATAACAGCACCAGCTTTCTTGCCTTGATACTCCAGTGTCTCTGCCAGAGAGGTGTACTGTTTAGCCAAGTCAGAGTAGTCAGCACTCAGAGAACCGTCTAGCTGGACATTAACACTGCGGGCATACTTGGAAGCAACTACACGAGCAAGCCACGCTGCAGCAAAATAAGTGTTGTCCCCAGTCTGCGACAGAGCAAAGGTAATCTCTTCATTCTGAGCCTGTTGATCTAGGTTGTCAGTGTCACCCAATAACAACCGTACAGTGTTAAGACGACCAGAGGCCGTGGTGGTATCTAAATCAGATGAGTCATATGACCAAGCCATTTAGGTCGTCCTTTTAAGTTAGTCTAGGATACTGTCACGGACCTCAAAGAATTTCTCTTCAATCCAGCGATTATTACGAAGGAAGCTACGGAGAAGCGCACGTTGCTTGGCTTCAATCTTCGATTGCTTACACTTCTTAGCGGTGTATTCACTTGTTGAGTTAGTCCGACCTTTAACCTCATTATTGAGTAGGCGAACAAGACTTTCTAGTTGTGTACCATCCATTTCTTCTAGACGGTCACCTAGTTTAGCCTCTTTCTCTAATTCTTTGTTGTGGTAGATTTGACCAGTCGAATAAAGCTGGGCTACACGAGAAGGTTCAACACCTTTGGTTACCCAGTCAAAGTGATCCCCCTGTTGATAACCACTAAAGGGGATTTTAACGAATACTGGCCAATCAATCTGCCAACCAAGGTATGCGGGATGTGTCATAGTCGGGGTTCCTTATGTCGGGGGTGGGGAGCCACCTAAGCAGCCCCCCGATAGTAAACACTATTAGGCGATAACAGTGTTGAAGAAGTAGCCCAGATCGGAACCAACAACTTTCATGTCGTAGGCCATCTTGGCTTGGATGTGCTCAGCAACACCCACACGACGCAGTGCATCGTCCGAGAACGATTCCACGGTCACGCCCAAGTTCTGTACGCCTTGCAGGTTGTTCCAAGCAAAGGTCAGGCCAGCGGCAGGGGTCATCAGACCAGCAGCCGAGGGGGTGTGAACCAGCAGCGCGTGCTTACCACCAATGAAGGCATTGCTTTCGGTCAGACCTTCAGCAGCCGAGTTCTGAACAGCTTCCATGACGTAGAAGTTCTCTACTTCAAAGATTTCTGCCAGTTTGGCATTGGTGATCAGCGCAGTGTTTGACACAGTAGCGCCACCGTTCAGGCGGGCCAGAATGTCAGGGTGGTTGATCAGGATGTCACGAACTTCTTTACCAACAACCATAGTGTTGGGCTTGAAGCCACCCGATTTCAACTGCATGGTGCGACGAGCATTGGTCACATCAGCAATGGGGGTCGAGTTGGTGTAGTCCGACCACAGGTTCGAGGGAGTCGATTGCGAACCCCAAACACCAGCGGCGAAGAAAGTGTTTGCAAAGTCTACTTCACGGTCGATCAGCATGTTGTTGATCAGCGTCTGGGCACCAGCGGCACGGATTTCCAGTGCAGCATCTTCGTTGGCCAGAGTTTGCTCATCAAAATCCATACCCAGACCAAACACGTCGGCGTAGTAGCTGTCGCTCGATACCGACATGCCGATGCGCTTAACTTCGGTGCGAGGAGCCAGAGGCTTACGCTCACCACCACGGTTCATGCCCGCACGGTCGTAGATGTAGTACTTGTCCGACTGACGGTTCACACCAACGGTGGGGAACACTTTGTCAGCGATAAAGTTGGTTTGTTCTTGTACATAGGCCAGCGTCAGATTAGTAAGCGGCTGGTCGATATGCACTGCGGAGGGAGTCAGCATAGGCATATTATAAAATCCTTTTCTTTAATGCTGGTTATTAGGCGACGACATTGCCACCAGTGATCAGTTCGATCTCAATGATCTGACCGTCAACACCAGCTTCTTTTGCGTAACCCATTACAACGTCACCGCTTGCAGCGGCCAGAGCGGTACCATCAGCACCTGCCTGAACAGCAGCACCAGCAGCAATCGTGCCGCCTGCTTCAACCATAACCGAGCCACTGCGGACTACAGTTACAACTTTACCAGCAGCGGCGCCTACGATGCACACGCCATAGCACTGTTCACCTGCCGAGTTTGCCAGATCGACAAAACCATCAGATTCCAGAGTTACAAATTTGAATTGTGCGGACGACAGATCGACGCCAGCGGTTTCACTACGAGTATCACGGCTCTGCATAACAGCCATTGTTATTCTCCTTTATAGGACTTGTTGATAAGAGCTTTGCCTTCATCGGTCTTCGCCACAGCGGCATAAGCCTTAGCATATTCACTCTTCTTAAATTGGTTGTCTTCCATGTAAGACTTGACTAGAGCATCCAGCTTGTCGGCTGCGGTAGCAAACTCACCATCAACGTCCGACTTACCAAATTCTTGCATAGCAGCCGCAAATGACTTGTCAGCAGCCAGCAGCGCAGCCATCACAGCCTCGTCGTCACCAAACGACTTAACTAGCGACTTAGCAGCATTAACATCAAAGTGCGGCAGTACTTCACCAGCACGTTTGGTCAATTCAATATCAGCCTTCTCAATAGCGGCAACTTCGAGGGCTTTTAGTACAGGTGCAGGGATGTCACATTTGGCAACCATCTCACCTTCAACTTCAATCATCTCAACTTCAGCTTTCTTTTCGATAGCCTCAGCTTTGATAATGAAACCGTTTTCAATCAGGCCTTTGCGAAGACGCTCGTTCTCAGCTTTCAAAGTGTCTACATCAGCTTTCAGTGCTTCGATGTCGATCTCTTCTGCAGCTTGACCCTCGTCTGCTTTTTCAGTAACCTCTTCGGTAACTTCCTCAGCAGCCTTCTCCAGATCGGCTTCCTCAGCATCATCTGCCTTTTCCATGTCGTAGCCCAGAGCCTTCATAGCTTCTTCTTTGCCACAACCTTTTTCTTCCATGTAAGCCTTTACTTTGGCATCCATTTCTTCTGTCATTTTATTAACATCCTTTTGGGAGTCGTCACGCTTGAAGAGACTAACCATTGCCTGAGCATTGGCTGGACGGTCCACTAGGGACAACTCGTCAAGCATGAGGTTCTTAAGGAGTGTAGGCATTAGTCGATCTCCTGTTTCATAGCACGGCCCCCAATGGAGAAAGCCGCAAGTTCACCAGACTTAACCATATTCCAGACTACATCATCGAATACTTTGTATGCGACAACCCATCCTTCACGGTCAGACTGAATACCTAGAGCATCACCAATCTCTTTAGTGACAGGCAGTGAGTGTACAACGACACCAACTTGTTCGCCTGTGTGCATAGCTTTGCCTACTCGCACATGCTCCATAAAATCGTTAACTGCCTTGACAAGCGTATCAGCTTCAATCATGTCACCCTGACGGTCAACCACAGGTTCACCCTTTTCAGTAATGACAGAGGCCCAGCCATATACCATACGTTGCTCATCATCGGCTTTAAGAATTTGACCTTCAATATTTGCTTTAGTCATTTCACTCACCGAAACTTCCTTTTCCCACATACGACATGACCAATAACGAGCAGAGGTCTTATCTGTAGCGGTATCGCAAGAGTGACGACTACGGAAATTAGCCCGTGCCTTAGGGTCATCCCTGCGAATTTCCATGTTGGGGTCACCAAAAGTTACTTTCTTGGTTTTGTCCCCATCTTTCACATAAACGCCAAACTTCTTTGAAGAACCTGCAGGTAGACGAAACGGCTTATTAAGTGGCTTATCCGCTTTGTTGATTTCTTCTTCTGTTGGCAGATTATCTGGATCAAATGTGCTCATACCCGTCCTCCACTAGTATAATGTCAAAAGCTGCGGTAATACGGGCATTGTTGGAACGGACTGTAGCCCTAACGTCAATATCAGTCTTCTCGGGGATACGTAGTGGGACAGAGAACACGTAGTCATATTGCCCACCAGTACCAGATACCTCAAAACTGTGTCCAATTCGGAAACTTTGTTGACCAAAGTAACGGACATACATATCCCCAGTTGCATCAGCACCAGACTGGCAAGTTGCTACACCTTGTTTCAAATAACCAGTGTAACCTGCAGGGACTGTGTAAACAGACATTAGGGTTTGCCCCTTGCCAGCAGTAATACGGGCTACGGTAACGCCACCCTTTTGAATGTTAATGTTACCAACATTATCACCACTGGTGCAATATGCACGGAAGATGCGAGACCAAGTGTTTGTCGTGGTGATAGCAGCAGAAGAGGAAACGGTGACAGTCTCACTCTGGGGAAGATAATTGGCGTCTAGCCCACTTATAACTACAACCAAGCCATCATCTGTAGCTACAGCGGGGATAGTGACAGTGCCAGCAGTATCCCAAGAAGCCCAAGGGTAAACAGTATCGTTTATATCCCAAACAGTCCCGGTCTGGTTTTGAGACATTGCAGGAACAGCACCAAACTTGTGAATAAAACTGTGGCCTGACACTTCCCCTTGAGCAATAGAAAGGGGGCTATCTTTAAAAAGCTGTTTTGCCCAAGTCATCAATTCAACTCCCGAACCACCGACACAACCTTGTTGCCATTATTTGGAAAAGTTTCTACAGCACCGTCCGTATAAGTAACTTCAAACTCTATGTAGTAAGTGCCTACAGTGTCAGTATCCCCGGTTTGCCAGTCGTATTGAACTATACCACCCTCATCGTCTACGACAGTCATCTGAGTATCTACCTTGATTGTACCGTCTATAGACTTCATGTGTAGCATGACCACAGCACCATGAAGGTTTATTGGGTTCAGTTGTGCATCCTTCAGGGTTGCCTGTAAGGAGGGGGATGTATCATTCTGTTTAATACTAAAAGCCATTATGCAACCCTGTTGTATTCTCTGTTGTACTCTGCGTAGTTATTGTCCCCAATCTCTGCGCTGTTGTATTCTCTGTTGTACTCTGCGTAGTTATTGTCCCCAATCTCTGCGCCGTTATATAGCTCGTTGATTTCAACCCTTGAGCTTGTGTCCCCATCAAGAGAGATAATCCTGCGGCGGGCACCGTTTACATAAGGGCCGCTAAGAACTGGCAGACTTGTGGCGAATGATGTACCAATAAGTACGTGGTTAATTACTGCAACAGTTACACCAACAATAGGACTGTCGGCCTCAACAGGATCACCAGTAAACACATGGGTTTGTGCTATGTCAGAGCTATCTACTGTTGACGCATCTGTGACTATTTCATCTGCGGACAGGATGTGGTTCTGGTTTATGTTGGTTTGACCAACGGAAGCAGGGGCGGTTGTAATATTGGCGGAGGTTAATACGTGGGTCTGGTTGATAGAGGTTTCTTCAACAACAGGTGCAAGGCAAATAAAGCTAACCCCACCTAGCTTATGCTCTTGTGTTATACCAGAAGAACCAACCTCAGAAACACCAGTTAGAATATCTACGCCAACAAAAGTCTCTCGCTCAGACATTGGTAGGTCTGGGACAACAGGCTGTCCAGTCAGAATGTCTGTGTTGATAAGCAGGTGCGTTTGGAGGAAAACGCTGTCTCCTACAACAGGAGATGCTGTGATTACGCTATTACCAGATAACTTGTGATCTTGATTAATAGAGGCCGAGCCGACAGATGGTTGGTCAGTAGTTATTGCTACACCAACAAACGTCTCCTCCTCAGACATTGGGAGGTCTGGAACGATAGGCTGTCCAGTTGCAATGTCAAACCCACCTAGGGAGTGCTCTTGAGAAAATACAGATTGAGCAACCTGTGGGCTATTAGTAACAATACTGTCACCAGTGAAGGTCTCCTCTTCCGACATCGTAATTGATGGTACAGATGGGAAACCTGTGGTAATGCCCGCAGGGGCAATTTGGTGATCCTGAGCTATAACAGCTTGAACAACTACCGGGTTGCCAGTCGTGATAGAGTTGCCAGTGAAGGTCTCCTCTTCCGACATATTAAGGTCAGGAACGGAGGGTTGACCCGTGGTAACAATATTACCTGTAAATAGGTGTGTCTGATTGACACTAGAACTACCAACAGTCGGCTGGCCTGTCGTTATGCCTACAACATCAATCGCCGTATTGTAGATGAGGATTAGGTCTTCAACTACTGGTGCGCCAGTTACAAAAGAAGAACCTGTTGTAATATGCTCTTGAGTAATAGAGCTGGCAGTTACGGTAGGAGAACCAGTAGTGATTGAAATCCCGAGGAAAGTTTCCTCTTCCGACATCGTAATTGATGGTACGGAAGTTGGGCCAGTAGTTATACCTACAATAGATAGGTCGTGTTCTTGAGCAAAAACCGAAGCAGCTAGGACAGGGGAACCAGTCGTAATTGAAACCCCAGTAAAGGTCTCATCTTCCGACATTGTAGTGATGCCAACAACTGGGCGATCAGTTTCAACTACATTACCAGTAAAGATATGTGTCTGAGAAACAGCGGAACTACCAATAGCAACAGGGCCAGTAGTAATGCTATTACCAACAAACGTCTCATCTTCTGCCATCGTAATTGACGGAACAGAGGGGTTGCCAGTGGTAATCGAAGTAGAAGTAAAGTCGTGTTCTTGGTTAAGAGAGCTAGAGCCTACGACAGGTTGGCTTGTAGCAATACCAACAATACTAAGCCGCTGCTCGACGGTCCCCCCGTCATCCCCAAGAGGTGCGGAGGCAAGGGGGGAAAATCCTAACATTTAATTATTCCACCTTATCCGGCCAATTCACGTTGTAGGGGAAACCCTCTTGAGAAGTAATATCACGAAGTGCTTGACGATAAGCTGCCCAAGCAGGCGTCATAGTGTTGTCGCTTAACGCCATCCAGTCTGTTTCTTTCAGAAGCATAGCTCGGTGACCACGTATGTTTTGCTCAGCTTGTTCTAGAGGTAGTTCAACTACGCTCCAAACTTGGGTCCATTCGTCGTCAACTAACTCAACGTCTTGTAAAACTCGGTGTGTTTTACTGTCAAAGTCAGGTGCCGCAACTGCCTTAACTGGATGTACATCGTAACTAGCTAAAGTCTCTGTGGGTATGTTCTTAGGGAAAGATGTATTGGGATTATCACGGCGTAGTTGTCCAATTGTGTATGATTCTGGACTTCCGTTTGTAAGTTTAATAAACACAGTATTTCCTTTTGATCAGAAGTTATATAGCAACATCGAAGGCCCAAACAGTATCTGTAGCGCTGCCCATAACGTACATCTTACTGCCGTTTGATTTAAAGCCGACGGCAGCGGTAAATCGTTCGCCGGTGGGCGCTGAAATGTTAACAGACTTAACATATGATGCGGTCTGCACCGCCCATGCTGTCGATAGGTCGTATTGATATACATAACTGGGCGATGTAGTTTCCGTTATATACATTTTGGTGCCGTCGGGTTTGAAGAAAACACCAGAGGGACTGGTAGTTTGCGATGATACACTGACCTGATTGGCATACGATGCAGTGAAGATGTTCCATGCTGTCGATAGGTTGTATTGATATACCCTATCGTATTGACTACCCGCGACATACATACTGGTACCATCGGGTTTAAAATAGAGTCCAAAGGGGCTGCTGTCCTGCGACGAGACTGACCTAGCTCGGGTGTATACTGCGGTACTAATGTCCCATGCTGTTGATAAGGTGTATTGATTTACATCAGACCCACTATTTCCAACAACATACATATAAATGCCGTCTGTACTAAAGAAGACACCACGGGGTAGGCTCTCTTGCACAAATACACTAAAAGTTTGCACATATGATGCAGTCTCGACTGCCCAAGCTGTCGATAGGTCGTATTGATTTACGTCATTACCAGCGTCCCCAACCACATACATGCGCTCTCCATCAGGGCTAAAGCAGAGACCGTAGGGCTGAGTGTCTTGAGAAGCTACCGAAAAACGATCTGTTGTTGGAAATGAAAAAGACGCAGTGCTGAGATCCCAAGCTGTCGATAGGTCGTATTGCCATACATTACCTATAGTGACGGTTAATACAAACATTCTGGTGCCGTCTGACTTAAAGAATAGGCCAGTGGGAAAGGTATCTTGACCCGCGATAGAAAAGTTTTGTACATAGGATCTAGTACTAACATTCCACGCTGTAGACAGTGTGTATTCGTTTACATCAAGACCAGTGGAGCCTACAATGTACATTTTAGTGCCATCAGATTTGAAGAAAATGTCCCGTGGATTAGTTTCTTGCGCAGATATACTGGCCACCCGAGTGTATGATGCTGTAGTGACGCTCCATGCTGTCGATAAGGTGTATTGATTTACATCATCTCCCGAAAGGCCTACAACGTACATATAAATCCCATCTGGGCTAAAGAAGAGGCCTTGAGGGGTTAATTCTTGGCTACCGACATAGAATTGTTGCAAGTAGGACGCCGTGCTTATGTCCCATGCTGTCGATAGGTCAAATTCTTTTATATACCGACTAGACTGGTCTACAAAATACATCTTAGTGCCGTCTGGTTTGAAGAATTGACCAGCCGCGCCTCCAGTTACGCCACCAATATAGTATTGTTGCAAGTAGGACGCCGTGCTTATGTCCCAAGCGGTGCTTAAATCGTACTGATTCACATAGTCATATGTGAAGCCTACAACATACATCTTAGTGCCGTCTGAACTAAAAGAGAGACTTTGTGGATTGCCCCCCACAAATTGCGAGAGCCAAACATAATTTATCGGAGTCGCGTTATACGCCGCATTATCAAGATCCCATGCGCCAGTGTCAGCAACAGGGCCAGCACCAGCGGCAGATAACATTTTACGAGCTATTGACATTAGGAACCTTTCTTACGCCGCTGCTGCTGATGACAATACCCCATACCATGTTGTACCGCCATCACGGGACCAGAATACATACAAGTTTTTCTCACCAGAGGCTGGGGCATCAGGGGCGGTACCACCTGCCCAATCTACAGAAGTTGGCCATGTTATCGTGTGAGCACCACCTGCGGTAAGCTCTAAGACAAAACCACTTGACAATGCGCTAGTAAACGCAGCAAAGGTAAATGTAGTATTACCACTTGTTGTCAAGCTGAATGCACCACCAGCATCAACGTCGATACTTGGAGTTGTACCTGACAGGGCAACATACTTTTCTTTAAGAGCACTTTGAACAGTTACATTAGAGTTGCTTACTTCAAAGCGTTCTACCCCGCCAGTAACAACACGCCACTGATCCGCAGCATGGAATTGCATATAGGTGTCGGTATCACCGGAGTGGTAAATTACACCTGCAATATAGGCATTGTTGAAAGTAGGGTTGCTTGTTGTATCCAACGCTTGGTCTGCTGAATACGTGGTATAACCATTAGGGTTAGACGCCGGGTAGTAATACGAACCCTCTTGTCCATCCAGCAAATCTGCGTCTAGGCCGCTGCCGGAACCGTCGTTGCCAGCGTGCCATACTTTCTCGTTATTAACGTACAAATCTTTGTTGAAATAAAAGTTCGGTCTGTCTGTGTAAATATGCGCCCAAATAGTGTTAGCAGGGCCGAAGTCAATGTAGCCACTAGCTGTGCTATGGCGCAAGCCACCCCAAGCATTTACAGAGCCACCGTCAATATTTCCCCATACATGGTTGTGACTGTCGTCTGCTACAGTAACACTCAGTGTAGCATCAGCACTACCGTCCCAGCTTACGCTGCCTGATGCGTCACCAGAGAGTGATAACGTACGTGCTGTAGTCCATTTGTCAGCATTTGGATGATAGTTATCGTGGAATACTTTTTGATTCGATTGGGCGTAAAACTCTCCAGTAGTAATTACAGCAGGTGTAGTATCTGTGCTACCATTTGTAGGGCTTTCCTCAAAGATAATACCTAAGCCTTCACTACCGGGAAGATTTACATCAAGAGACTCAGCCCTAATACGAATACCCTGATCAGTTGGACTTCCACTCGTATCATTTAAAGTAATTGAAGCATCATTAGCATTAATTGCCAACGAACCACTCATAGTGTCGCCAGTGACGTTCACAAAGCGACTGTCAGCTTCTGTCTCAGTGTAGTAACGACCATCGTGCGTATGGCTATCATCAGCTACAGTTAAGGTAAGCGTAGCGTTACCCAAGTTCGTGAACGTAGCACTACCAGAAGCATCGCCATTGATGGTAAGAGTAGGGTCAGGTGCGTTTGCTGGGCTATAATAATAGCTACCTTCTTGACCGTCTAATTTATCGGAGTTACTTGCATACTGACCCCACTCACGTACTGCTCCATTTTTGTAGATATACATTGGATGGTTGGCAATAAGTCGGTAATCATCGTAGTTATCGGTCATTAGACCAATATACCAATATACCTTTCCATCCTCTGTTGTTGGAAGGTCTTGAGTTAAAAAGCTAGTATAGCTAGAGTTATCTAGTACAAAATTACCATTAGAGTTAATTGTACCAACAAGATAAATTGGGTTATAAGGGGTTGCCCAACCGGAATCACGGTTGTTCCAATATTCCATATTGCCTGTTTGAAGGCTTGTGTACAAGTAATTAGCTGTAATAATGGCGTCGGCTGCGTAATCTGTAGTATAATTGTACTTAATTATGTTACCGCCAACACGAATTTCTGCTGTAGAAACCGTGTTGGTATTGCCAGTAGAACCACCCTCAGTTACAGGATAATACTTGCCATCTACGCCTTCTAATAAAAGCTGGTAGCCATGAATGTAAGCTCCCGCTTGTACGTCTGTTTGCCAGCGAAGCTCATAGTCAGTAGATGAGAAATAAAAATCGTGTGCATAAAAACGATCTTGTCCTGTATCATATTGCAACATAATAAGAGCACGAGGCCCGTAATGCGTGGTTAGCTTCTCATCATTTGCATAGTAAATAGTCTTTGCGCCAAGATTATTAATGTTTAGAGTAGTAGTTGTGGCACCAGCTATGTTATTCTGATAAAACGCAATAGTCATTCCATCAAAATAAGAAGTAATATCAGGGTGTGTACCAGTCCAAACACCAGAAGTTGTTCCAGTATTAGTGATACTGAAAAATTCTTTGTCAGAAATCTTTTGGAAAGCTGTGCTATCTAGGCCATCAAGCAAATCAGCATCTAGGCCAGAACTTGAGCCATCTACAGTCTTAATAGCTGTAAGAATTTCAGAGGCTGTCTGATCAGCAGTAGCGTTAGTCTCCCCCGTATAGCCCAAGTCAGATAGTGTCATAGTACGGGTGGAAAGACCTGTAACATGACCGTATGTGTCTAGGTTAATATCGCTTACTACATTAGCCCCAGTAAGAGCATCAAGGCTTGCCTGAGCAGATGTGTCGGCGTGAGCCAAGCCAGTAGGTTCTTGTACAAGACCGCCACCTGCACCAACACTAAATATATTACTATTAAGGTCAATACCATTGCCAGCACTATAAAGTGGTGCAGTTTCTGTTGCGGAGCTAATTGAAGTAACGTGACCATAGTCATCCAATTGAATACCTTGAATGTAGGTACGGCCAGTGTTAGTTACAGAAGATTGAGTAGAAGTATCAGCATGTCTAATACTGACGTTACCAGAAAGTGCGCCACCACCAGTTAAGCCATTGCTACCAGTAACCTGAGTACTTGTGTTTACTTTTAAGTTTAGGCTTGTCTGAAGACCATCAATATTGGAGATAATATGGTTGTGGCTGTCGTCAGCTACAGCTACATTCAGAGTAACATTAGAAGAGCCATTTAATGTTACACTACCGGACGCATCACCACTAAGTGAGATCGTACGTGATGTAGTCCACCTATCTGCATTTGGGTGATAATTATCATTAAACACATCTTCTGCACCTGCTGTCAAAAAGACAACAGCATCGCCAGAGAGACTAATCTGTTGCCCACTATTACTACTCTCAGTCACGCCTCGGGTAAGCGAGGGTGGGTTTGGAGCAGATGAAGGGGTATAGGTGCCCAGCCCGATTTCCCAGTTGCTGCCATCTTCAATAACATAGCGAACTACGTCATTTTGAACTACGCCAGCATCAGCAAAAGATTGATAACCAACCGCTGTCGTGTCTAGCGTAATTGCTAAACCCGTACCAGTCGTGTTTGTTGTCATTTTTGCACGGTTCACGAGCTTGGTCATGCTAATTTACCTTATGCGGGATCTGGGATACCAATGGTCACGGAGCTAAGGGTAAATGTGTTGCCAGATGTGACAGACTGAGAAGCTGCAAGAGAGCCAGTTGCCAAGAGGCGGCTATTTGAAGTATCTACAATAGCGTAGTGGGTAGCAGTACCAGTGCCCGATACGGAGCCATCAGAGATTGCTGCCACAACAACCTCGCGGCCACCACCAGTGCGGTTTTGAGGGGCGCCAATAGACAACGACGAGCTGCTACCAAGGGCATAGGTGCTGGTTGCGTTAGCATATGTCGTTGCTTCTTGTGAAGTAATGTAAACAGCATTTGCTTCAGTGTCCAGAACGGTCAAACCGTTGTCAAACACTCGATCATTAAGAGTAGCCATTATTCAGTTTCCTGTGTTTGTCCAGTGTTTGCATCTGGATCATAGTCAAGTTCAGCAATAGCCATAAGGTCACTAATAACCTCTGGGTGGTTGCTAACATCAATATTCGCACCATTAAGATTACGAAGAAAGGCTGCAATCTCACGAAGATCGTGGGGTGCTACATCGCCAGCCTCAATAGTAGGCATCAGGTCATAGGGCAGACCGTTCAACTCCCAAAGGCGCTCTACAAGCTGTTTATTAAGCACATCTACAATGGCTTGGATGTAGCTTTCAAGCGCACGGAGGAACAGGTCTGTCTTCGACTTGGAGAGAGCATACGAACCGCCCTGCGATCCAAGCAGAAGAAACTCAGAAAGAACACTACGAGCAATATCGTGCTGATAACGACGAACAATGGGATCAATGTCGATGTTACGCTTACCATTGGAAGCCATCAACTCAATATCTACCAGACGAATGTTGGTAGGCGACCCATCTTTATCCAAGTAGGTGTCAGAAGGAGTGATAATATAACCTTGTTCGTTGAACTTAACATCCCGAAGGATTTGCTTCAAGTTATTTACGAACTGTGCCTGTTCTGGACTTGCGCCAGCAGACAGATACTCAGCAGGAATACGAGCAACCGGGATACCAGCTAATTCACGTTCAACAGCGATAGCCTCGATAGCCTGCAGGTTGTTCAGGTACTCATAAGAGGTGTAAGCATTCCTTAGAATTGAACGACCAGAAGGATCACCATTAATGCTAGTTGTTCGATAGTATAGAGATTTGTTGGTAGGAATATAGGACTTGTTGTTAAACCCGCCGATAGTTTGTTCAATGCCGAGTACATCGCCAGTCTTCCTGTCTACATCAAAACGGTTAATAGTCCAAGGCGCACGAGCTGCAATCTTACGGACGCCGATACGACCATCAGTATACTTAGAACGCTTCTTATCAGACCGTTCACTAGGGCCAACACGACGCTTATAGACTACCTCGAACCAACCAAACCCATACGACAAGAACGACAAAGCCTCAGCAATGTGATCGTCTAGAGTATGATCCATATCGTGCAAGACACTCTTAACAAACTCAGCTTCACGCTTGGCTGCATCTGTGTCGTTAGCAGGCTTGACTGTCAGGGTCACATCACGTAGGATTTGCTCTACCGAATACATAACAGCACCGATAGTGCTATCATTGTCCCGCATCTCACGGTATTTCTTAATGGCCTTACGACCACGGAGTTCAGGCAGAAACTCGTCTGCACGGATTTGACCGTTATCAGTGTTATCACCAGCTACACCTAAAGTAGCCTTAGCTTGCGCCTCAGAGAGTTTCCTAGCCATTATTCTTATTCCGTTATCGTGAAAGCCCCTTAGAATTACTGTAGGCTAGGGTAAGCTGGGGCTTACTGTACCCGTTAAGTGAGAGGTCTGTTAAAGCCCATACACAGGCATCTAATCTATCTGGGGAGCCAATCGACCCTAGTGGTTCCCACGTTCTCATTTGGGTTTCTAGTTCGTCTAACTTAGCCCCATCAGGGGGATTAGACACATGTTTAACAAGGCCACGTTCATATAGTGCAGATATTGGTTCCGCTCGTGCATACTTGCCACGAGATGCTCTAACCATCTTTACGGGAACAGTCTCATCTTCACCATGTAACGTAGTCTTAACCATATCACCGCCTTGGTTAACCTCAGCAACGATACGGTCAGCTTCATATTTGTGATATAGGGAAATAGCTTTAGAAGCCCATCCTTGAGGCGATAGCTTCTCTGTGTAGTCACCAAGGACGTAAGCAATGCCGTTCACATCAATACCAGCAACGACAATACCTGTCATGTCACTTTCTTTGTTCGCTGTAACAGCAGGGTCAATAGCAACAACAATACGAGCTAGATCAGGTACAGAGTCATGCTTAATCTCAGCTTTTTCTAGCATGTCTGTAGACCACAGAGCGCCCTCAGCTTCCTCTAGGACTTCTGCGTAAAGTTCTTGGCGACCAAGACGGGTACCCTCATACTGCGCTTTGACCGCTTCAAGATAGGTTCCTGCAAGGTTAGCAGCATTATCGAAAGTAGAACCGCCAGTGACATAAGTCTTCCCATCCTTCATCAACTTCCGAACAAGTTTAGTAGGTTTGGGTGTCGTGGTGACTACAATACGGGGATGCTTCCCTAGTCGCATACAAAACTGCAACATATCCCACGTATCAATGTCTTTGTTCCAAGCTGCAAGTTCATCACACCATGCAATCTCGAACTGGGGGCCACGAAGACGTTCAGGTTCCTCAGCCGAAAAGAACTGAACGGTAGCACCATTCTCCCACGACAGTGTACGCTTAGTAGGGGACCACTCAGGAAAACCCAGCTTTTTTCCTTGGTAGGTCTTATCACCCTTCCAACAAACACTAAGGAAACCAGATTCACCCTTTACCATAACTCGTTCAATATCCGAGTTGGTAGCAGCTACAGCAGCGATACGCTTCTTACCCTGCTTAACCTGTTCCCTTACCCACTCAACACCAGTCCTAGTCTTTCCAAAACCACGACCAGCATTGATAAACCACGTATTCCAGTCACCATCAGGTTCTAACTGTGCATCCCTAGCCCAAAAGTGCCAGTCATGCTTTAGTTCTTCCACCTTCGCCGGGCCAAGCGCCTCAAATAGTTCTTTAACCTTACTAGCAGGCAAACTACGAAGAGCGTCAGCCGTTATCTTCCTCTGTGCTGTCATCGGGTTCTTTTCCTAGGAGTGCCATCAGGCTATCAATAGCTGCTTCATCTAAGTCGGGGTCTTCAACTTGCTCTACCTCATTAACAGTAGATACCGGAGACCACCCACCCTTAGCCCGTAGATAAAGCTCAGCAGCCTTAAAATCACCCTCTAGTGCCTTCTGCACAACCACACCACCAACAGCACCAACTACATCAGCCTTAGTCTCAGCCATGTCCTGACCATAGACCTTGTAGAAGGTAGACATAGAGCTAGGAGCGTCCTGATACTTCTGGATAGCCGCAAGGATATCACGGACGGCTACACCATTGCGTACCATCTCCTTAACCTTGTTGGCTATAACCTTACTGTGTTTCTTAGGGGCGTTGCTCATAACACTACTCTAATATTACTCATCCCCCCTACCATCGGCATAGTCCGTCTACGCATGTACTACCGGCTAGGTTCACTATGGTTGATAGGGGGGTGAGATACCTCAGAGACATACACATGCTCTACTTAATAGATACATTAGTATATCCTATAGTCTCTATCTAGCTAGACTACCTACCTATAGTCCTACCGGAAGAGGGGTTCTAATAATATATACACACTTAAAGTGACGATATGTGACAAACTTTTTTTATTTTTTTCTTGACGACCCCAAAAGTGTTGCAAAAATATCACACCTTAGAACACACAAAGTCTTTGTAGTTACTGGGGTTACCCCCTCAGTGGAAATACGGATGCGTCAGACTGTCGCACCCTAACTTTTTTCTTCTTTCGGATATATGGGGCGTTACGCACCCCCGTTCGTATAGTCAAGAGAAATTCTGAGGGGCCCCACCTCTCTTTCGTATAGCTTGCGTATATACGAATGGATAATGCGGCAGAAATGTCACATAAGATCAAATACTTGCGCAAAATGCAAAAGAATCATTGACAGAGGATAGGCTGGCGCCTGCCACACAAGGGGTTTGATACAAGCATGTAATGTTATAACATAACACCCAACAGCCATGCAAAACCGCAAAGCAAACGCTTGTCACCATTGCAGAAATGCAAAGCGCCCATAGGGCCACGCTAGGGCACACTACAGGCGCGAAACAGTTTTGGGCTAGGGCTAACTACAGAACAGGCTAGGGCCAGTCTAGGGGCCACTACAGGCGCCCTAATAATACATACCCGTCATATCTTGGATATCGTCAAATAGGTCTGCCAATACCTTGACGCAATGCGACTCGTCATTAGGGTTTAGCCCTAACTGTTCAATCAATTCGATTAGGTCTGCAATGCGTGAGTCAATCTTGGCCATATGCTTTGCGAATTGCGTTTGCTTATCCATGTTACCAAGCCCCCATTTTAGTTAATGCTACTCTATCACGGTCAAGGTTAGGTAATACGCTGGCCCGTTCTGCAGCAAAAGCAAAGCATGCATCCTTGAAAGAGTCGTCCGCCATGCCGTGAAATACTAGGCTAAACAGGCTTACTTTATACGGGTTTGCGTAATACATAAGGGCTTGCCACATTACCGCAGCGTCTGTGCCCATTGGTGGGCATTTTGCCTTAAGCATTCCCTTATTCTTGCCACGTTGTGCAATGGCCCCATCCAGTGCCAGCAAAAGGCGTTGTTCTAATTGATCCGAATATTCCATTATTCCGACTCCTTGTTTGAATTAATCCACAATCGCTGCAGCGGCACGCTTGCTTGTGCCATGGGCCACAATGGCCACAGACTTGCCCTTTACACTAGCGCCACCGCAAAGCTTGCAAGCTGCACATTGAACACGTTCCCCCGCTTCCTTGCTTGCCGGGCACAATACTTCCTTGCCCTTGATCAGCGAGTCCAGTGACTTGATCACACGGAACGTTCTTTCGCCACGTTGCCAAGCTTGTTCCGCTTGTGTGGCATTGTCAGCGCTTGTCATTACCAAATTTGGCATTGTGTTTGCTTGGTGTGTGTATGCAGTGACATATTCCGCCCCGCTTGTCAGACTAGCCCACACGTCGGCTGGCACAGCCATAGGATCGCCATAGCTACCAAGCCGCACACCCCGCAATAAACCGATTGCCCGGATTGCGTCGTGCCCGCTTGCGACCGGATACTTGCCCGCCTTATAGGCTTTATAAATACCATTCGGGGCGAACAATAAATTGACATAGCAAGTGCGGTTTTTGGCCCAGCCTGTTGCCTTGTTAGTGGGCTGGCCTTTATGCGGGCAATCGCCGCAAATTGCCTTGTCTGCACCCGTTCGGCTTGCGGTTATAGGGTCAATGTCACGGTGAAGAATCCATGTTTGAACCATAGAACCTGTTTTCCGGTTGTCGCTTTTGACTTGGGCAATGGCCACAATGGGTGCCCCATCAATCAGGCTTGGGCCTTCATAAATTACAAAAGATTTGCTTGCCATTATTCAGACTCCTTAATTTCTGTTTTTGCGTATTTTAGTGCTGTTTTAAGACAATACATTGCCGTATCTGGCATATCTAGCTCTAAACAGATTAAGGCGTCATAAAGAAAATATTGCCAGTCTGTTTTTAAACCTGCCGTTTTGCGCTCTTGTTGCAATACTGAAAATTGCTCGAAAGTTAACATTATTCCGACTCCTTGTTTGCGATATGATACCCAAAATTACCGAAATATAGATTTACCCCGCCTGTTTCCGACTCATAAATTGCAAAGGTATGGGCAAAGGCGCAAGCGGCAATAATGCCAAGAAATACAGTTTTCATTGTGTAGACTCCTTATTACCGTTTCTAGCGTCAAAAATTATGCGTGTTTCACTTTCTGATATTTCCTCGCAACGAGTCCGATACCCTTTATCAATTGCCCAATTTGTCGCTTTGCATGTGCCAGCATAATTTGAGCAAACATGAATTAACAAACCGTTTGCATAAACAGCGTATTTCATTTTGTCGACTCCTCATAGGTTAGAAAAGTTTTCAGTTAGGAAAGCGGCAACGGCGATTGCCAAGATAAAAGCGCCGATAAATACGAAAAAAGACATTGCATTGACTCCTTAAACGTCAAACCGGATTGTGTATTCAATCCAATTTACAGTTTCATAAGACGCAAGGTCCAACATAAGCTTGCCCAATTCAGAAACACGGCATTCAGTAACAACAAGGCCATTGTGAACATAAGTAAAAAACCCTGTTAAATTACTGATGGTCAAAGCCAGCTCTTTTTGTTGCCACTCTTCGCCGAAATTTGCCACGGCTAGGTATGCTTTCGTGTTGTGTGTCATTTTCGTTTTCCTTGTGTGTTTGTGTTGTCGTCTAAACGTAGCTAAGCAATGTTCGGAAATGTTGTCAATCCCCATTTTTTGATAAATTGATCAATATTTCACGTTTGAAACAATTTGTGATATGTTAAGGGAACAAAACGTAAACAAAACAGATATGCAGAATTTGCATAGCAGCTATGACTTGACAAGTCGCTTTTGTGGTCTGGCACGCTTAACCAAAGCGAACGAATCAACGTGGGAATCGCCTTATGCGAGAACAATACCATTGCGCCTGGACCTATCCAAAAGTAGGGGCGGCCTGTCTCAAAAGTAGGGGGTTGACAAACCGGGGGCGAATCGGATTTACTGAAGAGTCGAGTCGGATTCATACCTATACGAAAGAGAGTTTGACATACTTTCGAGACAGAATCACTACCCGAATCGGTAGGCTATGCGTTTGCACCTGTCAATCTATGCTCTTGCGCTCTTGCCTATACTTTCGAGACAGAATCATATCCGAATCGGTAGGTCTATACCAATGAACCTGTCAACCTATACGAAAGAGAGCTTGACAATACTTTTGATACCGAATCATACCCGAATGAACTTTGACCTATACGAAAGAGAGCTTGACACATACGAACGAGACAGAATCATACCCAAAAGAGTTCGCATTTATACGAAAGAGAGCTTGACACATACTTTTGAGACCGAATCACCTACTTTCGTATGGGTGACCCCAAACTTTCGTGTAGGTGACCCCCTCCAGTGGAAATATAGACCCCCCTCCAGTGGAAATTAAGGCCCCTCCGTGGGAATTTAGGGTTGACCCCACCAGTGGAAAATGCCAGACTGATTCCAAGTTGACCCCCACCGATGGAAATAAGGAGAACCACAATGGAAAGCAGACTGAGAGTGAAAGTGGTTTACGAAGGTGAAATATTGTACACTGACATGCTGACGCGCAAGCAAGCAGAGAAGCTGGTCGATGCCTTTAAGCGTAAGGGCTACGATCTAGAAGTAACCCGATTGGAGGACTGATTATGGATGTAGATGAACACGATGTGCTAGGTTGGATTGAAGACGTAAGGAAATACAGCAAGCTGGTAGAAGCTATGTGGCCAGATGCACCCAAAGAAGTAGAAGACGCTATCGTAGAGGCTATGGGTGGTCTTGATCTGTTGGAACTGAAGCTGAAGGAGTATGTAGAATGAACCTGATTAAAGATCTTGAATATCTAGCCTATGACCTTCGCATCTTGAGTGCTAGGCTGAGTGAAAACAAACGTGCTGCTGACCGGGCACTCAAGAATGATGAGGATGCCGCCAGTGAGGATTGCAACAAGACAGATCGTCTAAGCTGGCTTTTAGACAACATGGCGGATGCCTACTATGATTTTGATTGTCGTCTTGATGAGGTTAAAGAGATCGAAGAGAGATTGCTTGACCTGATCGAGAGTGTAGAATACAATGAGATTCGTAATCAAGCAGTGGAGAAGAATCATGCTTAACAAAGACCAAGTTCGTGAGATACTGGAAGCTAAAGGCACTAAGATCACTACAGTAACCTTCATCAAGAAGGATGGCTCTGAGCGTGTAGTTAACGGGCTGCTAAAGCCCACTAGCAAGATCGTAGGTTCTGATCGTGGTATGGCCCAAGGTGAAGCTATGCGTGCTCGTGGTCAGGTTCCTATCTGGGAGATCAGCAGCAAGTCGTGGAAGTGCTTTTATGCTGACAAGGTAGTGGAGATCAAATGACATCCTTGATGTGCATGGCTGTGGCGGTTTACTTCGAGGCTCGTGGTGAGCCGCTACAGGGCCAGTATGCAGTAGCTGAGGTGGTAATGAACCGAGTTGCTGACATCCGATACCCTAATGATGTTTGTGATGTAGTTTTTGAGCACAAAGCCTTTAGCTTCACCCACGATGGAAAACCTGATCGCCTACCTAAGACTGAGGCTGGTGACAAAGCACTAGAGGTGGCCACCAACGTAATGGATGGGCTGAAGATGGGCATCACGTCCACACACTACCATGCCACCTATGTCAAACCCTACTGGACAGATCACTTTGAGCTTGACGGTATGGTTGGCCAGCACGTATTCTACACCAACAATACCAAATATAAATGAGGCCCCCGTAGTGGAAAACGATCCTAGACTTATCCCCGTAGACGAAATGTGCAACCAGCTACAGCGTGACATTGACGAAATGCAATGGGAAGATCCAAATGCTGACGTGACATTCGAGGAACGGGAACTTAAATGGTTTTTGACACTCAAGCACAAAGGCATCCTCTATGACACAACATTCTAAACGCTACTGGATTAAACCTGAGTATTCACTGGAGTGGATACCTGTAGTATCTGCTGCTGCAATGGTAGCATTTCTTAACTGGACCGAATACAAGTGCGAGGTACATACGTATGATTGAAGCAACATACATCGACCACATGGGCAGTGACCTGTCTGTTGTGAACGCTGCACGGGTATCCTTTGGAAAGGGGAGTTCTTTTAGTAAGAAATGCTTCAACTGCGGAGAAAGTGCTGTCAAAAAGAGTGATATAGTAAATTTGTGGGTGTGCAGCTCATGTCACATTGCAATACAACAGCAAAACATGAAACTCTCTGACCGTGACACTAAGCTGATCCGTTACCTAGCCAAGCACAAGCACCTGTCACCCTTCGGTCATGCCTTTGCATCCTTTCATGTCAAGTGTCCGTTGTTCGTACATGCTCAGCTTGTTAAGCATAAATTTCTCAGGGTAAATACCATCAGCCGTAGATATGTGGATGATAACATTGAGTTCTATGTACCTGACGTGTGGCGTGGCCGTAGTGCTGATAAGAAGCAGGGATCTGAAGGTACTGTTGAAGTATCGACAGGGCTAGTAAAGGCTATGTGCAAAGCCACCCTGCGAGACTACGAATACTTGTTGGGTTGTGGTGTAGCACCTGAGATGGCACGCATGATACTTCCACAGTCATTGATGACTGAGTTCATATGGAGCGGTAGCCTCGATGCCTTTGCTGCCATGTGTGTCTTACGCTGTGCCCCTGACACACAGTATGAGAGCCGCCTACTGGCTGATCAGATCAGTGAGAAGATGGGTGAGTTGTTCCCTGTGTCGTGGCAAGCTCTATTGGAAGGAGAGAAGTGATGAACTTTGAGTATACAAACAAGATGTGGGCGGACATCTTCGAGGAGATGGAGAACAAAGGCGATGCTTTCCTAGACCTGATCGACAGCGTATGTATCGTAAGGCTACGTCAGGTGGTTCAATGGACACTTGAAGAGATGTGGGAGATTAAAGATCGTGCGGAGATTACAGACGGAATGTGGGCAGATTATGCGGAGCTTACCGCAGACCTACACGCAGCTAAACGCTTGCTAGAATACTTTGGGGCTACTTTACAGGAGGACAAGGACAATGCGTGACAGACCGGGAGTTATCGGAGTAGAGAGTGTCCAAGAGCATGAGGATGGTAGTGCTACCTACCAGCTACACATGGATGGCTACGCTCAGGCGATGCTAATAGAAGAGGGCATCAAGTTTATCATGCACTGTGCTGCAGCTAAGATGGACATTAATGATGTGTATGACTGGATTCTTTCTCACGTGCCACCAGAAGAAGAAGAGCCAGAAGCTAAACTCCCAGAAGGTCGAACCCCACTGTCAGATGATTGGTTCCGTGAGAAAGCTGCAGCATTCAGTTTTGATGAGTATGGGTTCTACGGTGAGAACAATGGGCCACTCAAAGACATCCGGCCAATGACAGATGAAGAGCGCCAGAGAGCCGCAGAGAGGGCTAAAGCCAATGGATATGAGTAACCTTACCCCAATACTGCTTGTCGCCTCTCTAGCGGCCTCTGTGTGGCTCATATGGCGTGTCAATAAGTTGTATGACCGTGTAGACAGTGTGGAATGGATTGCTCTTATCTTAGCTAAAAAAGATATAGATAGGGACGAGGATGAATATTGATGACATCACTAGAATGTGTCGTTCTCTTGCTTACAAGTACAGAAACTACAACGAGTATGAAGATCTGGTATCGGAAGGTGTACTTGCAGTACTCGAATACCTAGAGAAAGACCCTATGGCCCTCACACAGAGGCTCTACAGGGTAGCTAACGGACGTATGCACGACTACCTGAACATAGACAGCCTACCCGTCACTGTGCCTGCCTCTGACGTTGCTAGGACTATTGCTAGAGACAAGGATGCTGAAATAGATTCCTCATATAGCCCAGAGACCGTGGAGCACTTAAGATCAATATTCAAAGCGGAGAGGGTAGAGGGAAGTTATGAGAATGGTAATGTAGAGATATCAACAGAAGAGGCTTATCTTGAGAAAGAGCGGGCAAGGGAGTTTAACCAGATGCTACGAGACTTGTTGACGCCAGACCAGAACCTGCTTTTGTATATGCGATACGTTGAAGGCATGAGCCAAGAGGAATGCGCAGGCTTTTTTGGGTTGGATAGAACTGGTATCGCAAAGCGTGAATCTAGGATCATAGGTAAGCTGAAAGAAGCTGTGACAAAAATACAACAGTGACGATAAATCTTATTTTGGGCTGTCACATAGGGTCGTGTTAAGTGTGTATTAACTATTGTACCCCCTTTCGCAGTCCGCTATTGGTAGGTCGTCTAGCTAAATAGAGGTCATATGGAACAGACTACTGTGGAACATCAGAATTTAACGCACCAGCCGTGCCCTTATGTTGATTGTGGTAGCAGTGATGGGTTCAGCTACAATACTCGTGGCTTTGGTCGTTGTTTTAGTTGTAATACTCAATACCCATCAAAGTCTAAGGTTCATGCTTGGGCTGCAGAGAAGTATCCTGTAGCTAACGGGCAGCGGGTTTTTGTAGATGAGGCTAAGTTAGACGGTACTCAAAGTGATTATGTTGCTCATCGTGGTGTCTCTGTGCGCACGATGGAAGTGTATAATGTAACCACCACAAAGGATAAGGGTTACCAAGTATACACCTACCCCTCCGGTGGAAAAAAGATGCGTAATCTTAAGGAGAAGAACTTCCACACTACAAAGGGCTTCCCTACAGATGAACTGTTTGGGATGGATAGGTTTACTGCTGGTTGTTCGTCTGTTCTGACGATTACTGAAGGTGAGCTTGATGCCATGTCTGTGTATCAGATGCTGGCAGACAAGAACCCTACTCAAATTTATCCTGTGGTTTCGTTGCCATCAGCAACACCATCGAAGGGTCTGTGGGAAAAGTCTAAGGAGTACTTTGATAGCTTCCAGAAGATCATTTTATCTGTAGATAACGATGATGCAGGTAATGCGATAGCTGACAAGATCGCCAAGCTATTCCCTAATAAGGTCTTTAGGGTGCCCCATGATAGGTACAAAGATGCAAATGAGTTCCTGACAAACAATGCAGCCAAAGAGTTTATTGCTGCGTGGTACAATGCTAAGAAGTACACACCAAACAACGTCCTGAACACCACAGAGGAGTTCATGGAGCTTTACAAGAACACACCTGAGCATCAGTATGTACCTACTGGCATCAACGAACTGGACGCTAAGATCTTAGGTCTCATGCAGGGTCACTTTACTGTAATCAAGGCACCTACAGGTATCGGTAAGACTGAAGTGATGCGCTACCTTGAGTACACACTACTGAAGAAAGATATCCCTATTGCTACGTGGCACCTAGAAGAAACAAAGCTGCGCTCTATCCTTGGTCTTGTGTCGTATGAAGTAAAAGACAACCTGACACGCATGGATCTGATCGAACAGAAACAAGCTAATGATCTTGTGGAAAATGCCATTGCATCTTTAACCAAAGACAATAACCTGTATCAATTCTTCTTAGAGGATGGCCAAGGTGCTGACGAGTTATGCGACCAAATCCGGTTCTTTAGTCAAGCCTGTGGTTGTAAGTATGTCTTTTTTGAACCTATACAGGATGTAGTTACAGGGTCAACAGAGGAGAGCAAAGAACAACAACTTGCAGACTTATCTGTACGTCTGTCTAAGATGGCTGCAGACCTTAACGTTGGCATTGTCACCATTGCACACACAAACGAGAACGGAGACCCTAAATACTGCAAGATGATTGGACAGCGGGCCAGCGTAATCATTGACCTTAGCCGGGACAAAGAAGCTGACAGCGTTGAAGATCGCAACACCACCTATCTCAAGGTAGAGAAAAACCGTCCCTGTTCTCAGGAAGGCCCTGCTGGCAAGATGCGGTTCAACTATGATACGTTCACATTACGAGAGGTGTTATAATGTATAACAAAAATGGAATTGGCTACCAAGACAACGGGTCAAGTAAAGCTGCTGCTGATTTTAATACTGAGGGTAAGTTAACTCTTAGGCAAAAAGTAGCTGACCTTTTTGATAAACATGGTAGGCTAACAGCAGAACAAGTGGCAAACTTATTAAATAAAGCAGAGATTTCTGTTAAACCTCGTATATCTGAACTAAAAAAAGAGGGGTACATAAAAAATTCAGGGGATAAAGTTATAGGTAAGTGGGGGACTTCTATAAGTGTTTGGGAGAAAGTATAATGACAGTATTCGATATCGAAACCGACGGTCTTTTGGAAGATATGACCAAGATCCATGTTCTGGCGTGGACAGGAAAAGATGGTGAGGTACACCACACAGGTGACTATGATGCAATGCGTCTTTTCTTTGAACAATCTGATGTTCTGGTAGGCCACAACATTATACGCTTCGATATCCCCGCAGTGGAAAATATCCTTGGCATCAAGGTTAAGGCCCGTCTAATCGACACCCTAGCTTTGTCGTGGTATCTAAACCATGATCGACCCAAGCATGGCCTTGAGGGCTACGGTGAGGACTATGGAGTACCAAAGCCAGTAATTGAGGACTGGGACAGCCTGACGTATGAAGAGTATGCCCACCGTTGCACTGAGGACGTTAAGATCAACACTCGTTTGTATCGGGATTTGATGATCAAAATGGACGAGATTTACGACGATGAGAGCGATAAGGAACGTATGATTGATTACCTGTCGTTCAAGCTAGATTGTGCCCGTGAGCAAGAGACCCTACGGTGGAAATTAGATGTAGAGAAAGCCCAGCAATACTTGACAGAATGGGAGGCCCTGAAGGAAGAAAAGACCCGTCAACTGGCTCAAGTTATGCCGCCTGTTGTTAAGATGAGACGTGTTACCCGGCCCGAGAAAATGTATAAAGCTAACGGAGAAACGACTGTAGCTGCGGAAAAGTGGTTTGATTATTGTGCGGAATACCGCGTTTATCCTGACGTAAACTACATTGATGTTGTGCATAGTAAGACGCAGGGTAACCCAAGTTCAGACATACAACTAAAGGAGTGGCTGTACAAACTGGGCTGGGAACCTCGTACATTTAAGTTTCTCCGTAATAAGAAAACGGGGGAGGAAAAGAATGTACCTCAAGTCAGAAGAGACGGAGAGCTATGCCCTTCGGTTGCAGAACTGGTGGATAAGGAACCCAATATTGGTCTGCTTGATGGCCTCAGTGTTCTTACTCATCGTATTGGAGTACTCAAGTCACTGCTTAACGAGGAACGTGGAGGATACCTGCAGGCAACTGTTGCTGGGCTCACTAACACCCTCCGCTTTCGTCACGCAAAGCCATTGGTCAACTTGCCATCGATTGATCGGCCATACGGTAAACAGATCAGGGGCGTACTAACCTGCCCAGACGGTTATGTTTTGTGTGGTTCCGATATGACTTCGCTAGAGGACACTACAAAGAGGCACTACATGAAGCCACTAGATCCAGACTACGTAGAAGAAATGTCACAACCGGGCTTTGACCCACACCTCGACCTAGCTAAACACGCAGGTGTGATCACACAAGAAGACATCGATAAGCACAACTCTGGGGAACGGTCTCTGAAAGCCCTGCGAAAGAACTACAAGGTAGTTAACTACAGCGCCACCTACGGCATTGGTGCAGCTAAACTGGCTCGTGAAACTGGTATGACTAGCAAGGAAGCACAAGCCCTGCTGGATGCCTTCTGGAAGCGTAACTGGTCTGTACAGACTGTATCTGGCAACCTGCGTGTAATTGAGCGCAGGGGCTATATGTGGCTGCAGAACCCTGTGTCTAAGTTTTGGTATTCTCTGCGGTCAGACAAAGATCGTTTCAGCACCCTGAACCAAGGCACTGGCGTCTTTTGCTTTGATAGCTGGGTAAAGGAGATACGGAAGATGGGCGTACAAACTATCGGCCAGTTCCACGATGAAGTAATCGTCTTAACTAAAGTTGGTGAGGAAGATGTAACAAAGAACAAGCTAGAGGATGGCATTCGCCGTGTGAACGACGACCTGCAATTAAACGTCAAACTTGGTGTAGATGTGCAGTTTGGCAACACTTACGCAGAAATACACTAACGGGTAGATTTTTTCTCCAAATGGAGTCACATTTACCTACTTTAAGTGTGTAATAATAATTACCCCCGACAACAAAAGGATACCGAATATGCCGCAGTATGATATGGAAATGGTTCTACAATGGGCGAAAGTCTTCCCTGAGAATGCAGACATGGGTGACCCGGCAGGTTCTAAAGCCGCCCGTTCTGTTGCAGATAAAGGCGGTCAGTTTATCGTCTCTGCTTACTTTACTGACGAGAGCCAGATCGAGAAGCTACTAGACGAGGGCCTAGATCCAAAGCCAATGAACTCAGACCGCATCCTAGAGGGCGAACCTACCTTTGGCATCGGTAAATACATGAAGATGAAGCGTATGCTAAAGGATGAGAAAACCTTTACTGACCGCTATGGCAAACAATTCACCAAAGACTATGGTGGTGCCCCTAACGTAATTGACCTACGAGAGGGTCTAGAGAACAAGCGCCGATGGTCATTTAAAGATGATGGGCCACTAGGGAACGGCACACGAGCGCGAGTGCAGTTCGAGACTTACTCTAATGGTGCTGGTGTCCGACTACTAAACATTGGTGTGCTAGAACTAGCTGAGTGGGCTACCGAACCGCAGATCGAAGACATGGCAGTGGGGCTATAAGAATGGCTAAGTATATCTTGCAGTCGAGTACATCTCTTGAAGAAGATGGCTATGAGGAGAAGCGAACGTATGAGTTTGACACTGATGGCACCCTAGATGACCTAGCCTTCAAACTATATAACTGGCTTCACGTAGAGGGTTATGTTTACGTAGATACCCTTGAAATCCACAAGAGTGACGGGGGCGTTCACAGCAGTGCAGGGTGGTAAGGTTCTTATAGATGGTGACATTGTGGCTTATAGGGCTGCTTTTGCATCACAGAAGGACTTTCCTGACAGGGCGGCAAGTAAGGTAGATGAGATCATGTCAACGATCCTTAAAGATACTACAGTCTTTATCGATCATAATTCATATGAAGTCTACCTTACTGGCTCTGGGAACTTCCGTCACGAGATCGCAAAGTCTGCAGACTACAAAGGCAACCGTAAGGGCAGAGAAAAACCTATACACTTGTCTTTCTGTAAGGACTATTTGATCATTAACTACAACGCAAAGGTCACTGAGGGAGAGGAAGCTGACGATGCTATAGCAATTCGAGCGACTGAGCTAGGTAAAGACACTATCATTGCCAGTGTAGATAAAGACTTTCTACAAGTACCCTGTATCCACTACAACATCACTAAACAGGACTTTACCAAGATAGGTGAGTTTGAAGGCTTACAGAAGTTCTACTCACAAATCCTTAGTGGTGACACCACCGACAACATCATAGGTCTTTCACGAGTTGGTCCTAAGACAGCCGAGAAGATGCTTAAAGATTGTCGTACTGAGTTAGATATGTGGGATGTGTGCGTACAGGCTTATGGGGACCGTGTGAGGCCCCTAGAGAATGCTAGGCTAGTGTGGCTTAGGCGCAAGGAAGGGGAGCTATGGCAACCACCAGACACGCGATAAAGTATGGTTATCGGTCTGGTCTAGAGAAGACAGTCCAAGAGGACTTAAAGCAAAGGGGTGTAGACTATTCTTACGAGTCACTAAAGATTAAGTGGGTCTTGCATGAGAATAAAACCTACACCCCTGACTTTATTCTGCCAAACGGTATCATAGTAGAGACCAAAGGTAGGTTTGTTCCAGACGACCGAAAGAAACACCTACGGATAAAAGAGCAGCACCCCGACCTAGATATCCGTTTTGTGTTTAGCAACTCTAGAGCTAAGATAAGGAAAGGCTCTAAGACCAGCTATGCAGATTGGTGTGATAAGCACGGGTTTGTATACGCAGACAAGAGGATACCCGACGAATGGCTAAAACCGCAGTAGTGTTTAGTTGTGCCCATGCAGACCCCTCCGTAAGTAACGAGCGGTTTGATTGGCTTGGTAGTTTCCTGTATGACCTGAAACCCGATTATGTAGTTGACCTTGGTGATGGCGCAGATATGCGCTCTTTGAATACCTACGACACCCGTTATCCACAAGCTATATGTAGTCAGAGCTATGAGCAAGATATTGAGACTTATAACGACGCTCAAGAACGTATTCGTTGGAAGTTCCGCCACCATAAAAGAAAGCGACCCTTTTTCATCGGCTTTGAGGGAAACCATGAAAATCGAATCAAAAAGGCTATCGCCCATGATCCAAGAATTGAGGGATCAAGATACGGGATTTCCTTTAGCCATCTTCAGACAAAAGACTGGTTCGACGACTACCACGAGTACCACAATTCAGCCCCCTCTATCGCTGATTACGATGGTGTCTCATACGCTCATTACTTTAGTAGCGGTAACTACGGCACAGCTATGTCTGGCCTTCATCATGCTTACACCCTACTCCAAAATAGGAACTATTCTTCTACTTGTGGTCACAGTCATAAACGTGGCCTTTATTTTAAGGACGGTGCGCATCCTCATGGTCTTATCGGCTTGGTCGCGGGCTGCTTCAAAGGGGGCGAAGAAAGCTGGGCAGGACAAGCCAATAGTTCATGGTGGAAAGGTGTTATAGTTAAGCGAGAGATACAGAATGGTATGTATGAACCAGAGTTTGTATCTCTTAATAGGCTAAAGGAAATGTACGGTGAACCTTGAAAGTTATCTGTACCTAAGATCGGCTTTGTATGCAGAGGATATTGAGATAGAAGATCTACAGGAGATAGCTGATAGTCTTTTACTTAATCTCTGCTTGGTAGACCCAGAAACATCAAACGAAGATGTTATGACGCTACTGCATTCTGAGATAGTGGATTACACCCTACACTAGAGGATACTTTATGGGTAAGCGTAGTAACTTTGAAAGGGTTGATCGGGACTACTACCCAACACCTATCGAAGCTGTTGAGCCACTGGTTGACCACCTACCTTATGGTCAGTTTGATTTTGTAGAACCTTGCGCTGGTGATGGCCGACTGATTAACCACTTATCTGAATTGACTGGTGGTAATGCTAACTGTGTATTTGCCTCTGACATTGAACCACGAGCAGAGGGTATATATCCAAACGATGCACTTGATCTATACTTTCCCGATGGTATGGTTGAGTACATAATCACTAACCCCCCGTGGGAGCGAAAGTTCTTACATGCCTTCTTAGAGCATTGGATAGACGTAGCGCCTATGTGGCTTTTATTCGATGCTGATTGGATGCACACTAAACAGTCTGCTTCCTACATGACATACTGTAAAAAGGTTGTTAGCATTGGCAGAGTTAAGTGGATTGAAGGTAGTAAGAGTGTAGGTAAGGACAACTGTTGTTGGTATTTGTTCGATGGTACGGACAATAACATTGACCCGACACAATTCTATGGAAGGATGATATAATGATTAATGAACACGACCTAGAGGCTTGGGACTATTACTCGGAAGTTTACAAGTCCAAGCCTATGACTATGAATGACTACCAGAAGATGGCACAGCGCACTGCAATCTACAACTCTACACATCAGATCCTGTACCCTGCGCTTGGCCTAGCAGGTGAGGCTGGTGAGGTAGCTAACAAGGTCAAGAAGATGCTACGTGATAATAACTTTGACCGAGAAGGTTTGGCAGCAGAGCTTGGTGATGTGCTGTGGTATATTGCTGCCCTGTGCCGAGACCTAAACATTGACATGCAAGACTTAGCTGTGGCTAACTTAGAGAAACTGTTTGGACGCATGGAACGTGGTACACTTGGCGGATCTGGAGATAAACGATGAACAACTACCTGCCCACTGACTACCAAGCCTTTATTCACACCAGCCGTTATGCTCGGTGGTTGGACGACGAAAATCGACGTGAGACATGGAAAGAGACTGTATACCGTTACATGTCTAACGTAGTGGTGCCTAAGACCCGTGACGAGTTTGCTCTGGATGAGATAGAAGAGGCTATCCTGAACCTAGAGATTATGCCCTCTATGCGTGCTATGATGACCGCTGGGCCTGCTCTAGCTCGTGATAACACTGCAGGCTATAACTGCTCTTACCTGCCTGTAGACGACCCTAAGAGCTTTGATGAGGCTATGTTCATCCTGCTCTGTGGCACTGGTGTAGGGTTCTCTGTAGAACGTCAGTATGTGAGCAAACTGCCAGAGGTTCCTGAGAACCTGTTCAAGAGTGACACGACAGTAATCGTTAAGGACAGTAAAGAGGGTTGGGCTAAGGCGCTACGTCAGGTTATTGCACTGCTGTACAGTGGTGAAATCCCTCGTTGGGATGTGTCTAAGGTACGGCCTGCAGGTGCTAAGCTAAAGACTTTTGGTGGTCGTGCTTCTGGCCCTGCACCACTGATTGATCTATTCAACTTTGTTGTTAATAAGTTTGCTGGGGCTAAGGGTCGCAAGCTATCCAGTATCGAATGTCACGACATTATGTGTAAGATTGGTGAGGTGGTAGTTGTAGGTGGTGTACGTCGCAGTGCTATGATCAGTCTGTCTAACTTGTCAGATGATCGTATGCGTTATGCTAAGAGCGGTGACTGGTGGAATAACGAACCACAACGTGCCTTGGCTAACAACTCTGTGTCGTATACTGAAAAGCCTGATGCTCTGAGCTTTATGCGTGAGTGGATGGCACTGGTAGAGAGTGGTTCAGGTGAACGTGGTATCTTTAACCGACAGGCATCAGTAAAACAGGCGGCTAAGAATGGACGACGAGAAACAGACTGGGAGTTTGGGACTAACCCCTGCAGCGAAATTATTCTTCGTCCGTATCAGTTCTGCAATCTTACTGAGGTTGTCGTCCGGGCTACAGACAATATTGACACTCTATCTCGAAAAGTCGAGTTGGCAACTATTCTGGGAACTATCCAGTCCACCTATACTCACTTCCCGTACCTGCGGAAGGTGTGGCAACGGAACACAGAAGAGGAACGCTTGCTGGGGGTGTCACTGACTGGCATCATGGATAACCCGCTGCTAACTACAAAGAATGCAGCACTAGATAAAACATTAGGGCACCTGAAAAATGTTGCGATTGCTACTAATACTAAATGGGCTAATCGTCTTGGCATTCCTGTTAGTGCAGCTATTACCTGTGTCAAGCCCAGTGGGACTGTTAGCCAGTTGGTTGATTCTGCCTCTGGTATCCATGCTCGTCATAGCCACTACTATATCCGCACTGTACGTGGAGACATCAAAGACCCGCTGACACAGTTTATGAAGGACCAAGGTATCCCAAGTGAACCCTGTGTAATGAAGCCTGACTCAACCGTTGTGTTCTCATTCCCGATGAAATCACCAGAGGGTGCTGTCGTTACAGAGGACTTGACTGCTATTGAACAACTAGAGATGTGGTTGGCATATCAACGACACTGGTGTGAGCATAAGCCTTCCGTGACAATTAACGTCAAGAAGGATGAGTGGTTTAATGTTGGTGCCTTTGTTTACGAACACTTTGATGAAATGTCTGGGGTATCGTTCTTGCCATACAACGAACACACATACCAGCAGGCCCCCTATCAAGAAATTGACAAGGAAGTGCCTGTCTATAATTATGAGGACAAAATCATTCTCCATAGTTATGAAAGCCTCTCGGCACTTATGCCTGCCAAGATCGACTGGGCAAAGCTGTCAGAGTACGAAAGTGAGGATATGACTAAATCCAGTCAGACCTTTGCTTGTAGTGGTGATTCTTGTGAGATTGTGGACTTAACGTAACTGGCGGGGGCTTAGGCCCCTTCCTACCCCACGGAGGAAATATGTACGTTATCGTAACCCGAAACCAATGTAACTTCTGTGATGCAGCTAAGGCACTGCTTAAAGGTTCTGGCCGTGAGTATGTAGAATACAACATACAAGACAAAGAAAGTAAGTGGGTGCTTGATCTCTTACGTAAGGCCGAGATTAAAACTGTACCACAAATTTGGAACTCTGGTGGTATCCATATAGGGGGATACACAGAGCTTAAGGAACTGCTAGTAGAAGGGCCACTGTAATGGCAAAGATTCTTGGGACCGCATGGAAACCTACACCACACCCAAAAAAGACTTCCCAATCAGCTACCAAGTCTAGGACTAAACTAAGTTCTATGAATAAATCTAAGAAGCGGTCATTTAAACCTAGTCGTGGTCAGGGCTAATGGAACCAGTAAAGAAATCCCGCAGGAAGACTACATACAAAGGTGCTGAGGGTAAGCCACCCATTGAGGTAGTACCTAAGACGCCTAATCAAGCAGGGTACGTTAAATCTATCATAGAGTTTGACCAGATTATCGTACTTGGCCCAGCAGGTACTGGTAAGACTTATATTGCAGCTACCTTTGCCTCGTCCTTGTATCAACAGAAACAGATCGACAAGATCATCATCACAAGACCTAACGTAGCCGCTGGTAAGTCTATTGGCTATTTTCCTGGCACACTAGAAGAAAAGATGATGCCTTGGGTTATGCCTGTCCTAGAGGTTCTTCATTGGCACCTAGGTAAGGGTGCTGTAGAGACTGGGATTAAGAACGGTAACATTGAGATTGCACCCTTCGAGACTATGAGGGGTCGTAGTTTCCAAGATGCCTTTGTTATCCTAGATGAAGCCCAGAACGTCACGCAGCATGAAATGAAGATGTTCTTGACCCGCATTGGTCAAAACTGTAAGGTAATCCTGAACGGGGATATTCAGCAGTCTGACCTACAAGAACAATCTGGGTTGGCAAAGGCTATCCACATGGCCAAGAAACATATGATCCCTGTGCCTGTAGTAGAGTTTACAGCAGATGATATTGTTCGTAGTGATCTGTGTAAACAATGGATTGTAGCTTTTATGAAAGAGGGGGTCTAATGGATTACACACCAAAAAAGATAAAAAGCATGGATAACGTAAACCATCCTGCACACTACGGTCAAGGTAAGATTGAGTGTATCGAATACATCCAAGACTTCCTGACACACGACGAGTTTGTAGGCTACCTACGTGGGAATATCGCCAAGTATCTGCACCGTTGGCGATACAAGAATGGGCTTGAAGACCTCCACAAAGCTCAGTGGTACTTAAATCTTCTGGTGCAGGTTCAGGAGGAACGTGGATGTTCACCGCCTTAATACTAGCTTGTAATATTAACTTTACTGACTGCCGAACCTTCATGGCGCCTATGCTATTCCCCGACGAGGAAATGTGTATGCAAGCCATTGGTGGTGGCATCATGGTAGTTGAACAACAAGGAATGTTCGTAAAAGACTATCAATGCGTCCAGTGGAAAACTGACGCTTAGACAAAAGAAAAGCCCCTGATTCCAGCTAAGGAGTCAGGGGCTTAAGTTTATCTATAATGTCATCTACGTCTAAATAAACCGACGATGCTTCTTATAATCTCTTGCGGTGATGGTATCAGGAACCCACAGAGTAGGCCAAACAACAATACCAACCACACTGGTATCTCATTCACTACAATAGTGTTCACAGCGTCTGTATTGACCTTAGATGTGGTGCTAGACTGATCTATTCTGTCTACCCTAGCATTGGGCCTTACAGAGACTGTAGGGGCTACATTATTTGTCGTCCCCAAGGTCTGGGTATTTGTCTTCCCCGCCTGTACGTTGGCTGCTACGTTGGTTCCCCCGGTTAGAGGACTTGGTAGCTTGCTGCAACTTACTGTACTGGTCAAAGCCAAAAGCAGCAGCAGCAAAAGAGAATACTGGCCAAACCAAGATTTCAATGATTGCGACATCTTTCACCTCTACGATGTAGACTAACCATAATATTAGTAGGACAGCCAATTCTCTCTTGTAGGTCTTCATTTCTGACGAGCCATACCTTCTAGGATCACACGGATGCTTTTAATGTTTTCATCCATACGACCAAGTGTCACTGCCTGAGACTGTACAATCTCTTCCAGCTTGTCTGTACGGACTTCCAAACGTATAATCTCACTTGTATTGACTTCTACCCGAGAGTCAAGCTGGGAAGTCCACCAAACAAAACCAGCAAACTGCATGATGAAGCCTACAATAATACTGATTGGTACAGACTTAGACAGATGCCATTGTTGCTCACTCATGCGGGATAGTCCTTATGTGGTAGTTGGAAATGAGGCCCGTCCGGGAAGGACTTCCAGTCGCCACCCCACTCAAGAGGAATCTCAAGCTCTTCTGCAGCTTGCTTCATAGCATCGGCAATAGGGTAGAAGTGATCCCAGTCCCAAGAGATAGGCCAAGGGGATATGTCTACAGCATGGCCAGTAAGGTGACGGGAGTTCATCGTCTTACTCTTGCCAGTGTTGTATAGTTGCTGCTGTCGTTCTAAGGTACGTAGACCCTCCAGAACAGTAAAGTCCTGAGTAGTGATCTCAATAGCCTTGTTGACGACAAGCACAAGGTCAGGGTGGACACCATAGAGCCTACGACGAGATTTGTTTCCTAAAGTGTATAACATTTGGTTCTCCTATTAGATGCCCAAGTCAGTCATAATAATGTAGCCATCCCTTGCCCTAGATGAAATGCTCGGAGTGCTTGTGTATTGGCTTATCGTTCTGTATTGCTGTCTTGTCATTTGCAATGTGTTACTGTTAAGCATTGAAATTGTAGGATACTGAACAGTACCACTTCCAGACAATCTTCCAGCAGTAGGAAAGCTGCCACCAACGTAAGGTGATACAAAAGTGTTCCTTAATGGAAAAGTATATGTTGTTCCGTTGTTTACACAATCTTCAAACTGTGCTTTAGTAATTTTCACAACTTCTCTTACACGAAATGGTTGTTCAAGGTAACGACTATCATAGATTACATTTCCACTACTGTCTAAGGTTTGCAATCCATGTGTCCCTGACACACTTGGTTTTTCTGTTGTAGTAACAATATACTTAACAAAATTACCGGAACCAATACCAGTGCTTGGAACCACCATTCCTATAAGTCCTTTGCTGTTTATGTTGAAAGCATTGTCGTAAGGCTGATAAAACTGTTCAAAATAGTGAAGACCAGTTGGTGGCAACTCAAAAAACAGAAAGTCAGAACCATCTTGCGTTCCGGGAACAGCGTAAGGCATTCTTAGGGTACGTGAAAATCCGTTAACAATAAACGTTTGAGCAGTGCTCAAGTCTGACGTTACTTGAGTTATAAGCCCTCCGTTACCAAAGCTAGAGGAATCCCAAGTAAAACCAGTCGTATCATTTATTGTAGGGCCGATTTGTGATGGGGCATGGGCAGTTACCATCGTTATTGTTTCAGTGCCAACTACCCCGAGAGGCTCCAAGATACCTAGTATGTAACCTTCTCTTGCAGCAGCATTAGTGTATGCCGGATAAACCATGTTTTGTGGGTAGCCCGGTCTTACAAAAAACATACCTTGGGTCGATAAAACATCTTCACCGAAACGGTTCTTTATCTCAAACCCATAAGCCATTATCCATACCTCATAAACACAACTTCAAAGTTTCCTTGTTCGACACGAACATAGTATCCCGAATAGTATTCTCCTCCCATCCAAGTGTCACCTGCATACAAGGGTGGAGCAGTCCAACTAAATATTTTTGATGTGTTGTCCCAATTAAATTCAAGATTGCTTCTTAAGCCAGCAATACCGTTTACAGCGTTTGAATAAGAAAATACTTGAGACTGGTCTGTGTAACTGTCAAACGCAACGTAATTTATAGGAGTGCCGCCAGAATAACTTTCCATTGCTGTAAAATGTTGTTTAATAATCCACTCGCCATCGTTTATATCAAAATTAGGCTCATATATATAGCTTGTTGATCTTTGTGGGACATAGTGACGAGAGATGACATATAGCTGCGCATCAGATTGATCTACAGCTATATTGCCACTATTATCACGAATCTCAAAACCATAAGCCATTACGCCAAGTTCCCTATTTTAATCCTAATGTTTCCGCTTGAATCATAAACAACAATCTTGTCGTCACTGATTTCAATTCTTTCACCAGAAGGACTACTCTGAAGTGTACCAATAGTCAACCCCAGAGTTGAGATGGTTGTAGATACAAGACGGTCAGCAGTTACAGTACCAGCCACAAGAAGGTCACCATGAATAACCTCTAACTGCTCAGTCCAACTATCAGCAGGAGTACCACCAGAACCCTCACGATAAATCCACACCACTTGCTCCGTAGGATTAGCTACAGTCCCAGTGTAGAACCACGCTTGGTCATTATCTACAGGATCGCCAATAGCAGCTACGAAATCAGTGTGTGCGCCAGAAGATGTAGAAGGCAGGGTAGCTACACCAATGTTCCAACGACCGGGGCCACGTTGACCGTCTGCCCCATCCGCACCGTCTGCTCCATCCGCACCGTCTGCTCCATCTGTCAGTTGTGGGTTAGTTGTTACAACAGCATCTGCAGAATATGCACTCTCATTACCCGTAAAGTCAGTAGCTTTGACCCTGTAGTAATAAGTTGTGTTGTCACCAAGGCCACTATCCGTAAAGACTTCACCAGATATACGACCAACAAGTGTGGTTGGGTTAGCGGAAGTACCACGGTAAATTTTATACTGAAACAAGTCTTTTAGGGCAGAGCCATCAATATTCTGAGTAGGTGCGACCCAAGTTACAGTGGCACTACCATACCCACCAGCAGCAGATACAGATGTAGGTGCATTAGGTATAGTCCCATCGTCCCCAGTAGAGGCTGGAGACACACTAGAGGCAAATGCAGAACGTACAGCAAGGTGGTTTACTGCACGAACCCGGTAATCATATGATGCACCGGAGATAGCTGGGGTCAACAAGAACTCAGTACCATCAAGAGAAATAGAGTTGTATGTCGTATCTCCAGTCAGCTTCCACTGAAAGTCATAAGAGCTTACAGCAGTAGAGTCAGTAACCCCCCAGCTAAATTTGATTTCAGGTATTGCAGTACCATCATTGTTAATCTTTGTCGTAACAACGGCAGCATCTAAGCTAGGTACTGGGACATCAAAAGGAGAGGCTAGGGTTGTGTTGTCGCGTTCATAGACTGCACCATCAGAAATGTCATCAAAGACACTCTCAGTAATTTCACGTAGGGTCATATGAACTTGTAGGTCGTTATTGTCTACAAGACCAAATGTCCACGACACAACCTCAAATTCTTTCTGAACCCACCCAAACCGACTGTTAGTAAGACGGATGTTATCACCAACTTGTACTTGGAAGGCCCTCATACCAAAGGATGCCATAACCGTAAGTTGCTGTCGATTACGTTCTAGGTAGATACTAGCAATACGACGAGCCATACCTACATCAGAAGTAAATGGTAGGCTTAAATCAGTATTCTTCTCTTGACCACCATCAGCAGTAACAAAGTCAGCATTAGACACTGGCGGGAAGTCTGTCTGTTGCCAGTTCGACTCTTCACCCTTCCAAGTGCCATTGACAGTGTTAAAGTTATCACGACGAGAATGACGGGTAGCTACAGATATAGAACTACGTAGGTCATTCTCAGTGAATAAGACAGAAGGTTCCGTCCAGTAAGCAGGCTTAACACGCCACTTACCTTGTGCATACCACAACAAGCCACCCATCGAACTTAGGACATTGTTAAGGAAATCGTAAGGGCTTGCCCCAGTCAGGAAGCTGCCATTACAAGTGTACCTCTGGTCACCAGTCAGTGTTGGGTAGTTGTAGTAATCACACACATTAGCTGCAGTGATAAAAGAGTTTTCGTCCACATTATCAGTAGATTCACCAAGACCATAACGTGAATTAGTAATATAATCACGAATGCAAAGGGCAGGGTTATCAGACCATGCAGTAGTCTCAGTACGGGGATCGTAAACCTTCTTACCCTTTACTACAGCAAAAACCTCTGGTAGTCCATTGGGAAATACATCTTGATTAAACTTGAACCGGATGTAAAGGTAAGAGATACCACGAAGGCGGTGATTAGTTGTCCAGTCAGGGACTTCGCTTACAAGATCACTATCTGCAGCTTGGTCGTCAGCACCTAAGTGTACATTAATACGAACATAACCATTATAACGAGACGGGCTAGTTACGTTACCACTTCCATCAATAGTTAGCTGTTCGTCATTAAACCAAATCTCTTCAAAAGACTCAAGTTCATGCCCACTAAATGCTAATACCCGATGTAAATAAGTGTTATCTGTTCCAGTAGTTTGGTCAAATACACGAACACCAGAAATACGAGTTTTACCATAAACAATCTGATGATCTGCAATAGGGCTTGTAGTTGTTACATTGTAACCCGTTTGCGCTACCGTAGGATTTAGTGATGGCTTAGGTGTAAGAGCATTAATAGCTGCACCAATAGCTGTCGTCACTAGAAAATGGCCAAGAAGAGTCCCCGTAATAAGTGTACCTGAAAGACCAGCAGTAAGGGTAGAAATAAGTGCCATACCAGCAGAAACAGCCATATCAATCTCCTAGATATTTAGTGTATACCCTCTCAATCAAGTTGAACTTGAGAAAGGACATTAAAGTGTCAAAAGGTTGGTGTACCTTTGTGTTGACCTTGAGGATTGATACCCCATCTTCTTTCAGGCACTTCTCAGCAAACTTAATCAGCTTGATACCAGTATAGCCTTTACGATAGTCTTTGTGTAGATACAGTATGTCGTTCTCAGCAAAGATGTGGTCTTTGTAATGAAGATTACGACCAACAATAACTACAAAATAACCTACTAATTCTTTATCAGCCCTAGCAGTGAAAATCTTAAGTGAGCCTGACTCTTCTAGAATCTCATAGGCACCCCAGTCAGGGTTTAACTTAATCTTTTCTTTATTCAAAGCTATCTCTTCCCAGTGTAGTCGGATAAGTTCTTGACAATCACTACGACAATCACTCAAGAACTCTTGCTGGTGAGTAATCATTATTGAACTGACCTTCCCCAAACAATCTCTTTAGTCTGTAGGTCTTCTACAAAGTCTAAACCAAGATCACCGGGAAAGATTGATTTCTGATAAGCAGAAGTAAACCTAGCAGTACGAGGGCGTTCCAGATCAATCAACTTGTTCTCAATAGTAAGCTGTACAGTAGAACCACCCTCATCTTCCTCAATATTCATCTGATCCATATAACCAGCAAATATTTCAGTCATACTTGCAGTGTCGGCTTGACCTTCTAGGTGCATACCAAAGTAAATCTTAGCCTGCCGCCCCTGATAAGGCTCCGTCAAAGCTAGGGTTAAAACTTCACTTGGCACACCACTAAGAGTGATGGTAGCACCTTTAGCAGCGATCTCAGAGGTTTCCTCTACAGTGTCAATCTGCAATAGCTGGCCAGTACCAAACCAATCAACACTTTGATAAGACAGGATGCCAACACCAGTCCAGAGCCTAAGAACCTCGTCCCCATCGAATAACAACTCAATAGCAAAGAACGGGTTAATTACGCTGTCATCAAGTGCGTTCTCAAGTAGTGCTGGGATATCTCTAGACATTAGCTCACCTTATGTGATTACTTCGACAGCCTCAAAAGCAATGCCATAAATACTAGCATTATTAATCGACCATTCAGCCATGTTTTGTTTTAGTCGGAAGACCCCTTTAGGGGAATCTATTGTCGCTGTTGCGGATGTGTAGTCAGACCGTAGTGCAGGCCAAATCTCTAAAGTACCGTCCCCAGCTTGGTCTACAAGAACTTTATGTAGCCTAGAAGCAGAGCCTGTGCCTAACTGAATGTAATCCCCAGCCTTAAGAGTACCAGTCATCACTACACTCACTGTAGCGTCCCCAGCAGAGCCTGTAACGACCACAGAGGAGGCATCACCCCTAGGAGTAACATAGTCAGGGTCACCTAGTAGGAACGTCCCTACAGGGCCTCTCAGAGCCACTAGCATAGTAGCCCATTCAGCAGCCTTATCCCGGTGTACTGAGGGAATGGAGACAGAGGCTTCCCACCTCTGCCCACCAAAGTCTACTACCTGTTGCTTATAGGTAAAAGGAGATTGAGATGTCGTAACAGAATTAACTGCACGTAGTGTGATACTCTCAATACCAATAGTAGTAGGAGTATTCATTGGGTAACTAATCGCCATAGTATCCTCTATTAACTAAATGCAGCTTTCATCTGGCCACCACGTCTACGACTATCCATAATCTGTTTCTGGGTCATTTGAGCAATCTGAGGAGCAGCCTGAGCAATGATCTTCTTGACACTCTCATCACCATTAGCAGCGAAGTTAAACGACTGGTTAACGACAACCTGTTGACCACCAGAAGCCTCTACGCCTAGCTTACCGTTAGGGCCACGCTTGAGGGGCATAATAGCCTCTGGGCCAGCTTCACCCATGAGTCCAGTGCCATTAGACATTGGGAAGAAGGTTGGGCCACTAACTATACCACCATCAGCAAAGGCTTTAACAGAACCATTCTGGAATACGTTGCCGTAAGCAGAGGCTGTAGTTTGACCACCACCAAAGATTGCCATCGCACCTTTTCTCAAGAGATTACCAATACCCTCAGCAGCAGGTTTAGCCACTTGTTGTTTGTAAATCTCCAGAAGGATATTACGTAGCATTCCCTTAAAGGCATCTTCTATGGACGCAGTTCCATCAACGACAGTCATAAAGAAGTTTTCAAACTGACCCTGAGAATAGTCGATAATATCACCAACTCGTTCTAGACGAACTGCCTGGTCATACAAAGTCATTGCTGCTTGTATTTCTTTCTCAGAAGCCTTCTTTTTATATTTGTCTGTCTTTTGCTGCAGTTCAAACTCAAACTCTGCACGCTTACGTTGCTCATCAGACATGAATGCAGACTTCTTACGTAAGTCAATTTCTGGCTTAAGCACACGTTCAATGTACTCAGTACCAGACTTGATTGGGTCTGTAGTCCTAGAAGAACCCTTCTGACTTTCCTTTGTTGCAGCATTAGACTGCATTAAAGTATCAAGCTCTTTTAGCCCTTGAAGTTGCTCATTGTATATCCTCTGAGCTTGCTCCATTGCATCCAGATCACCAGCCATCTGAGCAGCACCGGAGGCTTCAAGATACTGTGCTTGATAAGTTTCCCTTGCCTTAGCTGTATTCCTTGCCACCGACACATCCAAGCCAGCGGCAAGTGCAGCAGCCTCTGCCTTAGCCTGAGCAATCTGAACATGCAGATTAAGGCTAGAAGAAGACATACGATCCATTGCGGATGCAGAGGCATTAAGAGCTTTCTCAAGTTCTCTAGCGTCTTTTTTAATACCGTCAGTTTCATAGCCAAGGCGTACTGCTTGTTCGGCAGCATCAGCAGCAGCTATCGCAGAAGCGACAAGAGCATTCTTACCTTCAAGGGTCGTTGCTGTAGAAAGGACTTTCTGAACGGCAGCTTCACGAGCAAGTTCCACTTCCAGTTTTTCGGCAGCAAGGAGATTTCCCTGAGCTTTTAATTTACCAACAAGTGCAGTAAGTGCTTTCTGCTCAAACTGATCTCTTTTCTCAAGACCCTTGTTGATAGCATCGGCGTAGTCTTTGGCTTCTTTAGCTGCAAGCCTAGCCTCTTCTCTAGACGCCGCCCTTGCGGCTGCTATAGCTGCTTTTTCAGCCCTATTACGTGCCTCAATAACATCCTTTTGTTTTTCATACTCGTCTGAGATTTCTTTAGTCAACTGGGCCATAAGTCCAGTTTCTTCCATCATATCTCTAAAATCTTTTTCCAGAGTTGGGGTAACTAATCCCGCATTCTTAAGTGCTAAGAAAGCCTCATTAAGCCTCATAGCAAGACCGTCAACAGGGCCTTTTAAAGCATCTGCAAATGCTTTGTTAAGGTTTGCAGCTTCAGCAATCAGGGGATCAAACATCTCCTGTCGTTGAGCTAAACTCCCATGTACAAAAGAATATCTACCTCCATTCCACTCTTTTCTGTTTCTCTCTTCTTTCAAGGAATCTTGAATGTCGGCAACTTGAGTTACAATACCAAGTCCCACTTGGTTTATCTTTTGTCTGGCTTGCTCTTCGTCAATCTTTTTGAAGATGTCCAGCACCTCTATGGCATCACGGCGTGCCTTTTCCAAAGGGCCAGACAGAGACATAGTTATAAGGTCTGCTGTAGTTTCTTTTTTTTCGGTAAGGTAGTCAAAGAGGTTTTTAAACTCTTCGTGAACATTCTCAGTTTTTGTTTTTGTCCCAAGGAGTGCAGTTCCTAAACCACCAAGTGCAGCAATACCAAGACCAATAGCAGCCCCCCAAGGGCCAGCAAAGAAACCTGCTAATTGAGAACCCTGCTGAGAAAATGCAATTAATGGGTTAGTGCCAGCTTGAACCTGTACGATAAAGTCTTGGATTTGGTAGCCAGCTTGCTGGAAAGCTATCTCATTACGACGAGCAGCTTTGCCAGAGCCATAAAGCCCCTTTTCAAACTTATTAAAATCAGAGACGCTGCCATTAGCAACAACCTTTAATTTCTGCATACTTGCAGTGAGACGGTCAATTTCGGCTTTGGCTCGTTCTTTAGTAATAAGACCAGCTTTTTCGGCACGTTCAACCTTGCGAACCTCTGCCTCAAGGTTATCCATAACCCTAACAGCCCGCTCAACGGGTGTGGCATCGACACCAATAATGATCTTAATATCGTCAGCCATTGGCTACCCCCATATAAACTCTGTCGAGCTTCATAATTGTATTTACTTCCCACCCGGACAGAGGGGTGTCGGTCAGTTCTTTGTAGTTTTTTATATCGCTGTAGCTAATAGGATTAGGGCCACTAAAGCCCATACTACGGCTACCACTCAAACTAATAAAGGCAGACCAAACGTGTTCAAGAAGCGGTGGGAAATGTGTCGGGGGTTCCAATGCTTCAGGTCTACGTCCAGTCTGCCTTTCTACTTGTTCTAGGTGTTCTCGTTCTGTAACGCCATCCTTGTCAGGCTTATTGAGCTTAAACTGATGTTCTGCCCAATCACATAGCTGACAAGTTAGGCTTTCATAAAATCCAGAGAGGACTCAATAGCCTCCTCAATCTGGGCTTTAATCCAAAACACACTGTCGTAAATCTCTTTAGCCTTGGCGACAGTCAGCTTGGGAACCTCACCACCATAAGTGATATTCCACTCTTTGGTAGTTTTAGCTAGAGTATCAAGAGTAGCCTCTTCAATCTCTTCTGCTGTAATCTCATTCTTGCCCTTTTGTTGCATCTTCTTAAGACGCTTGTTGGTCATCTCGTGGAGTACTTTCTTGTACTCTTTAGAGTGTGGGGCATAAATGGTAACAGTCATATCGGATTTGTCTTCGTTCTTTAGAACTTCACCAGTAGCCGGGTGCTTAATGGTAACGACAATCTCATCACTTTTGGGAGTAAGGTCTAATAGGTCCATTCGGGTATTCCTTTGTTTGTCAGGGTTATCGGGTTAAGTTTAAGTGGGGAGAGCTAGACCCGACACCAGCCCTCCCCTCCCTACGTAGGGATTCTGTTAAGCAGACCGAGTGATAGTCAAGTTCGACTGCTCTGTGCTGTCGTATAGTGCAACAAACGACATGCTAATAATACGGCTAGTGGGGCCATCAACGCCAACGTCAGCCGAGTTAATCTTGATTTTGGGGAACAAGAAGGTGTAAGCATTAGTACCAGTAGGGTCGTCTACCGACACTTCCAACTCAGTTTCAGTCTCGTTCAGGAAGCGGTTGATCAGTGCTGCATCTTCAAAGTAAGCCGACAAAGTGCCTTCCACAGTAGCCATACCATATTCAAGGCTAGGCGCACTGTCGTCACCAATCACGAAAGTAGGTGCGAAAGAGTTGGTCAGGGTGAAGTCCATGCCAGTTACGATAGCAACAGCCGACGATGCACCTACGTTACCGATTGCCAAGTCACCACTGTAGCTATCAAAGGGTGCAGCACCCGAAGCAGCAGCGGCAGTCTTCTCAGTGGCACCAATGGTCATGTCCTTGCCTACGATACCGAAGGTAGTAGTAACCATCTGGTTGGGGGCCAACGACACAGCCATAGTGTTTACAGCACAACCAGTGAATAGACGTGCTTGGTCGATGTCCGAAGCGTAGTCTTCAAAGGTCAAGAACTTGGGGGTCGTACCAACTTTAATCACGTTAGTCGAGAAAGTGGACAGCATTGCCGATTCAATCAGATCATCATAGTCACCATCACGAAGGTCAACTACAATGTCACCAGCAGTCTGACGGTTACCATGACGGTCAACACGGGGCATACGGTCAGGCTGGATTTCATTGCCAGCAACACGGTCTTTAGTCAAGTTCAACGAGTGAGTGTTGAACGGCAGGTTAGTGTAGGTGCTTGCAGCAGTACCGAAAGTAGATTCGACACCATAAGCAAGGCGGGAGCGAGAGCCTTGTGCGAAAGCCATATTGTTATTCTCCTATAGGATTACTTGTAGCAATACCAACCGATGTTGACTGGTATCATGTAAAATGCACCATCAATCTCGCCTAGCTCACGTTCAGCGTAGCGGATGGAAACAAAGGTTGTATTGTGGGATAAATCTGTCGTTGCCTCGAAGGCGTCGATTATTTTGTCTGCTAGATCGTCACCAGCAGCAGGGCCGTTACCTTCGGGAACATAGCATTCCACACGAAAGACACCCTGATAGTACATTTGCGGGTTAGTGCCTCGTACAGCAGGCTCACGTCGAGTAGGAAGCAGTCTAGGTTTAATGTAAGACTGTCCAGTAGTGGGGGTGAAGCTAAAGTTCTCCCAAGCAATAGAAGGTACGTCAGTGACGCTATTCAGTGCTACCTCAAAAGCAGATCGGATGTCGTCATATACTGATGCCATTATCTAAACCTATCTTTAGTTCTGAGGAACACTGCGTGTCTTGCTTCTACATCATTAGCATGTGGCGCACGGTTACGTAGGGTAAAGCCATTGCTTTCTAATGGGTCAATAGCCCGTACCTCTGCCCGTAGTCTTGCAGCTTCTTCTTGCTTCTTACCAGCCTTGTCAGCAACGAAGGGTTTATTGTCAGAGGTACGACTACGACCGCCACCAGAGCCTCTGGGAACTACAGAGAAAGATTCTACGAAAGCACCAGTCTGGACGGGACTAATAGATGCAGCATACGACACAACCTCTTCACCCTTAGTCCAAACCTTCTCTTTTACTTGGTTCTCTAGTTGTTCCATCTTTTTGTAGAAGGACTGGTTAATGGTAATCTGCTTAGCCATATCAATCCTCCAAGTGACAGATGTAACAAACAGCAGTCCCATTAGAGAAAATAGTGGTTACATGGTTAATCACGTAAGTGCTGCTACCACGTACAATAGTGTCTTCATCTGTAGGCTCTACACCTAAGCCCAAGGCTGGGATAGCACAACGGCGCATGTCTTTTACAACTTGGTCTACAGGCTCAGAGGTAGCATTGTAGATATAACCAACAAAGCTGTAGTCAGTAGTAGCTGCACCACCCACAGTCCCTGTAGCAGGATCATATGTGCCAGTGGTTGTCGTCTTCTTAAGAGTTAGAGTTTCACCGAAATCTCTTACGAGCCGAAGAAAGTCAGAGGATCGAAAGTACATGGAAGTCCCCTTTATTCGTATTCAGGTGTCTCGTAGCTCGGAGGATTGCGGAAGCGGTCACGACGGAAGGCACCTTCAACACGGTCAGTATTTGCCCGTACAGCAACAATGCCAGACTTGGTTAGGCCACCTGCAGCTACACCAATAACAGCACCAGCTTTCTTGCCTTGATACTCCAGTGTCTCTGCCAGAGAGGTGTACTGTTTAGCCAAGTCAGAGTAGTCAGCACTCAGAGAACCGTCTAGCTGGACATTAACACTGCGGGCATACTTGGAAGCAACTACACGAGCAAGCCACGCTGCAGCAAAATAAGTGTTGTCCCCAGTCTGCGACAGAGCAAAGGTAATCTCTTCATTCTGAGCCTGTTGATCTAGGTTGTCAGTGTCACCCAATAACAACCGTACAGTGTTAAGACGACCAGAGGCCGTGGTGGTATCTAAATCAGATGAGTCATATGACCAAGCCATTTAGGTCGTCCTTTTAAGTTAGTCTAGGATACTGTCACGGACCTCAAAGAATTTCTCTTCAATCCAGCGATTATTACGAAGGAAGCTACGGAGAAGCGCACGTTGCTTGGCTTCAATCTTCGATTGCTTACACTTCTTAGCGGTGTATTCACTTGTTGAGTTAGTCCGACCTTTAACCTCATTATTGAGTAGGCGAACAAGACTTTCTAGTTGTGTACCATCCATTTCTTCTAGACGGTCACCTAGTTTAGCCTCTTTCTCTAATTCTTTGTTGTGGTAGATTTGACCAGTCGAATAAAGCTGGGCTACACGAGAAGGTTCAACACCTTTGGTTACCCAGTCAAAGTGATCCCCCTGTTGATAACCACTAAAGGGGATTTTAACGAATACTGGCCAATCAATCTGCCAACCAAGGTATGCGGGATGTGTCATAGTCGGGGTTCCTTATGTCGGGGGTGGGGAGCCACCTAAGCAGCCCCCCGATAGTAAACACTATTAGGCGATAACAGTGTTGAAGAAGTAGCCCAGATCGGAACCAACAACTTTCATGTCGTAGGCCATCTTGGCTTGGATGTGCTCAGCAACACCCACACGACGCAGTGCATCGTCCGAGAACGATTCCACGGTCACGCCCAAGTTCTGTACGCCTTGCAGGTTGTTCCAAGCAAAGGTCAGGCCAGCGGCAGGGGTCATCAGACCAGCAGCCGAGGGGGTGTGAACCAGCAGCGCGTGCTTACCACCAATGAAGGCATTGCTTTCGGTCAGACCTTCAGCAGCCGAGTTCTGAACAGCTTCCATGACGTAGAAGTTCTCTACTTCAAAGATTTCTGCCAGTTTGGCATTGGTGATCAGCGCAGTGTTTGACACAGTAGCGCCACCGTTCAGGCGGGCCAGAATGTCAGGGTGGTTGATCAGGATGTCACGAACTTCTTTACCAACAACCATAGTGTTGGGCTTGAAGCCACCCGATTTCAACTGCATGGTGCGACGAGCATTGGTCACATCAGCAATGGGGGTCGAGTTGGTGTAGTCCGACCACAGGTTCGAGGGAGTCGATTGCGAACCCCAAACACCAGCGGCGAAGAAAGTGTTTGCAAAGTCTACTTCACGGTCGATCAGCATGTTGTTGATCAGCGTCTGGGCACCAGCGGCACGGATTTCCAGTGCAGCATCTTCGTTGGCCAGAGTTTGCTCATCAAAATCCATACCCAGACCAAACACGTCGGCGTAGTAGCTGTCGCTCGATACCGACATGCCGATGCGCTTAACTTCGGTGCGAGGAGCCAGAGGCTTACGCTCACCACCACGGTTCATGCCCGCACGGTCGTAGATGTAGTACTTGTCCGACTGACGGTTCACACCAACGGTGGGGAACACTTTGTCAGCGATAAAGTTGGTTTGTTCTTGTACATAGGCCAGCGTCAGATTAGTAAGCGGCTGGTCGATATGCACTGCGGAGGGAGTCAGCATAGGCATATTATAAAATCCTTTTCTTTAATGCTGGTTATTAGGCGACGACATTGCCACCAGTGATCAGTTCGATCTCAATGATCTGACCGTCAACACCAGCTTCTTTTGCGTAACCCATTACAACGTCACCGCTTGCAGCGGCCAGAGCGGTACCATCAGCACCTGCCTGAACAGCAGCACCAGCAGCAATCGTGCCGCCTGCTTCAACCATAACCGAGCCACTGCGGACTACAGTTACAACTTTACCAGCAGCGGCGCCTACGATGCACACGCCATAGCACTGTTCACCTGCCGAGTTTGCCAGATCGACAAAACCATCAGATTCCAGAGTTACAAATTTGAATTGTGCGGACGACAGATCGACGCCAGCGGTTTCACTACGAGTATCACGGCTCTGCATAACAGCCATTGTTATTCTCCTTTATAGGACTTGTTGATAAGAGCTTTGCCTTCATCGGTCTTCGCCACAGCGGCATAAGCCTTAGCATATTCACTCTTCTTAAATTGGTTGTCTTCCATGTAAGACTTGACTAGAGCATCCAGCTTGTCGGCTGCGGTAGCAAACTCACCATCAACGTCCGACTTACCAAATTCTTGCATAGCAGCCGCAAATGACTTGTCAGCAGCCAGCAGCGCAGCCATCACAGCCTCGTCGTCACCAAACGACTTAACTAGCGACTTAGCAGCATTAACATCAAAGTGCGGCAGTACTTCACCAGCACGTTTGGTCAATTCAATATCAGCCTTCTCAATAGCGGCAACTTCGAGGGCTTTTAGTACAGGTGCAGGGATGTCACATTTGGCAACCATCTCACCTTCAACTTCAATCATCTCAACTTCAGCTTTCTTTTCGATAGCCTCAGCTTTGATAATGAAACCGTTTTCAATCAGGCCTTTGCGAAGACGCTCGTTCTCAGCTTTCAAAGTGTCTACATCAGCTTTCAGTGCTTCGATGTCGATCTCTTCTGCAGCTTGACCCTCGTCTGCTTTTTCAGTAACCTCTTCGGTAACTTCCTCAGCAGCCTTCTCCAGATCGGCTTCCTCAGCATCATCTGCCTTTTCCATGTCGTAGCCCAGAGCCTTCATAGCTTCTTCTTTGCCACAACCTTTTTCTTCCATGTAAGCCTTTACTTTGGCATCCATTTCTTCTGTCATTTTATTAACATCCTTTTGGGAGTCGTCACGCTTGAAGAGACTAACCATTGCCTGAGCATTGGCTGGACGGTCCACTAGGGACAACTCGTCAAGCATGAGGTTCTTAAGGAGTGTAGGCATTAGTCGATCTCCTGTTTCATAGCACGGCCCCCAATGGAGAAAGCCGCAAGTTCACCAGACTTAACCATATTCCAGACTACATCATCGAATACTTTGTATGCGACAACCCATCCTTCACGGTCAGACTGAATACCTAGAGCATCACCAATCTCTTTAGTGACAGGCAGTGAGTGTACAACGACACCAACTTGTTCGCCTGTGTGCATAGCTTTGCCTACTCGCACATGCTCCATAAAATCGTTAACTGCCTTGACAAGCGTATCAGCTTCAATCATGTCACCCTGACGGTCAACCACAGGTTCACCCTTTTCAGTAATGACAGAGGCCCAGCCATATACCATACGTTGCTCATCATCGGCTTTAAGAATTTGACCTTCAATATTTGCTTTAGTCATTTCACTCACCGAAACTTCCTTTTCCCACATACGACATGACCAATAACGAGCAGAGGTCTTATCTGTAGCGGTATCGCAAGAGTGACGACTACGGAAATTAGCCCGTGCCTTAGGGTCATCCCTGCGAATTTCCATGTTGGGGTCACCAAAAGTTACTTTCTTGGTTTTGTCCCCATCTTTCACATAAACGCCAAACTTCTTTGAAGAACCTGCAGGTAGACGAAACGGCTTATTAAGTGGCTTATCCGCTTTGTTGATTTCTTCTTCTGTTGGCAGATTATCTGGATCAAATGTGCTCATACCCGTCCTCCACTAGTATAATGTCAAAAGCTGCGGTAATACGGGCATTGTTGGAACGGACTGTAGCCCTAACGTCAATATCAGTCTTCTCGGGGATACGTAGTGGGACAGAGAACACGTAGTCATATTGCCCACCAGTACCAGATACCTCAAAACTGTGTCCAATTCGGAAACTTTGTTGACCAAAGTAACGGACATACATATCCCCAGTTGCATCAGCACCAGACTGGCAAGTTGCTACACCTTGTTTCAAATAACCAGTGTAACCTGCAGGGACTGTGTAAACAGACATTAGGGTTTGCCCCTTGCCAGCAGTAATACGGGCTACGGTAACGCCACCCTTTTGAATGTTAATGTTACCAACATTATCACCACTGGTGCAATATGCACGGAAGATGCGAGACCAAGTGTTTGTCGTGGTGATAGCAGCAGAAGAGGAAACGGTGACAGTCTCACTCTGGGGAAGATAATTGGCGTCTAGCCCACTTATAACTACAACCAAGCCATCATCTGTAGCTACAGCGGGGATAGTGACAGTGCCAGCAGTATCCCAAGAAGCCCAAGGGTAAACAGTATCGTTTATATCCCAAACAGTCCCGGTCTGGTTTTGAGACATTGCAGGAACAGCACCAAACTTGTGAATAAAACTGTGGCCTGACACTTCCCCTTGAGCAATAGAAAGGGGGCTATCTTTAAAAAGCTGTTTTGCCCAAGTCATCAATTCAACTCCCGAACCACCGACACAACCTTGTTGCCATTATTTGGAAAAGTTTCTACAGCACCGTCCGTATAAGTAACTTCAAACTCTATGTAGTAAGTGCCTACAGTGTCAGTATCCCCGGTTTGCCAGTCGTATTGAACTATACCACCCTCATCGTCTACGACAGTCATCTGAGTATCTACCTTGATTGTACCGTCTATAGACTTCATGTGTAGCATGACCACAGCACCATGAAGGTTTATTGGGTTCAGTTGTGCATCCTTCAGGGTTGCCTGTAAGGAGGGGGATGTATCATTCTGTTTAATACTAAAAGCCATTATGCAACCCTGTTGTATTCTCTGTTGTACTCTGCGTAGTTATTGTCCCCAATCTCTGCGCTGTTGTATTCTCTGTTGTACTCTGCGTAGTTATTGTCCCCAATCTCTGCGCCGTTATATAGCTCGTTGATTTCAACCCTTGAGCTTGTGTCCCCATCAAGAGAGATAATCCTGCGGCGGGCACCGTTTACATAAGGGCCGCTAAGAACTGGCAGACTTGTGGCGAATGATGTACCAATAAGTACGTGGTTAATTACTGCAACAGTTACACCAACAATAGGACTGTCGGCCTCAACAGGATCACCAGTAAACACATGGGTTTGTGCTATGTCAGAGCTATCTACTGTTGACGCATCTGTGACTATTTCATCTGCGGACAGGATGTGGTTCTGGTTTATGTTGGTTTGACCAACGGAAGCAGGGGCGGTTGTAATATTGGCGGAGGTTAATACGTGGGTCTGGTTGATAGAGGTTTCTTCAACAACAGGTGCAAGGCAAATAAAGCTAACCCCACCTAGCTTATGCTCTTGTGTTATACCAGAAGAACCAACCTCAGAAACACCAGTTAGAATATCTACGCCAACAAAAGTCTCTCGCTCAGACATTGGTAGGTCTGGGACAACAGGCTGTCCAGTCAGAATGTCTGTGTTGATAAGCAGGTGCGTTTGGAGGAAAACGCTGTCTCCTACAACAGGAGATGCTGTGATTACGCTATTACCAGATAACTTGTGATCTTGATTAATAGAGGCCGAGCCGACAGATGGTTGGTCAGTAGTTATTGCTACACCAACAAACGTCTCCTCCTCAGACATTGGGAGGTCTGGAACGATAGGCTGTCCAGTTGCAATGTCAAACCCACCTAGGGAGTGCTCTTGAGAAAATACAGATTGAGCAACCTGTGGGCTATTAGTAACAATACTGTCACCAGTGAAGGTCTCCTCTTCCGACATCGTAATTGATGGTACAGATGGGAAACCTGTGGTAATGCCCGCAGGGGCAATTTGGTGATCCTGAGCTATAACAGCTTGAACAACTACCGGGTTGCCAGTCGTGATAGAGTTGCCAGTGAAGGTCTCCTCTTCCGACATATTAAGGTCAGGAACGGAGGGTTGACCCGTGGTAACAATATTACCTGTAAATAGGTGTGTCTGATTGACACTAGAACTACCAACAGTCGGCTGGCCTGTCGTTATGCCTACAACATCAATCGCCGTATTGTAGATGAGGATTAGGTCTTCAACTACTGGTGCGCCAGTTACAAAAGAAGAACCTGTTGTAATATGCTCTTGAGTAATAGAGCTGGCAGTTACGGTAGGAGAACCAGTAGTGATTGAAATCCCGAGGAAAGTTTCCTCTTCCGACATCGTAATTGATGGTACGGAAGTTGGGCCAGTAGTTATACCTACAATAGATAGGTCGTGTTCTTGAGCAAAAACCGAAGCAGCTAGGACAGGGGAACCAGTCGTAATTGAAACCCCAGTAAAGGTCTCATCTTCCGACATTGTAGTGATGCCAACAACTGGGCGATCAGTTTCAACTACATTACCAGTAAAGATATGTGTCTGAGAAACAGCGGAACTACCAATAGCAACAGGGCCAGTAGTAATGCTATTACCAACAAACGTCTCATCTTCTGCCATCGTAATTGACGGAACAGAGGGGTTGCCAGTGGTAATCGAAGTAGAAGTAAAGTCGTGTTCTTGGTTAAGAGAGCTAGAGCCTACGACAGGTTGGCTTGTAGCAATACCAACAATACTAAGCCGCTGCTCGACGGTCCCCCCGTCATCCCCAAGAGGTGCGGAGGCAAGGGGGGAAAATCCTAACATTTAATTATTCCACCTTATCCGGCCAATTCACGTTGTAGGGGAAACCCTCTTGAGAAGTAATATCACGAAGTGCTTGACGATAAGCTGCCCAAGCAGGCGTCATAGTGTTGTCGCTTAACGCCATCCAGTCTGTTTCTTTCAGAAGCATAGCTCGGTGACCACGTATGTTTTGCTCAGCTTGTTCTAGAGGTAGTTCAACTACGCTCCAAACTTGGGTCCATTCGTCGTCAACTAACTCAACGTCTTGTAAAACTCGGTGTGTTTTACTGTCAAAGTCAGGTGCCGCAACTGCCTTAACTGGATGTACATCGTAACTAGCTAAAGTCTCTGTGGGTATGTTCTTAGGGAAAGATGTATTGGGATTATCACGGCGTAGTTGTCCAATTGTGTATGATTCTGGACTTCCGTTTGTAAGTTTAATAAACACAGTATTTCCTTTTGATCAGAAGTTATATAGCAACATCGAAGGCCCAAACAGTATCTGTAGCGCTGCCCATAACGTACATCTTACTGCCGTTTGATTTAAAGCCGACGGCAGCGGTAAATCGTTCGCCGGTGGGCGCTGAAATGTTAACAGACTTAACATATGATGCGGTCTGCACCGCCCATGCTGTCGATAGGTCGTATTGATATACATAACTGGGCGATGTAGTTTCCGTTATATACATTTTGGTGCCGTCGGGTTTGAAGAAAACACCAGAGGGACTGGTAGTTTGCGATGATACACTGACCTGATTGGCATACGATGCAGTGAAGATGTTCCATGCTGTCGATAGGTTGTATTGATATACCCTATCGTATTGACTACCCGCGACATACATACTGGTACCATCGGGTTTAAAATAGAGTCCAAAGGGGCTGCTGTCCTGCGACGAGACTGACCTAGCTCGGGTGTATACTGCGGTACTAATGTCCCATGCTGTTGATAAGGTGTATTGATTTACATCAGACCCACTATTTCCAACAACATACATATAAATGCCGTCTGTACTAAAGAAGACACCACGGGGTAGGCTCTCTTGCACAAATACACTAAAAGTTTGCACATATGATGCAGTCTCGACTGCCCAAGCTGTCGATAGGTCGTATTGATTTACGTCATTACCAGCGTCCCCAACCACATACATGCGCTCTCCATCAGGGCTAAAGCAGAGACCGTAGGGCTGAGTGTCTTGAGAAGCTACCGAAAAACGATCTGTTGTTGGAAATGAAAAAGACGCAGTGCTGAGATCCCAAGCTGTCGATAGGTCGTATTGCCATACATTACCTATAGTGACGGTTAATACAAACATTCTGGTGCCGTCTGACTTAAAGAATAGGCCAGTGGGAAAGGTATCTTGACCCGCGATAGAAAAGTTTTGTACATAGGATCTAGTACTAACATTCCACGCTGTAGACAGTGTGTATTCGTTTACATCAAGACCAGTGGAGCCTACAATGTACATTTTAGTGCCATCAGATTTGAAGAAAATGTCCCGTGGATTAGTTTCTTGCGCAGATATACTGGCCACCCGAGTGTATGATGCTGTAGTGACGCTCCATGCTGTCGATAAGGTGTATTGATTTACATCATCTCCCGAAAGGCCTACAACGTACATATAAATCCCATCTGGGCTAAAGAAGAGGCCTTGAGGGGTTAATTCTTGGCTACCGACATAGAATTGTTGCAAGTAGGACGCCGTGCTTATGTCCCATGCTGTCGATAGGTCAAATTCTTTTATATACCGACTAGACTGGTCTACAAAATACATCTTAGTGCCGTCTGGTTTGAAGAATTGACCAGCCGCGCCTCCAGTTACGCCACCAATATAGTATTGTTGCAAGTAGGACGCCGTGCTTATGTCCCAAGCGGTGCTTAAATCGTACTGATTCACATAGTCATATGTGAAGCCTACAACATACATCTTAGTGCCGTCTGAACTAAAAGAGAGACTTTGTGGATTGCCCCCCACAAATTGCGAGAGCCAAACATAATTTATCGGAGTCGCGTTATACGCCGCATTATCAAGATCCCATGCGCCAGTGTCAGCAACAGGGCCAGCACCAGCGGCAGATAACATTTTACGAGCTATTGACATTAGGAACCTTTCTTACGCCGCTGCTGCTGATGACAATACCCCATACCATGTTGTACCGCCATCACGGGACCAGAATACATACAAGTTTTTCTCACCAGAGGCTGGGGCATCAGGGGCGGTACCACCTGCCCAATCTACAGAAGTTGGCCATGTTATCGTGTGAGCACCACCTGCGGTAAGCTCTAAGACAAAACCACTTGACAATGCGCTAGTAAACGCAGCAAAGGTAAATGTAGTATTACCACTTGTTGTCAAGCTGAATGCACCACCAGCATCAACGTCGATACTTGGAGTTGTACCTGACAGGGCAACATACTTTTCTTTAAGAGCACTTTGAACAGTTACATTAGAGTTGCTTACTTCAAAGCGTTCTACCCCGCCAGTAACAACACGCCACTGATCCGCAGCATGGAATTGCATATAGGTGTCGGTATCACCGGAGTGGTAAATTACACCTGCAATATAGGCATTGTTGAAAGTAGGGTTGCTTGTTGTATCCAACGCTTGGTCTGCTGAATACGTGGTATAACCATTAGGGTTAGACGCCGGGTAGTAATACGAACCCTCTTGTCCATCCAGCAAATCTGCGTCTAGGCCGCTGCCGGAACCGTCGTTGCCAGCGTGCCATACTTTCTCGTTATTAACGTACAAATCTTTGTTGAAATAAAAGTTCGGTCTGTCTGTGTAAATATGCGCCCAAATAGTGTTAGCAGGGCCGAAGTCAATGTAGCCACTAGCTGTGCTATGGCGCAAGCCACCCCAAGCATTTACAGAGCCACCGTCAATATTTCCCCATACATGGTTGTGACTGTCGTCTGCTACAGTAACACTCAGTGTAGCATCAGCACTACCGTCCCAGCTTACGCTGCCTGATGCGTCACCAGAGAGTGATAACGTACGTGCTGTAGTCCATTTGTCAGCATTTGGATGATAGTTATCGTGGAATACTTTTTGATTCGATTGGGCGTAAAACTCTCCAGTAGTAATTACAGCAGGTGTAGTATCTGTGCTACCATTTGTAGGGCTTTCCTCAAAGATAATACCTAAGCCTTCACTACCGGGAAGATTTACATCAAGAGACTCAGCCCTAATACGAATACCCTGATCAGTTGGACTTCCACTCGTATCATTTAAAGTAATTGAAGCATCATTAGCATTAATTGCCAACGAACCACTCATAGTGTCGCCAGTGACGTTCACAAAGCGACTGTCAGCTTCTGTCTCAGTGTAGTAACGACCATCGTGCGTATGGCTATCATCAGCTACAGTTAAGGTAAGCGTAGCGTTACCCAAGTTCGTGAACGTAGCACTACCAGAAGCATCGCCATTGATGGTAAGAGTAGGGTCAGGTGCGTTTGCTGGGCTATAATAATAGCTACCTTCTTGACCGTCTAATTTATCGGAGTTACTTGCATACTGACCCCACTCACGTACTGCTCCATTTTTGTAGATATACATTGGATGGTTGGCAATAAGTCGGTAATCATCGTAGTTATCGGTCATTAGACCAATATACCAATATACCTTTCCATCCTCTGTTGTTGGAAGGTCTTGAGTTAAAAAGCTAGTATAGCTAGAGTTATCTAGTACAAAATTACCATTAGAGTTAATTGTACCAACAAGATAAATTGGGTTATAAGGGGTTGCCCAACCGGAATCACGGTTGTTCCAATATTCCATATTGCCTGTTTGAAGGCTTGTGTACAAGTAATTAGCTGTAATAATGGCGTCGGCTGCGTAATCTGTAGTATAATTGTACTTAATTATGTTACCGCCAACACGAATTTCTGCTGTAGAAACCGTGTTGGTATTGCCAGTAGAACCACCCTCAGTTACAGGATAATACTTGCCATCTACGCCTTCTAATAAAAGCTGGTAGCCATGAATGTAAGCTCCCGCTTGTACGTCTGTTTGCCAGCGAAGCTCATAGTCAGTAGATGAGAAATAAAAATCGTGTGCATAAAAACGATCTTGTCCTGTATCATATTGCAACATAATAAGAGCACGAGGCCCGTAATGCGTGGTTAGCTTCTCATCATTTGCATAGTAAATAGTCTTTGCGCCAAGATTATTAATGTTTAGAGTAGTAGTTGTGGCACCAGCTATGTTATTCTGATAAAACGCAATAGTCATTCCATCAAAATAAGAAGTAATATCAGGGTGTGTACCAGTCCAAACACCAGAAGTTGTTCCAGTATTAGTGATACTGAAAAATTCTTTGTCAGAAATCTTTTGGAAAGCTGTGCTATCTAGGCCATCAAGCAAATCAGCATCTAGGCCAGAACTTGAGCCATCTACAGTCTTAATAGCTGTAAGAATTTCAGAGGCTGTCTGATCAGCAGTAGCGTTAGTCTCCCCCGTATAGCCCAAGTCAGATAGTGTCATAGTACGGGTGGAAAGACCTGTAACATGACCGTATGTGTCTAGGTTAATATCGCTTACTACATTAGCCCCAGTAAGAGCATCAAGGCTTGCCTGAGCAGATGTGTCGGCGTGAGCCAAGCCAGTAGGTTCTTGTACAAGACCGCCACCTGCACCAACACTAAATATATTACTATTAAGGTCAATACCATTGCCAGCACTATAAAGTGGTGCAGTTTCTGTTGCGGAGCTAATTGAAGTAACGTGACCATAGTCATCCAATTGAATACCTTGAATGTAGGTACGGCCAGTGTTAGTTACAGAAGATTGAGTAGAAGTATCAGCATGTCTAATACTGACGTTACCAGAAAGTGCGCCACCACCAGTTAAGCCATTGCTACCAGTAACCTGAGTACTTGTGTTTACTTTTAAGTTTAGGCTTGTCTGAAGACCATCAATATTGGAGATAATATGGTTGTGGCTGTCGTCAGCTACAGCTACATTCAGAGTAACATTAGAAGAGCCATTTAATGTTACACTACCGGACGCATCACCACTAAGTGAGATCGTACGTGATGTAGTCCACCTATCTGCATTTGGGTGATAATTATCATTAAACACATCTTCTGCACCTGCTGTCAAAAAGACAACAGCATCGCCAGAGAGACTAATCTGTTGCCCACTATTACTACTCTCAGTCACGCCTCGGGTAAGCGAGGGTGGGTTTGGAGCAGATGAAGGGGTATAGGTGCCCAGCCCGATTTCCCAGTTGCTGCCATCTTCAATAACATAGCGAACTACGTCATTTTGAACTACGCCAGCATCAGCAAAAGATTGATAACCAACCGCTGTCGTGTCTAGCGTAATTGCTAAACCCGTACCAGTCGTGTTTGTTGTCATTTTTGCACGGTTCACGAGCTTGGTCATGCTAATTTACCTTATGCGGGATCTGGGATACCAATGGTCACGGAGCTAAGGGTAAATGTGTTGCCAGATGTGACAGACTGAGAAGCTGCAAGAGAGCCAGTTGCCAAGAGGCGGCTATTTGAAGTATCTACAATAGCGTAGTGGGTAGCAGTACCAGTGCCCGATACGGAGCCATCAGAGATTGCTGCCACAACAACCTCGCGGCCACCACCAGTGCGGTTTTGAGGGGCGCCAATAGACAACGACGAGCTGCTACCAAGGGCATAGGTGCTGGTTGCGTTAGCATATGTCGTTGCTTCTTGTGAAGTAATGTAAACAGCATTTGCTTCAGTGTCCAGAACGGTCAAACCGTTGTCAAACACTCGATCATTAAGAGTAGCCATTATTCAGTTTCCTGTGTTTGTCCAGTGTTTGCATCTGGATCATAGTCAAGTTCAGCAATAGCCATAAGGTCACTAATAACCTCTGGGTGGTTGCTAACATCAATATTCGCACCATTAAGATTACGAAGAAAGGCTGCAATCTCACGAAGATCGTGGGGTGCTACATCGCCAGCCTCAATAGTAGGCATCAGGTCATAGGGCAGACCGTTCAACTCCCAAAGGCGCTCTACAAGCTGTTTATTAAGCACATCTACAATGGCTTGGATGTAGCTTTCAAGCGCACGGAGGAACAGGTCTGTCTTCGACTTGGAGAGAGCATACGAACCGCCCTGCGATCCAAGCAGAAGAAACTCAGAAAGAACACTACGAGCAATATCGTGCTGATAACGACGAACAATGGGATCAATGTCGATGTTACGCTTACCATTGGAAGCCATCAACTCAATATCTACCAGACGAATGTTGGTAGGCGACCCATCTTTATCCAAGTAGGTGTCAGAAGGAGTGATAATATAACCTTGTTCGTTGAACTTAACATCCCGAAGGATTTGCTTCAAGTTATTTACGAACTGTGCCTGTTCTGGACTTGCGCCAGCAGACAGATACTCAGCAGGAATACGAGCAACCGGGATACCAGCTAATTCACGTTCAACAGCGATAGCCTCGATAGCCTGCAGGTTGTTCAGGTACTCATAAGAGGTGTAAGCATTCCTTAGAATTGAACGACCAGAAGGATCACCATTAATGCTAGTTGTTCGATAGTATAGAGATTTGTTGGTAGGAATATAGGACTTGTTGTTAAACCCGCCGATAGTTTGTTCAATGCCGAGTACATCGCCAGTCTTCCTGTCTACATCAAAACGGTTAATAGTCCAAGGCGCACGAGCTGCAATCTTACGGACGCCGATACGACCATCAGTATACTTAGAACGCTTCTTATCAGACCGTTCACTAGGGCCAACACGACGCTTATAGACTACCTCGAACCAACCAAACCCATACGACAAGAACGACAAAGCCTCAGCAATGTGATCGTCTAGAGTATGATCCATATCGTGCAAGACACTCTTAACAAACTCAGCTTCACGCTTGGCTGCATCTGTGTCGTTAGCAGGCTTGACTGTCAGGGTCACATCACGTAGGATTTGCTCTACCGAATACATAACAGCACCGATAGTGCTATCATTGTCCCGCATCTCACGGTATTTCTTAATGGCCTTACGACCACGGAGTTCAGGCAGAAACTCGTCTGCACGGATTTGACCGTTATCAGTGTTATCACCAGCTACACCTAAAGTAGCCTTAGCTTGCGCCTCAGAGAGTTTCCTAGCCATTATTCTTATTCCGTTATCGTGAAAGCCCCTTAGAATTACTGTAGGCTAGGGTAAGCTGGGGCTTACTGTACCCGTTAAGTGAGAGGTCTGTTAAAGCCCATACACAGGCATCTAATCTATCTGGGGAGCCAATCGACCCTAGTGGTTCCCACGTTCTCATTTGGGTTTCTAGTTCGTCTAACTTAGCCCCATCAGGGGGATTAGACACATGTTTAACAAGGCCACGTTCATATAGTGCAGATATTGGTTCCGCTCGTGCATACTTGCCACGAGATGCTCTAACCATCTTTACGGGAACAGTCTCATCTTCACCATGTAACGTAGTCTTAACCATATCACCGCCTTGGTTAACCTCAGCAACGATACGGTCAGCTTCATATTTGTGATATAGGGAAATAGCTTTAGAAGCCCATCCTTGAGGCGATAGCTTCTCTGTGTAGTCACCAAGGACGTAAGCAATGCCGTTCACATCAATACCAGCAACGACAATACCTGTCATGTCACTTTCTTTGTTCGCTGTAACAGCAGGGTCAATAGCAACAACAATACGAGCTAGATCAGGTACAGAGTCATGCTTAATCTCAGCTTTTTCTAGCATGTCTGTAGACCACAGAGCGCCCTCAGCTTCCTCTAGGACTTCTGCGTAAAGTTCTTGGCGACCAAGACGGGTACCCTCATACTGCGCTTTGACCGCTTCAAGATAGGTTCCTGCAAGGTTAGCAGCATTATCGAAAGTAGAACCGCCAGTGACATAAGTCTTCCCATCCTTCATCAACTTCCGAACAAGTTTAGTAGGTTTGGGTGTCGTGGTGACTACAATACGGGGATGCTTCCCTAGTCGCATACAAAACTGCAACATATCCCACGTATCAATGTCTTTGTTCCAAGCTGCAAGTTCATCACACCATGCAATCTCGAACTGGGGGCCACGAAGACGTTCAGGTTCCTCAGCCGAAAAGAACTGAACGGTAGCACCATTCTCCCACGACAGTGTACGCTTAGTAGGGGACCACTCAGGAAAACCCAGCTTTTTTCCTTGGTAGGTCTTATCACCCTTCCAACAAACACTAAGGAAACCAGATTCACCCTTTACCATAACTCGTTCAATATCCGAGTTGGTAGCAGCTACAGCAGCGATACGCTTCTTACCCTGCTTAACCTGTTCCCTTACCCACTCAACACCAGTCCTAGTCTTTCCAAAACCACGACCAGCATTGATAAACCACGTATTCCAGTCACCATCAGGTTCTAACTGTGCATCCCTAGCCCAAAAGTGCCAGTCATGCTTTAGTTCTTCCACCTTCGCCGGGCCAAGCGCCTCAAATAGTTCTTTAACCTTACTAGCAGGCAAACTACGAAGAGCGTCAGCCGTTATCTTCCTCTGTGCTGTCATCGGGTTCTTTTCCTAGGAGTGCCATCAGGCTATCAATAGCTGCTTCATCTAAGTCGGGGTCTTCAACTTGCTCTACCTCATTAACAGTAGATACCGGAGACCACCCACCCTTAGCCCGTAGATAAAGCTCAGCAGCCTTAAAATCACCCTCTAGTGCCTTCTGCACAACCACACCACCAACAGCACCAACTACATCAGCCTTAGTCTCAGCCATGTCCTGACCATAGACCTTGTAGAAGGTAGACATAGAGCTAGGAGCGTCCTGATACTTCTGGATAGCCGCAAGGATATCACGGACGGCTACACCATTGCGTACCATCTCCTTAACCTTGTTGGCTATAACCTTACTGTGTTTCTTAGGGGCGTTGCTCATAACACTACTCTAATATTACTCATCCCCCCTACCATCGGCATAGTCCGTCTACGCATGTACTACCGGCTAGGTTCACTATGGTTGATAGGGGGGTGAGATACCTCAGAGACATACACATGCTCTACTTAATAGATACATTAGTATATCCTATAGTCTCTATCTAGCTAGACTACCTACCTATAGTCCTACCGGAAGAGGGGTTCTAATAATATATACACACTTAAAGTGACGATATGTGACAAACTTTTTTTATTTTTTTCTTGACGACCCCAAAAGTGTTGCAAAAATATCACACCTTAGAACACACAAAGTCTTTGTAGTTACTGGGGTTACCCCCTCAGTGGAAATACGGATGCGTCAGACTGTCGCACCCTAACTTTTTTCTTCTTTCGGATATATGGGGCGTTACGCACCCCCGTTCGTATAGTCAAGAGAAATTCTGAGGGGCCCCACCTCTCTTTCGTATAGCTTGCGTATATACGAATGGATAATGCGGCAGAAATGTCACATAAGATCAAATACTTGCGCAAAATGCAAAAGAATCATTGACAGAGGATAGGCTGGCGCCTGCCACACAAGGGGTTTGATACAAGCATGTAATGTTATAACATAACACCCAACAGCCATGCAAAACCGCAAAGCAAACGCTTGTCACCATTGCAGAAATGCAAAGCGCCCATAGGGCCACGCTAGGGCACACTACAGGCGCGAAACAGTTTTGGGCTAGGGCTAACTACAGAACAGGCTAGGGCCAGTCTAGGGGCCACTACAGGCGCCCTAATAATACATACCCGTCATATCTTGGATATCGTCAAATAGGTCTGCCAATACCTTGACGCAATGCGACTCGTCATTAGGGTTTAGCCCTAACTGTTCAATCAATTCGATTAGGTCTGCAATGCGTGAGTCAATCTTGGCCATATGCTTTGCGAATTGCGTTTGCTTATCCATGTTACCAAGCCCCCATTTTAGTTAATGCTACTCTATCACGGTCAAGGTTAGGTAATACGCTGGCCCGTTCTGCAGCAAAAGCAAAGCATGCATCCTTGAAAGAGTCGTCCGCCATGCCGTGAAATACTAGGCTAAACAGGCTTACTTTATACGGGTTTGCGTAATACATAAGGGCTTGCCACATTACCGCAGCGTCTGTGCCCATTGGTGGGCATTTTGCCTTAAGCATTCCCTTATTCTTGCCACGTTGTGCAATGGCCCCATCCAGTGCCAGCAAAAGGCGTTGTTCTAATTGATCCGAATATTCCATTATTCCGACTCCTTGTTTGAATTAATCCACAATCGCTGCAGCGGCACGCTTGCTTGTGCCATGGGCCACAATGGCCACAGACTTGCCCTTTACACTAGCGCCACCGCAAAGCTTGCAAGCTGCACATTGAACACGTTCCCCCGCTTCCTTGCTTGCCGGGCACAATACTTCCTTGCCCTTGATCAGCGAGTCCAGTGACTTGATCACACGGAACGTTCTTTCGCCACGTTGCCAAGCTTGTTCCGCTTGTGTGGCATTGTCAGCGCTTGTCATTACCAAATTTGGCATTGTGTTTGCTTGGTGTGTGTATGCAGTGACATATTCCGCCCCGCTTGTCAGACTAGCCCACACGTCGGCTGGCACAGCCATAGGATCGCCATAGCTACCAAGCCGCACACCCCGCAATAAACCGATTGCCCGGATTGCGTCGTGCCCGCTTGCGACCGGATACTTGCCCGCCTTATAGGCTTTATAAATACCATTCGGGGCGAACAATAAATTGACATAGCAAGTGCGGTTTTTGGCCCAGCCTGTTGCCTTGTTAGTGGGCTGGCCTTTATGCGGGCAATCGCCGCAAATTGCCTTGTCTGCACCCGTTCGGCTTGCGGTTATAGGGTCAATGTCACGGTGAAGAATCCATGTTTGAACCATAGAACCTGTTTTCCGGTTGTCGCTTTTGACTTGGGCAATGGCCACAATGGGTGCCCCATCAATCAGGCTTGGGCCTTCATAAATTACAAAAGATTTGCTTGCCATTATTCAGACTCCTTAATTTCTGTTTTTGCGTATTTTAGTGCTGTTTTAAGACAATACATTGCCGTATCTGGCATATCTAGCTCTAAACAGATTAAGGCGTCATAAAGAAAATATTGCCAGTCTGTTTTTAAACCTGCCGTTTTGCGCTCTTGTTGCAATACTGAAAATTGCTCGAAAGTTAACATTATTCCGACTCCTTGTTTGCGATATGATACCCAAAATTACCGAAATATAGATTTACCCCGCCTGTTTCCGACTCATAAATTGCAAAGGTATGGGCAAAGGCGCAAGCGGCAATAATGCCAAGAAATACAGTTTTCATTGTGTAGACTCCTTATTACCGTTTCTAGCGTCAAAAATTATGCGTGTTTCACTTTCTGATATTTCCTCGCAACGAGTCCGATACCCTTTATCAATTGCCCAATTTGTCGCTTTGCATGTGCCAGCATAATTTGAGCAAACATGAATTAACAAACCGTTTGCATAAACAGCGTATTTCATTTTGTCGACTCCTCATAGGTTAGAAAAGTTTTCAGTTAGGAAAGCGGCAACGGCGATTGCCAAGATAAAAGCGCCGATAAATACGAAAAAAGACATTGCATTGACTCCTTAAACGTCAAACCGGATTGTGTATTCAATCCAATTTACAGTTTCATAAGACGCAAGGTCCAACATAAGCTTGCCCAATTCAGAAACACGGCATTCAGTAACAACAAGGCCATTGTGAACATAAGTAAAAAACCCTGTTAAATTACTGATGGTCAAAGCCAGCTCTTTTTGTTGCCACTCTTCGCCGAAATTTGCCACGGCTAGGTATGCTTTCGTGTTGTGTGTCATTTTCGTTTTCCTTGTGTGTTTGTGTTGTCGTCTAAACGTAGCTAAGCAATGTTCGGAAATGTTGTCAATCCCCATTTTTTGATAAATTGATCAATATTTCACGTTTGAAACAATTTGTGATATGTTAAGGGAACAAAACGTAAACAAAACAGATATGCAGAATTTGCATAGCAGCTATGACTTGACAAGTCGCTTTTGTGGTCTGGCACGCTTAACCAAAGCGAACGAATCAACGTGGGAATCGCCTTATGCGAGAACAATACCATTGCGCCTGGACCTATCCAAAAGTAGGGGCGGCCTGTCTCAAAAGTAGGGGGTTGACAAACCGGGGGCGAATCGGATTTACTGAAGAGTCGAGTCGGATTCATACCTATACGAAAGAGAGTTTGACATACTTTCGAGACAGAATCACTACCCGAATCGGTAGGCTATGCGTTTGCACCTGTCAATCTATGCTCTTGCGCTCTTGCCTATACTTTCGAGACAGAATCATATCCGAATCGGTAGGTCTATACCAATGAACCTGTCAACCTATACGAAAGAGAGCTTGACAATACTTTTGATACCGAATCATACCCGAATGAACTTTGACCTATACGAAAGAGAGCTTGACACATACGAACGAGACAGAATCATACCCAAAAGAGTTCGCATTTATACGAAAGAGAGCTTGACACATACTTTTGAGACCGAATCACCTACTTTCGTATGGGTGACCCCAAACTTTCGTGTAGGTGACCCCCTCCAGTGGAAATATAGACCCCCCTCCAGTGGAAATTAAGGCCCCTCCGTGGGAATTTAGGGTTGACCCCACCAGTGGAAAATGCCAGACTGATTCCAAGTTGACCCCCACCGATGGAAATAAGGAGAACCACAATGGAAAGCAGACTGAGAGTGAAAGTGGTTTACGAAGGTGAAATATTGTACACTGACATGCTGACGCGCAAGCAAGCAGAGAAGCTGGTCGATGCCTTTAAGCGTAAGGGCTACGATCTAGAAGTAACCCGATTGGAGGACTGATTATGGATGTAGATGAACACGATGTGCTAGGTTGGATTGAAGACGTAAGGAAATACAGCAAGCTGGTAGAAGCTATGTGGCCAGATGCACCCAAAGAAGTAGAAGACGCTATCGTAGAGGCTATGGGTGGTCTTGATCTGTTGGAACTGAAGCTGAAGGAGTATGTAGAATGAACCTGATTAAAGATCTTGAATATCTAGCCTATGACCTTCGCATCTTGAGTGCTAGGCTGAGTGAAAACAAACGTGCTGCTGACCGGGCACTCAAGAATGATGAGGATGCCGCCAGTGAGGATTGCAACAAGACAGATCGTCTAAGCTGGCTTTTAGACAACATGGCGGATGCCTACTATGATTTTGATTGTCGTCTTGATGAGGTTAAAGAGATCGAAGAGAGATTGCTTGACCTGATCGAGAGTGTAGAATACAATGAGATTCGTAATCAAGCAGTGGAGAAGAATCATGCTTAACAAAGACCAAGTTCGTGAGATACTGGAAGCTAAAGGCACTAAGATCACTACAGTAACCTTCATCAAGAAGGATGGCTCTGAGCGTGTAGTTAACGGGCTGCTAAAGCCCACTAGCAAGATCGTAGGTTCTGATCGTGGTATGGCCCAAGGTGAAGCTATGCGTGCTCGTGGTCAGGTTCCTATCTGGGAGATCAGCAGCAAGTCGTGGAAGTGCTTTTATGCTGACAAGGTAGTGGAGATCAAATGACATCCTTGATGTGCATGGCTGTGGCGGTTTACTTCGAGGCTCGTGGTGAGCCGCTACAGGGCCAGTATGCAGTAGCTGAGGTGGTAATGAACCGAGTTGCTGACATCCGATACCCTAATGATGTTTGTGATGTAGTTTTTGAGCACAAAGCCTTTAGCTTCACCCACGATGGAAAACCTGATCGCCTACCTAAGACTGAGGCTGGTGACAAAGCACTAGAGGTGGCCACCAACGTAATGGATGGGCTGAAGATGGGCATCACGTCCACACACTACCATGCCACCTATGTCAAACCCTACTGGACAGATCACTTTGAGCTTGACGGTATGGTTGGCCAGCACGTATTCTACACCAACAATACCAAATATAAATGAGGCCCCCGTAGTGGAAAACGATCCTAGACTTATCCCCGTAGACGAAATGTGCAACCAGCTACAGCGTGACATTGACGAAATGCAATGGGAAGATCCAAATGCTGACGTGACATTCGAGGAACGGGAACTTAAATGGTTTTTGACACTCAAGCACAAAGGCATCCTCTATGACACAACATTCTAAACGCTACTGGATTAAACCTGAGTATTCACTGGAGTGGATACCTGTAGTATCTGCTGCTGCAATGGTAGCATTTCTTAACTGGACCGAATACAAGTGCGAGGTACATACGTATGATTGAAGCAACATACATCGACCACATGGGCAGTGACCTGTCTGTTGTGAACGCTGCACGGGTATCCTTTGGAAAGGGGAGTTCTTTTAGTAAGAAATGCTTCAACTGCGGAGAAAGTGCTGTCAAAAAGAGTGATATAGTAAATTTGTGGGTGTGCAGCTCATGTCACATTGCAATACAACAGCAAAACATGAAACTCTCTGACCGTGACACTAAGCTGATCCGTTACCTAGCCAAGCACAAGCACCTGTCACCCTTCGGTCATGCCTTTGCATCCTTTCATGTCAAGTGTCCGTTGTTCGTACATGCTCAGCTTGTTAAGCATAAATTTCTCAGGGTAAATACCATCAGCCGTAGATATGTGGATGATAACATTGAGTTCTATGTACCTGACGTGTGGCGTGGCCGTAGTGCTGATAAGAAGCAGGGATCTGAAGGTACTGTTGAAGTATCGACAGGGCTAGTAAAGGCTATGTGCAAAGCCACCCTGCGAGACTACGAATACTTGTTGGGTTGTGGTGTAGCACCTGAGATGGCACGCATGATACTTCCACAGTCATTGATGACTGAGTTCATATGGAGCGGTAGCCTCGATGCCTTTGCTGCCATGTGTGTCTTACGCTGTGCCCCTGACACACAGTATGAGAGCCGCCTACTGGCTGATCAGATCAGTGAGAAGATGGGTGAGTTGTTCCCTGTGTCGTGGCAAGCTCTATTGGAAGGAGAGAAGTGATGAACTTTGAGTATACAAACAAGATGTGGGCGGACATCTTCGAGGAGATGGAGAACAAAGGCGATGCTTTCCTAGACCTGATCGACAGCGTATGTATCGTAAGGCTACGTCAGGTGGTTCAATGGACACTTGAAGAGATGTGGGAGATTAAAGATCGTGCGGAGATTACAGACGGAATGTGGGCAGATTATGCGGAGCTTACCGCAGACCTACACGCAGCTAAACGCTTGCTAGAATACTTTGGGGCTACTTTACAGGAGGACAAGGACAATGCGTGACAGACCGGGAGTTATCGGAGTAGAGAGTGTCCAAGAGCATGAGGATGGTAGTGCTACCTACCAGCTACACATGGATGGCTACGCTCAGGCGATGCTAATAGAAGAGGGCATCAAGTTTATCATGCACTGTGCTGCAGCTAAGATGGACATTAATGATGTGTATGACTGGATTCTTTCTCACGTGCCACCAGAAGAAGAAGAGCCAGAAGCTAAACTCCCAGAAGGTCGAACCCCACTGTCAGATGATTGGTTCCGTGAGAAAGCTGCAGCATTCAGTTTTGATGAGTATGGGTTCTACGGTGAGAACAATGGGCCACTCAAAGACATCCGGCCAATGACAGATGAAGAGCGCCAGAGAGCCGCAGAGAGGGCTAAAGCCAATGGATATGAGTAACCTTACCCCAATACTGCTTGTCGCCTCTCTAGCGGCCTCTGTGTGGCTCATATGGCGTGTCAATAAGTTGTATGACCGTGTAGACAGTGTGGAATGGATTGCTCTTATCTTAGCTAAAAAAGATATAGATAGGGACGAGGATGAATATTGATGACATCACTAGAATGTGTCGTTCTCTTGCTTACAAGTACAGAAACTACAACGAGTATGAAGATCTGGTATCGGAAGGTGTACTTGCAGTACTCGAATACCTAGAGAAAGACCCTATGGCCCTCACACAGAGGCTCTACAGGGTAGCTAACGGACGTATGCACGACTACCTGAACATAGACAGCCTACCCGTCACTGTGCCTGCCTCTGACGTTGCTAGGACTATTGCTAGAGACAAGGATGCTGAAATAGATTCCTCATATAGCCCAGAGACCGTGGAGCACTTAAGATCAATATTCAAAGCGGAGAGGGTAGAGGGAAGTTATGAGAATGGTAATGTAGAGATATCAACAGAAGAGGCTTATCTTGAGAAAGAGCGGGCAAGGGAGTTTAACCAGATGCTACGAGACTTGTTGACGCCAGACCAGAACCTGCTTTTGTATATGCGATACGTTGAAGGCATGAGCCAAGAGGAATGCGCAGGCTTTTTTGGGTTGGATAGAACTGGTATCGCAAAGCGTGAATCTAGGATCATAGGTAAGCTGAAAGAAGCTGTGACAAAAATACAACAGTGACGATAAATCTTATTTTGGGCTGTCACATAGGGTCGTGTTAAGTGTGTATTAACTATTGTACCCCCTTTCGCAGTCCGCTATTGGTAGGTCGTCTAGCTAAATAGAGGTCATATGGAACAGACTACTGTGGAACATCAGAATTTAACGCACCAGCCGTGCCCTTATGTTGATTGTGGTAGCAGTGATGGGTTCAGCTACAATACTCGTGGCTTTGGTCGTTGTTTTAGTTGTAATACTCAATACCCATCAAAGTCTAAGGTTCATGCTTGGGCTGCAGAGAAGTATCCTGTAGCTAACGGGCAGCGGGTTTTTGTAGATGAGGCTAAGTTAGACGGTACTCAAAGTGATTATGTTGCTCATCGTGGTGTCTCTGTGCGCACGATGGAAGTGTATAATGTAACCACCACAAAGGATAAGGGTTACCAAGTATACACCTACCCCTCCGGTGGAAAAAAGATGCGTAATCTTAAGGAGAAGAACTTCCACACTACAAAGGGCTTCCCTACAGATGAACTGTTTGGGATGGATAGGTTTACTGCTGGTTGTTCGTCTGTTCTGACGATTACTGAAGGTGAGCTTGATGCCATGTCTGTGTATCAGATGCTGGCAGACAAGAACCCTACTCAAATTTATCCTGTGGTTTCGTTGCCATCAGCAACACCATCGAAGGGTCTGTGGGAAAAGTCTAAGGAGTACTTTGATAGCTTCCAGAAGATCATTTTATCTGTAGATAACGATGATGCAGGTAATGCGATAGCTGACAAGATCGCCAAGCTATTCCCTAATAAGGTCTTTAGGGTGCCCCATGATAGGTACAAAGATGCAAATGAGTTCCTGACAAACAATGCAGCCAAAGAGTTTATTGCTGCGTGGTACAATGCTAAGAAGTACACACCAAACAACGTCCTGAACACCACAGAGGAGTTCATGGAGCTTTACAAGAACACACCTGAGCATCAGTATGTACCTACTGGCATCAACGAACTGGACGCTAAGATCTTAGGTCTCATGCAGGGTCACTTTACTGTAATCAAGGCACCTACAGGTATCGGTAAGACTGAAGTGATGCGCTACCTTGAGTACACACTACTGAAGAAAGATATCCCTATTGCTACGTGGCACCTAGAAGAAACAAAGCTGCGCTCTATCCTTGGTCTTGTGTCGTATGAAGTAAAAGACAACCTGACACGCATGGATCTGATCGAACAGAAACAAGCTAATGATCTTGTGGAAAATGCCATTGCATCTTTAACCAAAGACAATAACCTGTATCAATTCTTCTTAGAGGATGGCCAAGGTGCTGACGAGTTATGCGACCAAATCCGGTTCTTTAGTCAAGCCTGTGGTTGTAAGTATGTCTTTTTTGAACCTATACAGGATGTAGTTACAGGGTCAACAGAGGAGAGCAAAGAACAACAACTTGCAGACTTATCTGTACGTCTGTCTAAGATGGCTGCAGACCTTAACGTTGGCATTGTCACCATTGCACACACAAACGAGAACGGAGACCCTAAATACTGCAAGATGATTGGACAGCGGGCCAGCGTAATCATTGACCTTAGCCGGGACAAAGAAGCTGACAGCGTTGAAGATCGCAACACCACCTATCTCAAGGTAGAGAAAAACCGTCCCTGTTCTCAGGAAGGCCCTGCTGGCAAGATGCGGTTCAACTATGATACGTTCACATTACGAGAGGTGTTATAATGTATAACAAAAATGGAATTGGCTACCAAGACAACGGGTCAAGTAAAGCTGCTGCTGATTTTAATACTGAGGGTAAGTTAACTCTTAGGCAAAAAGTAGCTGACCTTTTTGATAAACATGGTAGGCTAACAGCAGAACAAGTGGCAAACTTATTAAATAAAGCAGAGATTTCTGTTAAACCTCGTATATCTGAACTAAAAAAAGAGGGGTACATAAAAAATTCAGGGGATAAAGTTATAGGTAAGTGGGGGACTTCTATAAGTGTTTGGGAGAAAGTATAATGACAGTATTCGATATCGAAACCGACGGTCTTTTGGAAGATATGACCAAGATCCATGTTCTGGCGTGGACAGGAAAAGATGGTGAGGTACACCACACAGGTGACTATGATGCAATGCGTCTTTTCTTTGAACAATCTGATGTTCTGGTAGGCCACAACATTATACGCTTCGATATCCCCGCAGTGGAAAATATCCTTGGCATCAAGGTTAAGGCCCGTCTAATCGACACCCTAGCTTTGTCGTGGTATCTAAACCATGATCGACCCAAGCATGGCCTTGAGGGCTACGGTGAGGACTATGGAGTACCAAAGCCAGTAATTGAGGACTGGGACAGCCTGACGTATGAAGAGTATGCCCACCGTTGCACTGAGGACGTTAAGATCAACACTCGTTTGTATCGGGATTTGATGATCAAAATGGACGAGATTTACGACGATGAGAGCGATAAGGAACGTATGATTGATTACCTGTCGTTCAAGCTAGATTGTGCCCGTGAGCAAGAGACCCTACGGTGGAAATTAGATGTAGAGAAAGCCCAGCAATACTTGACAGAATGGGAGGCCCTGAAGGAAGAAAAGACCCGTCAACTGGCTCAAGTTATGCCGCCTGTTGTTAAGATGAGACGTGTTACCCGGCCCGAGAAAATGTATAAAGCTAACGGAGAAACGACTGTAGCTGCGGAAAAGTGGTTTGATTATTGTGCGGAATACCGCGTTTATCCTGACGTAAACTACATTGATGTTGTGCATAGTAAGACGCAGGGTAACCCAAGTTCAGACATACAACTAAAGGAGTGGCTGTACAAACTGGGCTGGGAACCTCGTACATTTAAGTTTCTCCGTAATAAGAAAACGGGGGAGGAAAAGAATGTACCTCAAGTCAGAAGAGACGGAGAGCTATGCCCTTCGGTTGCAGAACTGGTGGATAAGGAACCCAATATTGGTCTGCTTGATGGCCTCAGTGTTCTTACTCATCGTATTGGAGTACTCAAGTCACTGCTTAACGAGGAACGTGGAGGATACCTGCAGGCAACTGTTGCTGGGCTCACTAACACCCTCCGCTTTCGTCACGCAAAGCCATTGGTCAACTTGCCATCGATTGATCGGCCATACGGTAAACAGATCAGGGGCGTACTAACCTGCCCAGACGGTTATGTTTTGTGTGGTTCCGATATGACTTCGCTAGAGGACACTACAAAGAGGCACTACATGAAGCCACTAGATCCAGACTACGTAGAAGAAATGTCACAACCGGGCTTTGACCCACACCTCGACCTAGCTAAACACGCAGGTGTGATCACACAAGAAGACATCGATAAGCACAACTCTGGGGAACGGTCTCTGAAAGCCCTGCGAAAGAACTACAAGGTAGTTAACTACAGCGCCACCTACGGCATTGGTGCAGCTAAACTGGCTCGTGAAACTGGTATGACTAGCAAGGAAGCACAAGCCCTGCTGGATGCCTTCTGGAAGCGTAACTGGTCTGTACAGACTGTATCTGGCAACCTGCGTGTAATTGAGCGCAGGGGCTATATGTGGCTGCAGAACCCTGTGTCTAAGTTTTGGTATTCTCTGCGGTCAGACAAAGATCGTTTCAGCACCCTGAACCAAGGCACTGGCGTCTTTTGCTTTGATAGCTGGGTAAAGGAGATACGGAAGATGGGCGTACAAACTATCGGCCAGTTCCACGATGAAGTAATCGTCTTAACTAAAGTTGGTGAGGAAGATGTAACAAAGAACAAGCTAGAGGATGGCATTCGCCGTGTGAACGACGACCTGCAATTAAACGTCAAACTTGGTGTAGATGTGCAGTTTGGCAACACTTACGCAGAAATACACTAACGGGTAGATTTTTTCTCCAAATGGAGTCACATTTACCTACTTTAAGTGTGTAATAATAATTACCCCCGACAACAAAAGGATACCGAATATGCCGCAGTATGATATGGAAATGGTTCTACAATGGGCGAAAGTCTTCCCTGAGAATGCAGACATGGGTGACCCGGCAGGTTCTAAAGCCGCCCGTTCTGTTGCAGATAAAGGCGGTCAGTTTATCGTCTCTGCTTACTTTACTGACGAGAGCCAGATCGAGAAGCTACTAGACGAGGGCCTAGATCCAAAGCCAATGAACTCAGACCGCATCCTAGAGGGCGAACCTACCTTTGGCATCGGTAAATACATGAAGATGAAGCGTATGCTAAAGGATGAGAAAACCTTTACTGACCGCTATGGCAAACAATTCACCAAAGACTATGGTGGTGCCCCTAACGTAATTGACCTACGAGAGGGTCTAGAGAACAAGCGCCGATGGTCATTTAAAGATGATGGGCCACTAGGGAACGGCACACGAGCGCGAGTGCAGTTCGAGACTTACTCTAATGGTGCTGGTGTCCGACTACTAAACATTGGTGTGCTAGAACTAGCTGAGTGGGCTACCGAACCGCAGATCGAAGACATGGCAGTGGGGCTATAAGAATGGCTAAGTATATCTTGCAGTCGAGTACATCTCTTGAAGAAGATGGCTATGAGGAGAAGCGAACGTATGAGTTTGACACTGATGGCACCCTAGATGACCTAGCCTTCAAACTATATAACTGGCTTCACGTAGAGGGTTATGTTTACGTAGATACCCTTGAAATCCACAAGAGTGACGGGGGCGTTCACAGCAGTGCAGGGTGGTAAGGTTCTTATAGATGGTGACATTGTGGCTTATAGGGCTGCTTTTGCATCACAGAAGGACTTTCCTGACAGGGCGGCAAGTAAGGTAGATGAGATCATGTCAACGATCCTTAAAGATACTACAGTCTTTATCGATCATAATTCATATGAAGTCTACCTTACTGGCTCTGGGAACTTCCGTCACGAGATCGCAAAGTCTGCAGACTACAAAGGCAACCGTAAGGGCAGAGAAAAACCTATACACTTGTCTTTCTGTAAGGACTATTTGATCATTAACTACAACGCAAAGGTCACTGAGGGAGAGGAAGCTGACGATGCTATAGCAATTCGAGCGACTGAGCTAGGTAAAGACACTATCATTGCCAGTGTAGATAAAGACTTTCTACAAGTACCCTGTATCCACTACAACATCACTAAACAGGACTTTACCAAGATAGGTGAGTTTGAAGGCTTACAGAAGTTCTACTCACAAATCCTTAGTGGTGACACCACCGACAACATCATAGGTCTTTCACGAGTTGGTCCTAAGACAGCCGAGAAGATGCTTAAAGATTGTCGTACTGAGTTAGATATGTGGGATGTGTGCGTACAGGCTTATGGGGACCGTGTGAGGCCCCTAGAGAATGCTAGGCTAGTGTGGCTTAGGCGCAAGGAAGGGGAGCTATGGCAACCACCAGACACGCGATAAAGTATGGTTATCGGTCTGGTCTAGAGAAGACAGTCCAAGAGGACTTAAAGCAAAGGGGTGTAGACTATTCTTACGAGTCACTAAAGATTAAGTGGGTCTTGCATGAGAATAAAACCTACACCCCTGACTTTATTCTGCCAAACGGTATCATAGTAGAGACCAAAGGTAGGTTTGTTCCAGACGACCGAAAGAAACACCTACGGATAAAAGAGCAGCACCCCGACCTAGATATCCGTTTTGTGTTTAGCAACTCTAGAGCTAAGATAAGGAAAGGCTCTAAGACCAGCTATGCAGATTGGTGTGATAAGCACGGGTTTGTATACGCAGACAAGAGGATACCCGACGAATGGCTAAAACCGCAGTAGTGTTTAGTTGTGCCCATGCAGACCCCTCCGTAAGTAACGAGCGGTTTGATTGGCTTGGTAGTTTCCTGTATGACCTGAAACCCGATTATGTAGTTGACCTTGGTGATGGCGCAGATATGCGCTCTTTGAATACCTACGACACCCGTTATCCACAAGCTATATGTAGTCAGAGCTATGAGCAAGATATTGAGACTTATAACGACGCTCAAGAACGTATTCGTTGGAAGTTCCGCCACCATAAAAGAAAGCGACCCTTTTTCATCGGCTTTGAGGGAAACCATGAAAATCGAATCAAAAAGGCTATCGCCCATGATCCAAGAATTGAGGGATCAAGATACGGGATTTCCTTTAGCCATCTTCAGACAAAAGACTGGTTCGACGACTACCACGAGTACCACAATTCAGCCCCCTCTATCGCTGATTACGATGGTGTCTCATACGCTCATTACTTTAGTAGCGGTAACTACGGCACAGCTATGTCTGGCCTTCATCATGCTTACACCCTACTCCAAAATAGGAACTATTCTTCTACTTGTGGTCACAGTCATAAACGTGGCCTTTATTTTAAGGACGGTGCGCATCCTCATGGTCTTATCGGCTTGGTCGCGGGCTGCTTCAAAGGGGGCGAAGAAAGCTGGGCAGGACAAGCCAATAGTTCATGGTGGAAAGGTGTTATAGTTAAGCGAGAGATACAGAATGGTATGTATGAACCAGAGTTTGTATCTCTTAATAGGCTAAAGGAAATGTACGGTGAACCTTGAAAGTTATCTGTACCTAAGATCGGCTTTGTATGCAGAGGATATTGAGATAGAAGATCTACAGGAGATAGCTGATAGTCTTTTACTTAATCTCTGCTTGGTAGACCCAGAAACATCAAACGAAGATGTTATGACGCTACTGCATTCTGAGATAGTGGATTACACCCTACACTAGAGGATACTTTATGGGTAAGCGTAGTAACTTTGAAAGGGTTGATCGGGACTACTACCCAACACCTATCGAAGCTGTTGAGCCACTGGTTGACCACCTACCTTATGGTCAGTTTGATTTTGTAGAACCTTGCGCTGGTGATGGCCGACTGATTAACCACTTATCTGAATTGACTGGTGGTAATGCTAACTGTGTATTTGCCTCTGACATTGAACCACGAGCAGAGGGTATATATCCAAACGATGCACTTGATCTATACTTTCCCGATGGTATGGTTGAGTACATAATCACTAACCCCCCGTGGGAGCGAAAGTTCTTACATGCCTTCTTAGAGCATTGGATAGACGTAGCGCCTATGTGGCTTTTATTCGATGCTGATTGGATGCACACTAAACAGTCTGCTTCCTACATGACATACTGTAAAAAGGTTGTTAGCATTGGCAGAGTTAAGTGGATTGAAGGTAGTAAGAGTGTAGGTAAGGACAACTGTTGTTGGTATTTGTTCGATGGTACGGACAATAACATTGACCCGACACAATTCTATGGAAGGATGATATAATGATTAATGAACACGACCTAGAGGCTTGGGACTATTACTCGGAAGTTTACAAGTCCAAGCCTATGACTATGAATGACTACCAGAAGATGGCACAGCGCACTGCAATCTACAACTCTACACATCAGATCCTGTACCCTGCGCTTGGCCTAGCAGGTGAGGCTGGTGAGGTAGCTAACAAGGTCAAGAAGATGCTACGTGATAATAACTTTGACCGAGAAGGTTTGGCAGCAGAGCTTGGTGATGTGCTGTGGTATATTGCTGCCCTGTGCCGAGACCTAAACATTGACATGCAAGACTTAGCTGTGGCTAACTTAGAGAAACTGTTTGGACGCATGGAACGTGGTACACTTGGCGGATCTGGAGATAAACGATGAACAACTACCTGCCCACTGACTACCAAGCCTTTATTCACACCAGCCGTTATGCTCGGTGGTTGGACGACGAAAATCGACGTGAGACATGGAAAGAGACTGTATACCGTTACATGTCTAACGTAGTGGTGCCTAAGACCCGTGACGAGTTTGCTCTGGATGAGATAGAAGAGGCTATCCTGAACCTAGAGATTATGCCCTCTATGCGTGCTATGATGACCGCTGGGCCTGCTCTAGCTCGTGATAACACTGCAGGCTATAACTGCTCTTACCTGCCTGTAGACGACCCTAAGAGCTTTGATGAGGCTATGTTCATCCTGCTCTGTGGCACTGGTGTAGGGTTCTCTGTAGAACGTCAGTATGTGAGCAAACTGCCAGAGGTTCCTGAGAACCTGTTCAAGAGTGACACGACAGTAATCGTTAAGGACAGTAAAGAGGGTTGGGCTAAGGCGCTACGTCAGGTTATTGCACTGCTGTACAGTGGTGAAATCCCTCGTTGGGATGTGTCTAAGGTACGGCCTGCAGGTGCTAAGCTAAAGACTTTTGGTGGTCGTGCTTCTGGCCCTGCACCACTGATTGATCTATTCAACTTTGTTGTTAATAAGTTTGCTGGGGCTAAGGGTCGCAAGCTATCCAGTATCGAATGTCACGACATTATGTGTAAGATTGGTGAGGTGGTAGTTGTAGGTGGTGTACGTCGCAGTGCTATGATCAGTCTGTCTAACTTGTCAGATGATCGTATGCGTTATGCTAAGAGCGGTGACTGGTGGAATAACGAACCACAACGTGCCTTGGCTAACAACTCTGTGTCGTATACTGAAAAGCCTGATGCTCTGAGCTTTATGCGTGAGTGGATGGCACTGGTAGAGAGTGGTTCAGGTGAACGTGGTATCTTTAACCGACAGGCATCAGTAAAACAGGCGGCTAAGAATGGACGACGAGAAACAGACTGGGAGTTTGGGACTAACCCCTGCAGCGAAATTATTCTTCGTCCGTATCAGTTCTGCAATCTTACTGAGGTTGTCGTCCGGGCTACAGACAATATTGACACTCTATCTCGAAAAGTCGAGTTGGCAACTATTCTGGGAACTATCCAGTCCACCTATACTCACTTCCCGTACCTGCGGAAGGTGTGGCAACGGAACACAGAAGAGGAACGCTTGCTGGGGGTGTCACTGACTGGCATCATGGATAACCCGCTGCTAACTACAAAGAATGCAGCACTAGATAAAACATTAGGGCACCTGAAAAATGTTGCGATTGCTACTAATACTAAATGGGCTAATCGTCTTGGCATTCCTGTTAGTGCAGCTATTACCTGTGTCAAGCCCAGTGGGACTGTTAGCCAGTTGGTTGATTCTGCCTCTGGTATCCATGCTCGTCATAGCCACTACTATATCCGCACTGTACGTGGAGACATCAAAGACCCGCTGACACAGTTTATGAAGGACCAAGGTATCCCAAGTGAACCCTGTGTAATGAAGCCTGACTCAACCGTTGTGTTCTCATTCCCGATGAAATCACCAGAGGGTGCTGTCGTTACAGAGGACTTGACTGCTATTGAACAACTAGAGATGTGGTTGGCATATCAACGACACTGGTGTGAGCATAAGCCTTCCGTGACAATTAACGTCAAGAAGGATGAGTGGTTTAATGTTGGTGCCTTTGTTTACGAACACTTTGATGAAATGTCTGGGGTATCGTTCTTGCCATACAACGAACACACATACCAGCAGGCCCCCTATCAAGAAATTGACAAGGAAGTGCCTGTCTATAATTATGAGGACAAAATCATTCTCCATAGTTATGAAAGCCTCTCGGCACTTATGCCTGCCAAGATCGACTGGGCAAAGCTGTCAGAGTACGAAAGTGAGGATATGACTAAATCCAGTCAGACCTTTGCTTGTAGTGGTGATTCTTGTGAGATTGTGGACTTAACGTAACTGGCGGGGGCTTAGGCCCCTTCCTACCCCACGGAGGAAATATGTACGTTATCGTAACCCGAAACCAATGTAACTTCTGTGATGCAGCTAAGGCACTGCTTAAAGGTTCTGGCCGTGAGTATGTAGAATACAACATACAAGACAAAGAAAGTAAGTGGGTGCTTGATCTCTTACGTAAGGCCGAGATTAAAACTGTACCACAAATTTGGAACTCTGGTGGTATCCATATAGGGGGATACACAGAGCTTAAGGAACTGCTAGTAGAAGGGCCACTGTAATGGCAAAGATTCTTGGGACCGCATGGAAACCTACACCACACCCAAAAAAGACTTCCCAATCAGCTACCAAGTCTAGGACTAAACTAAGTTCTATGAATAAATCTAAGAAGCGGTCATTTAAACCTAGTCGTGGTCAGGGCTAATGGAACCAGTAAAGAAATCCCGCAGGAAGACTACATACAAAGGTGCTGAGGGTAAGCCACCCATTGAGGTAGTACCTAAGACGCCTAATCAAGCAGGGTACGTTAAATCTATCATAGAGTTTGACCAGATTATCGTACTTGGCCCAGCAGGTACTGGTAAGACTTATATTGCAGCTACCTTTGCCTCGTCCTTGTATCAACAGAAACAGATCGACAAGATCATCATCACAAGACCTAACGTAGCCGCTGGTAAGTCTATTGGCTATTTTCCTGGCACACTAGAAGAAAAGATGATGCCTTGGGTTATGCCTGTCCTAGAGGTTCTTCATTGGCACCTAGGTAAGGGTGCTGTAGAGACTGGGATTAAGAACGGTAACATTGAGATTGCACCCTTCGAGACTATGAGGGGTCGTAGTTTCCAAGATGCCTTTGTTATCCTAGATGAAGCCCAGAACGTCACGCAGCATGAAATGAAGATGTTCTTGACCCGCATTGGTCAAAACTGTAAGGTAATCCTGAACGGGGATATTCAGCAGTCTGACCTACAAGAACAATCTGGGTTGGCAAAGGCTATCCACATGGCCAAGAAACATATGATCCCTGTGCCTGTAGTAGAGTTTACAGCAGATGATATTGTTCGTAGTGATCTGTGTAAACAATGGATTGTAGCTTTTATGAAAGAGGGGGTCTAATGGATTACACACCAAAAAAGATAAAAAGCATGGATAACGTAAACCATCCTGCACACTACGGTCAAGGTAAGATTGAGTGTATCGAATACATCCAAGACTTCCTGACACACGACGAGTTTGTAGGCTACCTACGTGGGAATATCGCCAAGTATCTGCACCGTTGGCGATACAAGAATGGGCTTGAAGACCTCCACAAAGCTCAGTGGTACTTAAATCTTCTGGTGCAGGTTCAGGAGGAACGTGGATGTTCACCGCCTTAATACTAGCTTGTAATATTAACTTTACTGACTGCCGAACCTTCATGGCGCCTATGCTATTCCCCGACGAGGAAATGTGTATGCAAGCCATTGGTGGTGGCATCATGGTAGTTGAACAACAAGGAATGTTCGTAAAAGACTATCAATGCGTCCAGTGGAAAACTGACGCTTAGACAAAAGAAAAGCCCCTGATTCCAGCTAAGGAGTCAGGGGCTTAAGTTTATCTATAATGTCATCTACGTCTAAATAAACCGACGATGCTTCTTATAATCTCTTGCGGTGATGGTATCAGGAACCCACAGAGTAGGCCAAACAACAATACCAACCACACTGGTATCTCATTCACTACAATAGTGTTCACAGCGTCTGTATTGACCTTAGATGTGGTGCTAGACTGATCTATTCTGTCTACCCTAGCATTGGGCCTTACAGAGACTGTAGGGGCTACATTATTTGTCGTCCCCAAGGTCTGGGTATTTGTCTTCCCCGCCTGTACGTTGGCTGCTACGTTGGTTCCCCCGGTTAGAGGACTTGGTAGCTTGCTGCAACTTACTGTACTGGTCAAAGCCAAAAGCAGCAGCAGCAAAAGAGAATACTGGCCAAACCAAGATTTCAATGATTGCGACATCTTTCACCTCTACGATGTAGACTAACCATAATATTAGTAGGACAGCCAATTCTCTCTTGTAGGTCTTCATTTCTGACGAGCCATACCTTCTAGGATCACACGGATGCTTTTAATGTTTTCATCCATACGACCAAGTGTCACTGCCTGAGACTGTACAATCTCTTCCAGCTTGTCTGTACGGACTTCCAAACGTATAATCTCACTTGTATTGACTTCTACCCGAGAGTCAAGCTGGGAAGTCCACCAAACAAAACCAGCAAACTGCATGATGAAGCCTACAATAATACTGATTGGTACAGACTTAGACAGGTGCCATTCTTGTTCACTCATGCGGGATAGTCCTTATGTGGTAGTTGGAAATGAGGGCCATCCGGGAAGGACTGCCAATCGCCACCCCACTCAAGAGGGATCTCAAGCTCTTCTGCAGCTTGCTTCATAGCATCAGCAATAGGATAGAAGTGATCCCAGTCCCAAGTAATAGGCCAAGGGGATATGTCTACAGCATGGCCAGTAAGGTGACGGGAGTTCATCGTCTTACTCTTGCCAGTGTTGTATAGTTGTTGCTGTCGTTCTAAGGTACGTAGACCCTCCAGAACAGTGAAGTCCTGGGTGGTGATCTCTATAGCCTTGTTGACGACAAGCACAAGGTCAGGATGAACACCATATAGCCTACGACGAGATTTGTTACCTAGTGTATATCCCATTACCGAAGCTCTTTCATAGAAACAAGGCCATTCTCTGCATTAACTTTATAGTAATGTTGGTCTGGGACAATGAATATCACTGATGGTTGTTGATAAAAGCCGAAACCCCTTGTAACTTCTAGGTTAGCACTAGCAGTTCCCACGTAAGCATACATGCTTGTACCACCACTCACAGAACCACCCACTGCCGATACCATGATAGGCTTACCTGTGGTATTTTGATACTGGGTGTTATTAGCACGACTAGCAGACACATCCTGCCAAGTTTGATTTTGACCAACACCTTCACTTACATTGGCATCAATAGCAGCTTTAATTTTAGCGGGAGATACAAGGCTTTCTGTAGTACCTGTAGCAGTTTCCCATACTGCCGTAGCTTGGTCACCAATCAAACCAGTCTGAGTGCCACTGGTACTGACCACTTTGGTGTCGTCAAAGATTTGGAACTGGCTACCACCTTGGTCTAGGTAACCAATACTAATCCAAGCACTGTCAGCTTCATTACGCATCTTTAGGATGTTATTGGCAGTGTCATACCACAGCATGTTAGCATAAGTCGTAGTAGGGGCTGTACTCCCACTGGAACAAGATGCCAAAGCCTTTAGTGCATTGTTAATGTCGGTACGAGCAGCAGATGCTGTCTGGTTTGCAATATCGAAATCGTGTTGACTCATGTTATCCTCTTAATATTCCACATCTACACTTAGGGTCAGGATAGCGGGAGTATAGTTAGTGTTATCGCTTTCCAGAACTGCCTTAAACTTAAAGGCACGACCAGTATAATAAGACCCGTTAGCAAGTTCCCAACTACCCCAAGTAGGTGTACCTGCTGGATCATCGTTAGTAGCTGCAACATAAATTGTTACACCTACGTCACCCCAGTTGGCTGTCTCAGTAGTCCAATCGTCCCAGTTGTCAGGCCAAGTGTCCCAGTTCTGAGGGATAGCATCCCACAACAAAGTACCATTGTCATACCTACGCTCAAAGGTTCTAAAGCCTGTCACACGGGCATTACGACTACTACCAGTATCAATATAGTTACTAAAGAAGTACTCACCAGTGGGGCTTGCAGCACTTGTGTCATCAATCTCTACAGAGCTAGAGACAACGACAGTATTACTTGTAGTACCAGCGAAAGTTGGGTCTTCTGTTTGAGTATCTGTCGTACCTAGCTGAGGCAAGTCAGAGGGTAGAACAACAACAGTAGTGAAGTTCTCACTAAAGTTATCCTCTTTGTCGTAAGCCCTGATAAGATACGTACCACTACGTGCAGGAAGAGAAGCTGTAGTAGCTGGACGTGGGATTTTCTCAACAACAGTAGTAGAGTTACCCCAAGTAGCTCCTGTAGTCTCTGAGTTATGCTTAACGACATAATGAGACAAGTCAGGATCAGGGATGGGTGGCCAGCTTAGGAATAGAGTACCACCAGACAACTCCACAGACAAAGAGCTTACATCAGAGGGGTCACCAATGAAAGCATTGATCTCTTGATCTACTAGGTTAGTCCACTCACTTTTAACACCAAAGGTATTGATTGACCTAGCCCTAAAGTCATAAGTGCCAGTTTCAAGGTCTACAGCTTCAAAGACGCCTACAGGGCCTGTACCCACAGCTTTCCAAACAGTGTCTCCAGACTTCTTAAACTCTACCTCAACTCTACTTATGAATACATCTGAGGTTGCTGTAATAGTAATACGAGCAAGATTAGAAACCTTCTGGTTGGTAACCTGTGCAATAGCTTCTACAGAAACACCAACAGGAGTAGTAGTAAATGGTGAAGGGAGAGTTGTGTTGTCCCTTTCATACACAGCACCATCTGCAATATCATCAAAGACACTCTCAGAGATTTCTCGTAGTGTCATATGAACTTGTAGGTCATTATTGTCTGCAAGACCAAATGTCCACGACACAACCTCAAACTCTTTATTAGTCCAACCAAATCGACTATTAGTAAGGCGGATGTTATCACCAACTTGTACTTGGAAGGCCCTCATACCAAATGAAGCCATAACCGTAAGCTGTTGACGATTACGTTCTAGGTATATATTAGCAATACGACGAGCCATACCCACATCAGAGGTAAACGACAAATTCAAGTCTGTGGCTAGTTCTTGGTTGTTGTCTGCAAGTACAAAGTCTTCATTAACTACTGGTGGGAAGTCTGTAGTCTGCCAATTAGATTCTGGCCCTTTCCACACACCATTTACAGTATTAAAGTTATCACGACGAGAGTGACGAGTGGCTACAGAGATAGAACTACGAAGATCATCTTCTGTAAAATCAGCTACAGTGCTAGTCCAATATGCAGGTTTAATACGCCACTTACCTTGAGCATACCAAGCAAGGCCACCCATAGAACTGAGCAAGTTTTGCATAAGATCATAAGGTGCTGCTGCAGTAGTAAAGCTACCATTCAAAGTATAACGAGCATCACCAGTTAGTGTTGGGTAGTTGTAATAATCACAGACATTAGCTGCCGTAATAAACAAGGTATCGTCAAGGTTATCAGTGGACTCCCCAAGACCGTATGTCGTACTGGTAATATAATCTCTAATGCAGAGTGCAGGATTGTCTGACCAAGCTGTTGTATCAGTCCTTGGGTCATAGACCTTCTTACCCTT
>Ga0208161_1000010_pt1 | contig 91190 bp, 75 predicted proteins | sample CB_VirMetaG_3_FD_184538 | JGI IMG/M metagenome (GOLD analysis project Ga0208161, IMG submission 184538) | Freshwater to marine saline gradient viral communities from Chesapeake Bay - CB_1508_1S Viral MetaG (SPAdes) (version 4) | ecosystem: Environmental > Aquatic > Marine > Coastal | place: USA... | reverse complement strand
TAGGTAGCTCAGGAGCAGACCATCATCGTCTGCATCCATGCCATAGGCTTCTTTAAGCTCCTTGGTTGTTTCACTCAGAGTCTCTTCTAGACGATTGATAAGATCTACACCGTCTATAACAAAGTCCGTAATTACTCTTAAGTAGTAGCGTTGAATGTCGAAAGCATTCGCGTTCGATAGTTTAGCTAAGACAGCCTCACGGTATGCCTCTAGCTCCTTAGCTCCTATAATCTTAATGGTGATCACCTCACCAATAGGATCACAGAAGACCTTGAAGTGGTTATCGCTACTCATACCACTATACTAGGCAATACTCACTTGAGGTCCAGAGAGTTTAGCTCTTTCCATGAAGGAGGTGAGTTATCCTCCCTTTCAACGGTCTTGTTCTTGAGCTTATCCTCAGCCTTGACGAAGGTGTCTAATGCACGTATTGCAGTCTGCTGGGCAGACTGCATTAACTTTAAACATTCTAGCATGGACCTACGAGCATCTAGGTCAGGATCAACACCTTCCTGATCCTCTACAAGCTGCTTGAAGAACAAGTATGCCTCTTTAGCTGCGGCGCGGTCTTCGCGTGCAGCTTTGAGCATATCATGACAAGTCTTGTTTAGTCGCGCAGGGGTAAGGTAGTCCTTCGTTGGCTGATAGTTCTTTGTTGGCATAGTAATGAATGAAGCGGCTGACTAGGTCCTGGTAGTCGTCTAGATCATGCACGCCCCAAACCTCCTTATCATTATATAGCCTAGGAACATACTTGGTTTGTTCCTCCAGCCATTCTAGAACCCTAACAGGATCCCCCTCCCAACAAAAGCTATCAAAGTTAGCTGGCTCGTAGTAGTCTGGGTGCGCCTCGGTAAAGAATGGAATCAGGTCTTCGTTCATAGCATTTGTCTCTCACGCAGAAGGTTAGCCGCAAGGCCGTTGTTATCGAAAATGAAGTATGCCTCCTCAAGTTCAGGATCCCAGATCAGATCGCATGTATCATCGTCCTCATACACCTCGTCTACAGTGTTGTAGAAGCACCATGCAAAGGCGTAATTCTTGAGAGACTTATCGGTCTTCTCATCATCAGGACGATTCATAAAGAATGCGATCTGATCTGCGTAAAGGTAGCCGTCAGTCATGGCATGAATCTTGATTCGTTGGTTCTGTTCCATACATCCTGGCAAAGCTCTCCTCACGTGAGAGTCCTGCCTCCTTGTCTGCTTTGGTCTGTCGGAATCTCTTACCAGTCTTGAGAGTGTAGTCCTCTATGGACTCGTAGATGGGTGTAGTCATAGTAGGGGTGACCTTTGCGGTCGTCAACTGCTCGTTGAATGCCCGCTTAACCATCTTATCAAGCTCGTTGTATAGATTTCTATTGCTCATAGTCCTAGTGCCTCCCTAAGATCCTTAAAGGTGTCTCCTGTAGAAAACTCCTCGTTGAATAGTTTAGCCTGGAACTTCTGATCTTGGTATGTATACCAAGCTCCGTTTCGTTCGACAACACCGTCTTTGACAAGCATATCTAGCACTCCAAAGTGCTTTGTTAGTCCCTTATCAAACAGAAGCTCGAAGCTAGTCTCTTGGAAGGGCACAGTAACTTTGTTCTTAGTGTTCTTAATACGACCCCTGATGCCGATAATACGGTCTTTATCGTTAGGATCCTTGAGCTTCTCGCTGTTAGCAGATAGTGTTTCCAAATTGATTCCAAGGTAGTAATCAAGAGCCTTGCCTCCAGCGGCGTTGGAGCGAGGATCACCCATGAATACACCAACTTTGTTACGAACTTGGTTGATGATCATTAGGCACACCTTATGCTTGCGTAGCAGCGTGTTGATACGACGCAGGCAGGATCCTGTGACCTTAGCACGCATGGCCCCTACCATGTTATTGCTGTCGTAGTTCTCTCCCTCTAGCTCCACCTTACACGGAGATACAGCGATTGAATCGTAACCAATGACGATAGGAGTCTCCTTGTCACCAACCTCCTCACGAATCTCTAAGATGAACTTCTCAATCTTATCGAAGCAGTCCTCAATGCTGGGTGGAGCGTCGATGTAGAGGCGGTCAGGGTTGATGCCAAGACTCTCAGCGAACTTAGGGTTGTAGGCATTCTCACTGTCGATCAGGAGAGCCCAGTAGCCTTGCTTGGTTGCCTCTGCTAGAACAGAGGTGACGAACACAGTTTTAGCTGTAGAACTCTCTCCACGAAACTGTGTAATATAACCAATAGGCAGTCCCAGGTGAAATGAACCAGAACAAATCTTGTTCAGGGCATATGACCCAGTGGACACATAACCCAAGTCTGCCTCATGATCGGACAGAAGACCTACACTCTTTAGCTTCTTTACAACATCACTCATACTAAATCCCCCATGTAAGGTGGTTTGTAGTTAGGACCTTTCATGACCTTACCATCCTCTCTGTAGACTGGCTTTCCATCAGGTCCTAGCTTACTCATGTTACTCTCATGCACACGGTCGAATGCTTTATCAAAGTCCCAGCCGAATGCAATAAAGGTTCCAAGAACAACATACACTAGATCAGCTAACTCCTTGATCATATTGTCTGGGTCTTGGCTCTCCATTAGCTCCTTGAACTCCTCTTGAATAAGACGGAAGCGAAGCTGAATACCTTCTGCATCCTCTTTAGTCATGGAGTTCATATCAGAGTCTACATTTACACTACCTCGGGCCATTCCGTAGGCTTTGTGAAACTCGTCTACTTGTTTAAAGTGCTTGGTCTTTGTCATTTTCCTGAAAGGTAGTCGTTACCGTATTTGTTGTGTAGTAGGAAGGACTTCTCCATTTCGGACATAGAGAAACCGCTGCTGTAAGCTTCTGGTCCAAGGTAGCGCTCCAGACCCTTGCGGGTATGTTTACGCTCGTTATCCTTGTCCCTGATGTAATCTACCATGAGCTTGAACTCGTCTGGCTCTAGGCTGCACTCGATGTGGTGGACAAAGGAATCCCTGGACAGGCAGAAGTGCCTCTCGATGACCTCTGCGCCCTCTAAAGCAGCAGCCACGCTTGGCATAATACCCTCCTCATGACCAGAGTATCCGATACGGACCTTGTCCGAACCCCATAACTCTTTCATCTTGGAGATGTTACCCAGACGAAGGTTCTTGTTCTTGCAAGGATACTCGGCAACACAGTGGTTTAGGATGACCTTATGGCGGTCGAAGATGCGAAGTGCCGTCTCAATCTCATCCTTGGTCCTACCTGCAACAGAGATAACAACGGTGTTTTCGGTAGGAATCTGCTTGGCAAACTCCTCTAGCATCTGGGTCTTGTCCGCGTTGCAGGAAGCAATCTTATACATCCCCAGGTCGTAGTCTAGTAGGAACTCTAGAGACTTCGTGTCTTGTGCGGTAGCGAACCACTTGATGCCATGCTTTTTACACTCATCATCGAACCTGTCGAAATCCTCCTGGCCGAACTCAAATATGCGTCGGTAGTCCCCGTAAGTCTTGCCGTAAGGGCTGACATACTTACTATTTAGCTTCTCAGCGGTGTAGAACGTATCAACGTCCTTCTTCTGCATCTTTATGTAGTCTGCCCCAGTAGCAGCAGCCTTCCTAACCATCTCAAGGAGGAGGTTTAGGTTGCCCATGTGGTTCGTGGTGAACTCACATATGAACTCACGGTTTACCATCGTCCAATCTCCTCTTTGATCTCTTTGGCAGACATGTCAGTAGTAGTGAGGATAGCGCGGATCTTATCCTCATGCTCTTTGCGCTTGTTTGCTAGTTCAGCAATCTTGAGTGCTGCGGATCCTGGGATGACTAGGACTGCGTCTCGGTCAGCGAAGATGTAGTCCGTAGGGTCGATGAAGATGTTACCTATAACCACGGTCTCGTTGTAGGAGGTGATGTGCCATCGGTCGAACGAGTCTTGAGGCTGAACGCCCTTGCACCAGAGCTTGAACTCGTCGTCCTCGATCATCGAAATGTCTCGGGTCCACCCTTGAATAATAGCACCCTCGACACCAGCACGCTTCATGAATTTGGCAGTAATGTCGCCAAAGTGCGCTCTGCTGTTGTCGTTGGCCTGGAGGACGTATACGCTACCTTCCTCTAGATCATCAATCATATCTCGGATGATAGTCTCGTCAGGATGGGTAGTTTTCTGGCCGACAGCAGTAAACGCCCTGCCGAACGCATGACCTTTGAATGACCATGAAGGGACAATGGGTCCAGCCGACTTTGGGATGACGAAGTTGTCCATCCCCAGATCAAACTTCATAGCGTCATAAATCAGACCGCTATACAGATCAGCGTATTGCTGCTTGAGTGCTCTGTCGTATTCGCTTACTTGCTTCATCGTAATCAGATTGAGTATTAATGTCTAGAGCTTCGTATTCAGGAATCTCAATAGGCAGTGCCTTGTCACCAAGCCTTCGCTTGAGTCGAGACAGTGCGTCCCATGTGATACCATACAGCCCGTGCGTCTCCACCCATAGTAGGTCAAGGTCCTGGGAATTAGGAAGAGAATCTAGACTAAAATTCAATGGCTTGCCGTCAGTCCAGAAATACTCTCGAACGGGAAGTGCTGTGAAGAAACTATCATACTCATCCTGACTAGTAAACAGAGAGATGCAGTTCTCGATAGTCTCTGCTGTGATGAAAGGTGAGGTGGAGTAAGTGTGAAGCAATAGATCACACTCCTCAATCATGGACTGCTCGAACACAATCAGATCGTTACCTGTAGTGTTATTGTCAGCCATGTGTGCTGGTCTGTTGATGACCTTAAGCCCTCGTTTGATGAGAGGCTTTACTGCATCTAAAATGTCCTGGCTCTCCGTGTCGATGTATACGTTATCAATGTTAGATACATCCAGACACTTCTCGCAGGCTGCGTATACTAGACTGGCGTTGCCCAGAGTAAGTAGGTTCTTGCTAGGTAGCCTTTCGCTGCTACCCTTGGCGGGGATTACAATACTAACCTTCATGCCTAAAGTATAGATTGTCATTAGAGGGGTCCTTCATAATCTCCTTGAAGTAATCCTCTACTACAATCCTGTCATCATTCTTGTAGAGATAGTTCTTGAAGAACATATACTGACTGTCAGGATCGTGTCTGTCGTTCTTGTTAGTAGCTAGTAGCTTCTCAAACGCCACAGCATCCTCCCCTCCATCATAATAATCCTTGTCGTAGAGAGTCCTGTGGAAGTCCATGCCAAACAGGTGGACCTTCTTGATATCAAACGATAGAAGATCCACCAGCGTAGTAGTTCCAGAATTAGGTCTACCCTTAATCTGTTGCCTAATAGGATAATATACCTCGTCAGGCATCCATCGTGTAGGTAGGAAGTTCTGGATGCCCCAGGTTCGCTGGGGAAATACGAAAGGCTCGCTCTGTGGGTAGGTGCTGCACAGATACTTTACACCATAGTTGATCCACATCATAGGCATGACTGGACCTCCTGCCATAGGGTCAAGGTCTAGGCAATTGTATAGAATGTCAGTCCTGCTACCAATGTCATCAATCTTCTTTGGGTCCATTGGAAGAGCCCTGTTCATTCTAACAACCACATCATAGGAGTCGATTAGTTGGCCTAAACCCTGACCCACCAGCGAACTACCTCCAGCTACCAGTGCTACAGTCTTACCTGAAAGGTATTCTTCAAGAGTCTTCATTGCGTCACAATCCTCTGGTAGATCTCTTGTTTAGTTGTGGACATACCACTTAGATCGAAATGATCGCTCATACTATCTTCACGGATGTTGTAGTATAGCACAGCACTACTACAATAGTATCCCTCAGTCCCATTCTTGGCAAGGCGATACCATAGGTCGAAGTCCTCAAACAGAGGTAATCCCTCAGTGAACCCACTTACAGCCTCAAAGTCCTTACGCATAACCATAGAAGAGGATGGGATGAATAGCTCCTTACAAGCCCTCTCAGGGCTCCATTTCCCTGGCTTGCGTAGATTGGTCATCTTGCCCACGTGCTGGACACTGGGATAGATAGGTCCTCCACGCTCGCCATTACGGCTAGCCTTTACCATATCGCTTACAGTGTTTAGGCTAAAGTAATCGTCAGCATCAAGGAAGAGGAAAGCATCACCTGTAGCCTCTTTGCAGGCAAGGTTACGAGCAGCACCTAGACCTACGTTACCATTGCCTAGATAGAACTTGGCGTGTGGGTAGAGTTTTTGCATCTGCTTTAGGTCGAATAGGTCAGAGGAGCCATCATCCCAGACGATATGCTCAATCTCATCCCAAGGCGCTCGCTGGTCACGGATGTTTCTGAGGCAACGATCCATCATATGTGCATCGTTGTAAGTCGTGGTTATCACACTAACCTTCATTCTTCTTCTCCATAATCTCACGGTATACACGAAGACGCTGACCTACTACCTTGTTCAGGTCGAACATCTCGTCAGTAATAGCCTTTAGGTTCTGACCCATCTCTTCACGATGCTTACGATCCTTTGCAAGCCTTGTGAGAACACGAACCCAATCTGAGCGAGGGTTAGAGGGATCAATGAGATAACCAGTAACCCCATCCACAATAGTGTCAGAATAGCTACCGCAGTTAGTAGCAACAAGAGGCACAGCGTATCGACCACATTCGGCCACTTTGATGTCAGATTTGGAATCATTGAAATTGTTGAACTCAAGAGGAGCTAGAGCGACATCCATCCTGGCGTAGAAGGATCCATATCGGTCAGGAGGTGCTGCCGCATGAATGTGCATGTTTGCCCGATTCTTTCCTCTAGCTCCATGGAATATAATGCGCTCGTAGTTGTCCCATACATCCTGCTGCCAGTCTCTCTTACCGTCCTCAGGGACAGGAGGGCGTCCAAACAGGTTCCACTGGCACTTACCCATGCCTGCCTTCTGATTAACTAAGTGCGGAACTCCTGCGAACTGCCTAACGTCTTGCTCATGATGGATTCCACCAGCCCATCCGAAACGGCACATATTGTTCTTTGGCAGGAATCTAGTCTCATTCCAGCAAGGAAGGTTGTAGTCTATAGCGTTCTTAATTACGCACAGCGCTGACCCTGGTCGCATAAACTCTACGATGCGGTCAGCAAACTTATTCTGCGTTACAGTTACAAGGTCAGCATTGTTGTAAATGAACTTAGTAATCTCACCTAATTGCTTGTCCTTGTATACGTCATGTAGACGGTGACCTTTGTATACATCAGTGAGAAGATCATCAGTGTCGTAATGAACCAAACACCCGTGTTCCTTAGCAATCCCTACTATGCGTGCAGTGTAAGGACCTCCATAGTTGCTGAGGTTCTGAGTCATCACCCAGTCAGCCCATTCAAAGGTTTCACTGTAGTCTGGGTCTTCTGGGAATTGGCCTAGTTTTCCGTCCTTGTCCTGCTCAATCTGTAGAGGGTTCTTCTCGAACCGAACCTCTACTTCATCAGGGTGTAGCGCAGCTAGTTTCCTAAACGGATCCCAAGCACGATAATAGGCACATCCTCCGTCGTTAGCGGGGACTACGAGGATCTTGATCTTGTCCATGTCCATACTATAATAGGAGCTTATAATGAGAAAGCCCCCACAGATCCTAGAAATCTGTGGGGGCCAAGTGGGCTCAAATCACTTTGTCAGGAAACTTCTGGTTCAGCCTCCTCCTCTTCATCCGAAACTACTAGACCATTCTCAGTAACGAACTCGCTAGCAGGAGTGGAGTGAAGCAATCCGATTGCACGAAGAGTATCAGTGGCAGCACCAATTAGATCAATTGTAGGGTCGCCAGGGCGTGGCAGTGCTTTCTTGGCAGCAGCCACTAGATGCTTTCGTGAGCGTCGGAACAGAAGAAGCAGCGCAGGTGAGAAAGGAAGCAGGCTGGGGAATAGGGTGCCTAGACCACCCACCACAGCTTCTCCAATCGCATCTACATTCCAGGAAGTCTCCCCGCCAGTATCACCTCCTTGAGCCTGCCCGATAGTGAGGGGCATTGAAGGTGCCCCTGCGGGCAGAGCTTGCTCCTCTACGATAACGTAAGGACCGTCACCGTATTGTTGCTGGAAGGCAACTTCTTGTGCAGGAGAAAGGTGCTGGGTAAGGTTCTCAGCAGGGAATGGAATCTGCTCGAACCCAGGAAGGACGAAGTCTGCATCTGCAAGACGGTAAGATTGCTCTGCAATGCAACTGGTCATACCAGCGAATGCAAGAGCGAGGATAAGTTTTTTCATGACATAAGCCTCCTAGTAAAATCATCATCGGACCCGCTCTGAGCATCGTCAGAAGAAGGGGCGGGTCGCTCTCGCACAACACCAAGCTCGGGACGAAGGTTTTGTGCTGCCTCCAGAAGAGTATCATACTCCTCCACTTTCACAAGACCGTGAATATCGTGGAGGGAGTTCATCACCTCATCGACCTTCTGAGCGCTACCGAGTTCGCTACCACGGGGGCGGAACATAGAGCGGTCATACTTGGGCCAAGGACCTTCCTTGAACATGGAAACCTTGAAGTCGTGACCAATCTTGGTGTCGATGATGCCGTTCTCGGCCTTCTCGAACAGATCAGCGTAGTCGGGATCGAGCATGGTCTCCATGATCTTCTGGAAGAGGATCATGCCGATAGAGAAGATCTTGACCTCCTCAGTCTCACGGTCGAACACATTGAGGTAGTAACGGGAGCGAGGCTTGATCTGGCGAGCAAGGTCCTCGTCCTCCTTGGAACCAGTCTTCCACAGAGCATAGTATAGCTCGCAGAGGGGGCACTTCTCACCATGAACCTTGCGGCAATGGTAGTTGTGGACGGTCCCGTCAGGACCAGGAACGCGGTGGATCTTGGTCTCTGCGTAGAAGGGCTTGTCAGAGCCCTCAGGGGCAGGAAGGATGCGGACATAAGCGTCACCCTCCTGAACACGGTAGAACTTGTTAAGGAAGTCCTGGTTGTCACCAGAAGCGGCCTTAGGATTAGTAAGTTGGAGGTGCTTCTGACGAAGCGCGTTAAGGTCGATAGCCATAGTAGTTAGTAGTTGGTTGAGTTTGTATAGTAGGTCAGTTATCAGCCTTTAGCAAGTTGAATCTCGGCTCGGCTGTTAGCGGAGATCTGGACTAACATGTCCTTCTTGGCCTGCATACCAGACACAAGGGACTTGAGAAGACCGAGTCGGCCCTTGCGGACCTCAAGGTCTTCCTTAAACATATATAGTTCCTCTGAGGTGTTTACTCGCGTCATAACTGCATCAACAGTGGGGCGAGTGCCAGTGGACTTGAGTTGGTCAGCAGCCTCGTTCTTAAGCTCTGCCATGAACTTTTCTAGCTTGGCCTCCCATTTCCCGACATCCTGTCGAGCATACTCATAGAGGCCAGTATAGTATGAGAACTGTCGAGGAAAGCTAACAAGCTCATCCTCAATACAGTGCCTATCAACGTTACACAGTTGTTCCGAGATGGTTACATAGAGATCCCAGTCGAGCATCTCGTATGCGGTAAGAAGATCATGTGCTTTAGAGTTCATAGAGTAGTCTCCACAGTCGGGGGTTCAGGGACTGATATAGTAGGCTCCCCCTGGTGGTTTGTTCAACTAGAAACTCCTGATTTGTGGTGATAGGTGCGTCGGGATCCTCGTCTGCTGTCCTGAGACCCATTGTTGACCAGATTACATGCCACATTTCATGAATGAGAGTCTGCTTAACCATGGCCTCAGACATATTAGCTCTGATTGTAATGGTTTGGTTATCGAAATCTGTTACACCTAAGCACTCATCCCCATCTATCTCAAGGTCATCCTTGAAATAGATAGGAAATAGTGCCCATCCTGCGTTTAGGACTCCAATTTCATTCTCAATCTGCTGTCTCAGGCTGCTGCTCATGGTCGATCTCTTGCATGACTAGAGTCTGATAAGAGATGGTCATGGGAATGATAAAGCGTGCCTTGCCGTTCCTGGCTTTCATCACATAGGCACGCATCATACCCTCATCAAACTCCTCTTCATCTTGGTTGATAGAGATGGCGAGATCCACAACACGGAACTTACCGTAGCTATCCCCAAGGTGTTCGTCAGTAATTACTCGGGCTCCTCGGCCAGCGCGGTTCGTCTGGGTAGCAGTCCACACAAGGAGGTTCTGCTCCACAGCGAGTCCTCGTAGCTCCTCAGCGATGCGCTGCTGGGCTTCATACTCACTCATGCCTTCACGGACTGGGCGTAGAAGCTCCATGTAGTCGATGACAAGCACATCAGGCACAAAGCCCTCGTAGCTCTTTAGCTGGTTGAGGTAGGCACGAATAGTATTGATCGTAGCCATGCCAGTGGGGAACTCCTTGATTCGTAGATCCGACTTAGAGAAACGCTCACGTAGGATCTTGTGGCGCTGCTTGAGCTTGCTGCGCTCGGAGGAGTTCTTAAGATTACCCTGTGGGATCAGGGTAGAGATCGAGTCGAGTCGCTGCGCGACACGGTCCTCGGACATTTCCAGGCTAATATAGACTACTTTAAGGTTCTCAATGAGACACTTCACAGCTTGATTAGCAAGGTATAGGGACTTGCCCACTCCTGGCGGAGCTACAACCATCGCCAGTTCTTTACGACCTAGGCCACCACCAGTAAGGCCACGGTCCAGAGTGGGCAAGCAAGTCTTGATGTAATCACCCTCGTTCACGCTCAAGAGGCGCTCCCATCGGGCATCTACATCTTTGAAGTAATCCTGACCGAAGTCTTGGTTGCGAGAGACGAGAAGAGCGTCCTTGACAGTCTTCTCAATCTCATCAAAGCGACCGTCCTTCATCAACTCTACAGACTCAGTGATGGCCTGCTTCATGCTCTCGCGCTTGGCGAACTTCTCCACAAGCTCGATCACGAACTCAGGGTTCGCCGTGCAGGAGGTGTCCAGACGTGAGATGAGAGCAAGCTCATCCTCATACTCATCCATAGACTCTCCCTGGCGCTTACGGTCCTTGCAGAACTCGCTCAGGAAGTCGTCAGTGGGCAGCTTGTGATACTTCGAGAAGAAGTCCTTCACACCAGCGAAGAGGGTCTGGTGGATGGGGTAGTCGAAGTATTCAGCCTTGACGAGAGGAGCAATCTCGTTGAAGAAGCTGATATCCGACTTCGCAAGCTGTAGAATCCCGCGTTGGATGTTGTCAGAGAATGAGTAAGCCATGGTGGTTGTAGTATGTAGGGGTCAGGATTGGTGATAGGTGGGTATAGTAGACGATTCTGAGGCAGATGTCAAGGCTTCCTCTTCTTCTCCCATTGGCCCGTAGCGACGGCTTTCTCCACCCATTCACGCTTTACACCAATGTTACGATAAGGGCTGCTTTGCTCCTCAATTCGTTTCTTAGCAATATCTACAAGGTCAGATTGGACCTCGTCCTGCATCTTCCTGTCGTTGTGGACAAGGTTATGCTGCTTGCGCTTGTTGGTGTAGAAGTCCTTCCCCTTAAAGATAAGCACAGGGGGTGAGAAGTTCTGTTCACAAACTGCACCGCATTCAGGGCAATCGTCTGTGTCAGGTGCTTCCGACATAGGAGCTTCTACACACCAATCCAAGCGACAGGTTTTACATCTAAAGTCGTAATAAGGCATCATTCCTCCCAATAAGGATCATCCCAATCAGGAAGTTCCTCAAAATCAACTTCTTCTTCCATATTATTCTCCGCAGTCTCCACCTTCTAGGCTGCAAGCCTCTCCAGTCTGAACTTCTGCGGTTGCAGCTTGATTCATATACTTGTCCACATTCTCCTTGGTAAGAGGGATGTGCTGGAGCGGTTCCATACCCTTGGAGCCTGCCTTGTAGACCGTGCAACCCTTCATGTAAGGAAGATAGTTCATCATGTCGTCGGCCAACTGAGAAGCGTCAAAGTCGCTTGGAAGGTTGATGGTCTTGCTGATACAGCTATCAACATACTTCTGAATGGTCGATTGCACCGCTAGATGCTCATCAGGAGTTACATCGTAAGATCCGACAAACGCTCCGAGTGGCTTGTTCTCGTCATAGTATTGCTGGAAGAGAGGATCGACAACCACTTGCTCCTTCCATACATTACCTTGACGCCATCGACGCTTATACATTGCTGAGAAGATGGGTTCAATACCGCTGCTGACGCCCATGACCATGCTGATAGTTCCCGTAGGAGGCACAGTGAGCATAACTGCATTGCGAATACCATGCTTACGGATTAGGTGTCGAATGCGAATAGGAAGTGTCTTAGCGAAGTCCTCCTGGAGGTATTTTTCGGCGTCGAAGGCTGGGAACGATCCTTTGTCGCGCCCTAGGTAGCAGCTTGCCTTGTATGCCTCATCACGGATGGTAGAGAAGAGTCGCTCAAGGAACTCTAGGCACTTCTCACTACCATACTTTAGATCAAGCTGAATGAGCATGTAGTGAAGACCCATGACACCTAGACCGATGCGGCGGCTACGCTGTCCTACTTCCTTACACTCAGGAGTTGGGAAGTGGTTAACAGTGAGGACATTATCTAGGAAACGAATACCCGTGCGGACAGCGCGAGCGAGACGCTTCCAATCAACATCTCCTTCTGCTACCATATTGGCAAGGTTAATGTTAGCAAGGCAGCAGTTACCATAGGAGGGAAGGCTAATCTCACCACAAGGGTTGGTGGAGGCTAGCTCCTCGAAGTAGCTCACATTGGTATAGGAGTTGGCAAGGTCGATGTTGTAGATACCAGGGTCACCACTCTCTACACTGTTAGTCCAGATACGATCCCAAAGCCATCGAGCCTTGATATCACGCTGCTCGATCACCTCGAAAGTCTCAGTCCAGTCCTGCCTCCAGAAGCCCTCAGCACGCCCCACAGCGTCCTCAGGGGTCAAGGCGATTACTTCTAGCTCTCGCTCCTCACCTTTGTTGTTAGTGGCCTTTAGGACGTATGTGTGGTATTCCTTGTTGGCATACTTGAAGAACCAAGGCTGGTCAAGTTGAACAGCTTCCATGAAGGCATTGGTAACAGCAACACTGATGTTGAAGTTAGTAAGCTCACCCGCATCTAGCTTGACAGTCAGGAACTCTAGAAGATCAGGGTGGTCTACATTTAGAATACCCATCAGAGCGGTTCGACGGTTCTTTCCAGACTTAACGTGGTCACCGATCTCGTTGATCATACGGAGAACTGACACAGAGCCTGGGGCGCTGTTGGCGACATTTCCAATATCGTCACCCTTTGGGCGGATCTTAGACACATTGAAGCCAATACCACCACCAGCACAAGAGATCTTATACATGTCCTGAATAGTCTTGCCGATACTGTCTACGGTGTCCTCAGGAATGATGACATAGCAGTTAAGCATGTTATGGCGTCCAGCGTTACGGCCAGCGCCATAAATGATACGACCCCCAGGGACTAGGTCACCGCTGGAGATAGTGTCGTAGAAAGATTTTTCAATACCCACAACATCCTCGGGCTTCTCCGCACTAGCAATATGCTTTGCTATAATCTTTGCCCTCTCGGACCACTTGGTCTCTCCAGGGTAGGCGTAACGTGACATGAAGATCTCTTGTCCGAGATCGTTTAGCTTCTTGATGGTCATGATATAGTAGAGATTCCTTGCTCTTTAGTTATTGTAATCTTCTTATGGCTCTCCATGTGAGAGGCCAAGTGGGGGTTATGGGTGATGACGAATACGGTCTTGTCCTTTCTGAGTTCGTATAGTAGGTCGATCAACCCTCTGATACCATGCTCGTCGAGATTCTCTGCAACCTCATCGAAGAACAGCACGTTGGATTCAGTCCCATTAGACACAGAAAGGATGGATTGAAGCGCCAACATCACAGCGAGGTTGACCTTACGCTTCTCTCCACCGCTGAGAGATATATAGTGTCGTTCTCTTCCAACAACTTCAATATTCTCTACTAATTCATCATCAAATGTGAGAGAAACCTGACCCTGAGTTAAGTATGCAAGATAGAAGTTACACTTATCATTAAGGTAATCCCTAACAGTCCTAATTACATAACGCACAAGACCTTTCTCACTAAATGCCTTGTCCCAAAACCCTAGCATGTCATACTTATCTTGTAACTGATAGTTTAGTTCTAAGACCTCTTCTAGTTCCGCACGCGAGTCTGCTAGTATACCATCTACAGGGCTTAGGCTACTCCACTTCTGATACTCAGAAACCGTGCAAGGCAAACGCTTGAGTTCCTTCTTGAGTTGCTTTACATGGTCCTTAAATGATTTGACTTTATCTTCCCACTCGTCAACAATACCTACACAGTGATCATACTGCTCCTGAGTTAGCTTCCCATCAAACTTGGTGCCACAGGATTTGCAGGTCCAAGACTGATCTGATCCAACACCATTCTTGACAGCCTTACGAGCGTTACGCACATCCGAGGGCACGCTCCGAATCTCATCGTTGTAACTGCTGATCGTTCTCTCTTTACCCCAGTTATCAGAGCGCATGTCAATAATCTGCTCTAAGGTGTAGCTTCTCACAATAGCAGCCTGATGCTCTGTAAGACTCTGACCAGACATTCCCTCATACTTAGCAATATCTGTGTTCAGCTTGTTTATTAGGACCTCGTTCTCCCTAATCTTAGCACGCATAGAAGACCTACGCTCTTTGATGTCTGCCTTCTTATCAAAGATGTAAGACAGGTTTAGGAAGTTGTTGATAATCTTACGCTTGTCATCAGGGTTAGCGTCAAGGAAGTCTACAGTAGAGTGCTGCCCGAACACAGCAGCAGACATGAAAGTTTTGTAGTCTACTCCTAGATGTTGCTCAATGATCTCCTGCGTTGTAGAGGCATGAGCCTGTGTTCTCTCCTCTCCTGCAATCCACACGTTGAGGCTGGAAGGCTTACGCTTCCTGATGATTACCATATCCTCTACCTTGATGATAACCTCCATGCCTCGCTTGGCCTGGACATTCACCATGGCTGCCTCGTTACTCTTGCGTATAGTTCTACCAAAGAGTGCGAAGACTATAGCTTCCAAGATAACAGACTTTCCAGCACCGTTACTACCACCTGAGTCCTTGTTAATACCCTCAATACCGACAAGACCCGATGCATATTTGCTCAGGTCTAAATCAGCTTCGTGGTAGGAGTAGAAGTTCTTGAAACTAATAGAGTGGATCTTCATTTAACACATCCAAGAGTTGCTTCTTGGTCCATGAAGTATTAGCCTCTTCAAGGTAATCCTCAATGATTTGATCGTTGATGGAGAACAGTTCCCCACCTTGATAGGTAGACAACTGCTCTTCATCGTAGTTCATGGTATACTTAATGTCCCAATGCTTTACCTCAGGGTATAGCTTCTTGAGGTCATTAGTATTGTAGGTAGCAACATCGTTCCTGTCAAGCATCAAGCGAACTGAGGTGTATTCTTCGTAGAGGTTGGCTTGTGATAAAGTTGCTGGTGTCAGTGTCAGGAACTTTGGTCCAGCCTTATGAGGATGGACTGTGATGTCGCCATTTTCGATTATGGCGTAGAACTTATCGCCGTGGTCGTGGAAACAGGTGTCGTAGGGAGTGCCGAGGACAAGAATGTTATCATGCCAACGGTGCTGATGAATGTGACCCAGAATAGTCGGGTAACGAAAGTCCTCAGGGGAAACTGAACAATCGGCGTCACCTGCATTGTTTAAAGCCCCATCGAATCCAAAATGACCAAACATGATAGTATCATCAGGCCAGTCATCAGCAAGAAGTTCCTTGAGATTCTCTTCGTTCTCAAGGTGCGATAGTAGAACATAAGGTCCGAGGCGTGCCCACTTATTGATGACAGTAACTTTACCAGTGCGGTGAAGAACACTAAGGATAGTGCTACCATCATCGGACTTGTTTGATGAATCATGATTTCCTCTTATAAGGTAGGTGGGGACAGAGACGCTGTCAAAGAACGTCTTTACATCTATAATGCATTCTGGAGAGGGCTTTCGTTTATCGAACACGTCACCTAAGAAGATGACATTATCTACAAGGTTGTTTATGTAAAGGTTACTAATGGCTTCGATCTGAGACCTACGGAGCCACTTATTGCTATCGTGGAAGTGAGTGTCTCCAATGACTAGTGTTCTCATGTGTCGAATCGAGTAAGCGCGTCCCAGGCGTGAGGGTATAGAGGTGCAGTGATGGCATCCAAGGCCCAAGCATACTCCTGAGACTCAGCCTGACTGTGAGGGTCGGAACGCTGGTGGTAGATACGAGCAGCAGTTGAGAGAGACACAGTCCAATACCACTCAGTCATCATGGACTGGGGTAGGATGGCTCGCGCTAGCTCAGGAGCTACTCCATTCATAATAGAATATTCGTAGCAGTTCGCAGCTAGATCTTGTGCTTTCTTATAGTAATCCTCAACACTCTTCCAGTTGGGAATACTCTCGTCGCTTGAGCCCTGCTTGATGCTCTTGTCAGGACGGCTACGCCACAAGGTAGGGGTATAGAACTCAGGAGACTCGTCTACATAGCGACGGCTAACCTCGTTCTCTACTGTTCCAATCTTGTGCTTGAATAGCTGACGTGCTACAAAGATAGGAGCCTTGATGTGGTAGGTGATCTGAGGGTGAGCGAAGGGAGTCCAGTGCTTGTGCTTGGCAAGATAGTGTATCAGCTTGATATCCTTCTCGTCAATCTCGGATTTCATCTTGCGGAATGAGACGCGAGCAGCGTTGACCACAGTGAGGTCGTCTCCCATGTAATCTACGAGACGGACGAAACCTTGGCCGTCCAGAGTATCAATCATAATGGGGTCAGTCATAGTCCTTGTTCTCTTAGGTATTGTAGTAGTGCTACTTCGTTAGTAACCTTGCCTCCAAAGAAGTGAACCTCCTGCCCGTCACCGAACGAGCGACCAACCTCAGCGTCGATCTTTAGAGGAACATTAGGGTGGATGTTGAATGACTCACGAAGAGTGGGGACGTTCACCATCTCATCATAGCATGTCTCCAACACCTCTGCCATAGTAGACTGAGGGCAGACTATCTCCAAGGAGTCGTGAACGGTAGATACAAGTCGAGCGCCTAGCTCAGGAAGTCGAGAACCTAGACCCTTAATAGCACATAGAATGATGTCAGATGCGGCGGACTGGATGGTGAAGTTAAGCCCCTGCCTCTTGGCACGACCCACTAGCTTGTTGTCCTCGCTGAACACGTTAGGCAGTCGCCTCTTGCGTCCAAAGATGCTGGTAATCTCACCATCGGTCTGAATTGTGTTGTAAGTATTCTCGATGTAAGCGCCGATGCCAGGGAACACTTGCATATATGTGTCAATGATACGCTCGGCTTGATCCAGAGGAATCCTGTTATTGTTAGACAAGGTAAATGCAGTGCCTCCGTAGACGATGAGGAAGGAGGTTGCCTTGGCAATCTGTCGCTCCTCCTTGGATACTGTATCTTGCGGCTTGTTGAACAGGAGCGAGGCAGAGTAGGAGTGAAGGTCAGCACCCTCACGGAAAGCCTTCTGCATAACCTTATCGTCAGCAACGTGAGCCAGCACTCGTAGCTCCATACCTGCGTAGTCGATAGTTACGAACGCCTCACCTTTGTTAGCTACGAATATGTTGCGGATGTTATTGTTGGTATCACGGGGCAGCGTGTGGAAACTCACTCCCATCGGCTGCTCTGCGTTGTAGGAGCCACAGGACAAACGCCCAGTGGCAGTGCCGTCCATCTTATATGAGCAGTAGACCTTGTTCTCTCCGTTGTAGTCTACCGCCCTCGTCAAGCCTGTAATATAAGTCTTGTGTAGCTTGCTTGAGGCACGGTAAGCTAAGAGGGACTCGATCCAACTCTTCGTATCAAGTAGATCCTCTAGACTCTTGTCCTGTAGGACAGAGCGAGAGATCATCTTCTCTTGATCCTCTTTACTCACTCGACGGCGCATGTCAGTATAGTAGGCTACTTCTTGCGGCCCTTCAACTTCTTCTGGCGTTCCGCTAGCTCATCGTTCACAAAGTCTAGCAGAGTATCCAGAGTTGCCTTGTCAGTGGACGGCACACCTTTTGAGGTCCTCTTCGGAGGATATAGCTTGAAACCCTTCTCATCCAAGAATAGGATCTCGCGTAGGTCCACTGTAGCCTGGAGATTAGCTCCCTTAAACACCTTAGGGTGCATGAGCAAATCGTCTTCCGCTAGCATCTGTTGCTTATTCAAAGATCTTCCGACCTCATCTAGCACACTCGGGTCTACATCCAAACCACCATACTCCATCTCAGACATTATAGGGATAACGTCGGAAAGTAGCTTGTCCATAACATCCCAGCACCCTTGCTCCTTGAGCTTCTCCTCTAGTAGGTGGAAGATCTTGAGCGTGAAGTTAGTGTCCATGCAGTTGCCATATAGGCAGTCTGCTAGGGGGATATTCTCCCAGTCGAAGTTCTTAGATGTAACTGTAAGCATTAAAGTTCGTCAATACCGTCAGGGAAAAACCGCTTGACCAAATCCTTAAGGGACTTAGGGCTCTCCTCATCGAAGAGGTGCGCCATGATCTTAGTATCATACACATTAGTAGTGTGAATACCTTTAGACAACAAGAACTTTATGTCGAAGGATGCGTTGTGGAAGATCTTCCTGTTGCGAGTATTCTCTAGAACCTGCTTCACCCAGGGGTAGACCACAGTCTCTAGCTCCTCCTCAGAGAACGGAGTGTCCTTATGCTCCAGAGGTATAGCGTAGTTGCCTTTAACGGTAGAGAAGGCGATAGTATTGAGCTTCTTCTTAAGGAAGTTCAGGCCCGTAGTCTCAGTGTCACACGCAAGGTCTAGGTCGGTGGTGCGAAGGTAGTCGATCTCCATAAGATCCTCTACCTTAGACACACGGGTCCACTTAAGAGTCTCTGCCTTCTTGCCTCTGATCACCTTGTCTATTGCAAGCTGGATATCCTGAACAAATAGTTCGTGGAGCTTAGGCTCAGTGTGGACAGCGTAAGGATGGTAAGTGGGGACCATAGTATACGCATGACCTGCATCTGTGACACATTGGAACGCGCTGCCACGCTTGTTGGTGATTCCAGATTTCTTGATAACCATACGCATAGCTAGATTACCACAAGTAATAACTAGCTTAGGCTTAACCTTGTTGAGTGTCTCCTCAAGGTGCTTCTCACAGGCTCTACGATCAGCAGTCTTCATTTCAGAGTCCTTGACGGACGGGCATTTGACAGCAGAGCTAATCTCTACCCGACACGTGGCACCTGATTGAACTAGAACGCCTTCAATAAGGTCCATATCCCTAGATGTGAACGGAACATACCGACCCATACGACCCGTCATGCTATCTGACAGGATCAAAATCTCTGCTTCACCCAGACTATCGTAGTCCGTTATGCCATACGCTGGCTTCTTCTTGCAGAGTTGAGAGCATCCCTCGCAGTAAGGGTGAGGCGGAACCTCGGTGAAAACATCCTTGATGTGCATAGTGCAAGTATAATAGGGTGTGAGAGCCCCATGAGCAAGCACTATATCGACAATGAACGCTTCGAGGAGTGTATACGCCTATACCTAGCTGGGGACGAGGATGTGGCGGATGAACTATGGCAGATGTTCGGTCTGCTAGTAGACAACATAATGTCTGCCTTTGGATTTGATGTAGAACGTGAGGATGCCACTCAAGACTGTTTCGTGCTTATCCTAAAGGTTATTTCTAACTTCAATCCAGATAACGGAAGTGCTTTCAACTTCTTTACTACTGTTATTGTAAATCAGTTGAAACTAAACTACACCAAGAATAAGAAGTATGCCGAGAAGATCAAGAACTATGAATCGCTCATGTCTTCTCGGCACAAACCTATCTAGACTGCCAATTTGGCAGCGTTTAGACCAGGATAGACTACAACTTTCTTAGAGTTCATCTTGACCAGCGTCCCAGGGTCTACCTTGAATTGCATCCAGCTTTGTGGCGCATCATAGTAGGACACTTCATAAACACTGTGCTCAATGTTCTCCTCCACCCACTCACGAACCGCCTTAGAACGCTTATCCCAAGGTGATGTGAATAGAATGTAAGTGTAGCTCTTTTCCTTACGTGCCGCTCTCACGACATTAGATAGTGATAAATCACTCTTCAGTATCTTCGTTTCCATCTTCAGATTCCTCAACGATTTCCACGTCACCGTTCTGCTCTTCGAGGCGGCGCTTCATCTCGTTCATGATCGAAGCCTCCATTGCTTGAAGACCAATAATGAACGCAGACTTACAGAAATCCGTCTCCGAAAGGCCGTTCACGTTGACAGCGTTGAAGAAGTTGGAGAAGGCTTCCGCCTCTTCCTTAGTTAGGTTAAATTGAACCTTCATGGCTCCTCTTGTTTTAAGGGTTAGTCTCGCTTTGGAGACAGAAATGTTATCGGCAAGTGCCATGCGACTATAGTAGGATGTAATGAAGGACGAGCTATCAGAATCTCAAGAAACTATCCTTGCCTCACTCAAGCCCAAGAAGAGGAAGAACAGTAGGGCCAAAGGTAATGCCTTTGAGAACAAGGTGAGTAAGATTTTAAATGAAAGATTTGATACAGATGAGTTTTCTCGCTCGCCTGGGAGTGGAGCGTTTGCGACAACCCACAAACTGCCCTCTCACCTACAAATATACGGTGACCTCATCTCACCTCAGGACTTTAAGTTCATCGTGGAGTGCAAGAAGGGCTACAACCAGCTAGGCATGGACGCCCTGCTCAACCGCAAGTCCAAGGTGTGGGAGTGGATTGAAACATTAGAGCGTGACATGGCAGCATCAAGAAAGCCTGGATTTATCTTGACAGCCCAGGATAGGAAGCCTAGTATTGTAATAACCCCTTATAACAAGCAAATAGATAACCACACAGATAACAAGGTAATAGTAGACAAGTATATAATGCTCTACCTAGAGGACTTCCTATCACTTCCTGATACTTTCTTCCTAGGCTAGCACTTGTTGCTGTGATACCCTTGGACAATGTTCCTGTTACGGTCTGAGCTATACTTCAAGCTCTCGCAGCCACCTATACTGATGCCTCCTCTGCTGACATGCATAGGAAGTTTACCTGCTCTGGCATCTTTCACTGTCTGAGTGATACGCTCGTTAGCATTGTAATGCTTGCTCTCATCTGTATCCATAAAGGTAGTGGAGTTTAGAACAGGGGCTCCTGTCTTGGTGTCTAAACCTGCCTGTGCATACAGAGCTAGCTGGAGCTTAGTCATGGGGTGATCAGGATCTAGAGTTCCGTCCGCGCGTGTGGCTGCCGACAGCATCTTAAGATTCATCTCTTTCTCCAGGTGAACTGATAGCTTAGTGATATACTCTTGCTGTGTCTGGTTCTCACCTCTAGCTGTGTTGAGTGCCTTGATAACCTCGTCCTGTGTCATACCCTTAGGCACCTGTATGCCTTGGGACTCCATGGTCTTGAAGATCTGCTCCGCCACTACCTTGCTGCTCTGAGTAAAGTCTAGTCCTCGTAGCTCAGTCATGGTCTGTAGTCCCTTACAGAACTTAGCCATCTGGTTAACACCCCTTGCAGCCTCCTTAACCTCGCGTGCATCTTTAGTGTTGAACCCGCACTGATTATACACACTCCTCATGTGCTCGTTGCTAGGGTCTAGGATGTAGTCTGTAGCCAGAGCCATACCGTTTACCTCTCCAGACTTAGTAGCACCTGTATTCTTGTATGTCTTAAGTGACACACCTATAGCCCACATGCCAGACTCCTTATCCTTGTATGCATACTCAGCCCGCCAGTCAGTGGGCTTCTCTTTGTATAGGTAGAGAGCATCGGGTTTATCTCCTAGCTCTGTAGCTCCTGACCCTACACGCACCACCTTATCAGGCTTCATCATTCGGTGGAACTCTCTACGCCTCTTGAGGAATGAACCTAGGAGCCTAGTCACACCTTTGCGGAAGTCTGCTGGCTTATCTGCTACCATGCCAGCAATCTCCCGTAGTTCCTCGCTTGCCTCGTCAAGGATTCCTTCGTCCAGACGCATAGCTTGCTCGAAGGTGTCGGCCCACTTCTCTACCAGTCTCATGGTTGCCTTGATAGCGCCAGGACGATCACCGCGCTCATACATGTCAATGATTTCCTCTCCAATCTCAGAAACGTCTTTGATGCAGGCTGAAACGTTTCCTCCACTTCGGGTTGCGTTAGGGAACTCTGCCTGTCTAATGAACTCAGGCTCGTCCTCACTAATGATACCTCGATCCCTTAAGTCCTTCTCCATCTTCTGGATCTGTTTGACAGCCTCCTCTGCTGCCATACTTAAGGGGTGCATGGGTGATAGGTTAAGGCAGGCTCCATAGTGGTGGGCAGGGTCAGCAACAGATCGCACGAACAGTTTAGTGGTGCCGTGAATCTTCTTCACATGGATCATATTACCCATAATTCGTAGCTTGTTGGCTAGCATGTTAGGATCAATATTGCCACCAGCACGCCTAATGTCGTTCATTACTTTGTGCAGGAACACTAGGTTCTTAAAGCTGCCTGCGATGTCAACGTTACTATCTCTTGCGTCCTCGATCTTCCTATCAGTTAGGTCCATCTCTACTGCGATGGGGTTGCGACTTTCTGCATCACTTAGCATTCTGAAAGCTAGTGATCCACTCTGCTTGGTCAGACCAAAGACTTTCTTGTGGGTCATGCCAGGAATATTGGTTGCCATCCACTGCATCATGCCTCCTACGCCCTGGCCTGGGAACATGGCGTCGATGGCGGCAGTGGCTTCCAACATCTCCTGCTCCTCGGGTGAGATGACGGGAGCGCCACTCGCATCTCCTTCCTCCCCACCTTCACCTTCATACCAAGCGGTAACCATCTCTGCATCCTCAGGGCTCAGAGTTCCGTTGGCATCTAGCTCCTTCTTTACACGGTTGAAGGGACCACCTGTGACCACAATGTTTCCATTGTCGTTACGGTATGCCTCGATGCGTCCCCCGTCCTGGCGCAAGAGTCCGCCGTCACCGATGTTAGTTACTGCTTCGTTGATCTGCATGATATATTATAGTAAAAGCCCTGCCCATACACATATGGACAGGGCCTAGATAATTTGACTATTATAGGGATCAGCCTGCGGGATCACCCTCAACTTCCATGAAGTCCCAGCGGAATTTCATGGTGATAGTGTCCATGTCGTTGGTAGAGTATACCTTCTCGGCCTTGGTGATCTGCTTTGGGTAGACACCCTTGAGCTTAATAACCTGCACTACTTCGTTGCGACCATTTAGTTCGATGATCTCAACCTTAGACTTAAACTTGCCTGGAGTCTGGAGGAAGGAACTAGCATACTCACCTGTTGCAGGGTCCCAAACGCTCGTCATATACTTGTAGAGTTGGAATCCAGTCTTGGTAGCAAGCAGGTTGTCGAACTGAACCTCTAGCTCGTCCTGCTGCACACGACCAGGGTAGAAGACCTTGTCGTTGACACGATCCACAGCAATGTCCTGCATTGTGTAGCCGAAGCCACCAACTCTCTTAGCAGCCAGCGTCAATGGCTTGGAGAATACCGAGGGAGTCTCGACACCTTGTGGTGGGTAGAAGGTAACCTCCCACTGGTATGACCTTACTGAGTCTAGGTCCTGTGAGATTACAGGTAGTCCTTCGTTCTCCGTGAGGTCACGGTTAAGGTTGTTAGCGTAATATGAGGAGCGGAATGCCATGGCTTATCAGAGGGTTGCGGATTGGTTGGTGAGGTTCAACTCGAAGACGATGATCTCAGCAGTCTTCGTAGGTTTGATTAGAACTTTACACCATAGTTCGTTGCGGTCAACGCGGACGGGAGTGTTAGTTGTCTCGTCACAGATGACCTTGAACTCAGTGATACCACGACGGCGTCGGATATCGTCAACGAGAGGCTCGACCACGTTGGTGATCTTCTCCCAGGTTACACTGTCGTTAGGCTCGAAGGCAAACTGACGAGTGCTAGCCAGCAAAGTCTTGCGTAGGACGATCATCATGCGACGAACGTTAACTCTATCAAGAGCAGTTGGCGTGCGCTGTGCGGTGCGCTGACCGAAGATGGTAATGCCTTGCTGTGGGAAGTTAACGACTGGGTTAACAACGTTTCCACCAGAGTAGAGAGCATCACGGTCACCTTGGTTAAGTCGAACCTCAACATCAGAAGGCTTGGTGAGGCGACCACGGTTGAATCCTGCTGGAGCGAACCAGGGATCGGCTACCTCATCAGTGACACACATCTGACGTATTGCAAAGATAGAAGGGTCATACCAGCGATCAGATCCATCGAAGGGTGAGAAGGTCTTGACCCAGGGCCAGTAGACAGCAGCGTAGGAGGAGCTAATGGCCCCAGTTCGATCACCACCTAGTCCATTAGTCCACTCGATAGCCTCTTGAGCACCACCGATGGCATAGGGAGGAGCGACTACTGCTAGGAAGTTCTGAGTGCTTTCGGCCAAGGTGACCAGTGCATTCTGAACAGAGGGGATAGTGATGCCAGGAACAGCAGCCATTGAGATGTTAAGAAGGTCATCATCAAGAGCTTGCATACCAGTCTTAGGCTCAAGTGCCTCGCCTATGAGAGCATCAGCAACCTCACTCTCTACAGTTGGGATACCACTGTCACCACCAGCGAGTCCGTAGGTTCCAGTAAGAACTTTACAGAAGCGAGGGCTAGCTCCGACAGGGCTGGAGGCAGGAGAGGCTCCAGGAGCAGCACCACCGCCGTAGGATCCGTCCCATCCCACAGTATAGACAGCCTCGGCAGGACCCACACCGTAAGCAGTGACGGGAGCACCTAGGAGTGAGAGCTTATCAGCAAACTGAGTGAGAGGAACAGCATCGAAGTCTTCACCAGATGCGATGAGGCGACCTTGGATATACTCAGAGGTTGCATCGACACGACCAGTGTTGATCACATCCTCAATGAAGGAAGCGCCATCGACAAGACCAACCTTGTAGGACTCGGAGATAGCTCCTTCATCCTCGACACCTAGGAAAGCAAGCTCGCTTCCTAAACGCTGAACAACAGCAGCAGTGCCTGAGAAGCCACCAGCAGCGGTAATCCCTCGGTTGTAACCAGCACCAGGATAAAGGGACTCGACCTCGTAGCAAACACTAGAGTTAGTGTTATCGGCAAGGAGAGTGGTTCCACGAACCTGGACCACAGATGAGAGTGATCCAGTAGGGTTACCTGCAATATCTAGTGCCTTGAGGACATTTACTGGAGTGGACCCGTCAACCTCGAAGGCTGATAGGAATAGCTGGCAGGAGGATCCAGCAAAGCCACCACCAATATAAGCAACACTTTCGTCAGCAGTGTCGAAGTCTGCGAAGAGCTTGGCACCATCGAAAGGACCACCTATAGCCTGACGAACGGCTCTTCCTTGAGTGTTCACGCTAGGTGTAGAGGCTGGAATGGTGTAGGTCTTAGGTGTGTTGAACTGGGCAATACCGTTCTCGTCAAAGACCTGAGCCTTAAGAACCAGACCAGCGGACGTTCCAAAGCCAGAAGCGGTAAGCTCGGCAGCGGGACAGGCACCTAGGGGAACAAGAGCCTTTGCCTCAGTTGCATCGTCAGAAGCAGCACGGATGAAATAAAGGCTGTTGGTTGCCTCTAATATTTCAAGCGCACCCTCTAGACCTTGTCCGTAGATTGTCTCGGAAGGGCGACCAAAGACCTGAGTAAGGCGCTCGGCTGCCGTTATGAGAGTAGCATCGTTGACGGGACCACGGTTGGCAAAACCAACAAGACCCACCACACTAGGGTTGATTGATACGGGGTAGTCAGAATTGTCCTTCTCGACAACGTAGACTCCGGGGCTTACAAAGTTTGCCATTGTTATCCTCAGATGTTTCTAATTCGCAGAATCCTTCTGCGTGCCATAAGGGCACACTGTGGGGTAATTGCGGTGGCAGGAACTACAATAGTCTTTTTAGGACCTAGCCACACGCGCTGAGTGCCTGTAGGGTAGGCAACGTTGATCTCGAAAGCCTGTAGGCTGTCGTTAGTAATAGACTTCATAGCGTTCTCCTACATCTATCTAGGTGGTCTAGATAGGCTTTAGGGAATATATTTTATGCTGGGGAGGGTGACCCTGGTGCGCTGTAATCAGGGTCATCTATGACATCTCGGACTACACTGTTAGTCTGTGGGTTCCACCACTTGTTGTCATTTGTGGTAACCCCGGCGGCGATTGGCGCTGCAATAGACCAAGCCTCAGTGGTGCCAGACTCCTGACTGAACCTGTTGGCTACTATCTGAATACCAGAGATAGTGTAGCCTGCTGATGGGTAGGCACCTACCCTTATGGCGGGACCTGTGCCACCACGGAACCAGTTACCAGACACTGTAACGTCCTGCACATTACCTTGTGCAGGACGTATGCGGACGCAGTTCTTTACCTTGGATCCGTTGGCGTCGTAAGGAGTGTTGAAGTAGTTCCACTCAATGCTAATATCACTACCCTCATTGACGACAACACCGTAGTAATCTCCATCACCTACGGTAGCAATGTCATCGAAGTAGTTAGCTTCAACCAAAGAGCCATGCCCACCAATATTGAGCCCATTGCCCTTGATGCCATAGATGGTGCAGCCTCTAACGATTACACTATCAGCATTGATGGCAGCCTTGGTAGAGCCTGTAAGGTTACAATTCTCTACCCTAAGACCTGAGAATCCACCACCTTCAATGCAATGGTTCTCGTTGCGTGCGTCAATGTTACCACCGTATAGGTGAACATCGTTAGCTCGGATATGGACCGTGCCATTGACACGGAAGTTAGAATAGTATCCAGGCTGGTCGATAACGTTTCTAAGAAGGTGAGTTCCAGAAGCCTGGAGAGTGTTTGGTCCAGGAATACTACCCATGGGTGGTAGACCTGAGTCAGCAGCGGTAACTCCTGAGGTAAAGACAGCCTGTAAGCTATCGAAGGACTGGCGCATGAAGGGAGAAGCTAGCTCGCCCATCGTTCTTCCACCTCTAACCACAGGACGGCTAGCGTTCTGGTGGCCGTAGGCTAGTGCTACGTCGTTACCATAGTCTGCTTCGGCATCACCGAACAGCATCATGGAAAGTGTCTCGGCTGCTGCCCAACGAGTATCACCTCGCTCTGCCTCTAGTGCAGACTCCTGGTCGAAGCCTTCATACTCAGTCAGAGTCTCACCCTCCATGGATCCTGCGTAGGTGCTGGTCGTGTTATCAACAGTCCATCCAATAGCATCACCACTAACACTGCGAACACCACTAGCGCTTACACCAGCGATAGTGGTGCCAGAGAAGCTACGGTCATCAGCAGTGTCGATCAGGTAGACCCTACTGTCTAGCAGTGTGCCAGAGGCAGCAGGAAGGTAGCTTCCTGAGAGCCCTTGGAAGCGCTTGAGAAGGACGCCAGCGGATCGTGCGACAACAGGGTTGGGTCGGGCTCCAGCGGCAGCAGCGGACTCGTAGGAGCCCACCATGTCAATGCACTGCTGAACCATAGGGTTGAGTAGAAGATCCTTGTCAGCATCAGAGGAGTGTAATAGGAGTGCAGCTTCATGGAATACAATGGCTGCGTCCGTAGAGTTTCTAGGCATCTGGCGTGGGCGAGGCTTGCGTCGTGCCTGAGCGCTGACATCAGAGTCTCCGTAATACCACACATCATCTAGCCTGTAGCTGTAGGTCTCCACCCTAGTGCTGTTGGGGGACAGGAACATGTCACCAGAAGAATCAATGCTAGAAGCGAAGGTGCTAGTGCTAACATCACTAGTATTCAATTGTAAGTTAACCGCACCTGCGTATGGAGCAGGGCGGAAGTCGCCTCGATGTGGGATAGCAGACACTACAGTTAGTATACCCATGTCACTGACACCACTAACTCCAGAGACAGTGCTGATCACAGAGCTACCTCCAGATAGTGTTAGAGGCCAAGTGGCTGCTGCGCTTCCATCGTAGTTGTCTCCACGTGGGTCGAAAGGCTGTGCCTGTCCAACCTCTAAGTCTACCACGTCAGCGTCAGCGTTGGAGCCTGTGATAATAGCAGGACCTAGGACCCAAGGACTACCGTCAACGAATACACCTACAGTGCCAGTGTTACTTAGATCCCAGCTAATACCAGAGCGACTATCAGTAACACTGCTACCTTCCCATCCAGTAGAACCTGATACAACGTGGGTAAGGATTTCAGTGTTACGAGACTTAATGGGAGATGTAGCACGGACAACGTAGCGATAGGTCCCATCACCAGGGACAGCAATACGTGCTGATAGATCAGAAGTGGTGGCTACTAGTTTGTAATCACCCTTGAAGGATCCGTAGACTAGGTCGTTGTCAGGGTGAGTAGCTCCCTCATAAGAGGACACTACGCTAACTTGATAAACCTCGTAGTCTCTGTCCAGTTCGTCAGTCCATGTAAGAGTTACACCTGAGCCATCGTCAGCAGACTGTAGGTTCTGCACGCCACTCACGCTGTTGCTCATGAGCTTGAATGCCATGGGCATACCAGACAGCGATGCGATACGATAAGGAGCATAGAAGTTAATGTTCTTAGTGAACCACTGCATCATAGACGTGTGGTCATACTCCCCTGTCATCCAAAGCCACTGCATAGCCTCAGAGGTTAGAAGGTTATGTTCATCAGACCAGCAGGAGCCTAGTCCGTTGGGGCTGGAGATGTGGCCGAAGCGAGAGTTGCTCACGCCCCAAGGATCTGTGATAGCTACTCCGTTCTGTGGAACGTGAAGGAACTGCTCGATGTCTGTTGGTAGCTCCATGCCTAGGAGCTTGGCGAACCATAGCTTGATTGCCATGCCTGCCTGACGATACTCCTTGTCAGCATACATGGGAATGAATGCTCTACCAGTAGGGCCTACGTTGTCGGTTGTAATACCTGACACCCAGTTATAAGTGTCACCTGATGGAGTAAGATTGCTACCTTGGTTGAAGCGTCCGTAAGATATAACGGATGGGTAAGATGCTCTCATAGTCTGTGCGACTGAGGCCATCTTCCATAGTCCCTCGAATGCAGGAGTATAGGTTCCAACAGGAGCAGAGGTAGCATCCATTACGGCAGCAAAGAAGAACAACTTCATAGCTGCTAGGTGTCTCTTGACAGATGCCTTGGCTACACCGTGAGCCATATGTCTCTTAGCGTTGATACCCTCACACCAATCACCTGAACCATACTGTGCATTGTAGCAGGCATACTTGAACACCTTCCACATCATCTGGTAATCCGAGATGCTATAGGCTGATGAAGTATCGTGAGTCTGCCACTGTCTAATAGCAGTGTTGTATAGAATGTTAGCCAGTTGCTCAAAGGTGAAGGAATCTTTATCAAAAGTCCTTACTGCCTTGGTCAAGTAGTTGATTATAAAAGTGGTAGAGGGAGTGCTTCTTGTGATAGAATAGCTGGAGCAGTCCACTCCGCTAACGACCTCTCCATCGCACTCCACTTCGTAAGGTTCTGTTACATAGATAGTGGGGACTGTCGTGGCGTTGAAGGCTAGCTCGGCACTGTAAGGCAGTGCACTAAGGCCCTCAGTAACCTTGGTCTTGAAGTTAGACCAGACATCAGCATCATAAGACCCAGTGCCTTGGCCGAAGGGCAGGGCACGATAGCCAGGGTGAGTGGCACAGTGGACAGTAAACCCATCTGATCCAGCAGGGTTAGCCAAAGTTCCTCCATAGGTTCCTATGCCTACCACTAGAGTATCACCATCAGACAGTGTAACTACGATAGAATCTGTAGCACGATCTTCGGTGTAAGTATCGGTAGGATCAATAAGCTCTCCATCACCAGAACTGTTGAGTGAGTTACCATAAGTATCACCTTCGTAACCACTGGAATCGACAGTGCTAGTAGCTAGCACACCAGAGGTGTAGTCCCATCCATTAGGGATAGTAAAGTTGTCGTTGGTGAATGGTAAACTGCCGAAGGGACGAGAGATAATCTTATACATAAGCATCTCTCCCCTTGCAGCAGCTTCATTCAACCTGTCTCCTAAAACATCAGGATCAAAGCTAAGTGTGTATCGTCCAGGGGTAACCCAACCCCCTTGTGACACATCACCACTGATCCCTGGCTTGAACATACTGACACCAGGGTCAGCAGCCTCGATCTTTACACCGAGTCCATTTAGCTTAGATACTTGATGATATAGGATATTCATAATCAGTCCTCACACTGGCAGCGATCACGGCTGGTGTATGGCTTTCTTAAATAGGCAGGGAACACGTTGGTTCCAGTAACTCCACTAGTCCTGTCGGGGTGGTAGAAGGTGTCTTGGTAGATAGTGTAGTCATCCTCATCCCCCTTCTGCTCCCTGTTCAGAACATTGATAACGCTGACGTTGTTACCTACAACAGGGTTACCTGCGATGAAATCCTCGATAGAGAAGGCAGGGTTAATAGTCCCATACACATTAGTGCCATCGTTCATCCTGATGTTCTGACATGTCTGACCAGTCTCAATGTCGATGAACTTGTTGTTGCCGTCAGTGAAGATCTGCTTGGAGTCGAAGTTGTCCTCGCAGGCATCCATCCCAGTCCAGCCGTTGGCGTCAGTGTAGCCTGCTGCTCTAAGCTCATCACAGGAGGAGAGAACAGAGGTGGACTGGGCCGTGCTAATGGCCTGAGGATCAATGTCTAGCACAACCTCATGAGGAATGGATAGGTTCTGATCTGAATGTAGCTGCCACATTGCACTCTTGTTAGCGTTGCCAAACGTGCAGGATGAGAAGTGCCACTCAGTAGGACCATCATTGTAGAGGGTTCCCCAGTTGACGTTATAGCCAACGTTTTGGGTGCATCTAGTTACGTTATAGTATCTGGTATCATACTGCTCGTATCCAGGGGAACCAGCAGGGTCGTTACCACCACCAGGGTAGAGAGGCGTGCTAGGATCAGGGCATCCATTGATAGACCATAGACCATCTCTGATCTGATACTTACCGTTGTGAACGCTGTGGTAGCTAGAGCCTGCTCCCATGAAGTTACATCTATCAAAGATGATTTTCTTCATCTTAGCAGTAATGCCGTTGACCTGTAGGTTCTTGTCCTGCATACGCTCTAGAATTGTAGCTGAGGTAGAGACAGGAGGTGCAGGGTATCCGTCCACAGTCATGGCAGATAGATGAGTTTCGTCATCGTGCCATAGTGGTGAGTATCTAGCAGCAGTGTTGAGAACCCAGCGGTAGTTCCAAGCTGGATCGTTCTTGGGGTTCCATAGTGATGGGTTAATTGCGAAGGTGCATTTAGTTAGCCTGAACTCTTCGAACTGAGTGCTCACAATCTGATAGCTATCGCAGTGAACCTCATCACCCTCGGGCCATGACCACCCATAAGCAAACTGACCACACTGAGTGTAGTGCAAGGGCTTGCAGTTCTCTACATCGTATCCGTTGTAAGTGCTCTGCTCTGAGCAGTCGAACAGCCAGGGACTATCCGTAGGGTTGCACGATGCCATACCACGGACGTGAGAGCTATCTCCCCACCAGCATTCCTCGAAGTGGTAAGGCTCTTGACCTGCACCATACGTTCCTACTGGCATCATGTTGACAGCGTCAGCGGTATACCAGTCGAAGTTCACGCGCTTTAGAGTCCTGACAGGTGCGCTAATGATCTTAGATGCAGTTCCACGGAAGCTACTCCATAGGATGTGAAGGTTGTCAATACTGTCAGAGCTTGCAGCCTGAGCCTTGGATATCGTATACTTACACCCACCGTTCTGAGTGGACTTCCCAAGATCAGCAGTCTTTACAGTGCCGCCGTTGTCTGAGTAGCGCTGGAAGAAGTGAGTCTGACCGATGAACAGACAGTCCACGAAGGACAGGTCGTAGTTCATATCGTTGTCGATCTGAATCAGTCTGTTGTTCTGGTAGCTGTCAACTGATGAGAAGACAACAGCACTAACAATCATACCCTCGGGTGGAACCTCAATACAGTCTGTGTAACCTGCACAGTCACCTTGTCTTGCGAAGGTAAAGCAGGCATCACCTGTAGTGGGGACAGAGCTTACGGTCATGTCTCCGAGTGAGGTTCTGTGACCAGTGTTGGCTCCATTGATTACCGCGTCAGGGTTAGTAACACTATCGTCAATGGCTGGTGGGTATAGCTCACCGTTACCTTCTGATCCAATTCCAGGGTAGAAGGGGTTGCTACCTACCTCACCTTGGCTAGGCCCACCTGTTCCTCCAGGCGCAGGAGGCTCGGGGAAGGTCACACCTAGCGCCTCGCTGAGGTTAGCGTAGGGAGTGACAGGAGTGACGCTACCTCTACCACTCTCTGCGTTAGAGATATAATTGTGAGTGTCAGAAGAAAGGTCGTAGTCGTAGCCTACTAGAGGACGCCATAGGTCATACAGCAGTGCGTTAGCCATACGAGTCTGCCCAGGAGTGCTGTCAGTTCCTAGCCAAGGAAGAACCTTGGGGCTGCGCTTGGCTACAGCATTGTCAACGTAAGGGTAGTCCTGAATAAGAAGAGCAGCCTTATCAGTGTGATCGAAGAACTCGTTGAAGCGATACTTATCCATCATGTTCATGGCACGCCATCCGATGGCAATACCATAACGCTGCTTGGATGTCTGGACCATATACTTAGGGTTCTGAACGTCAGCAGTCAGGCCCCTGGTCGTGTCGCCACGGTAGGGAGGCCATCCCCACTGAGTCCACTGAGTCACAAGAGCGTGGTCATCCTCGAAGGGCATACCCTGAATGTTGTCGCTTCCGTTACCTGCTGCCTCTAGACCATCAGTAGGTGTATACTGACCAACGTCGAAGCCTATCTGATAGGTTCTACATTCACCAGAGGTAGTGGCGTCTGCGGCTGGGTTCTCGGACTGGCAGACGTAGAAGTTAGCCTCGTCAATGTCATTAATTCTAGAGATCTGTCTGTTCTCAGAGAAGTGCTTGGGGTTAAGACTATCAATCTCCTCATCGAAGATGAGACGCTTGAGTAGGATGGGAGTGTAGCGACCATTGCTGTGGTCACCGTTAGGTAGCCACTTCTGACCGTTGCGATAGAGTGCGTCTAGGTCAATGGCATACTGCATGAACCAGATAAGGAGGGCACGCTTATGCTCACGGGGGATGTCGCTGTTCAGAGCCACCATCACATCGTCAACGAGGCTCATCACTCCACCTACTCCACCGTAGTTACTTCCCTGTCTCTTTGCACCAAAGCGCTGACCAATTACATAGAAGTAATCAGTAGCAGCCATGTTGTTCGAGGTAACTCTACTAATACCTCCTGCGTAACGATACTGATACTTTCTTCCGTCAGGGAGAAGGTAGTAGTAATCCTCTGGGTTGGGGACCCCGGTCACTCCATCGGTCGTGTAGCCCATTGGGTAAGGCGTCATGAACGTGTCGTAATCAAAGGTATACATATTGTTCTGTAGCGTGAGAGGTAGGTTAGCAAACTTACCTGCATCAAGCCAAGCATCAACAGAAGAGGTGTGGTAGGTAGGAACCTTCTGTGCCTCATTACCTGCGCGTGCTAGGTGGACAGAGGGACGGAAGTATCCAGTAGCCCCAGTGACAGGAGGAGAGTCTACCACGGGAGGAGTGATAGCTCCACCGAACTCTTCGTCCTCTAGCTCAGGAAGTAGCTGTAGGATATACTGAGATACCTCAGTCATCATCTCCCAGGTTCCATCGCCAGATAGGTTGACGTTGGGGATGTCAGGGAAATACTTACCGTGAAGGTTGGTGGGGTTACCATCCTTGTCAAGGATTGGAGAGTTGTCGTTGTTGAAGTAGTTCTTGTATGCGTAAGGCCAGAAGTCTGCAACAGGACCAGCAGAGATAATCTTAACATCAGCAGGTGTCCAAGGTGCAGTAGCTGCATCGAGAGGAACGCACTTCCAGGTGTGGTTATACCAGATGAATCCATCAGCACCAGCGTTGACGCAGGATAGAACTAGATCCTTCTGCTCCTGAACTGTTGGCCTATCCCAGTGGTAGTATGCCATAAGGCCACCAGCAGTAGGATCAGGGTTATTAGTGTCAGATGCTAGACCAGACACGAAGTTAGGAGTAGCAGCTAAGGTCACATAGACTGGCTTGCCCTCAGGGAAGTCGTCACTAGTAGACCAGTCCTTGATACGGTGCACACCAGAGACAACCCACTTAGGATCATCTACAATGTAGGTTCCGTTGGAGACTGGGTTGGTGTAGACAGAGGGGGGATCGTCGTTGTCTGCTCCGCTTCTTCCAGTTGGCTTGGAGTTGAATGGATAGTAGTCGAAGAGGAATCCATCAATCTCTGGGATGCTAGCGATAGCGGAGAAGTAAGATAGCTGATCCTCGTAGAGTCCGAACTCAGGGTCAGTCCAACCAGGACGAAGTCGTCCATCAACACCGTTCCATCCAGCAACGCATACGCCTTTAGAGTAGAAGTAGTATAGCTTCTGCTCTGGGTAGGCTGCCTTGAAGTCTCTAGCTGCTTGAGCGATAGCGTAAGCTCCAGGACCGTGGCCCCAGTCTACGTTCGTGTCACCAGTGTCACGCACCCAGTAAGCGTTGTCAGCAGGAATGTATTGGTTGCTGTATCCAGGGGCTACCTGCCATAGGGGAGAGGTTCCAGCAGGAACGTTCTGGATTGCGCGGAACACCTGCATCCTACCATACATGGTCTCGTAGGGGTCGGTGTAATCAGACTGACGGTCGATCATGAAGACCTTGTCGCCAGTGTTGTAGGTTGCCTCACCGTCCCACATGGTCCACTTGCGAGTGCCATCAGTGTTAAGATCCCAGGGAGAGATACCAACACCAGCTAGCTCAGGCTCATGTCCAAGCATCCAGTATTTGGGCTCAACGGTATCACCGTCTGCGTCCACACCAGTGTAGGGAATGGGCCAGTCATCGTGGGCGAATCCAACCCACCTGTAAGATACAGGGGTTCCATCCTCTAGAGGAGTTCCAGTAACTGCATCACCATGGAGCTTGTTGAAGGAGGAGGGACGGTCAGGATCATCAGAGCTAAGACCAAAGGATCTAACACCGATAAACTCCATGCCATCATCAAGCATACTCTGATACTCACCAGCGGTGTAGGGAGGATCGTAAGGAGGGGTCTGCTTGGAGTGGTTCTTCCAGCGGAGTGCCATCTTGACACCGATGCTGTTAAGATCTTGCCACACGTTCAGTCCCTGGTTGTTTCCGTTTACATCCTTTATCCACTTGGTCTTTGGAGTATACCAAGTGCCAAGGCGGCTGGGGAGCATAGCCTCACGGTAGACAGTTGAGATACCTCCACCACCAGATCCGCCACCAGTGTTGGACCCACCGCTGTTGTAACCAGCAGGTGCTTCCTCAAGAACCGTAAGAGGCTCAATGAGTAGGTTTGTAGATCTGTCAGAGGACCCTAGGATAGTCTTAGCAGACTGCTGCCAAGGTGCTTTGCCTAGCTCGTAGTCGGAACGAACAAGTTGACCATCCATGTATACCTCTGCCATCTCGGTGCTTCCAGGCCAGTAAGGCCCCTCCTGGTGAGTCCACGATGAGTTCAGAGTGTCACCTACCGCTAGAGTGATGGGGTTGCTCTGGCTAACCTGCTGTCCGTTGGGGAAGCCTGCGTTAAGAGAGTGGTCGTATGGAATTCTTCCTGATGTGTATTGAATCTCGTAGTTGACGTAGCCCTGAGTTCTGTAAGGCTGCACGACATTGCTGTCGAACGTCATAGCCGATACATCCACAGTGAAGTCGTCATCAGTGGAGTCAGTTCTCTCATGACCAGTTAGCTCACCCTGTGTAGTTGGGGTGGCTGGGTTGATCATAGATCCGTGAATGTATCCCATGTTGGGATCGTTGGTAGGACGTGGGAAGATGTCGATCACATTGACAGGACCAACTACCCACCAGTCACCAGTTACGAACTGACCAGCCTCAACTTGTCTATCGAAATACCAAGTGACGCCAGAGTCGGTGGTAATCTCAGTGACCTGTGAACCAGTGCCACCATTACCTCCACCGCCGCCACCAGTGCCTCCAGTGTTGTCAGGGACGTGACCGTCAATCAGTTGAACGACACAAGCAGAGGTGTCGCTAACCACTGAGTCAGTGCCACTGTCAGCAGTGAGGTAGAATCTAGAAACCTGAGTTCCCTGATCACCCGTAGCACTGGTCATAAGAAGCTCAATGCTAAAGTCTGTTTCACCAGCAGCAAGAGTAATGTCCTTAGTGTTACCAGTGAATCCAACAGCAGTTAGACGTGTCTCTGCTGCTGGGATGTTTGCGCTTACAGTTAGAGTGGTGCTGCTAGCTAGTGGCTTGGTGTAGCTTCCTTCAAGGGTAATAATCTTGTTGTCAGCATCCTCATTCTCTACAACAGCAGTGTTAGTCCAACGAGCGCGTGCAGGTTGAGTAACAGTGGTGACACCTAGGTCAGCATCAGGACCAGCATAGAAGTTATCATACACATCCTGTGCTGAGAAGACATCATCATAGAAGCTGAGTCTATAGAAGTCTCCATCAAACTGTCTTGCAGTGGCCTGACTAGCAGGCTGTTTCTCATCACCGATTGTAATCTCTGCACCTGCTACCCAGTCTTGTGGCTGGCGTCCAAGTTGTCTAACTAGAGGAGCGTCAGTGTTGCTAACGTGCTGGTTGATAACAGATCCGCCATCACAGAATGTGTTAACCCACCCGCTGGCGTTTAGACCCTCAATACTTAGGACAATGTGATGTAGTTTATCCTGCTTGAGATAGTGCTGGGGTGCAGTAGGAGCAGCATACTTACCTACGGTTCCTGTCTGCATACCAAGAGCACCGTGGTAGTCAGTAGCATTACCCCACTTGCTCTGAGTTAGAGAAACGTTGCGGGCTCCTGTTGGAGTAGCAGCGTCAGTCCATGACATAATACGGGCAGGACCTTCGTTGGTTATGTCGTGTGAGCGAACCCAAGCCTCGATAGTAACTGCGTTGTTACCAGCAGCAACGATAGCGTCACGGATCTGGTCTGCGTCAGCAGTTGGAATGGTAAGCATACCATCAGCAAGGGTGAGGAATTTAACACCATCAACCTCGTTGACAGTTACGACACCTTGTCCGCTATCAACAACAGATAGACCAGAGACAAGGTCCTCCATGACACCACCGCTAAGGATGAAGTCTGCGATAACACCAGTGGTCTTCTTAGTGGTCTCTGGGAAACCTACGCCTCCACCAGCACCAGTGGCCTCTGCGAAGTAGGCAGCACCGTGAGGAGTAGCCTTGACCTCATCGTAGTTGGGAGGTCTCTTAGGATCGTAGGTTAGGTTCCAGTCTAGATGGATACACTCACCAGCCCAGCCAGCCATGTGAGCGCCCATAGGATCAACCATAGTGGGAGGCTCGATGGTGCTGTTCTGAGTGATGGAGTAGTAGTCCTGTGCAGCACCCCACTGCCATAGACGGGCAGCGTTGGCTGGTGTGGTTGGGACAAGGGAGGTGTAAGTCCCTGCGTTGATATGATCACACTCGACATAGTTATCGTTCTGGGTCAGTGGGTTCCAGCTAGCATCCCAGTCACAGTTAGTCCACTGGTCGAACATCTGCTGGGCTCCCCAGAGCAAGAAGCGGCGGTCACCAGTCATGCGGTAGGCAATACCTTGGTGTAGTGCGTCACGGATAGGACGGTGACCAGTTACAAACCAAGACGTAACGGTGCTGTTAGGCCATGACCAGGGAACGAAGTCCATGGCGGGCTTGAAGGTTCCGTTGACACCGCCTGCACCAGTGATAAGACCAGTCTGTGGGCAGTAGAACTCACGGTTATTATCATCAATGGCACGCCAGAACTCAGTGTCGGTGTTACTCCAGGCACTAAGGTCAGGAGACATAAGCTCACGACGACGGTCAGTCCACTGCCACTGACGTAGTGGTAGGTAGGCAGTGGTTGTGAGGATGGCGTTACCTAGGTTTCCTAGGTTTCCAGGCTCCACGCCCTCGAAGGCTACAGCACAACCAAAGATACCGTGTGCGAAGTAGATGTAAGAAGTGATTGCCTGGGTGTGGGTAAGGTATCCACCTCCAGTGCCCACTGTAAGGTTGCCTGCACCACGACGACGCCCTTCTTCGAGGAGGAAGTTGGCATCATCTAGGTCAAGGATATCCTGAACACCAGACAGTCCACTCTCTAGGTAGCATAGCTCCTGCCAAGTGCTGTCCCACTGAGAGGCTCCAAGGCTGCCGTCGTTAGCGTAGCTCTGGAGTCCATCGTTGCTACGAGAGATACCTAGTGGGAAGATGACTGCCTTAGTAGCATCTACAAGTGTAGGTAGCCACTCAGACTTTAGCTTGGCACGCTTAGTCTCGTCGCCAAGAACACTGAAAGCCATACCGATAGAATCAAGGGGCTCCCCCTGAGCGCGGTTAGTGTGCTGGGAGCCTACTGAACTGTTGATACGATGGGTTCCGTTGTCTGCGAGATACTTGAGGTTCAGTCTCTTGTATGCATCACGTCCCTTCTGCTGATAGGTGGTGCCCTGGTGGACGTAGTCACCCATGGTGTCATACTGGCTGTGGCAGTGGCGCACGAAGGCAGCGTCCTGCTGCATGTAATGCTTAACTGGACCCATGTTGCCGAACCAGATAGGTGCCTGGGTCATGAAGGTGAAGCGCCAGTGATGCTCACCATCGGTGGACATGAACTGATCAACGCTAGTGGTGTAGCCATCACTGAACATGATCTTCATCTTCGAGCGCTCTGTGGCACCAACACTCTGATCAACGTGAGCGTATGTAGTAGGAAGACCTGCTGCTGGTGCGTTCCAGAAGCGGTTGGTTGGAGCTAGGGGTGGGTTAACCTCATGACCGTTGGTCATGCTAGCCTTAGTGGTTGGGTTAAGGTTACTGTCCTTGAGTGGACCCCAGAACCAGGGATGGTTACCTGCCTTTGCAGCACCTCTCCAGGTGTCAAGCTGCCAGGGAAGGATGGGGACACCAGCGTTGTGGAAGTCTCCAGTAACCTTAGCGATCTGCTCAGGCTCAACGACCTTACCTTGAAGGTTGGTCATTGAGGTGCGTGCCCTGTGTGAGACATACTGTAGCTGCATCCAGCCAAGCTCGATATCCTCTGGGCACTGGCCGTATCCTACGCGAGGAACAATACCCTTGCCACCACCTTGTTGGATGGTCTTGTGCATGTAGGGACGGAACCAAGAGTTATACTTACGACGGTCTGTCTCGTCATCGAAGATCTTACCATAGGAGTATGCCTCCCAGCCAAGACCAGCGACTAGACCGCCTTCCTCAGGACCCTCATATTGGCTCTCCATCCTACAGGCAGAGCGCATTATGCGTAGGGTTCCAGTAGTTCTAGCACGGAAGACTTCACGGCCAGAGCCGAACTGGGCATACCATGCAACCTCTACATCATCTCTAGCTGCTGCGTTAGCGCTGTCGATGCTGGGTAGGTAGTCCTGCTGGGAACCATAGCCACGCTTGGCTTGATAGTTGTTGCCAAGTGGCTTATCACCATCAAAGGCTAGTGGGTAAGAGATGCCGTAGCCACCGAAGCGGTTAAGGTATACAGCAAGTGCGCGACCCTGGTTGTTGAGTCTACCAATTACAGTCTTGCGGTATAGTCTAGCCTGCTTGGGTAGAGGCTGTAGAATGGTGTTGCCCCTAGTGACTGAGGTCTGAACTGCGTCAGGGTTGGCACTGTTAAGAGGGCGAACTAGCCATCCGTTTACTGAGTCGATGCTAGGATCGGTGGGGATGATGTCAACGTTTCCACCATTGTTGGTCCACTGGCTACCCTCAAAGCAGCCGAAGCCAGCAGGAGAGTTTACCTTGATACCATAGAACCAAACCTCTCCGTTGACCTCAGGGTGATCTGCTCCACGATCACCGATAGTATCATCGAACACATCGTTGGCGATCTTGAAGGTAATCTCTGCCACGTTTACGTCAGAGCGCTGAGTAATCCATGCGTGAACACCTAGGACCTTAGGTGAGTAGCCAGTAGGAGCAGTGTATCCAGCAGGGTAGATATCAAACTGTGCGAAGCGATGCTCTTCCTTAATGTATGCACCAGAGCGAACAGTCTCTACGAGATCCCAGTTGGTGATCTTCTTAGTCTTAACCTCTACTGCCTGAGAGCCATCATCTAGCCAGAGGCTAAGGTCTAGCTCTGATAGGTTTACTTCTGTAAGCGTCTGGGTGGGAGAGCCTGGAGATGTAACCTGCTCTAGGATACCGCTACCAGCAATGCTGTTAGCAGTAAGGGCAAGGTCTACACTCTCAAAGACATAAGAGGTGTCGGCTGGTCCAACAACCTGAACAGTTCTTACCTTACCATCGTGGTCATAGCTAACAGGGAATACGTCAGCGTGGTTGCCGTCGATAGTGAAGAAGGGGAGAGCAGTTGGAACTACAGGGTCGATGGGAACCACGGTCTGTAGGAGTAGATCAAACTGACCAGTGGCGAACTGTAGTGGACCAGTAGCGTTGCGAGTAGCTAGGTAGCTCTGTCCTGGAACTCTGTGGACGATTTGTGATGGAGCGCCCTGGGCTACCCCTGGATCCACTGGCTCGTCAGGACAGACTACAGTGCGAGCAACTTGGTCTGCTCCGTCTAGAACAACAAGATCATTTCCTGCGATCTCACCAGCAGATAGAGTAAGGTTGAAGTCCTGATATGTTCCAGGCTCAACAGTGATGGTTCCAGTTGCAGTGGTTGCGTGGGCGGGGACAGTGATGACTGGAAGAGTTACCTCTCCACCTACGAATGCCTCGCGCCATGTTCTAATGAATCCGAACTCAGCGTCAGCAGATACAGCATGATCTAGGTTGATGGTAACAGTAATGTCGTGACCAGTAGTATCATCCACAAACACAGAGGTAGTGTCGATGTCCCAGTCCATTCCAGTAGCTACATCGTCATCATTGATGGTAATGTAGTCGTAGTTAGCGTTACCTTGAGTAGGAATAGTAGCTGCGTGGCTGGTAGAGTTAGCATCGTAGATGCCAACCTTGAATAGTCTCTTGGTGGATAGTCCTCCAGGAGCGATGTTGGGCTGAGTGCTGTTGTCCGTGGTGTCACCAGAGACATGTAGCTCGTAGGAGAAGGAGGCTTGTCCTGCACCAATAGGGATGGTAATGGTGCTAGTCTGTAGACCATGAGTAAAGGTTACACGGGGGTCAGAGAAGCTGTTACCACCACCAATGTCGTAAGGAACACAGCAAAGTGTGACATCACCACCGACAGGCATGACAGGATCAACAGTGCCATTGAAGGTATAGGTTCCTCCATCCCACTCGTTTACATCAAAGCTTATTGTTCCAGCGTTGTCAAGGGTTACGAAGCTGTTGGTTATGGGAGCGCCACCAACGTTGAAGCTAACCTGTGAAGTGCCAGCAAAGGAAGCAAAGGCGGTAGAGCCTGCGTCCACTGCACCATCTACGGTTGCAGCACCACCAGAGGATCCACCAGCGATGACTACGTCGAAGGCTACACGGTCAGATCCAGCACGGATAAGGGCAGTTGCTGGGCCTGCAAGGTCGGCAGCGATAGCACCTCCGTAGGTGAGGTTGATGGTAGTATCCTGTGGGACTGTGCGATCACCACGGATCTCAAGGGAGACAGTGTCACCTGCGTCGGCCTGGACAGCAGCGACAGTGAAGCCTAGGTTGGCTGGAATGTCGTTATCCGTAACGAAGATGTCAGCAGTAACCTGTGCGCCTAGTGCTGGGGTGGAGATGTTGTTGGTTACAGTTGGCGCAACAGACAGCAAGGTCCACGTCTCTAGCTCAGAGGTAGTGGTAGTGTCTGTGTCAGGAATGATACCTGTCCAAGTGTAAGTAGTCACGCCAGCAGGCATGATAATCTCTTGCTCGTAACCCTCTGCTGCTAGGCCAGGGAAACGATCCTCGGGGAACTTTACAGTAAGTGCAAGCTCCTCAGGAAGGGCGACATCTGCAACGAAGGTAAGGTCGAAAGCACCGCCCTCAGTAGCATCACCAGTGATGCCATCGAACTGAACTTCAACAGGGTTGCCATCACCGTTGGTGGTGAAGGTTACAGTGTCGTCAGTGGGTAGGGAGAGTGCCCCTCCAGCAATCACGTTGCCTGCGACCTCTAGCGTGCGGCTGGGGAATGCGTTGGATAGAACTATGATCTGACCTCCAGTGGCCTGAGTAGCATAAGCGGGAACTGTTACACGGTCACCTGCCCAGTCGAAGTCTATGCCCTCTACTGCATCTCCACCAGTCTTAGATAGCTGAACAGTAATGTCCTGAGACACACCACGGCTAAGGGTTACAGTGAAGACAGCGTCGTCACCCTCTCCAAGAATATTACCATCCTCAGGTGAGGTAAGAACAGTGACAGCAGGAGTCTCATCATCTAGAATGGTAAGGGTCTTAGTAGTAAGGGATCCTAGTTCTGCGGTGAATGCTCCAGTAGAGTTAGGAGAGAAGTCAGTGATTGTAAATACGTAAGTTGCATCACCTTGGTCACCAGGAGCATCAATGATTGAGACAGGAAGCTCGACGCTAGAGCGGTTAGCGGGAACTGAAACAGTAAAAGTGCTTAGTAGTTGCTCACCAGTAGCTGTGTTCTTTAGGCGAACGTCAGGTGCAGGAGAGCAAGTAAGAGTTAAGGTGGCAGCAGTAGGAATGGATTGGTTGAATACTACATTCATACCTGCGTTACCACCTAGCCACTCCTGCCTAAGCAGAGGAGCGGAAGAGAAGAACTGGGCCGTGTATGTGGTAGGCTCTTGTGTTGCAGTTACCGCTACGTTGAAGGTATAAAGACCTACAGCATTGCCTGACTGAACCTGAACAGTAATTGTGGCAGTTCCTTGAGCGTAAGGGCTAAGGACCGTCATGTCTAGGACAGCGGATAGGGAACCAGCACCAGTGGCGTTTCCAGGGATGGTGACAGTAGCAGGAACACTAATGTCGTCTAATCCTAGACCGTTACTAGTAACAACAGTAGTAGCAATTACGATATCCTCAGAGGTAAATCGGCTGAGGAGAAGATCAAGCGTTGCAGGGTTGTCGTAGTCTAAAACAGATGGAAGCTGTCCAATGGTGAAATCAGCAGTAACCTCGTCATCGACAATGGTAACCTCTAAGGCAGCATCAGTAGAGATAGAGGTTGGCACAGAGCCTCCACCTACTTCAAAGCTAATGATGGAGAGGTTAACAGCTAGGTCACCTTCCTCTTCTATAGTATCTGAGATATCTACTGGGATAAGGAAGTGATCTGAACCACCAGGAACATTGATAATAATGTCCGTAGTCTCGCTGTCGATCTGATTTACTTCGTCTCCTGGAGCAGCCTGGAAGGTGATGCGTTCATCAACTCCAACTGCTCTAATGGTTACTACACCGTCTTTATTGTCGGGTAGAGCGGGTGTAATAGATCCAGAGATGGCGTAGCTGCCATCCCACTCAAATAGGTTTACTTGTGCCATGTGCGAGTCCTTATGTGTATTTAGTCCTCAGGGTAATAGGGACGATTGATTAGTTCTGATATCGTAGGTTCTGTTCCATCAACAAGATCGTAGCGCGGGTCCCAGAACCAGACCTCCTCATTGTTGTCGGTGGGGTCACTGAAAAACCCTACTTGCAAAAAGTCAGTTATATCTGCTGCGCTATTGAAAGTGAACTCTCTGATTTCGGCCACGGCAGTTCCGTCTGCGGAGTAGATTTTAGACAGTCCCGTCGAAGCTCCCGTGTAGGTGTAAGGATGAATGTAAGAAACCGCCAGATACCACTCACCTACTTGAGCAAGGCCTGTCAAGCCCGCAAAGAAAATAACATCTATAGTAGATGACCCCGGTGAAATCTCAGTGCGAGCCTGCTGCTGCGTAATACGGAGCCGCCCATCTGTGGCGTCTTGCACCTTGAACCAGACAGACCTGCGATAAGTTTTGGTCGGGTCTACCGCCATTGGAATTGGACTTTTGAACCCGCCATCGAATGAAACGGCACTCTCAATATTCTCTGCAACCCACACAACTGCGTTGTTGCCGTGGGGGTTAGTCAGCGTTTTGCGGGAGTCTTCTCCAGGAGCGCCTACAGGGGACCAGCCATTGACGCTTCCCGTTCCGACAGTCCAGTCGGTTTCTGGGTCGAGCAAGTTGGTGTAGTCTAAAGGTTCTCTAATAACCCTTTCAGTAATCTTATCACCAAGATCAACATCTACTGTGAACTTCTCAATCTTTCCACTGCTCGTCACTCTATATTCTGGGGATGGGATGTAGGTTTCAACTGTGATGTCAAAGTTACGTCTAAGCACACGATCTTCCCGATCCTGTGCATCAATCGAACCATCATCCTCTTCCTGTGTCAGGTAAGCCTTGGTCAGGTGAGACCAAGGAGTTTGTAATGTAATGTCTGGGTGGAACCTGCTGCGAATCTGCGCTGCAATCTGGTCCAGATCCCCAAGGTGCCTCGTCCATAGAGACAGTCTGTAGGTGAGCTTCACAGGCACGTCAGGTAAGGAGATGACTCGGATTGCGCGTTGCGAGTCATCGTCCCACACGGAGCGTGCCAGGAGGTTCAGTGAGGTCCTGTGTCTGTCCGTGTCGTTCTCTACGGCAGACTGGTAGATGGTGGAGTATGGGAGGACGAGGTTGTTCTCTTGGAACATCTTGGCTACCAGCCTGTCCTGCCTACCATGGTGCATCTTTACATCAACCCTTTGTCCTTGATCGTTGATATAGGAAAGAGGGATCTGATGTAGAAGGGTTCGTAATAGCTCCTTGTAGTAGTCGTGCTTAAAGCTACTATCGTTCTCCATCATGGAGATTAGCTGGGACAGAAGCGTTCTAGAGCTTCGTCCTGAGTTTGTGTTGAAAGGAATACCTTCCCTGATCATGAAGTCTCTGATCTCACTCATAGGTCATCGTATCCTCCAATGTCTCCACCGACATCAGGAGCAACGTCGGTAATAGGTTCGTTAACAGTCTCCTCATCATCACGGAGGATCTTAGCTGTCACAACCGAGTGGTAAACGCCGTAAAGCTCGAACGAATCTTCTTGAACCTCGACCACTTCGTAGCGTATGTTCTGGAACTGCGGCTTGATTTGATCACCAATCCTGGGCTCACGGTGAAGGGCTTTCTCAATGTAACTCTTATTAAATACAAACATCTGGTCATTGGTGATCTCAATCCCGAATTGGCTGAGTGTCTCTTCAACAACAGATGGCTCATAGAAACCGTGGACCTGAATAGGCTCGCTAGCAACGGTTCGGTTCCTTGCCTCTAGGTATACATCATCATAGTCCGACTCCACGTAGGACTTGTAATAGTTAAGAGGAGAACCTGTGATACGGATGATCTCATCATCAACCAAGTTGAATAGGTTTACATCAGGGTTGGTAGGATCAAAGAATGATAAAGGCGTAGCCCCCTGTAATTCAGGGAGTCCGTCCATCTGCCTCGTTACTTTGAACTTCCTATTCATATCAACCAGTGGTAAAGATGGGTGGTTCTTCTATCTCCGTCATTAACTCTTGACGAAGAGCAGCCTTCTCCTGTTGAGCTTGCTGTAGTAAGACAGTTCCATTTAACTGTGTTCCCCCGCCTGGACCAGGGACGGAGTTAAACTTTCCACGAACCTGTCCTAGGATCTCTTTGGCACAGGCAGTAGAGAATCTCTGAACCCAGTTGCGTAGCTTAGGGGAAAGTGTTTCTGAGTTGAGTCCACGAAACTCAATGATAGCTGTATCGTCAGTTACAGGAATAGGATGCAGTTGTAGATACTGACCATCTAGAATCTCGAAGGCACCGTCCTGTCCTAAGATGCGGCGAGTAGTCTCCATGGTGGACTGTAGTAGATAGAAGTCTCCTATTCCAAGACCTTCTAGGAAGTTAGTTCCGCCCTGGAACATAGATAAGAGGAAGTCGAACTCTAGGGTTCCTCTGCTAGCTTGCAGAGCCATTAGGTTCTTCTTGTAAGTTACGTGGTTAATGTTACGTATGATGCTCTTAGGTAGCTGATACACGGATACGCCAGGGGTTAGCTGGATCATGCACATCTGACGGGTGAGGTGAGGTGCGTGATACTCTAGCTCAGTTAGAGCCTCGTCCATACACACCTTTAGTTGGTGATCCACTAGCTCAACACGCACTACTGGGTGTCCTAATGAGGCAAGCACGTAGTCTCGGATCTGCTCCTCTATCTCATTAAACTCTACCTGATCGGATAGGCGAGTCCTGTTTAGATTATCTACATCTATCTCGCCAGGAGTTTCGTTGTCGGACATGTTCCTATAGGCTTGTCGGCTATAGGTGTTACCATATGTGGTAACGTCAGGAATTACTACTTGTGCCATAGCTCCTCTTCTTGGTCTGCTTCTTAGGCTTTGGAGTGATGTCCTTTAGATGCGGATACGATAGGCTATACTCAGACTCAATCACTTGATTAGGTCTAATATGAGTTATCGTATCCCCTACAAGAACCAGCATGGGGAACCTGCACACGCTCCTATACCTATACATCTACTGTATATAGACAAGCAGCCACCCTTCATCGAAGAAGAGTGGCTGCTTTTAGCTGTCAGCTAGGTCACTTACCAGAGACGTTCTTGAAAGGAGCGTATAGACCACCAGGACCGACGATGCGGATTACGCGATAGAAGCGACTGGTTGGTGCAATTGCGACCTTACCGTAACGGGTAAGGATACCCTTTCTAGGCTGGAAGGACTCGGGGTCCGTGAGAGTTGGCAGGGCCTGGAAGGGGATGTAGGGGGCGTAAATGAAGCCACCGTCCATGGTAGAACCACCCTTGTAGCCCATAAGGATCTCACCCTCTGGGTAGAGAGGATCAACAAAGAGATCGTAGCGACCCATGAACTTGCCACGGAACTGGATGCTACCAGGACCGAAGTTAGTGGGGCCATCGGCCTTCTCGATACCACCCTGGAGACGAGCAGCGGACTCAAGGAGAGTAGCTACTGCGGGGGCGCAGATGATCCAGTTACCTGCACCACGCTGAGTGGTGGTGTAGATGTCCTGGGAGGCGAAGTTGATTACAGCAAGAAGGTTGCTGTAGATATCTCCAACGTGGCGGGGAGCGAAGTTGAAGGCGCTGGAGGTGAGGTCAACAAGCCAGATGTTCTTGTTGCCACCAACGGCAGTCGTTACGCCAGGAAGACCTAGGTCAGAACCATCAGTTCCGAGGAAGTTGAACTTACCAAACTCAGAGTCTGCGCTTGGGTTGAAGTTCATGACGTTGGTCTGCTTGTCGTGCTGATCAAGCATTGCGTAGTCGAACATGCCCGCCTTACCAGAGAGGTCGTAGGCAATGCCACGAAGGTCTTCGATAAGCTCGCGGTCAACCTCAAGGCGGATTTCTTTGCCAAGGAGGTCGGTAAGCTCGCGCTCTAGGTCAAGGTTGTGGTAAGCCTTAAGGTCCTGAGAAGCCTCTAAGGTCCAGAGAGCACGCATCTTCTTGGTGCGAGCAATCACTGGGGACTGCTGGATCTGGAGGCTGACCTCTGGGATTGCAGAGCCAGCAAGAAGTTCACCAGCAGAAACTGACCAGCCGTGGCCGTTAGTAGCAAATGGGAACTTGGCGATTAGCTGGTTGTAGTTGGCGGAGCCATCAAGGTCAGCTTTTCCACCAAGAGCACCGCTCATGGCATGAGCAGCCATACTGGAAGTAGCGGAGGGGGCGTAGGTCGCAGTAAGATCAAGATCAATACCAGAAGCGTCGGTGAACTCACCAGTGCGGCCACCACGGTAGGTTAGCTGATACTTGCTGTAGAGAGTTTGACGAGTGCCGTCAGCAGTGCGGGAGCTACCAAGGTAGAAGACCTGTGAGACAGGACCGCTCATTGGCTGAACGCTAACAAGGTTGTTGGCGATAAGCTCGGGGAATACGCGACGAACGAGAGGGAAAGCGAACTTCTGGAAAGTTCCAAGTTGACCAACAGTGGTCGTGCCGACACCGACAGCGTCTTCGTTAACAGCCTCAGTTGCCTTTAGCTGGTTCTCAAGAAGCTGTGCAGTGACACGCTTTGTGTAATCGTTTTCGATGCCGTCGAGAGCGGGACCCCACTTGGAGACTAGCTCGTCTGATGCACCCATTTCCATGATATCCATAGTAGTTATACTCCTAGAAGAGTTGCTCACTTCATGAGGTTGAGCATTTCCTCGGTCAAGAAGGTGTTTCCAAGTGATTCGATCTCTTCCTCGACCTCTTCGTCCACGTTGTTAGTAATGACTACAGCCTGTTCAGTGGACTCGAACAGAGTAGCCTCCTTATCAGCCTCTAGAGACTTGACGCTCTCAGTGAGAGCTTCAACCTCAGACTCGCGCTTGGCGACCTGACCTTCTAGAAGTTGAACTTTCTTAGCAAGACGCTCTTGCTCCTTTAATGCTAGGGTAAGCTCGTTGGCTAGGACGGTATTGTCGTCTACTAGCTCGGCAGCTTCATCCAGCTTCTTCTGGGCTTGTGCGTCAATGAACTCGGGACGGTGCTCGATTGCCATGTAGCCTAATAGCTCTTGGAACTTAGCAGCGTCACGATGGACCTGGGACTCCTCATGAAGCTCCTCTAGGGCAGCCTCCTTGATAGAGTCTCGCTTCATGGAAAGGTATCCGTATACCTTATCCGTAAGTGCCTCGACCTCTTCCTGAACGCGCTGCTCTACCATTGAACGCATAGCTTCTGCAATGCTGGTAATGGTTTCTTCGGTCACGCCCTCTGGTAGAAGGGAGGCTAGATCGTGTTGCTTAGTGTCTTCCATGATGGGCCTCTGTTGTTATCTATAGGGTTATAGCTAGTTAAAGAGATTATTTTGATGTTTCTCAGCGTGGGAGCTTCTTCTTAGGTCCTTGGGTGTGCATCTTTACTCGCTCTGGAGCGGAGGCACTCATCTTACCAGAGCCGCCCTTCATAAGGCGCTTGGTTCCAGTAGTGGTGCCAGTGCGACCACCAGAGACATAACGGTCTTTTTCATCATCAGCGTTGACAACTCTAGCAGCAGCCTTTCCCTCAAGCATAGCCTCGACCATCTTGGCGTAGCCCTTCTTCTTCTTGCCATGCTTAGGGCCACACATTTCGTCCTTGCGACCTTTGCGTAAAGTCTTAAGGTCCTTGGCGTCAATGTCTCCGTCCTTGTCGGTGTCCATTGTTGCTGATTGTCTTGCGGATAGCCTCCTCTTCTCATCAAGGCGACCGTCGAATGCCTCAGCGAGTAGAGTGGTGAAGACCTTCTCGGCGGTGACCTTGGGGATCATGCTCTCACAGATCTCGTTGGCAAGGGCGATGCTGGACTCAGAAAGGCCAGGATAAGCGCCACGGGTGCTAGGGTCAGCGACAAGGTCCCAGGTGATAAGGCGGAAGTCTTCGTTGACATACTTGCGACCATCCTGTCCCTCGGAGAGAGTGCCCATACCACGGGAAGAAATGCCTACCTGCACGCCACCCTTGACGAGTGCCTGTGCGACCTTGCCCATAGGGGTGTCTAGGATCTCGGCCTCACCGATCACATCCTTACCTTTCATCTCCAGCTTGGTGATGAGGTGGGATACCTGTGATAGCTTGACGCTGTCGTGGGAGGGGTGATCAAGCTCACCTACGAGGCGACGGTTGTCGATGGACTCCTGTAGCTTCGCCATCTCACGTCGTAGAAGGCCCTCAGTATAGATACGACCGTTCTTGTTCTCCTCGTCTGCACGTTGGAACACACCACGAACCTTCATGACACCATGGTCCTTATCCTCGTTTAGGATCTGTAGGTTCTCGATTACGAATACATCTTCGATGAGCTTGTTCATTTCTTCTTATCCTTGTCTGTTTCTACGTCAGACCCTTGGCCTGTTCCATACTTCTTGCGGAGACGCTTAGACACACCGTCTACGTCTTCCTTTGAAGCCCCTGGAGTAGTATGCTGGCTTCCAGGGGTGAATCCTTTAGCGGTCTTACCGCCTACAGTTTGTTCCTTAGACTTTCCCCACTTCTGCTTAGTGGTAACGTAGCGTCGTCCAGAACCTTCGGTGGACCACTTGTCTCCTGGTTTAGTCTTTCTTAGAGCTTGAAGGATGGTTCGGTATACGCGAACACTTCCCTTTAGTGACTTGGACTTTGTGCGGGGGCGATACGTTCCACGCTCACCAGTCTTACCTTCACTTAGGTTTTGAATCAGATTCACTAGATCCATTGCGCTTTACCTTACCTAAGGGCTTCTGCTTGCCCACTCCTAGCTGACCAGTTGAGGTCATGCCCAGGGACGCCATCTCTGCTACTAGCTCTTTAAGTCGAGCGGAGGTAGTCATGAACTCTTCCTTGAGTGCCTTCTTCCTCTCTTCTAGCAGAACCGCCTCATCTACCTGGGGCTTTGATACGATTCCAAAACTACCCTCTAGGATAGCGTTGCGCTGTGATTGATCGACAGCGACCTCTGAAATATCAATTTGATTGCCAGACTTCTTAGCGACAGACTTAGCACTAGAACTCTGCCCCACCATTGACATGGCGAAGTCTCCAATGCTAAATCCGTCGCTAGAGTTTGACATCACTTCTTGTCCTTCTTCTCGGACTTCTTCATGAAGGCAGGCTTCTTGTCCTCCTTCTCGTCGTCGCAGGACTCGTCCTTTTCCTCGATGGCTTCGGCCTCATCGTCGGACTCTTCCATCTCTTCAAGGACGCCAGCCTCAGTGAGGGCTGCCATGAAGTTCTCAGCGTGCTCTGCAAGGCGCTCGTCGGAGAGGTCCTCAGTTAGAGTGCTGTGGCATAAGGGGCAAGCGCAGCCTGCTTCCACGCCCTCCTCTAGAGTCTCCTCTGCTTCCTCCTCTACGGGGGCGGCAGCCTCTTCGATAACCTCCTCAGCGGGGGCGGCGACAGACTCGTTAAGGGCAACGCCTGCTTTGCTCCAGGCACCAGTGCCGAGGACGGCTTCTCTTAGTTGATCACGGTTCATAATAAACTCCTGACGGTCTTGCCGTCTACATCTATCTATAGTTTTTAACCAGCAAGGACAGTTATTTTATAACTTTCTAGCCACCAATAAAGATGTCTGCCCTGCTAATATCGCCCCAAGCGTCTGGAAGTTTATCGTCAACAATGACAGTCTTCTCTCCAGAAATGCGAGAGTCTCCCAATCTATGGACTTGAAGTCCGTAAGCGGTGACCGTTATGGATCCTGTTTCTGGGAACGCGGGAGGGTCTACTGGCGGTAGCACGTGGATCAGTTTTGTTGGTGCTACTACTGCAATTGGAATCCCTCTATAGGTTACAGTCCCAGGGCCACACTCATTGGTTGTAAGTGGTGCAGGCGGGAGATGCTCAGGAGGAATTTGAGAGGGTATAGGAGTAGAGTCTCCAACAATAGCAGGCTTCTCGTTCATAATATCTCAGGAGTCGCAGTTTTAGGGTCGATATCTAGGCGACGAGCAGTAACCTTTGGAGTTACGAAGTCTTCTGGCCTTGTAATACCTTGTGGTGGGACACGGAATAGACGAGGTAGACCAGCGTTCAAAGTGTCGCTAGGAGTGGGTCTGCCCTGTGCAAACCCGTCCTTTAGTTTGTTCCATTCTTTAATATCATCCCTCTTGATAGTAGCCTTATCAGCGGTTGTCATTCTATTATACACATCACCCCAGGACGCGCTGCTGGTGGTAGGGTCAATGAAGGTGGAGGTGTCGTAAACATCTCTAACTGCTTCCATCAGGTTTCTGAATGAGGAAGGAGGACGAGGAAGAGGCTCAGTTCCTGTAGTGTAAGGGTTGACCTCAGTCCTAATGGTGGAAGATGTAGAGGTTGCTCTAATGCTCCCTGGTCTTACGTCTCTGTCTACGCCTTCTCTGTTAGGTGCCTGCTCGATGTTGATACCTGGAGGAGCGAAGCGTAGTGGTTTCTTATTTCCATCACCTAAAGGTGACATCATAGTGACGTTTAGCTCTCGCACGGAGTAGTCGATGAGGCGTGAGCCAGTAGACTGTATAGTTTTGGCAGGATCATTAGTAGGAATGATGATCATATACCAAGGAATACGGCGAGGGATTATAGGATAATCGTTCTCATAACCTTTGTAGTAGTCGAAAGATATGTCCCTAAATATAGCATCCAAGTTCTTACGCTGATTAAGATGATCCAGGAATGGATCTTCGTGGTCCACATATACCACAAGGTAGGGCCAAGGTTTAAACTGAACCCATTCGTTGAACTCCTCCTCATCCTGCTCCCACCTATATTTGCAGGTGGATTTCCTTACCAAAGGATGGTCCCTGTTTATATCCTTAATAGTGTCAGGGCGAAGGACAAGGAAATAGGAGTCGGGGTGAGCAGTAGATAGGTCGGCTGTCTCTTCTATCCGTGCAATAGGGATAGAGGATGCCAGCAGCGTAACATCGTTAGACTGGCCTAGTAGGCTGTTGGCTACAGCACCATCAGACAAGTCTAGCATAAAGGCTCTGTCTATGTCTGAGAATACTCCTCCACGATCAATCATGTTTAAGCTGTCAACATAATTAAAGAAGTCTCCGTCTAGTATCGAATGTTCCTGTATGCTACTACCATCATACTGTATGAAATACTTATCGTCTATGCTTATAGGATGTTCTAGAACGCTACCATCACGTTGGACGAGAGCGATATGTTTGTTTACATCAGGTGCTACCGTCTTCCATAGACGCATTCTGTCCTTGGCCTGACCGTTGTAAGACTGATAATATAAAGGCTTTGCCTTCTCGTCTACGTAGCGGATGGCGTTATTCTCTGAACCTCGGCCGCGCTGCCACCTACCGTATTTATTCTGGTTGCCTGCGTTCAGTTTCAGCAACGCACCTTTGGTGAGTGTGCCTAGTTTATTCTTCCTGATAAGGAAGGCGATCTTTGCTAGGACTGCCCCCTGTAATGACTGCCCTGCCACATCCTTTGAGTTCTTGATCGCCTCCTGAATATCCTCCTGTAGACTCAACAGAAGGGTATGCCCTCCTACATCATCAAAAGCAGTTGTTGGAAATTTACCTTCGTGTGCTTGGTATGCGTAATATACCGAGGCGTGAATGTAGTCTCCTAATATGTGCTTGTCATATCCAGGATTAGGAGTTGCTGTATATTGAGTCTTGGAAGAAGGAAACGTGAATATACGGTCCTCTACCAAAGGATCGAACAGAAGATCCTTGCTCTGAACATTACGAAGCATCTCCTCGTAGGCGTTAATGGCATCGTAGGAGAACTCCGATTCTCCACCTCCATCTCGTCTTAGAATAACGTTAGCCAATCTCTCCTCCCGTTCCCGATCCGCCAGGAGGATCTACCCCCGTGCCTGTTCCAGGCCCACCAGTGCTGCCGCCACCACCCGTATTACCGCCACCAGTAGAACCTCCACCATCGAAAATAGTAATATCAGGGAATACCGTATCATCTAAAACTCCAGGACCTCCAGTATTTCCTCCACCACCATCACCCCTGCTGCACTGACTATCCGTTCTATCTAGCACGTTCACTAAATCTCCTAGAAGAACATCAATGGTGGTAGGGTTGCCTCCACCACAACACTCCCTTGCTACTCCCATCTTGAAGAAGCTAAACAACTGCCAGTTGGGAATAGCCCATACACTAGGATCTACACTAATATCACCACTAGACTCATCAAACGTAATTGCAATGGGGTCGCTAGACTCAAAAGATAGGTCGTAATCGTTACCTAATTCCTGTAGAGTTGCGAAGTCCGTAGGCTGGATGGTAAGGGAGTCATCAGGGCAGACATTGGCCTTTGGTCCGATAGCTCCTCCTTGTGAGTTGAATGGATACAGGGAGGCAAGCGTTTGGACTGCACCTGCAACATCATCCTTACAACAGTCGCTCTGGTTTTCACAGGCTGCCTTGGTAGTGTAGGCACCCGCAGGAGGGCTAGTGCTATCTAGACAAGTGTATACTACCACATCATCTACGCATTCACAGTTGTTAGTTAGGTCGCATCTCCAATATCTAATCTCCTGCTGCTCGCAACACTCCGAACTCGCAGTGCATAAGTCCTCTGTCTCATACGTCTGCTGCCCCGTGGTGATGAGCTTTCCATCATTTCCAATGTTTGCTGTTGCTACTTCAATCTGTTGACACCTCCCAGAGTTAGGGGTTAAACATACGTATACATTGGTAGATACCCCTCCTCCGCCCCCTGGTTGCGGTTCGATGAACTCGTCTTGACATTCTGCCTCACAGTCCGCAAGGGATGGGAAATATCCATTTGCTACTGCTCTAGACTTTACTATATCACAACTTATTAGTGTGGCTGTAATATTAAACCGCGCTGCCCACTGCGATGCCTTCATACTTTCAGCAACGCACTCTTTAGTGATAGCTAGCGCTCCAGGAGTGCTAAAAACAGGGTCGCTTGTGATGACACACTTATGAAGGGTGCAAATCTCCTCACCAGAAATGGGCCTAGGTGGAGTTCCTGCACCTCCTCCTCCACCGCCTCCTGGCGTTCCAGGGTTGTTAGGATTAGGAGACTCAACATCGTAGCAAGCCTCCATAACAAGAGCTTGCTGATAGGTGGGGTATACCCTATTCCCTAGATATGTTTCAGGGCAGGTTTGGTTAGCGGGAATGGTGTAACTAAAGAACGATACACAGCCACCGTCTGTATAAGATATCGTGCAGTTAGGAGTAGTGCAGTAGTATCCTTGACATACATTAGGAGGTGGAGGCTCAGGGCAACACTGCTCGCAGTCCTGTGGTAAGAACCCTAGGTCGCAACTCTCACAGTCTGGAAGGACTGGGTCCTCGCAATCTACGATACAATTTCTATCCACAAGCGTCTGCTTAGTATATACACGCTCGATACACGGACCTACGTTGCCCTCAGGGCATGTAGCTAGCATTACTAAGTCATCGCAGGAATCATCTCCTGGGTCACAGTCTGTGCAGCCGCACCCCTCTCCTGTGCAACCTCCACCACAATCATCACAACCTCCGTCAGGTGGCTCTGGTCCTTCAAAGCCACCGTCACCAAAGATCCTATGAAAGCAGTTGTAGAATAATGACATCAGGCATTGAAGTTAGGCATGTTTAGCGTGGTGGTGCTGGGGTTAGTAGGCACCGTTGAGAAGAAGTTAGTAGTCTGCTCGACTCCCTGGTAACCCTTGATGGTGAACTCTACTGTTGGGTAGGTTACTAGCATTGGGTTGTAAACTTCCCAGTTCTGTAAGTAGTCCTTCTGTAGGTTGTAGTTGCGTCCACCCTCCCCTCGGGAGTCGGTTCCTACAGATTTATGTTGCAGTCCAACAGTCTCCACCTCCTTTAGCAGAGGCATTACGCGAGAGAAGGTTGGAGCATCGCGGATGAAGTCCTCTGCGGTGAAGGTAAGTCGAGGACCCTCACCAGTGTTGGTTATTACTGATCTGCCCCAGTCATCGGGCCTACCGAACCAGGGGTTGTTATCAGAACCAGATGGGTGACCAAGGGCAACGATGATAGTGATACCATTTCGGCCACGCTTCTGGACTGCGAGGCCACTCCACCCAGCACCAATGTTGTTAATGGTTCCTGTTGACGTGGGGTTCTGCATGATAACGCCTCCGATCATTCTGGCGTCAACATCATAATCACTAAAGCCATCAAGGAACCCTGCGGGGAAGTTGATATCCTTCTTGACGAAGAGGCATCCATGAGTAAGCATCTCAAAGGCGTTGAAGGTATTTCCACTGTATTGCGTGTAGTTACCTTGCATAGCCCAGAGGCGAGGGTCGGTATAACCGTCGTTAATATCCTCGTAGATGCTCTCTGGGAGTTGGTCTGGTGGTGTTACTCGCTGCCAAGTTCCATTGTCACCCCAGATGACGGAGGAGAAGAGTCGGTCGTTACGACGAGAACCAAACCCTCCCCCAGGGGCTCCATCTAGTTGGCCCGTGTTGATATCCCAACCAGGGTATAGTGGAAGAGAGGCAACGTCAGTGGGGACGTGGGAGAACTGCTTGAGTCCGTCTAGTGCCTCCTGCGGAGTCTGCGTTGGGAATAGACCAGCACGCTGCATGAAGGCAAGGTGACCTCCCTCAACACCCCACTTGGTTCCACCAAAGATCATGCCCTTGGCTAGGGTTTGTCCATAAGTCTTTAGCCTGTTTACATCACCGATAAGAGGGGTGGTGCGATTCACCATGTCGCGCTGTGCCTTGTAGGAAACATCACGAAGCTCGCGCTTGCCTACAGCAGGGTTGGCAAAGGAGAGAGGTGGGTTGGCTGCTGCAATACCTGCACGCTCGTTGTAAGCTAGCTCGGTGGTGCGGAAGAAGGGGCGGATGTCTACTACGTCCTTGGGCTCAATAAGAGCCTTGCCTCTCTTGGTAAAGATATATGCTAGTGGAAGGATGGTCTGGCCTACTAGGTTGTAGCCATTATCACCAGTCTCTACACGCTCTGCGAACAGAGGTGCTAGGTTCATGACATCGTCAGGAGATGGGAAGCTGCCGTAGACGTTGTTAAGACCAGCAAGAGTCTGTAGGTTGTCAGCAGCAACAGCGTTGATTTTGAACTGACCTGCTTCATCGAAACCTTCGCCCATGTCTAGACGGAAGTCTGTATTGTTCTTAACGTTATCGAAATCTCCTGAGTCCAGGTATCCTGAAGAGGCTAGAGTTACTTCGTCTAGTGAGATTCCTGATACATTTACTACCCCTGCTCCCTGTAGAAGACCTAGACGAGGTGCAAATATTTCAGTAGGGACTGTGCCATTAGGAGAAGGTATGGTAGTGCTGCTTGCATCAATAGGATGTGAGTATACGAACAGAAGGTCCACACGAACCTGTGGCTGGAAGTCTGTGGAAGATCTGTGGTCTGCTGGATCGAACTCAGGAATATTGATGGATAGCTGCTCAGGAATGTTTACAACTGAAGTCCTTACAGCGCCACCATAGTATCGAGTAAACTCAGTAGCTAGTTGCTGTAGGTCCAGTAGGTTGCTATCAGCAGAAGTCTTCCATACTGCTAGCTTGTTCTTGGGAACGTTCTGAATGACATTAATACCCTTATTGTTCTCAGTGTAGTAAGAGTAACCATGTCTCCAGTCTAAGAGGAACCCGTTAGGGGTAGTAGATTCAGCGTTGTGATGCTGTAGATGGTCATAAAGACCGTTGTTTAGGAATACAGTGTCTACGGAATCACCTAGAAGAGCCTTTAACTCTTCCTCACTATATGAGAAGCTAACTACATCTTTCTCCTGAGTGTTTATGACAGCCCTCTGAACTAGGTTCATAGTTCCGATGCCTTTACCATATGCGTCATTGATACGCGCGGTGTATCGCCCTGGCTGGACGTATACAGTTCTGCTCGATCCGTTAGCAAAAGGTCTAAGCTCGGCTAGGTCTGCTCGACCAACGCCAGACACGAAGGTGCTGGTAGCAATCTGATCCTTGAGCCATAGGATGTTCTCCTCTAACTGCTGTAGTGGAAGGTTGTCTACCTCCCAGTAGTAAGGATCGTTTGCCTTGAATAGACGCACAGGCTGAGAGAACCTGTAAGGGCTCTCAATCCATGCTTGTGATGATTCAGTAATTTGTTGGTCTCCAGTAGCCATCAGATTCTCCTAATGTCGAAGTCGGTTGTTCCCTTGAATCCTTTGCCTGCAAGATCAGTGGTTACAGTCTGATACAATCCATAGTTGTTATCGTTGGATCTATAGATGTCAACCAAAGGTGGTCTTCCTAATTGTTCGATAGATGCGTTCTTAGCATTAGCGAACATCTCTGCTGCGGATTCATCTAGTCTGACGGTCTGCTTACCTGGGTCAACGAAGTCTTTAGTCAGGTAGTATCCTGAGCTATCAAAAGTATTCCAAGTATCCCAGTTAAGTAACTTGGGGTAGTATGCATCTGCAAGACCGCCCAATGCAGAGCAGGATCCAGACAGTGGATATCCTTGTGCCATCGTCTGATAAGGGCGAGTATCCTCTGTGTGAACAAAGGTTCCAGCACTTGCATACAGCAAGGTCTTGGCTGCTGGGTCCACGTCAAAGTATATTCGGAAGGGACCTTGGTTTGCATACCCTGTCTCTCCGTAATGGATAGTGTCACCGTATCGTCTAGTAGACCAGAAAGTCTGAGAACCACTTAAAGTGTTGGCGCTAGTCTCTACTCCACTTCCGTAAAAGTCTAGTATAGAGAGCGTGCTGGTATCTGATATAGCTGAAAGAGCAGAAGCCTCACCATTGTAGGGAATGCCGAGGAATGCGGCGTATGCTACAGAGGATGGAGCAAGTGGCTCCACACCACTTAGGTAGGCTGCGCGAGGGCCTGTGTATCCAACCTGTGAGGGCCATGTCCCGCTAGTAGCCATGTGGGCTGCATCTAGAACTGAGTTGCCTGTGATGGCCCAGATACGAAGATCGTTACATCCAGCAGGGACCGTGCAGTCGTAGTATACCCCGTCTGCGTTTACGGGACCCTGGAAGAACTGGACGTTTGATACCTTGACAACGCTGTCGTTGTGCGCCCTTACAGTAGTTCCTCCGTTACTAATTTCAGCACGGAAGGATACAACATCCATGTTCTCAACATCAGCAACGTAATGTAGGTAAGGAGATCCGTTGAGGAAGGTGTTTGTGAACTTGAAGTTGCTTCCTGGATCTAAGGTATAGTTATACTTGTCGTAGTATGCGGAGAACTTCTCTGGTCTAATAGGAACTTCTTCGTTGCTACATAGTAAGGACATTCCACCACCTACCTTTAGGCTGCTGCACTCTACAGAGTAACGAAGATCAATAGCACTAGCATCGCCAGCAGCATTGCCCCATGTATGAGGAACAAACCCCAGGTCCTCCATCTTGATGGTGGACCCGTTAGTGGCTACTAGGTTAGCTCGGTATCCATGTAGGACAACTCCAGTGTGACAGGTAGAGGAGTCTAGGTTCCATGAATACTTGTCGTTATACTTGAACTCGATGTGACCACCTTGGTCAGCTAGACAATCTACTCCTGCTGCTCCAATGAAGGTAGGGCCTTGGAACTTGATGTGCCCTCCTACTGCTGCTACTGCTGCTCCTCCGTCACTTCCATTGACGAACCCTGTTAGGATAGAAGCGATGCTGGATGTTCCAATGAAGTTGACGAAGCCCCCATCGGCATGAACTAGGTATCCAGCAGTGGTGACTCCAGGCGACCCCACCCCATCTGCTGTGCCTGCGGCAGTAGGTTCTCCAGTGGCTACGCGAGTATGTCCAAAGACTGCCTTGGTGTTGGTAAGGTCTAGGGCTGGTAGAATAGAACTACTGTCGTGTGCGAAGTGGTCTGCCACTAGTGTTGCGGCAGTGTTGTTAACGTTATCCTCCTTGCTGACAGGCTCCCACACACAGTTATCTAGAACAAGGTGCTGGCCGTTAGCATGTAGAAGGTAGCGGTAGTTCTTGCTGATCAGGGTTCCATCACCTACGCCTGCAAGAGGGGTAGTAGGGTTAACGTCAGGCTCACCATATGTGAAGGTAGAGTTGATTCCCTTGACACCTGCAACGGAGCAATATTGTGCGACTAACTCCCATAGCTCTAGCTCAGAGCCAAGTGCTTGAATGCCTGTATGACACTCGAAGACATCTAGCATACCATCAAAGGAAACGTGGCTTCCAGTTACTCGTATACCACGCTCACAGTTATGAACATGGAGTTCACCTGCATTCTCTGAGGTTACCTCGCAGTTGCGAAGGTCTATGCCTACGGTGGAGTGTGCAGCAGTGAACATGACTGCGTTTCCGCTAAGGACGCTATCACCCATGAAGTGTAGCTTAGATCCTACTGCGTGAATGCCTGCTGTCTCGGTATCGGCACGGCTGGCGGTGTCATAGTTTCTGGTTGCAATAAAGCGACGACGAAGGGTAACCTCAGAGTTGATGATGTCCAGTCCACGCTCGCTTGCACGGGTGACTAGCATGTCCTCAAGTGTAACCCCTTCGGTGTTGAGGATCTGGATGCCCTTAGTATCTCCTGCTACTACAGCAAACCTTCGTAGCCAGATAGGGCCGTTGCATGAAGTTATCTTGACAGAGGTAAAGCTGTTATTAGTTGCGAATCCATTGGCTCCTACAGAAGGAGTGGCAGGGTGAATACCTCTGCTCATTCTGGCGTCGGCACCATTGATTGCTGATACGTCTGCTGTAGTGTCGGTTACTCTGCTTCCTGTGCTGTTGATGTCAGGAACCATGAAGTCGTTAACACCAATCCATGCGTTAGAATCGTTGTCTGTGGCAAAGCCCTCGGCTGTGGTTACAGACACTCTCTGGCTTCTTAGATTGCGCGTGGCCCTAGGGTTGGTCATCTGAGCCACTGCCACGTAGCCAGCAGGCCACCAGAGGTTAGACGTGTTGGCGCTAAAGGACAAGGCTGAGGTCCCAGCAATGTGAGCGCTAGCCTCTGAGGAGCGTAGGCTGTAGATCTCATCGGTGTCGGCGTCGGCAGTCTGCCATGATGCAGAGCTAGGATCAAAAGGAGTAAATACCCTGTTTATAATCTCTAGAGAGCCGTTACCCTCACACCTAATGTTGTGGAGGTGAATATCACCGAGGTCTCCAGAAAGTGCAACCTCGATTAAAGTGGGCTGGCGCAGGACCTGAGGCAAAGCGTCGATTGCGTCTTGGACAGTTGTGAAGACGTTAGCGCTGGCGTCGGAGGCCGTTGGAATGCTAGAAGATACGCATAGTGCCAGCCCTGGTAGTGATGAGGTGGCCCATCCTGTGGCCTTCTCCCACAGGTAATAGGAGCGCTCCTCAACGTCGTGCAGGGGAAGGTTATCAGTTTCCCAGTTATAGAATGCAGAACTATCGAACTTAGTTACGATAGGATTCCAGTAGTTGAACAGGGTTACTCCAGCAGAGACGCTGTAAAGGTCGTTGGGGTCGAACATGGCTTAGAACTGTATGGTCCAGAGGAAGATCAGGGAGAAGGCGTCGGTCTTCTTGATGCCTGCGAAGGGCCTATAGGCCACTAATATAGGTGAGGCTGGGACTAGCCCCTGAGGATTGTTCATGAATAGTCCAACCTCTGTAAGCTCGTCTTGAATGTTGGCAGTCTGGTCATCTAGGACCAGGGTGAATCGGACAGCAGTCTTGGATAGCCTGTGAATGTTACTGTATCTGATAGATACGAAGTCCTTGGCTACACCCAGAGAACCGTTCTCAATAGCGCTCCTGCTGGTTACTACCGCTCCACCATCGCCGTAGTCTGCGTCAGTTAGTGCTGAACTTAGGGCGAAGATTTCTGGTCCATAGTTATTTACGTCTCCTGAGACGCCAACCTGGAACTGCCCGATCTGAAACCCCTCGATATCCTCGCTACCTGAGGCTGAGAATAAGTGGGATAGGGCTACACCCATTCCAGAGGTAATCACGTTGTGATCATCCCATACAGTTTCCTCAGTGCCGTCCTTGTATATCTTTAAAATGGTAAGGTGGCCTGTGGGTGTCAGCTTGCTCTTCTTGCCCATACTTTTATGTATTATACCTAGAGTGTGAAGCGGGTTTCAGTCTGCCCGCTGTTATTTGTTCTTACTCCCCCGATTGGGGTATTGAAGCAGTCCATTGCTGGGTAATAAGGGTCCGCAGAAGGTCCTTGCTCAAACATTAATCCAGCCATCATAGTTCCAGAAACATCTACAGGAACTGAAGTATCCACCATGGTTCCTGAGTCTAGAACGTGTGGGTATACCTTATAAGACATCTCTTCCCCGATGTATGATGATACGAACCCTGCCGCAGTAAAGGCTACGCGATACCATCCACCCCCAATAGTATCAACGGAGGTGCTTCCTACGGACAGTCCATTAGAGGCTCCTGCAAAGGGGCTTACTACTCCAGAGTTCCACTCCCACACCATCCTCACGTAGGAGCCATTCCCTAGAGCAACCTCCGTGGTAAAATACTTTGAGCTTGCAATAGTGTCGTCTTCGTCTGGAACTCCAGTTAGAGTAGCAGTTCCGAAGTCTCTTACAAACATACTTAAGGTCCATGTAGTAGAAGATGAGACATCGTATGGGAACCTTTCTACCTGCATACCGCTAGAGCGACCCAAACCATCTACCTGTAGAGGGACTCTGGACTCTGTGATGTAAGGTGCAGCGTAGTCGGACCCAGGCCAGACGTAGTATTCCTTGGGGACGTAGACAATCTGAGAGCCTCCATAGGGCAGAGGTCCAGAGGCGTCTAGTGTCTTAAGAATGAAAGGTTGTGGAGGATCAGCCGTGTAGGTCGTAGAGGTTTGGTAATCCTTGGTCCTCTGGTTGCCCACATGGAAGTAGGAGGGACCGCCCACGAAGTTCCTGTAGCGTCTATCATTAGGTGAGTCGAAGTCTCCTGGAGAGGAGGACACATCTCGGTAACCTAGTAGTGGGTCTGGGACTTCATGGGAATCGAAGTTTACAGAGTTGCCTACTCGGTTCATCCTCCCATAGGTTGGAGCTACAGGGTTGTGGGCGCTGACAATGTAATCAAAGCCAGCCACTGCATCAATGGTGAAGTCGTGGGAAGTTACCCCTGATGGAATAGTGACTGTATAAGGACCATTGTATGTTCCACCATTGGATGAAACCTCCAAGTATACAGTCATCTCCTCGGTTGAAGAGGAGTCTAGGAGGATAGTTTGTGTGGTGTCAGCAATGATTGCGCTATCAAACTCTAGCTGTGGGGCAGTTGCCGAGGAGGTCAGGACGAACTCCATGGTAGATGGCTTGCCGTAGTAGAACTTATCAGCAATGTTCCTGTCCCCAGAGTAGCTAAGGAGATGTAGCTTGAGTGTCTTGGGAGTGAACCAACCCTTACCGATATTCCTCACTACCTGATTCATCTTCTGCTCCCCTGGTGTGAAGAGCAGTGAGGATGCGGTTAGGCTGTAGTGGACACCTTCTACTGCATCACCCGTGGATGAGAATACTAGTAGCCCTGAGGACTGCACTGGGTTCAGTGTCTCTACCTGCGCTACGAACAGATCCCCTGAGGACAATGCTTTGGTAAACTGATCCCCAGGCTCAACACCCTTGACGGTAGGATACCAGTAGATAGACTCAGCAATCTTATCAGAGAAGAAGTCTGAGTTAGCGAAGTCGATGACCCATTCTAGGTCGATGCTGAACTCGTTAGTCTTCTCAATAGGCTCCATCAGTGGCTTGTATGCAGCCAGGATCATAAGATCCTCGTCCTTATGCCCCTCTGGGTTAGCGATGTATAGCCCAAACTCACGCAAAGTCTGACCTACTAAACCCTCACGGTCAAGGTTGAGCTTGACACGAATGGCGTCACCCTCAATAGTGGTGACGTTTTGTGGAGGCAGCTTGGCGAATACTCCACCAGACGTAGTATACACTACGTCCTTATCCTCTACCCACTTAGTCTCTACTGTGATAGCAGAGCCCTCATCAGCACGGATTGTGGACTCTAGACCATATCCGTCCACTGACGATACTGGAGATGCTAGCTCGTATAGACAGTTACGCACAGAGTCTGGCTGTGCGTCTGAGTAGTTCTCACTATCGTAGTGCGTTCCGCTTCCTGCTGCCCAATATCCTAATTGGAAATCTCTCATCTTCCTGAATGGAGAAGAGGTTAGCAGGTTGGTAATGGCGATACCAAATCCATCAGTCACCGTGTTGTCATAATCCACGGGGACAATCTCTACGCGGTCTTCGTAGACCTTCTTGACAGTTAGGTAGCCTCTCATTCTATAACCCTCAGTGTCCAAGTAATCTCCAAGTCCCTCTCGTCAGACGCCCCTGGAGTAGTTCCCTCGTCAGGAAGGAATGTTAGTGGGAAGTTGAATACCTTCTTTGCAATCATTCTCCACCCAGGGACATGCAGTCCAAGGGTAAACACACCACCCATAAGATCAGCCCATCTTCTGTCACCAGGGTTAAGGGTGATGGTGTAATCTATCTCACCAGTAGAGGAGAAGTTAACAGGGTCGTAAGATACCTTTACGTGACCTGTTGTTCCTCCTGCATAGGTTGGAGTGGACCCTGTGAAGAATCTTGGGTATGCCACCTTGATATAACCTTCCTGATCTACAGAGTTAGTATCTGCAAGGACGGCTGTGTTAGAGTGAGTCAGAGTGGTCATCGGATCATCGTAGCTGTCCAGGGACGAAACCATGTTGTATGTAATGTCCGAAGGAGGATAGCCTGATATCCATCGCATGTCAGCGTGGACCACCTGTGAGGACAGGTCTGTCCCTGCGGTCCAACCCTCGACATAATTATGTATGGGGGTAGAGGGAATACTTCCCTCATAGATGGACAGACCTAAGTTGTGACCTTGTGGAAGAGATAGGGAAGTGGCGGTCTCGTATGGAGTCCTGGTAATCTCCTGTCCCTTAGTATCATAAGGGGTAGGGTTTGCGGGGTAGGAGGCGATGACGTTGTAGGCAGACAGGTCAGAAGTAACTGTTCCAGGTCCTGATAAGAAGAACATGCCATGCCTATCGGCGTTCACCACTGAGGATGCTATCAGTGGGAATGTATCCTCCTCGGATGCGAACGTGAACTCATCGGTAGTTGAAGACATGTAGTAGTTCACTGGGACAGATCCGACGTGCATGGCGGGTCTTCTCATGTCCAGTCTTCCGTAAGCGCCTCCTGCGGTGATTAGGCTGTTGTGATTAGCGTCACCTGTAATAACAATACCAAACTCTAGTTCAGTAGTGTTAGAGGTTAGAGTTCCAGGGACGAGACATACACGATACCAATCGTTGGCTAGCTTCTTAATATACCCGTGCTGCTCGTCTACAAGAGTAGGAATGCCAGAGGCATCCCATCTTAGGTTTATGGCTACCTCGTTACCCCATACATTTCCAGATACAGTGGTGTAGGAGCTTCCGTCTGTGGCTGATGCAATAGGTAGTTGGTAGTCGTATCGCAAGTCTACCTCAAAGGAAATAGGATCACCTTGTAATCCCTCCTCAAGGTAGCTGCTGATTAGAGGCGTCTTAATAGCATCGTCTGGTGCTCCAGCAGCGATGTTGAAGTAACCCTCCATGTCGAACATCTGACCTGTTCCAGTAGTCCTCCAGTAGTCCACTACCTCAGATCCACGAACTAGGTTGTGCAGCTTATATGCGTGCATATTTGCAGCATATGCTGCTTGTGTAGTGCCCATGGTTACTCCTCGCACAACATAGTTAAACACGCTGGAGAGGTCCCCTGAGGTGTGAGGAGGGGCGGTTAGGATATCAACCAATGTCTCTGCTGCACCATCAACGATAAGGTTATCCTCCTTGTATAGGACCTCACCATTCCTGCGAACTGTAACTACTCCTTTCATCAGTTGGTCACCGTAATATCCATGGGCCTTCTCACGTTCCAGTTGGTTGGCTCAAATGCACCATCAGCATATGTTCTGTAATTCATTCTAGCTCCACCAGATAGCTCGAAGTCTAGCTCTGATAACGTCTGCTCTCTGCTATATTGAGTATCAGCCAAATCCTTATATGCCCTGAGGATTGTAAGGGTTTGCTCAGGAGTTATTTGATACGTCGCTGTATCATTATAGATAACATTAGACCCTAGCTTCTTTCCAGTAAGGCGTAGATTTGGGAAATTTGTCCCGAACTTAGTAAAGTTCTGTTGTGTAAAAAGTCCCTCAAAAGGTCTCTCTGGCATGAAGTTTCCAGAGTTGTTAAATCCCTCTATCATTACAGCGCTCACGCTCTCATACAAATAAGGCTTTAGTATTAGTTGACCATTAGATGCTACACCCATCTCCAGAGTTAGTAAGTGGTCTCCATGATAAACCTTATCTCCTCTAATCTCTAACTCAACACCTGATGGGACGAAACTCCCGTCACTGTATAGGAATCTCACAGCATCCGTAGTAGTCTTCTGGATGGAACGGAAGTCGTAAGCTGATACGTCGAGTCCGATCTTGGTCATGTTATTAGCGGTAACGCTAAACATCTTGACACCATTTAAAGTCCAGAAAGACTCCTCATCAAGTGTGTTGAATGGAAAGACCTCTAGAACATACTTTTGATCCATTCGATGAACCTGTTTATGAGCTTGGTAATAGAATAGAGGAACCTTGATGGGCTGGTTCTTTGTGTCAATGTCCAGCACTTGAACCTTAAAGTCCTCGTTGGATAGTGCTAGTAGAGACTGCTTAGGGAAGCTGTTGGTGTCACAGCTCTTAGGAGTTCCTATCAATGGTCCTCCTACGTGAGTATCCTTGTGGCATAGATTGTCACGGACAAAGTCCCTGGTTAGACCAGAGGCAGACAGCATCTCCCACTTACCGTTAGGCATGTAGTTCCAGAATACCCAGTTGCCGTAGTAATCCTGCTCTGGCTCAGTGTGGATCCAAATACCTGTCTGACCACCGCTCTTGCTAAAGGTCCCTTCTCTAAGGAACACTGAGGACATGTCTAGCTTGTAGTGGTGCTCAGGGAATAGAAGGTTCTCGTCACCATAATTGAAGGTATATCGCAGACGGGGGAAACGCGACCTTGCTTTCATGGTGACGAGAGTATTGTGTAGGAGAGGTGAGTCCTCATCCAGTAGACTATCGTCTGATGACAGAGCGTAAACAGAGATGTAGTTATTAGTAGAGCTTACAGAGTCTGTTACCTCTACACCGCTTATGTAAGTAACATCACGATACTCGTTAGTGCCGATAGGCATGTTCTCTACTCTACTTACCAGGAACCTGTCAGGTGATGCGGACACCATAAGATTCTCTTTGTCATCGAAGATGGTTCTGCAACGATTCTCGTTCTTCCCTACCGTGTGCAGGTATGCGTTATACCATACAGGACCGAAGGTCTGGGACAGCACTGACAGTCCGCCGTCCTCCATCTCATCTAGGGTGGAATTGGATATACCTTCCCCTGCGATAGGAAGATAGACGTTCTCGTATAGATAAGCCATACCACCGAAAATGCCACGGTTCATCTTGAACTTGTCTAGAGGCACGTTGTATAGCGTCTCAGTATCCATCACATGCTCTGCCCACTTCTCGTTGGTTAGAGAGCCAAGCTCATCTACCCATGGACGCTGGTAGAGGAAGTTGTTGATCGTATACTCTAGTAGAGCGTTGGCCTCTACCTTAGCTCTCTCCATCTTCCACAGAAGAGTCTTAAACTCAGAGTAGTCGTCCCTGTAGGTGTAGTGATGGCACTCAGTCTTGTTGATGCTATCAAGTCCACGGGTGGGGAAGGTAGAAGATGTTACCACACCACTGAATACATGAGGAGAGTCTAAACTCTCGCAAGGACTCCACACATCGTCGTCAATGGAAGCGAACTCTAGCGTGCTTGGGTTTAGACCTAGCACAGAGTATCCATCCACGGAACTGTTCTTGAACGTAGGTTGGTTCCACCCTGTCCTATCGAACATCTCTCCCTGGTTTATGGCGTTTACAAGGTTTCTTCTTCGCTTGGCATTTCTACCCCCACCAATAGCAGCTACAGGTCCACTAAGATCCACATTTTGGTTGCGCGGGAACCCGATAGGGATACCTGCAAGACGCATGTCAAGACTCGATAGCTGGTATCCAGCGAAAGCGCCCTCGCTCATGAAGTCCTTGAACTCGTAGTTCACTCTAGGGCATAGGTTTACCTTGGTGAATAGGTAGTCTTGACCCACTAAGTCTACGTGTAGCCTCTGAATTGCCTTCGCTGGTATAAAGTCCTTGGTTGCTTTCAGAGCTTGAAAGAACTCTTCCCTACTGAACGCACCGAAGGTGAAGAAGCTATCAGTGAAGCTACCTGAGGAAATACTTAGGTCGAAGTGTGAACTCTTTCCAGACCACATTGGCATGTATTCAATCTTTTCCTGCTCGAACTCTGCGAATACATCAGCGTAGTTAGGAGGTAGTTCTAAGCTGCTTGTTAGAATTAACCATGCGTTGTTGTAATACTTCCCTGGTCTTTCTCCCTGGATAGTGTTGTCTAGGATAAACTCTTTCCAATCTAGAGCATACTGCTCAGGGACTCCCAGACAAATAACGCGATCCGTCAACCAGTCGATAAACTCAAAGGTAACATCGCAGTCCTTGTAGAAACGCTCGTCCTCGAAAGGAGGAACAACCATGGTGCGACCTCTGTATTTGAACCTGAACTGAAAAGGATCCCAGTCTGTAAACCTCTTTCCTCTGAGAGTGAATAGATGTGGGAACTGATGACACCCATCTAGCAATATGTTGTCTATAACATATCGGATGTTAAGGTCTGTGCTTTCAGTTGAGAACTCTCCTCTTGCGAACTGGGTAGCCTCTTCCTGATTCCATGTCTCGAAGCTGCGAACCTTAGACTCAGTGCGTAGGAGGTAGTATAGCTGGTTTGGGAGGTAGCTCTCGAAGAACTCTCCGTAGCTACTGTCGAAATCGAACTCTAGTGCAGGAAGGATTACACGTAGAAGTTCCTTGAGACCTTGCTTAGTTCCCTTGCCTTGTAGAAGTCTTAGGGACTCTCTCAACTGCCTTCTGTGAGAGTCTGAGTTGTTGGTGTATAGAGTCCACCCTATGCTGTCTGCTAGGTAAGGTAGTAGCTCGGCTGGGCACTCGTTGATTGAGTGTAGAGTCTCAAGAGAAACTATCTGATCGTCAATGTCGGATACAAGCCAGCTAAGAGCCCTGATGAACTTGGATAGGTTGCCTTCCTTCTGTTGAGTGAGAATCTGTGCTGCTGCTACAGGGTCTACTCCTAGTTGGGATACCACTAAGCGGGCGTCTGGCTGGCTGTAGGAGATGTTGAACTGCGCTCCAGGAGAATCGTAGTATGCCTCCAGACTATCTCTAACCCAAGTATCCTCAGACTGAGAGAAGTTTGTAGGGTGCAACAATCCGTTTATAGTTATAATCTTTTCAAGACCTTGAGTTCCACTGGTCCAAGTATCTGTTCCTGATGCAAATACCCCGTTGGCATAGAAGTTGTTCCATGTAGGTGATCCATGCTGAGTATTCCAAATGTATCTCTTAGCAACTTCTAGTGCATCACCTACACCTAAAGTCTTACCTTCCCATAGCTCTGCCAGGACAGCAGGTAGGTAGTCCTTGAAGTCCTCATGGTTTAGGACAAAGAACATACCTAGTGAGTTTAGCAAGTATGTATAAGTCTCTTCCTTAGTGTCACCATATACCTGTTGCGTAGTGGTTTGTATTTCTGGCGTTACTCCAGCAATACCACATCGAATGGTTGCTAGGAAAGTCTCTAGGAAGCTCTGAAACTCCTCCTTAGTCTGGTTGTCAGAAATGCTGTATCCCTGAGGCTTGAGAATCTCTAGGTCGAACTGCTCTGGTGTTACAAGCGTAGTCTCGTTCTGCTTGATGACATAGTTAGGAAGCTCTGTAAGAGTCTGACCATCCCATCCTAGCAGGGAGGCAATAGGCTCCACTGCGTGAACGTCGTAAATGTCATGGAAGTTATCAAGGATGTTAATATCACCAATGATAGCGACAGAGAACAAATCTGCCTGCTCATGTGTCTGATCCTTAATATCCTCTGCGAAGTAGTAGCTAGGGATTAGCTTCCTTATCGCATCGACATAGTTACGCTTGTAATAGGGCTTAGACATACTGGAAGTTCACGGTTAGGTTGTTTAGCTGTAAAATCTCGTTAAAGTCGAGTCGAACAGCATCCTTGTAATTGTCGATCACGGCTAGGCGTGCCTCTGGGACAACGTCGAATACGTGGCGACCAAGGTCATCAGGGTAGAAGGTTTCACCAAACTCTCGGTTGTCGATGTTGAAGTAGTCAAGGACAGCAGTCTTGATCTTGTTGGAAATGGTTGCTTCGTTTAACTCATACTTCTCGTCTAGTGATACAGATAGGACTACGTCCATCGTGCGAACAAGACCATCTACAATAACTATTTCGTCAGTCATCATCTTGATGGGATCCATGGCCTGTAGCAAGGACTCCTTGAAAGTGATGGATGCTTTCTGTAGTTGAGTGTTGGATGCTCTTTCTAGCATATAGATGTCGATCACGTTTCCTGAGGAGAATGCTTTACGAGTAACTGCTGTTCCCTTTCCTGTTACACCTAGTGGGCTTGAGTAGGTATTAACGAAGGAGGTGTAGTCGTCGTTGGACACAAGACGGTTCTGCTGTCGGAAGACTAGCTTTCCATACCTCTTAGCATGTCGAACTGTCTCAGCGTCTGCGCCACCTGTGAAGGGAGTGGCGTTGACCACGCTAAGAACTTCTCCACCCTCTCCTGAGATCTCCTCGTTGATGTATGCAGACTTGGCGTTACCTCGCTCTCCACCACCCACACGATACATGATCTTGTAAGTAGCTCCTGCTGGTGGGAGAACTCCAGCCACACCATCACCGAAGTAGACCGTGGCAGTGAAGTTGTCATCGTATGCCATGGAGAATAATTTCTGGCTTGAAGAGGATGCAGTAAGTAAGGACTCCACTTCGTCATAGAAACCAGTTACAGATGGACCACCAGAAACGAAGACCTGAATAGATCCATCAATAACTGGTCCCTGTGTTAGGGTTATGTTCTTTAGAACATCTACGTCGGTGAAGGTCCCCTCGTCAATTGCGAACTGTCCCTCTACTAGAGCTAAGTTGCTCCAGTTCTTACCATCTGTAGCTCCTGTTCCATTGTCTGAATCTTCGTATAGAAGCTGTAGCTCTGCGTCAGATGTAGGTGCCTCAATAGCACCATCTCGAACTGAGTATAGAGTGTAGCTTACTACTTCACCATCTACAGGAGAGGTGGTTACGATGACCCTCTCAGAAGGAGGTATCGTGATTGAAGTTCCGCTAGTGATGATTGTGTCTGAGGTAAGAGTGACCGATGCTGCCGCTGAGGAAGGGCCACGCATACGAACACCAATAAGCTCTAGCAGCTTGCGGACGTTGTTAGGGTTGCGAGCAGTCTTCAAGTAACCTTCGTGAGCTAACATGTCAGCCTTCATACTCATTACTGCGCCCATGTATGCAACAAGCTCTATAAGCATGACACCTAGATCAGACTCAGCGAAGTTGTTGTAGTCTAGTGGGTATACAGCCTTTACATAATCAACTAGTGCCTGCTTCAATGTGTCGAAGTCGGTGGCGGCAAAGTCGATCTGATCAGACTTCTCATCCTCAAGGAACTTCACGAACTTCATGAAGTCTGAGCCAGCAGTTGTATAGGGGACGCTCATTTGGTAATGGTTATTAGTATCTGCTCATCGTCTTCACGTTCTTTCACAGTTAGACGAATGGTGATTTGATTGGAGCCATTGCTGGCCTCTGAAACTAAAGTGCGAAAGTCGATAACCTCTATGTTAGGTGCATACTCAGCGACCTGTTCAAGGATCTCATCCTTGATAGCTCTTAGTAGATCGGTAGTGATAGGCTCGAACAAGTAAGCATCCAGATCAACTCCAAAGTCTGGTAGCATCACACGTTCGCCTGGAGCGGTCAGGAGAATCTGCGCCACTTGTGCTCTTATCATCTCCGCACCCTTGTTCTTGTTAGCGAATCGAGAGTTGTCGAACTTTACGGATAGCCCAGTGCGCTCCAGCTTAGTAGCGTCGGCAATCTTCTCTACGGTCCTAGGTGTGGCACTTCTGCCAAACAGTTGTGAACGTCTTGCTACCATATCAAACCTCTATGTTATCGAAGAACTCCTTATGTGCGTCGTAGTTGTGCTTGGCTTGTTCCTCACTCAGTCCTTTACGGTAGAACTTTAGACTACCTAAGTATCCGTTTAGACCACTGTAATGTCCACGGCTCTCGCCCATGAATCCCATACCGTCTGTCCATCCTCCACCTACAATCCATGGAGTGAAGAAGGTCCCTAGCTTTGGACCAGCTAGGAAGTCTAACGTATTGGTATAGTCTATGGTTCCAGAAGTGTATGCGAAGCTGACGTTCTTACCTTCCTGCTTGATAGCGAAGGATGGGATCTGTGCTGCTCTTCCCTTGATGGTCTGGAATGTCTCAGTGTATGTTTGCTCCTGTAGAAGCTCTCCATTTAGGAAGACCTTAACGAAGTTCTTGTTAGGGTCCATGGATATAGACAGGTGAACGAACCCACCTGAGCAGTCGTTGATCTTATAGCCACTGGCGGTGGTCTTCGTGGTTGATATCGACATGCCTAATAGTGGCTTGTCACTATCGTTGCAGTTACCCTTGCGAATGAACTCTACGTCAGAGGTGTTGAGGGACTGAGTAGGTGCGATGATGAGAGCATTGAGTCCTACCAAGGCGCTGTTGTCAAGACCTTGCTCCACACCAATCTCTAGATCAGTTCCCCTATCAAACAACCCGTTGCGTGTCCACTGAGGGTCACGTGTAAGAGCCACAACCATTCCACGAACCAGAGTGCTAGACTCGTCTTTTACCATGTCGTTAGCATCTGTCTCTAGATTACCACCAATATTCTCGTTGGCAAGTAGGACCTTGTAGTAGTGGAAGTCTGTCCATTGACCACACGCGCTAAGGGCGGGCTCAGTGATAGCGTCGTTGAGGTCACCTGTCCAGTCGTATCCAGATGCTCCTGTTCCGAAGGAAGGGAGGTATAGCCACGTATCCATTGTCATGCCTGACATTCCATACATGAGCTTGTCCATATCATTGCTCTGAGGTAGGCGTAGATATGATCCTAGAGATTTTACAGTCTGGCCCTCATACCTAGCTATGCCAGTCAGTCTAGGAATAGTAAGACCCTTGGGGAATACAGCCGATGCGCTCTTGGCTACAAGCTGTGCATTGTTGGTGGTGTCTCCTGTGGTGTTGGCTACTTTATATTCTGTCGAGTTTGGTGCCACCACGTTTGCATCCAGGAAACTATAGACAGAAATAAGTCCATCAGTCGTAACTGCATCAGTAAGTGATAGTGCTGGTAGCAGCGTAGAGGATGCTGCTGGTGCTTGAGTGAGCGCACCTGTTCCGATGCGGTTCATCTCCAGTGGGACAACGGTTGATGCTCTCTGTGAGTCCTTCTCCTTGACGAAGATAGGCTTGACAGGTAGCACGATTCCACTAACCTCACCGTGATCGAATGCTAGAATCTTCTGCTTCTTAACGTCTACTGCGACGTTGAAGTCCTTGAGATATCCGAAGTCGTTGATTGGGACTGTTCCTGGTGCAAAGGTGGCAGAGGCTCCGTATAGGTCAGGTGCCTTGACAGCTAGCTCGATCTGCTTCTTCCTCTTGTTAGCCTTTACCTCGTAGGACTGTAACTCTGAGAATATTTGCTGTTGGTAGTTGATTACCACAGCGGAATCTTCTTCGTATCCAGATGCTATAAGGTTCTGCTTGTGAGACTCCATGTCGGTCAGAACCTTGAGCTTCTGTCCCTCGATGACCTGTAAGGTTGCATCAGCATCGTAGTGAAGGATCAGTGCCTCGGAGGAGTCGATCTTGTTTAGGTCAAGGATAGTGTCAACATATCTGTCAACATCACGCAGTGTGATCTGTGTTCCCTTTCCTCCAAGTGCTGCTGCATGGTCTAGCTTCCAGGCAGTAGCGTCAGGAACGAATCCGATATCCGCCACTCCAGGAACATCCTGACCATCAGCATAGGTCCTGTTCTGTGAGTCGTAGTAGAGACCGTCCTTAGATAGGATGAACTGTCCTCGCTTGGCCTTAGGTGGGCCATACACTAATCTAAAGATAGCCCCTTCGTCCTCTTCTTCTACAGCGGTTGGCTCTTCAGTGCGCTGCTCAAGGACCGTAGCGATGTTCTGAAGTCCTTCCGAAGCTCTCTGGAGGAAGTCCTCGGCGTTTGCGATGGTAGCCTCGATGACTGCTTTGCGTGCGGTAGCGGGCATCTCAAGGTCCTTCCCGATGCCATACTTCTTCTCCTTGTCAGACTTTAGCTGCTCAAGGCAGTTCTTGATCGCCTCAATCTGGTCACCGATCTGCGTGACGAACTGGTCGATGCCTGCTATGAATCCAGCAATTGCTCCGATTCCAGCCAGGGCCAGACCCAAGGTATACATGTTGGAGTCTGGGAATAGCTGGACCTTACCAGTGAACGTGTCGAACTCTATGATACCTAGCTTGCCAAATAGCTCCTGCATCAACTCAGCAATCACTGCGTTGGCGTAAGCCATGCCTTCCTGAATAGCTATAGTAATCTGCATCAGGACAGAGGTAGGGATAATACCTAGAGCTAAGATGTTAGAAACCAAATCCATAACGCAGCTAGGGACCCCAAACTCTTGGGTCACGAAGCTGCCAGGATCAGTCAGTAGGGATAGGTTACTCATCTCTTAGAAGGTGGAATTGGAGGAATGGGAACCACAGGCTGTAGGTTTACCTGAGCCCCTGATATATTTACTTGACCAACTGCCTTGATGTTGATATTGGCAGTAGACTCTAGGTTGATGTTCAGTCCACTCTTAATATTGACGTTGCCTTGGCTGTCTAGCCTGACCTCTGCCAGTGGATTAGGGACGCTACCAGCCTTGATGATGACTCCTGGGCCTTCTGCTGCGTCTGTTGCAATCAGGGCAGGATCGGTGCAGGACTCAATGACCACTTGGTTGTTCTCGCTGGTGACCTTTACATCTCCGTTGAACAGTCCGATTGGTAAAGGGCGTAGAGGGTTTGCCTGGGTGCCCTCGTTGATGAGCTTTAGCTCTCCTCCGTAAGGGCCTACGGTGACCATGTTAGATCCCTTCCTAGCCCTACTTGTTACAGAGTTAGCAGCGTTGATCTCGATCTGATCAGGCTTGTTGTTGTATACTCCTGTGATCTTGATGTTCGAGTTCATTCCAGCAGCGTTCATCTGGACAGACTCGTTGCCAGGGTAGTTGTTGATTACAAACTCTCCTGACCCTCCTGCTCCTTTGAGTCTAGTGATGTTCTTGATGTCGCTCTCACTGATCTCATGTGTGATCGTTACGCCTGCACCTTCCTTGGATGTAAGTCCTGTGCTGGTCATCTTTCCACCTGCTTGGTAGGTATCAGGATTACCTTTAATGGTCTTAGGAATCGTAGCCAAGTAGTAAAGAGCCATCTCATTCTCAGGTGAGCATATAAGGATCTCGGAGTCCTTATCAATAGGAGCGCTGAACCCTCCTCCAAGAGGTCCACCTGTAGGGGTTGTATACCTTACAGGAACAAGCATCTCACCAGCCTGGATGTCTGAGATTCTAACTCTTATGATTCCAGTCCTTGAAGGATCTACATCCTCTGTCACTGTTGCCTTGTATACTTTCATCGGTTCACTCGTATGAGACGCCCTCTGCTATCTCTTCTATAACCAGATCCAGGTTCGCCTCTTCTTGGCTTAGGGGGTTTAGTTGGGGGTGGTTCTGGTCTAGGTCCTACTGGTGGAAAGTTTAATATGACCCGTTCTTCTTCTTCTCCAAGCAGCATATTAGTCAACTCCTCCCTTCGGGTCTGCGGCGTCGATACATCGGGGAAACTATAGTTACTCAGACTTTGCTCCAGGCTTAGTATTGCCTCTGTTTGTGTGATGTCCTCAGGAGATACTTCGTCTGATGTTTGGGACTCCTTTACCATGTCAAACTCAGTATATGCAGTTCCTTCCATAACTACATGTCTCATCTTAAAGATCCTGTAGAACCCTGTAAGAATAGAATTGTTTAGGAACCTTCTGCTATCCGTAGTAGTCATGTTGGTGGATAGCAGTAGAGATGGTATGAAAAGAACATCACTGTCTATCAGACTTAGGTCTAAAGGAGTCTTTACTGTTATAATATCAGCACCTTTCATCTGCTTTAAACGAACAAACACTAGGAAGGCAGCTACTCCTCTAGGATCGACACCTTCATAGACTCTATCAGCACGCTTAAGTGTTTCGTCTATTGCTAGCTTTACAGCCTCCGTAACTGCCTCTTCCTGAGGAACAGTGTTAATGTCCACACCTTCACTTCTCAAGGCTTCAGCTATATCCTTGATGGACGATGAGTTAGTAAGAGCTGCCTTCTTATACATCTGTAAAACTTCGTCTAGAGTCTTAGTATCATTATACAAAACACCTTGTCTCTTTAGAAGCTGTGTAGACTGCGTAAGTAGTCCATAGTCAGCAGCGTCGTTAGACTGCTTGCCTACGATAGAGATGACGTTGGCGTCTGCAACCCCATGCTTGAACAATGGGAATACCCTATCGTTGATACTCCTAAGAAGACCTTTCTTAGTCAGGATGGGTTGGATCTTCTGTTTCCTATATTTAGCAATAAGCTGTGAAACCTCCTTCAAGGTCTTGGAGTTATCTGATCTAGACCCTATGCTCTCATGGTCACCCATTGCAAAACTAGTAATTACGGGATCTACTGAAACTAGTCCAATAGATCTAATATGCTTTAGGTCACCCCTGAACATCTTAACTTCAGTCCTGCCTGTTAGCTGCATACCTGCGACTCTAAGAGGAATGCCAAAGTGTGTAAGCATATGCTTAAGCCTCATGCTGACATACTTAACTGGTGCAGCTAGACCATCAAACGAAGGATCATCATCAAATACGTCGAGAACATCTCTGGAGGTATTTGCAAGGTATAAAGTTCCTTCCTTGTTTGTAACTGAGAACCCTAGATCCTCCTCCAGCATCAACTCAAACTCAGTTGGATCCATTGTTCCGTGAGCAACTTCTATAGCATTGAAGAGTTCGTCTGGTATTACAACCACCCCCATCATGTATATATTAGATATAGTGATAGGGTATGCGAGGACATCCTCCATAGCCCTTACTAGATTGGTAACAAGTATAGTCCTCTTGAGATCTGAACCGTAACTCTGACCCCAACTCTCTTGCTTACCAATTTCTACGGTTCCAGTCTCGAATACGTTGCCCTGTTTGTAGCTTACTCCCTCGGTAAGGTTCTCCTTGGAAGCGATGCTGGTTGATGGTGCTATACGAATCTCAGTTACTGCGGAGTCCTCAGAGGCTTCTAGTCTAGAATATCTAATAATAGTCCCATAGATAAGGTCAGATCTACGACCTCCTGAGTCCATTCTATAGGCTACACGAAAATCCTTCTCAATAGGAACAGGACCTATAGCATACCCATTACCGTCAAGGTGCTTCTTAGCATATGAGTCTAAAGACCAACCTGCTAATCTAGCTCCAACAAAACCATCCTGGTCTAGAAATCTTACATCTAGTATAGGGCCAGGAGCTTTGTATGAGAAACTAATGACACTGTCAGCAGCGGAATCTACAAGAGGAACTAACTCCTCGTCACCTTCTGGTGATAGGTTTGTAATGAAGACTTCTAGTCTGGGGGTTCCTACACTGTCAGACATTAGGTATCCTAATCTTGGAATCTTTGGTTAACTGTTGGAGAGGATCATTCATGTTATTGATGTGTTGGACATACCACCAGTTCTGTGGTGTATCATAGAAGACTACGGACAACGAATCAGATCGACCCTCATGATGTTGTAAAAGTCTAGCTGTTCTATAGACCTTATCATCAGCAGACGCAACCATGTCGTCAAAAGAGGTTCCTACGTTAGTTGTCACCTTCTTACCCTTGTGGTTCATCTCGACCACACCATACTTGTATCGTGATCTCATCCATTTACTCCATAAGCTGAGGTGTCAAAAGTAATGCTCTCATCGCTGATCCTGTTATATGATACAAACTTATCAACCATGACCTCCCAGCCAACGTTTTGATCATACTCTGCCTTGGTCTTTCCGTTAGGCTTAAATTCAGATCTGGACGATAGTCTAACCTCGGTCAGGTCTAATGATACTTTAATAACCCTGGGAAGCAAAGTCTTGTTATCGTATCCCGCAGCACCGTCGATACTTATATTGTAGTTGGTAGCAATACAGGGGACATTCTGATATACGATACCGTGCGTCAGTCGTATCGTAGGAGGGCCAAGATATGGCTTAGTTGCATGTGTAAGAGTGGAGGATCTAATTAGATTAAGCCAGAATAGAACAGACTTGATTGCCTCAATTCTAACGCTAGGGTCGCTTGAAGCAGAGTTCAAGGAAACTGCGCCCTCCCCTAAGACCTTTAGCTTCTGCTCTAAGAACTCTCTTTCAGTCAGGTAACCATCGAACATCCTGTCAACTGTTCGGACAAGATCGTCATAGCTAGTAACGTCGGAAGTAGTCCTTTCTCTATCATTCTCAAAGTAGGCTTTACGATCCTGCTTACGCCTCTGATAACGCTCCATAGGAGTCTCGTCAATACCCATCAAGGTAGTATACTCCATGATGTTTGGAAGGGTTAGATTGAAATCCATCTTAAACTTGCGGCTCTCAGACCCCATGTGCATGAAGACTGACCCGTTCCTTCCAATTGGTGTGTATGATGCCAGCTTACTGGATGACGACTCTCGGATCTTGACGTTCTCCATGAACTCACAGAGCTTCCTTACAGGAGTAGCCTCTGCTGTGTAGAACTCGAATAGGAGGAAGCTCCTATTCTCTAGGTGATTATCTATCTTCATGGTTAGTTACTTAGCAATTGGGTTACTGCCATGTCTGACAGGTGAACTGCGGATCTTCCTGAATGTGCGTTGGTAGACTCTGTGGCGGCTGCGATCCTCTCAAGCATCTCGATCATAGCGGTGCTTGGATTGAAACCAAGTAGCTCAGTGAGGTCCATGCCAGGGTCAGCCTCAAGCCTGTCAGTCCTTGCTTGTTCTTCCAGATGGTTCCCTCGCGCAGTCTCGCCCTCTACTCTCTCAGTTGCTTCCTTAACGCCTGTCATCAAGTCAAGCATGTTCGACAGTTGATTTCGAGTCGTCTCTGCGGTTGCCTTATCGACGGCGCGTGCGACATCCTTGGTCGCCTTATTATCATTCAGCCAGGTGTCCACCTTATCACTAAACCATGAATATACAGGTTGTAGATAAGACGAGATATTATCGAGGAAACTGTTTGCTTGGATCAATAGCCTCGACATAGTTACCTGACCATTTACTGACATCGCCCTGAACTGAGCTTCATCAGTAAGCTTTGCCTTCAATACTGCCAAAGTGTTCTCAATGCCACCAGCATTTGGGTCAGCCGCCTTTGCGCCCTGTTCTAGCTTGGCTTCCAGAGCGTTCATCACAGGAAGTAGACCTTGAATCCCTAGCTCAGTAGCAAACAACTGCCTGAACATAGGGTCCATGGACCCCATAACGTTATCCATCCTTGCCATAGCAGCTTGAAGCACTGGTTTTAGATCGTCTGCGTTACCGATCTGACCCTCAGAGATCTTCCTAGCTAGATCACCCAACCCTACAATGGTAAGTTTGGCTATATCCTCAGCACTTCTAATCTGTAAGCTGTTCACCAACTTCGCAGCCTGCTCGCCTGCAATGGCACCAAACTTACCAGTGATATCAGATACGAGACCCTCAGTAGCCATTACATTAATCCCTACAGCGTTAGCTAGGGCAACGTCGAGCTTGGAGACAGCAGCTACGATATCTTCACCGAACCTACCATACTGCCTAGCAGTCTCAGAGAATACATTTGCTAGCATCTCCTGCTGTTTGGCATTCAGGTCTGTAGTCCTCTCTAGACCCGCAAATAGCTGGAGAGCGGCTTTGGTGTTCTGACCAGTGGCCTTGAGTCCTGCTAGGAAGTTAACTGTCCCCTTCCTAGAGTCCTCCATTCCCATCTTCATGAACTCAGTATACACGGCAGCACTGTTCATCAAGCCACCTGTGTTATCCTTGATGACATCGCTATTCTGTAGCAAGAGACTGTTAGCGTCTCTGTTCATGATGGCTAGGCGCTCATTGATTGCTAGGGATTGCTTGTTGTATACAGCGTTCCTTTCAAAAGCCTCCTTGAGTGCCTTGGTTGCTAGAGATAGGCCCATCAATGCTGGGTGCATCTTTAGCATGGACCCATTCATCTTGCCAATAGCGCCTACAGCGTTACCTAGTGCATTAGTTAAGCTCATCGTTCTCCTGTGCTAGATCATCGGCAATCTGGTCAAGTCCTGGAACAGTAATCTTTGTAACCACTCCCCTGGCCTTGTCGTTGAATGTTCTGTAGTTCTTACTGCCTAGATCACCTGTCCCTATTACAGACTTAAGGAACCTCTCGGCGGTCTGGTAAGTAAGGTCTTCTCCTCTCTTGTATATACTACTTAGGATTAATGTAAGGGTTTCTGGTGATAGGTGGTCCACCCTGTATGCTCCAAATAAGGTATTCTTGGTTCCTGGGTGGTTAAAGGTAGGATCACCCTCACCTACAACGACGACTGTATAGGTCCTGCGCTTACCCTTGTCCTTACCTGTGGTTTTCCTGTAGGTAAATGATACTAGATCACCCGAGCGCAGGTTGCTGGAAGTCCTATCTCTCTTTTCAGCCATAGCCTTGAGTGTCCCAGAAACTCCTCCACTTATATAAATCAGGAATTGTTTTACAGACTTGGTGATCATGGCCCTAATATTCTTATATACTGGTTTAGGTTATTCTTCTCCTTATTGTCTTGTGGTATTGGGCGGTATGGCCTAGTATAAGAGAGTATATAAGGAGAACATGATGCACGAAGGAAGCGAGGAGATGGAGATCCTGGACCTGATGGATCTTCTACAGTTTACATTCTCATCACAATTTGTAGAGAAGTGGCGGCACCGTTACAGCACATCATTCGTAGAGAACTTCCAACGACGGCTGTATCTGGCTATGGAGGACAAGAAGCCTGTAAAACGCAGTAGCCTTACCCATTACCTTGTTAAGAAGTGTAAATATAACGAGCAGATAGTTGAGGACTTCTACGACGCCATAGATATTGAGATCTACTATCCCGTAGTTCTGCGAGGTTGACATGTTCTGCAACACTATCTCTAACTCCAAGCGCGAGACGTTCCGCCAGTGCAGGTTGAAGTATAAGTATAACTACGTAGATCGGTATGAGGAGACTGACAAGGGTAATAGTGATGCCCTTCACTTCGGTTCGTTCATCCATGAGATCTTTGAGCACAATACTCACGCCACCACTCTGGATCAGCTTCTACAGTATGGCGAGTCGATCCGTGACAAGTATACGTTTGATGACTCCTACATCCCAAAGATCGAGAAGTGCTGCCGTAACTTCCTCCGCTTCAACGCTAGCCTCCCTAAGGAGTCTATCCAGGAGCATCACTTCTCTGAGGACCTAGGCTCAGACATACTGCACCAGGGATACATCGACCGCATTGTCACCACTCCTACAGGAGAGACGCTAGTAATCGACTACAAGACTAGCAAGCGTGAGAAGAAGAAGTTTGAGCTAGTGGGCGATCCGCAGGGCAAGTCCTATGTATATGCAGCCCACAAGCTGACTGGAAAGCCCATCCGCAAGATCTCCTTCGCGCACTACTACCCACTCACTGGAAACGTAGTGGCTGTGAAGTATACGGAGCAGTCTATCGTAGCTCATATCAAGAACGTCGTAGAGGATGTCTGGAAGATACGCAAGGCTAAGACTGAGGATCTGACACCCACTGAGAACGACTTCTGTAACTGGTGTAGCTACAAGTCCATATGCCCTCTATTCAATGAGATTGAGGATGTTAAGAAGCGACTCGATGAGTGCACCAAACGTCCCCCTAGAAAGCGTTGACATTGGGTATGGCCCAGCCTAGTATAGGGTCATGATCAGAGAGTGGATTACCGAGAACATCAAAGGCGGTCGCCTGCAATCAGGTGGTCGCGAGTATGTTTGTCCTTCGCTGTTCGAGGAGAACGACTGGAAGCGTCACATGTCCATCAACCTGGACACTGGACTCTGGCAGTGCTTCAAGAGCGGGGAGAAGGGAGGTTTCTACAAGCTGGTCATGCTGGTTCGCGGATGCTCATACGGCACCGCTCGCTCTATCGTCGGTAAGTTCTGCATTGACAGGGGAGAGCTTAACTTCGATGATCAGGAGCTTCGCATACATAAGCCTGAGTCGGGCATTGTCGATGACTCCGCGTTCCACGCTATCACTCCTGACAGCCCTGCTGAGGACTACATCTTGTCCCGTGGCCTCAACCCCGCAGACTTCATGGCCTGCACCTCTGGTCCATTCTCTGGTCGCCTGATCATCCCTTACACCGATGAGTTCGGGATGTATTACTTCAACGCACGCGCCCTAGGTGATCAGTTCCCTAAGTATCTCAACCCTCCCCAAGAGGTCGGTGTAAAGGCTTCCCACGTCTTATTTCCATACGACGATCAGGCTGATGTCCTGTATGTCACCGAAGGAGCTATCGACGCTCTAAGCCTCAAGCAGGCTGGTGTAGAGGCTACCTGCACCAATGGTTCATCTCCTTCACACATCCAAGGGCGCTACCTCAAGGAGTTCAAAGGTCGCATCGTGGTGGCCTACGACAACGACGAGGCGGGGAGAGAGGGTGTGGAGCGCTTCGAGCGTATGCGTAAGCGCCTATGTATGCCCGAGATCTCCTACGTGTTCCCTCCTGCTGGTTACAAGGACTGGAACAGCCTCCTAGTAGAAGAAGGAGGACCTGCCGTGAAGCAAGCCCTCCTTAAGGAAACTAGAATGAGTTGGGAGAATAATATACTTAGCGCACTGTGAAGTGCATCATGGGAGAGATGATAGTTTCCCCCAGGACATTATACTTGGCTTCGACGGAGTAAACACCTCTTGCGGAGCCAAGATTCGTAATTCCGCTACTGAGGACTGAGGTGTCGAATCGGAATACCATGGTGTTGTCTGACGTGATGGACACTAGGTCTTCTGTATCTGAGAATCCAGAGACATCAACCCATGCAGGAAGATTGCTATCTTCGTTGTGCTTGCGAATACGAATCTGTGGGTTGTCCACAACAGTCTGGTTGAAGATGTTGCGGATGTTCTGACTAATACCTTTGTTCTGAACCGTAGTCTCGCAACCTATCTTAAGATCTACTACCTCGCCTAGCCTTACTTGATTGGGGGTTAGGCGAGTCTTGGTTCGTAAAAGAACGTCCTCAGTGGTGTTTATAACGCTGTCCTGGAATAACTCGAACTCGTTGACGTAGGTCTTCCAGTCGGACAAGGATGCCATTTTGACAGTCCAGATCTCGATGTAGCGTCCAGCAGCTAGATCACCAGCAGCAGAGTTGACACCGTCAAGGACGACCACCTTGCGACCGTCATCCACCGAATACACAGAGGATGCCATGGCAAGGGAACCGTCATATGAGGAGGCATCAGCAGCACCTTCCCACAGGTATAAAGGAGTCCCGCTAACAAGTCCGCTGTTGTCAAGAACCGAAGAGGGAGAGACGTTGGATTCCTTCTTAAACAGGGCTACCGAGGATACTGCATAAGGCTCCTGGTAAGTCCCGTTTATAATAAAGTTAGTGCGGAGAGCTACGCGCTGCATGGTTCCTGCACGCTGGTAGCGTTCAACGACGGTTGCTGTTCCTAATTTCATCTAGCTGTTCTTCCTGCTGCATACACTCTTCCTTGTGGAAGAGGAGAAACTGCCTGCGCTCATGTCGTGACATGGACTTTACGTCCGCATAGCTGAACCGACACCTTCTAACCAATATATAGGCTTCCCTTAGAAGGTTCTCGACACTTCCATCGGTTAGCTCACGGAGAAAAAACCCTGGGTCAGGGGAAGCTCAATTGGTCCGTCATGGCCGCAGTTGTTGCACTTGAGTCGAATCTGTGTCTGTAGTCCGTAGTCGGAGGCAGTCACTATACCAATCATTGTGTCAATATCCCCTGCTGTTAGCTTTGGAATTACTTTAGAGATGACATCTCTACGGTCATACCCACCAAAACTCTTGATGAACCGCCAGAGGGAGTCCAGCATAACCTCGCCGTTCTCCAGATACTTCCTGTCAGCCCTCGTAGCACGTCTTAGAACCACTTCCTTACCAGACATGGGTAGAGTTATCTCTACGTCTCCATCGTCCTCTAGACGCCTTACAGGAAGCTCTCCGACGTTCACAGAGAAATGCTGCTCTGATCCGCAGGCAGGACATGGCTGAATAAACTTATACTCAGGTCCGTAGCTAATCTCTCTGATCTTGAAAAGGATGTAGTTGGCGTCAATGTTCATTAGCTCGTCTAGATCAGTATCTTGAACACACCTCTCCAAGATGAAGTCTACGGTATCACCCTCCGCATCGGTTCTAGATACCATCTGCTTCTCTACCTCGAAGGTAATAGGGGTTAGGCGAACGGTCTTACCGCTAGGAAGGTCCACCTGAGTCTCTGCAAAGTGGGAACCCATTAGTTCCTCTACGATACTGTCTGCTGATTGTTTAGCCATAATGCTCTCCTAGTTATCATAGTCTTCTATGATACTGTGTGAAGTTTGTGATTGGGACGCAGAAGACTCGTCTAGAGACGGACAACCCTAAGATTATCAGGGCTCTGCGAGATGTATATAGCGCCTCGGTCCCAGGGGCAAGGTATTCACCTGCCTACAGGATGGGTCGCTGGGACGGTATGAAGCACTTCGTAACTAATCGTGGTGTATTCAGGACAGGACTACTAGATTCCATTCAGTCAGACCTTAGGAAAGCAGGACTAGAGTGGGAAGAGGAGTATAAGGATGAGTCAGTTACATCCCCTAATCTTGAACACATTGCTGGTTACAGCTATTTCGATTACCAGGAGAAGGCCATACGATACGGCCTAGAGAAACAGAGGTGCATAATCAAAGCTCCTACGGGTGCTGGCAAGACTCTGATCATGGCAGGGTTAGTGCAAGCACACCTGGGTAAGCGTATTGTTATACTATTCAATGCCAAGAACCTACTAAAGCAGACCTACGACTTCCTAACAGGGGAGTGTGGTCTTACTAATGTAGGAGTGTGCTTTGGAGAGGGATACCAGGATGGAGAGGTCATGCTAGCTACGGTTCAGTCTATTGAAAAGATAATAGACCCCTACGTCGAGCAGGCTGAGGTTCTCATGGTAGATGAGGTGCATGAGTTTGGCGTGGGGGATACTACGGTAGCTGCCATCGAGTCCTTTCCTAATGCAAAGTTTAGATATGGCTTCACGGCGACGATGCCTACAGAGAAGATCCCTATGTGGAATCTTATAGGTGCATTTGGTCCTGTGTTCATTTGCAAGACTACGTCTGATCTGGTGGAGGAAGGAGTCCTCTGTAAGCCTATAATTCAGATGCTGTCTACAGAGCAACCTATCAGCGAAGAGGGCCAGCCTACATACGCAGACATTTACGCATCAGGTATAACCAATAATGATTACAGGAATGACCAGATAAAGTCCCTTGTGAATCAGATTAGAGAAGGCACACCCAAGGCTAGAATCCTCATCCTGGTCAAGAGTCTGGAGCATGGTGAGATTCTACAGGAAGCCCTTGGGGAGGACACGTGGTATCTACAGGGGGAAGATGACCTAGGAGACAGGTATCGCACGATAGGAGCATTCACGTCCTGTGAAGGAGCTTCTGTGCTTATAGGAACTAAGATCCTACAGACAGGGGTGAACATCAGGGAGATTACACACTTCATCAACGCTAGAGGTCTCAAGTCTCCTATAGCTACTATCCAAGCCCTAGGACGAGCGCTAAGAACTCATGAGAGCAAGGACAAAGTATTTGTCTACGACTTCCTAGACACTGGTCCGTATTTAGGAGCACACGCTAACAAGCGCTATAATACTTACAAGAAGGAAGGACACGAAGTCCACAAGGTAGAATGGAATCACACGAAGACAGACAGGCCCGAAAGGGCAAGCTGACAGAAGCCGAGATCAACACTCTCCGTAGTTGTATAAAGACTATGGATAAGTTCATTGAAGATCAGAAGGTGAACTACGAAGGCATGAAAGAGGTAAACAACCTATACTCAATGGTTCGTATATTCAATGAGGCTTACACTGAACGGGTAATCAACCTTCTTAAAGAAGGGTATCGTTTCTAGAATCCATACTTGGATTTATATGTGTCGTATATGAACTTGATCTCTTTAGCATCAAGAGGTCTTGTATACAGTTGGCAGTTGGCTATTTGTCCCAAATAAGCACCGTCAGTGCCGCCATTATAATTTCCAACATTAAATCTGTTGGTGCTATAAGCAATATCCCCAGTTATAGAGAATGAATTCTGTTCTTCTCCGTTATAGATATAAGTTATTGTGCTATCTCTACAAACTATCCCTATCTGTTGCCAAGTATCATATTTAACGACAGGTCCTGCTTGGTTGAATTTATAAGGTATTGTGGGAGAATCTTCATCTTTCCAGTTAACTCCCACACTCCTATTTTCCTGATTCCCTCCTCTCAATTCTAATTGCCACTGACTTACATAATTGAATCCGAATACTCTTTGACCATTAATACCAGAAGGGTCAGGTCTAATCCATCCAAGGCATGTAAAGTTGTTTAAGCAACCAGAAGCATTGGCCGCTGGTAAAAATCCATAACACCAGTCATTAGTGCCATCATAATGAATGGCACTTATCTCTGTGCTCTTTTCAACATGAGCATCGTTAGCATAAACGAAAGTTACACTATCAGATGAGGGCCCAGGGTGTGATCCAATATTGGTTGATGCGTTATAGTTATACTGAGGGCTATTAGCATCAATACTTACAATCAAGTCCTCTGTAGGAATATGCGGATATCTATACTTCTCTACCAAGTAGTTTTCATAAATCTCATCCGCTGACAAAACTCTATCGTATAAGTAAGCAGATCCGAAATCTCCTTCATGATATCCTACATGGGTTTGTCCTAATCTTATATCTAGTATAGGTGTAGGGTCGCCATTGGCGTCAACAGGAGAAGCGGGAGAGAATACAGCATCTCCGTCATTATTAGTATATGTATTGAATGACTCATCTGTCAAAACACCATTCTTGTATATTCTTGTGGAAGATGTGGACATGTCTCTAACACATGTAATATGATTCCACTCATCCGTAGTATATCTACAGTGTTGTTGTGAGGCACCAGAATAGTAATTATTTGGTGAGAAATCTGTCAATCCCCAATACCAACTCAAACGGTAACCAGGATGTGATTCAAGAGTGATATTAATGTCCTGTCTATAGGAATTAATCCTACCCATGCCTGCTCGTCTATTGCTATAAGGTCTATGAACTGGCTTAATCCAAAACTGGACTGTAGCATTTCCACTAAGAAAGAACGCCTCGTCACTTCCATCAATGTTAATAATATCGTTAGAACCATCCATCCTGAATACAGTATCAGCATAGAAGGTATCTTGAGTGAAAGTTCCGCTTAGTTGAGAAGGTCCAAGATCTACGACATTGCTACCTGTCTTGGGATAGCATTTCCTATCCTTAGGATCTATCCACATGACAAGACCATCCTGAATAACATAAGGAGGTCTAATACCCTTACCGCCTAAGGATACTAACTTATTACCATATCTTATACCTTTGGTAGCCATGGATCTTGCTCCTCTGGGTATAACTCATCATACTTCTCTTGGTCTAGTATGAACTCACCGTCTATGAGTTGGTAGCATCCGCAACTAAGATCCTCTGGCCTTTCCTCTATTTCAAGACGAGAGTAATTAGGTGCCTCATAATATACCAAATCAATTACATAGTTATTCTCATCTAATTTTATATACGGTATGTTCGTAAAGTGTATCATAACGATCTAACCTTCCTTATTTGGATGATGTCATCCTTCTCGCCAGATTCTAAGGCAATTCCATAAGCCGTTGTCTTCCTTAAAGGGGGTCCCATCTCTGGTTTATGCCAGACCTTTCCTCCATAATCTAGTAGTTTCTGGCTCACCTTGTATGCTACAAGACCGTCGTTTCTAGAAATCCATCTTCCTCCATGTATTTCTAATTCGTTTGTAAGCGGGTTAACCCAGGGCCAATATATACCATCTTGACCCCAGTGTTGGTTCATTTCTAGATCATTGGCAGGATATTGCTTAATTGTTCCACTTCCATCCCAAGATAGTAAGAAAGCACTATCACTACCAATGTTTCCATAGTAAGGGTCTATCCACCAAATCTTATTCTGCCACACTACTGAGCGTATAGGATGGCCGTTGTAGTGGTTTGTCGGTCTATAACCGTAATCTCCTATTGCTACTTCTATAAACTTGTCTTGGACTGAGTTGTATTCAAATATCCTCCAATAAGGCCAAGCGTCATTTTCTGTTATGAGGTGTAAGTTATCTTTAAACTCAACCCATCCAATGCCCATATATGATCTACTAAATTGGTTATTAGTTCGATACGGCTCATATCCAGAAAGGGCAGAAGTGACATACCTAGGAGTGGCTAACTCCATTTCGGTGAATGCTGACGCTCCTGAGTCCAACCTTTCAATTTGTGGACCATAGTAAGGAGCGTTATAATTATTCTTACCATACCAAATCTTACCTCCATACTCTATAACTTCATCGGTATATGTGGAGATAGTTCCCCCTTCCAGTGTAGGTAATACTATATCTGATGTATCACGAAGGTTAGGTATACCAGAAGCATCTTCAACAACCTCCCATATGTAATTCAAACCATAATTCTCTCCAATAGTAAAATAGGTTTTACTGTCGTGTTGAAATATTCTTGATGCGTTCCACACATTTGCTGTTGGAAGAGTAGCACTAGTCGTCAGATAATCATTTGATAATTTCTTCAACTGACCAACTTGTCTGTCATATTGATACAATATCAAGCGTGTAGCGTTATTGTGACCCCCAAGTATATAAAGTTCTCCATTACTGGACTCATACCACCGTGGACCGTAAAGATAACTGGTGTTAGTGTCTGCCATATATTTACACCTTCTCCAATACCCACTAGTGTCTCCAGACAGATCAAACTCTAATACTGCTTGAAATGGATAATGGTTATATCTAACAATTCTGTAAATGGTTCCTGATTGTGTTATCTCGTCTCCTTTATCGCCTAAGAAATCACAGGCAATTGCTGGCATGTAATTAGTATGATCCTCTCTTGTCACAGAACTACCGTCAAACTCGAAAAACACCAAGGAATCTTGATTGTAGGAATCCATGACCGATACTAAATGAACCTTACCTTCATATTCATAAGCATCTACACCCCTTACATACATCATTGTGTTGTAAAGATCCCCTGGAGATAACCTCCAATGGCTTACATATAAATCATCATAATGCTGCCTTTCCCATTGAGTAGTTGATGGGTTGTATTTAAATAGACGAAGCCAAGCATACTTTTCCTCTTCGTAAGTAGTGCCATCCATATAATCTCTATGTTGGCCTTGACCTGTGCTCCCTGGACTTATTCCATATGAACTACCTTCTAAGGTTGTCCTATGTTGAGTTGATCCTCCTAAAAAGATGTAATAATCATCATTGTATTTAAATGTCTTTGTGGTATAGTTAGCACCATACGGAAGTTCTCTTCTATCAAAGTAACCCCAGTTTTTAAAGTATCCGCTAGACGCCTCATATTTCAGAGGGACGCCACCAGTCCCTTCAGGCCAATTATTACCAGTCAGTCGGTGTTCAAATATATGCGTCGAAGCATCTAGATGCTGACTCCAGAATGACATGGGTGTTGACCCAGCATTTACACCTCTATTAAATTGATAGAAATCCCAGTTCTGAGTAGACGGATTCCATTTGTAAATTGTGATATGGGAATACCCATGAGATGAGTTTAGTTCTTCATTAGGAACAGAAGATGTGTTGTAAAGATAACGATTCTCATATCCAGTTATCAAATACACAGAACCACTAACTTCAATGAAATCAATGCCTTGAATATACCTACCTGGGCTAGAAGTGTCGTGCGTGGTTTCAGTCCATCTGCCTGAACTCACTTCAATACTATAAGTTTTAAAATTATCTACACCATTAAAGTTAGATTCATATAATTCGTCGCTATAGACGCCACTAACATAGTTGCTAAACGCACCATAGGCATTACCGCTGCTATCTTGAAATACACTTGCCGACTCTATTTGTCGTCTTCGTTCATAAGTATCCGTCGTTTCGTAAACTTCTGGGTTGGGCCAAGAATCAATTTGATCCATTCCCATAGGTGGTTCTTGTGACCACTTACCGTCCTCACCTCTAACAGCCCACATGTTGGGCCATCGACCATAATCACGAACATGAGCGCCAACAGCGTAAGCCACAGTTCCATTGTAATCATGAACTCCACCCCAAGTCCCTGTTCGAGTTCCAAAATAACCTGATTTAACATTGCTAGTTATAGCATCCCTTCCTGATCGACCTACCCACTTGCCATTACGCAGAGAATATACTTCGACTATACCGCCACCCCAAACCTCACAACAAAGTTCATCGTCAATTTCAAAGAATCTGGCGTGATAGCAAAAAGGTTGTCTGTTGGTAATGTGACTGGTGTGTTTCTCTTCTAGGATGGTATCGAACTTGAGAATAAAATCACCCTTGTTGATCTTGCTACCACAGAGTCCTGATGTTTGAGCATTGTGGTTGATATCCTGAACCTCCAACTCAGGGTTAGGTGCGCTTAGAACGTCTCCACCTATAGAGACGATCTGATTACCGATTCTAACTATCTTGCTTACCATGTCTTATTAAGGTTGTTGATCAGGGTCAGTCCATTCAGAACTAGCCATAATAGCTAAGATCTCTGAGTGAGTGTAAGGACCTTCTGTATTAGTTAGGAGGTAAACGCAAATAGGCTGCTCTCCATCCCACTTCACAAAGGTCTTAGTCTGATCCACAGACTTCCTAAGCGTGTCTTCTGAAGTCTCTAGGACCTCACTGAAGTCGATAGCCGATACTTGATCGACTGGAAATATTATGTAGTTTCTATTTTCATATGCCATATCTACCTCTCCTTAAATACCATACTTGCCTCTATCAAGATTAAACATATACTGTATCTCATCTTGAGTCATCGCTCTATTGTGTAAATACACATGACCTATATCTCCATAGAAAGGAGCTGATGTTCCAGTATATCTACCAGCCAGTGTTAGATATTGATATGAGGTGCTTGGTGTGCTTAAGTATCCATTATCTGTCGAGTCTGCTGATGAGTCGTTGTCATATATTAGATTACCGTTGTGAAACAATTGTCTGTTAGAATATGAATGAACAAATGATATCATACACCACTCATCTGCTACAACCGGACTTTCTGAACTATTTCTCCAAGCCCACGGATAACTAGCATAATCAACTCTAGATCCAACAATGGCGACTTCAAAACTGTTTTCAAGAGTAATTATGTTCTGTGTGCCACCTATTGATCCATCCTTTCTCACAAACATGTTAACAGTGACCTCATCGTAAATGGTCCCTGTTGTAGTAAAATCATTTCTCGTCACTCTTAAGAAATCTGATCCACCATCAAATGTGAAATGATTAGGACTAGAAGCAAAATCGGATCCGTTATACAGAGTCGCTCCTCCTCCAAGAGTGCTTCTATCTAACCAATCCCCGCTACCTCCATAAGAATCAGGATCTAACCATAGTGTAAGTCCTTTTAGAAGTGGAAGATCATTACCCGAAATAACACCCCCATTCAGATTGATTAGCTGGCCGTTATAGTTTACTAGTTGAGAACTCATTACGCTAACCTCTTAACTATCATAGTGCTTCCCGCTTCGTGACTTGTTGATACAGACACAGCAGCATCTTGGAATGTAGCAGTGATGTAAGAGCCTGCACTTACCTTTCCTACCCATCTACCACTATACTCACTTGGAGAGTTAGCGGAAACATAATCATGCGTAAGAGTGTTCTTTGCAGTC
>Ga0208161_1000009_pt1 | contig 91738 bp, 118 predicted proteins | sample CB_VirMetaG_3_FD_184538 | JGI IMG/M metagenome (GOLD analysis project Ga0208161, IMG submission 184538) | Freshwater to marine saline gradient viral communities from Chesapeake Bay - CB_1508_1S Viral MetaG (SPAdes) (version 4) | ecosystem: Environmental > Aquatic > Marine > Coastal | place... | reverse complement strand
CATATAACTATGTTAAAATAAACCATTATCCTGATTTTGACACTTTTATTAAAACTATTCGTCCTCATAAACTTGTAGCCTTAGAGCTTCCTGAGCACTATCCAAATGTTCCTGACGCATCTTTTATGGAGCTTTCAAAATTTGAATGGCGTCCTGGCTATTGCTTACTGATAGGCGAAGAAGGAGCAGGTATACCAGAAGAAGATCTCCGCAAATGTTTTCATAAAGTAAAAATAACCATACCTGGCTCTATGCGATCTTTAAACGCAGCAACAACAGCCGGTATAGCAATGTACAGTATCAGTCAATCAAACGTGAGGGAATATGTCTAGTCCACAGTATCAAAAACTTACTGACCAAGATAGAGATTGGAAGCTTAAATATTATTCTTTCTTAAAAGGTGCTAGAATAATTAATGTAGAAATATTTAAAGACGATCTTTTTACTGGCACTGATCAGAATTGGCCTGTGATCATTATTGAGAAGGATGGTCAAACATTTGAACTTCAGCTTTCTCGTGATGAAGAAGGCAATGGTCCAGGGTTTATGTTTGGTCTTCCTTATGTCTAGATTTGAGAAAACACCTACTAAAGCAGAAGAATATTTTGAGCTAAAAGACTGGCTTCAAGCTTCTGCTGAGCATGCTCGTGCTATTCTACGTAAAGAGGAACCACTTGACATGGAGGCTTATGAGAATCTATACTATGCATTAATGGATTTAGCAGATTGGTATAGGATAGATCTTATATATGATACGTAGAAATTATGGAGAACTTACTCCACATCAAGTAGATAAGGCTCGTGATGCTTGGCTTGATCCTGGCAATCTTTTTGATGAACAAGAACATGATGAAGACTGCGAAGATGAAGACTGCGAAGGTGACTGTCTTGAACTACCTGAACCTGACTGGGGCCAGATAATACAAGATCGAGAAGATTACGAGGCAGATAGGTGGCTAGATAATAATGGGTATTGAAATAAATGATGAAAACTATGAACATTTTTTTTCTACTGAAATAGACGATGAATACTGGGAGCATTTATTAAAGTGGGCTGAAGCTCATTTTGATTCTATTTTTTTAGATCATGATCCCGATTCTTTACGTTATGCTTTGTATGATGATTATGAAGAACCTTTTAACGATAGACTGGAGGACGTATGAGTTTTGGAGAATGGGCTGCACATCAGGTAAAGAAATCTAAGGTTGCAGGATATGACCCCAAGAATCATGGTACTAAATATTACCGTACAGAAGAATACGACAAATATAATGCTTTTAGAAAGAAAAAATCTCCTTTAGAAGAAATTGTTGAACTTCGTGCCAGTATAAGATCTCCCTATGAGAATAACCCTTCTTACGCTCATATAGAAAAAGTTCTTACCCACGCTCTTGCTGAAATCACTAATCTTGAAAAGAAGATTCAACGCCTTGAAAAAGATTTGAACGAACCTAATAAAGACGTAATTAAAATACAAATTGGTGATGAGACTGTTACCATAGATGGCGATCTTGCTACACAAGTTATTTCTTCTTCTGTAAAAAATTATATTACTGAAGCTTTAGAATCTTATTGTGATGCTCATGAGCAAGAAGGCTAGTAATCAAGACATTTTAGACTCTGATCCTACTGATATTGTAGGAAATTTGAGGGACATGGCATACATAATTGACGAGTCTCAGGGTGAAGCGGTTGTGACCATGCTTTCTGGTAGTATGCTTACTGAAGCTGCTGATGAAATCGAACGGCTGCGTAAAGAGATCAATGAACTACGTCTTCAAATCGTCACACTTTCAATCCCCAAGGATACATCTCATGACTGACAAGCAACATAATGATGAATTAATATCTTTTCATCATATTCTATCCAGATTTACTCATCGCACCGGCTTTCCTTCTATAGATGTATATCCAGGCTGGTATCAACTTATTTTGGATCTTGACAAAGCTCTTTCTTATATTTCACCTGATTATACAATAGATCAAGTAAAAACAAAGTTTGCTGGTTTAAGATACTACGCTAACTATGTTCCAAAGCCTGACGAGACAGACGAAAACACTGCTTATTATATATTTAATAAGCTTATATTTTCTTCTGAAAGAACTTCACAAATGATCTGCGAGACTTGTGGCGATTACGGCGACAGAGTTGATATCAATGGTTGGCAATTTGTTGGTTGCGAGCAGCACAGAGACAAGCATCCTACTAAATATTTAGATGAAGGAGAAAGTTAGTGTTTAAAAATAACATTGGTCCTTTTGGAGAAAAGCCTGGTGACAGAATTCAGTTAACATTTACAGATGATCAGTACACTACTTTAAAATCTGGTGACAAAGGTACCGTAAACTTTATAGATGATTACGGCACTGTACATATAAACTGGGACGAAGGCTCTACATTAGGTCTTGTTCCTAACTATGATGAATGGATAGTTTTATAATGATAAGAAATTTAATTTGCCCAAGGTGTCATGGTGCAGTTCCCAATAACGACTCTCCAGGAGCCTATATAGGAGCTCTCAGTAGAACCGATAATAACACCGAGATATGCTCACCCTGCGGCGAATTAGAGGCCTTAGAAGACCTTATGTGGGGCTCGCCCCTTCCTCAAATAGACTGGATTTCTAATTTATTATGAAATACAACGGATGGCCCCTTTGGGCTCCTAATATGTATTGTAAAAAATGTGAAGTAGCTTGGGACTATAGCTTCAGTGACATATGTTGGATATGTCACAATAAAGGACAAATTGCAAGAAAAGAAGATAAATAAGGGCGACTGACATGGCAACGAAAAGCATCAAACTCACAATCACCATCCCGTGCGTTCAGCCCAATGATCCAGACAACCCGTTGACCGTTGAGGACGTTCTCGCCCGCACCCCTAAAGGCATCAAAGTGTGCACCCTCGGAAAGCCGTGGTACGGCGAAAACAAGTTCTACCTGTCGGACTGGACCGTCGAACTCATTGACGAGGGGGACAACTGACATGATCAGCAAGGCAAATCAGGTTCAGAGAGAATTAATAATATGAAAAAATTATTTCCTTATACGGTATTGTTTTTTGCCTTAATATTATCTATACCTGTTTTAATTTGGGCTGGTGCTTAAAAACTTTTTTTCAGTAGAGCCTTAGATTACGTTCTATAGAAAATAGAGCCACTAGGTGTACCAGAATCTACCTCTATATATATTCCATCTGGGCAGTAAATGCCATTAGGCCCAAACCAGTGACTGTCATGGTCACCATTAGCTGGTACAGCTCCGGCAATCAAATCACCAGTAGCATCTGTTCCATTATAGATATGGATATGAACGTTACCTGAATCATCATCATTAACATCCAGGCCCATGAAAATAGCTGCACCAGACACTGCTTGCTCACTGGAACCACTTAATGTAAATATCCTAGTAGCTTCTGTAAAATGACCTCTTGGACGGTCATGATCATAAAGCTTAGGTGTAGTAGTGCCACTTTGTGCAGGTGCTGGTTTTTGCGACGCAGGTCGCGCAGTGCTATTTGACGCATTTATTAATGCCATGATGGCAACCTCCTTATATATATCCTGTTAAGATAGTAACTATGTTTCTATATTTTTTTAGCTAGAGCCCTAGATTACGGAATCTATCAATAACAGAGTTACTATTACTCTATATCTCTAACAATAGAAGGTGATTATGCCGTTGGAACTCAGAAGCTCAAGCCAAGGTGTGGCTAATGTTTACGGAAACATGGTTTACGGGGCAAAACCTAACCAAATAAATATAAATCATGGATGGAAATTGCATGCTGGATTTGTAAGAGATTCTACAATGCAAAAAGTACTTGATGACGTTGGAATAGAGGTTTACGGTAGGCAAACTGCATCGGGTTACACCACTCCGGCTATGAGAGTTTCAAATCAAGATAAATTTAACACTTTTGCAAAAAGAATTAGTGATGTAATGGGGACTGATATAACCCAGTTAGATGACGCTCAGCTAAAGCAATTTATGGGAAAATTTACTGATCTTAGACAAATGATGGATGGCTCATCTGGTGCCACTGACATTTTTCGACAGTTAGATTTTTACGAGCAAGCTAATGCTCAAGGTCTTTTATTTAAAGGTGATGTAACTCAATATGGTTCTGGTAGAGAGCTAACCTTTTATGCTGGTCAAATAGAGCGTAGAGATAAAACTATAAAAATTTTAGAGTCTCAGTTTGGTGATATTTTGCAAGATGCTGACGACATTATACCTGGAATGCCACAAGATAAAGCCGCTAAAAATAGTAAGATATCTCAAAAGACAATTGGTAGATTTACCACTGATTATCTTCCAGAAGATTTTGACGACCTAACTAAAATAGCTGATGGGGGATGGGATGCAGACTCAATGGTTGACGCTCGCAAAAGAGGAACCTTGGGTCCAGACAAATTACATATGGCTCAAACAGGAGAAATATTTCCAGAAACTGCAGAAGAACTACAAAGGATGACTCAAGAGTATCCAGAACTAGGTGAGGCGCTGCGCGGTAAAGAGGGCTATGTAAGCCCGTATAACACTATTGATGACGTGATTGAACAGTCAGGTGTTCCACAAACTCGTACTCCAGTCCCTCCTGCACCAGCTCCTGCACCAGCTCCTGCACCAGAGCCTAAACCTAAACCTAAGCCTAGGCAAACCAGTGCACCAGCAAAGCCATCAGATGACGAAATCTCTGCAAGAGTAACCGGACAAAAGATAGGACCAGAAGATATTCCTCCTATGCCAACAGATGATGACTTTGCAAGATTTGCTGGCACAGACGAAGATTTCGTAGAGTCTGTTAAAAATATGGATACTCCTGAACTTACCGAACGAGCAAGGGAAAGGTTTGATCAAGAAGGAAGGAGACGAAGTGGCACTCCTTATAAAAAAGAGCCTGTCATTAAAATTGGAGAAACAGTAGAACTATCAGGGCCAGAAAGAAAAACAAAAGCTAAACCAGTAGATACCCCTGCAGCCAGAGTAACTCAAGCTGGCAAAGATGCCATTGTAGATGCCACACAAAGGGCTCCTAGGCCAAAACCAACACCAGCCGCAGCTCAAGCCGCCGCAAAAAAAGCTGCAGCTTCTAGAGCCACTAGAAGTGGTGTACAAGACGGAGCAAGAATGTCTAGCGCAGTAGCATCAGGCATAAGAGGATCCAACAACCTTAGAGTAGCTGCAGCAGGAGCAGCAATAGGAGTTGGGGCATACGCAATGAACAAATTAAGATCAATGGGCAAAGACGACGTAGAATACGCTAGAATGCTAGAAATGCAAAGGCACTATAGACGATAATTTGATAGTGAACAAAAATTGGAGAAAAATGGGAATGTTTGATTATATCCGAACAAATTACAGATTGCCAAATATAGAGGTAAGCGAAGATTTAACCCTAGTTTTTAACGCTGGGAACACTAAACATTTTGGATATGAAACAGAATTCCAAACAAAAGATTTCAATAAAGTTCTTGATCAATACCTGATAACATCTCACGGAGTACTCTTTATCAGAGAAGGTCTTGCAAATATTGAAACTCATCACACTGGAAATATTAGTTTTTGCACTGTAGTACCTCATCCCAGTGGAGGTGGATACTTTATTGAATATCACGCTAAATTTTCTGATGGAAAACTGATAGAAATTGGTGGAGAGTGCATTAGGGCGATAAAGAATGGATGAGCAGGATTTTTTAACACCACAAATAATTGATGATATGATCAATGAATTAAGTGTTGATCAGATAAACAGTTTAATAATATCAATAAAATCTTATATATATGCCAATTTATTGAAACTAAACTTTAATCCTGAAAATTTTCTCGGATTGGCTGAAGAAGTACCAGAATCTGATCACAAATGCAGAAGAATAATATTAAAAGATTTAGAAGATCTTAAATATATTTCTGAAAAAATTTCTTAGTCTAACTTTCCAGTTAGTTTTACCTAATGTAGAAATATCAGGCGATTCGTAGTCATAAATTCTTTGAGTTTTCTTATATTTACCCTTCATATTATGAGGGTGAAATACCGTACCAAAGCCTTTTTGATCTAAAAATTCAAAAGCCCTACTGTCACCCCAAAAATACTCCAACCCCTCACCTCTCGGTATTGGTATAACATGCTGGAGCGGATCTCCTTCCATTATAGAAAAACCTTCTTTACCAATAACATTTAGAACAACATTGGCGTGATGATAGTAGTCGGTATTAACTATCGATGGAAGCAAGGTATAATTAGAATTGGGCTCCCACAAAGGTGGTAAAAATAAACACGACCATCCTGGAGCAGTTTTATAAAGCCAAGGGCTAACTATCTTTATATAATTAGCTTCCTTCAAATCTCTAACTTCTGTTACGGGACAAGATCCTGTTTGAGAATAATTAAATCCTTGTATTTGAAACGGATGAGGATGGGATATATCTACCTTAGATTCCCAGTGGGACCTATCTGCAGAAGGCCTAAAATCCATTTTTGCCCATGATCTTACAGTAAAACCTAGAGATATATAATCTGAAGTACCAGCACATCTTCTTAACGAGCCTTCTTGTGCTCCCATGTCTTTCCACCATTGAGGCCAATTTTTATAGTTATCTAAAGGCATAATAGATGGATCAAGTAAAAGATCCGTGCATGGAGTAATAAATATTTGACCCGGCTTTACTTCTGGAATATCTTTAAAAGTTTTAGGACTGACTAATTGAATCTCTGGTTTTTTTGAGCTCTTCGGCATGATCCGCCTCCTTCAAAGATATCTGGTGAGAAGTTAGTTTATTTATATGATCTATTGAACTTGGCCTAGATCCATACGCATCAAGTTGTATTGATGCGATATCTCTACTTAGAACTCCCTGCCCTTGCGCAACATGCCAAAAGTGAGGGGCATGAAAAAGTTCAAATCCTGTTGTTTTTATGTCGTGATTTTCTGGAGTTTTGTTTTTCCATAAATGCAATAAACGCTTTAACAGTTCTGGCTTTTCTTTATCTTTTTGCTCCGCCCACATTGACGTATCTTCTTTGTCACAAACATAATGAAGTGCTATCATAGAGACACAATTCTCCATAATTGAATCCATTATCCTATGATATTCTTCAACCATAATATCTGAACCGTCATCAAAAGTTGGAATATAGGAACACAAAAGCTTTGCCTGTTGTATTGAAATTGATATAGAAGTTGCCTCTAAAGGCTCAATAAAACCGGAAGATAATCCTATCGCCACACAGTTTTTTTGCCAAGTTTTATTCCAATAACCTGTTTTAAAATCTATAAACCTATAATCATCTATTTCTGTACCAATTTTATCTGAAGCTTCCTTTAAAGCCTCCTCTTTCGATATGTGTTTAGAGGAAAATACATATCCATTCCCTCTTCTTGATTGAGTTGGTATTTCCCACATCCATCCTGCATTCATTCTTTTTGCTATTGTGTAGGGATGTATTTTTCCATATTCATCTAATGGAGTTTGAAAAACTAAAGCGGAATCACAAGGTAAATACTTACTGTAAGAAGTGTACTCTTGATTTTGCATAGTTTTCATCAATACTCTTTGAAAACCTGTTGAATCTATAAAAAAATCTCCGGGCAAGGGTGACTTTAGCGAAGAAATTTTTAATGCACTTATATATCCTTTGTCATCTTTGATAACTTTTTCTATTTCACCATTAACGAAATTTATACCGTTTGATGAGCAAAAATTTCTTAAATAAAGATTTAATTTATGTGTATCAAAATGATATTGATTTGTACCATAGTGAGTTCTGTCAACACCTTCTTCGTCAACATTAAGAATTACCCTATCTTTAATTATTCCTTTCCAGGAAAAAGTGTTGGTCAACAACAGGTCGTTTTCTAAGCAGAATGCGTAAGTGCCGTAGAAATTGTTTGCAGTTAATCCGGAACCAGAAACTGAATGAAAATAGCTAGGAGTATGAGAAGTCCAATCTTCAAACTTAATACCATATTTATGAGTTACATCTGCGTAACAAATCATTTCATGAACATCAATCCCAACATAGTCTTGAAACCATCTCCAGTGCTCAGTAGAACCTTCTCCAACACCTATGATAGGGTTTTTTTCAGAATGAACTACAGTTATATTATAAGACGGAAAAGTTCTTCTAAAAATTAAAGCTGAAGTCAAACCAGCGGTACCAGCTCCAGCTATAACTATATGTTTTTGGTTCGGCATAGGGATCACCTATACCATGTAACTAAAGAGTACTTAACAGTTCCATCTTCCACACCGGCAGGATGAGCTATGTGTAAATATGGGAAATTTGATGGGAAAAGAACACATGCCCCTTTTTCTGGCTGAACTGTAACGTCAAACTTAGGAAATTCTAATTGACCTCCAGTAAAATCATCATTCAGAAACGATACAAGACTAAGAACTCTTCTGTTTCCAGGTCCGTGATCATGATGTGCACGATATTCTGCGCCTCTCCCATACCTAAGAACCCTAAAACCTTCATCGGATTCTAACTGAAGCTCATTTTCCTCCCTATAATGCCACACGACTTTGTCTATAGATTTAAAAATATTTAACCAAGTTTCTACAAGTGGGACAACTGATTCATCACCTATTTCCTGGGAAGAGATAGGGGCAAGTTCACATGCCATAGATGTTCTTACATCAGAAATATATCCATCACCAACCTGAGCCCTTACCCAATTAAGGTAACCCCATTCATTTGAGCACTCTTTTTCAACTAAATCAATAAGTCTTTTACCTTCTGTAAAAACATTTTTATAATAAAAAATACACGGTGCTATCTCTTCGTATTGCATATAATTCCTTCTTCTACTTAAATACATCCCTGTTGTTATAATATTTTTCCATACTACTTCTTCTTCTCTCCACTATAGTTGAGTGTGCATCTTGTTCACCAGAAAAAAACCAGTGATCAGAATCAACAAAATGATAAAATATCATAGCTACTTCGTTATTTTTTGGGTCGGGAAATTTTTCCCTCCAATGATATTGATCCTCCCCATAATAACATACAGCTTCATTTTCGTCAAGTATGAACTGTTGGTCAACCACATGTAGGGGCCAAGGAGTGTTTTGATGAACACATAAATCTATGGTATATGTGCATGCGTTATCATCAACATGATAGTATAAATTAGCTCTATTTCCCCTATATACAGAGAAGAGGCAATATGAAAAATCTAGTTTTTCAGAATTAAATATCTCTCTTGCTTTAGGAACAAGTTTTCGTGCGGACTCTATAAAAATCTCATTTTGATTTGCACGAGATGAATGGTATGTTGTTCTACCAAAGTTTGCATCGTAGACAAATCCTTCTCTATCCTCTTTTTTTTCATACAAATATTTCTTCAGTTTATCAAAGTAATCTTTTTCAAAAACATCTTTAATAGAAAATGGATCCGGCCTTACCAGTAAATAGTCACCAGTTATTTCATCAAAATACTTTTCATTCATCTTCAACTTTTCCATTTTTAAGCTTTAAGTCCTCCTCTTTAACCTCAATAGTTTCTTCGGTTTGATATGAAGAGTTTGTACTGCATAGATAAAAAGTACTTATTATCCATTTATCATTAGATATTGCTGGATTTCCTTGATGTGGATGAGTCCAAGACGTTGGGAAAAGTGCAATAGTGCCAGATTTTGCGGCAACGCTTACGTCATGATAAGGAAAATACGTGTCTCCACCAACCTCTACATCATTAAGGTAAACGATGCCTGCCAATACCCTACTAACAGCATTTGGTCCACCCCAAGGGGACCCATCGGAATGCTGCCTATAGTGACCAAAATTTTTTACATAATGCTGAAGACGAAAACCAGTATCACATATACCTGGCCAATTCCATAACTCGTTATAAGTTTTTTGATAAAAAGCTAAACAACCAAAAAGAGCTTCTTCTATGATTTTCTCATACTTGTAAAAATTATCAAAAGGAACACCTAATTCTCTGGCTTGTACACCGCTAAAATTAAAATCCATACTAGATTTTATAAAGGGATTTAAGCCTCCCAAAGTAGGGCCTGGGTTAAAGATTTTATCGTAATACTTAACACATTCTGATATTAATTCTTGACAAACAGTTCTATCTATAGCATTTTTAGCCTCTAAAATGTAAGAAGACTTACCACCTATGAACTCTAATTCTACATTGTTCATTCACATCTCCAAAGTGAAGCGTACTTAACGCCTCAATTATATCACAAACTATGAAGATGGAGTAGCTGAATCTAAGCCTGTTGATATATTTGTTAATAAATTTATTTGATTAATTAAATCAACCAACATTTCTTGATTGGTAACATCTCCCTGATCTTCATAGTTTTGCTCCTCAAAAGAAGAAGGGTCAAAAGATTCAGGATTTATTCCTAGTCGTATTAGTATAACATACATCTGCTGAAGACTTGAAAGTCTTTGTGTTTCAATTATATTAGATTTTGTCTCCAACGGGAGATTATCAAAAAAGGCCATTTTAACTCCTAAAAAGTAACATTGTAGAATCGATAATATAGTACCAATTAACTGTCTAAAATTATAGATTTAGCAAAATTAGAGTGAGCAAACTGATTTGCAACATTTCCGGCAGACATGGATACAACCACTATTCCACCGTCATACCCAGGATCCGAAGACGCTGGAGCATTAACTACAGATCCCGCTCCCCCATCTCCACCCGTGCCCCCATCTCCACCTTGGTAAAATAAATTAAAATAGGATTGATTCACACCTGCTGGATACGGACTTCCTGTATGTTGATTACCTGGGGCTGGCTCACCAGTTGCATGACTTATATCATAAGCTGGATGATAATGTATTCCTGATGTAAAAGAAACTGGATTTTGTGAACCACCAGTACTCTGGACAAGGCTTTGACCAACTAAGGTTATGGAAGGATCTAATACATGAGCAGCGAAGTTTGTTCCATTAGAGGTGCCCACAAAATGAGCCACCCCCCTAGTGCCCTCGTGATACCCCGGATTGTGACCTGGACCAAAAACTGTACCGGTATGACTACCACTTCCAAATGGACCTGTTCCTGTTGGTCCATAAAAGTCTGGACCAGATAAATCAGATGCAGAAATTGCCGTAGGATCATTAAGTGGAGAAACAGGACCTGTAGCATGATTGTGTTGACCAGCGGGCCAGTAACCGTCATAAGGTGACCCATCGTGACCAGAATTTGCTGTAGGTGTACCAACATGAGGGGTGTAACCTCTAGTCTGTATAGTATTTGGCAAATAAGGGCCAAAATGCTCATCAACATTACCGCCCCCATGCGGATGAGTTCCCGTGTTATGGTGTGTATTTATGTTTCCTGTACCAGCTGGATAATAGCCAGGATAAGGAGACCCAGTATGTCCAAAATTTGCCAAAGGCTCACTGCTTGGCGTATGACCCCTTGCAACTATAGGATCCGGTAAAACATTAGCAAAATGGGTATCAGCTTGACCTGCGCCATGGTCATAGTTTCCTTGATTAACGTGACTATTTATCTGACCATGACCAGCTGGATAGTATCCAGTATAAGGTGACCCTGTGTGACCATAGCCGTTATTATGATGCCCTCTTGCAACTATTGGATCCGGTAAAACATTAGCAAAATGATTATCGGCAACACCGGCACCATGATCATAGTTTCCTGAATTATGAGTTTGATAAGTGGTTCCAGTATGAGGGTATGTTCTTGTAGGTGTTGGATCTGGAGCATGAGATCCACCAGGATGATTACCAGATGCGGAATGATGACTAGCTGGAACATGTATTTCGCCACTACCGGCATTGTGGTGAGAGCTAACGTGAACACTGACCGCCGCATTGTGAGGACTAGGAACCGGGTCCTTGATACCGCTAGGTGTTGGTGGTCCAACAACGTAAGGATTGTATGGCTCCGCATTATGCGGGGTATTTCCAGAATTTATAACGTGTCTATAAAATCTTATGCCGTCAGCATGAAATGGGTTTGAATCATACCTGTGACCAGAATGGTAATGCCTAGTAGAAGGATACAGCGGATCCGAAGGATAAAAATGACCAGGATTGGCGCTGGTATGGGTAAATGTTCTAGATGGATGCGTATGATAACCAGATTGACCGTGTGTTCCGCCGGCATTAACATTAGCATTATGGTTGTGATTTGAAGTAGGATTCGGCGCATGACTTCCAGAAGCATGATTATAGCTATGGGGAGTGTGATAATGATGTGTTTGAGCAGCATGGTGGCCAGAATTATGAGTATGATAAGGATTACCCGCATTGGGATCATTTAATACCGTAGAAGGAGGAACTAACCCAGCGCCATGATGATGATATCCGGCATTAAAACCCGGTTGCACATAATTAGCATTATGGTTAATAAAACCAGCATTCATAGCTGGAGCAGGATAATTATGCGGAACAGGTAAATGACCAGTTATAGGCCCTGTGTGCTGATTATGAGGAGCATGGGTTGCATTCACCGGCGCATTATGTGTTGGAGCTAAATGACCACTGCTTGGATGTGTGTGATAGCCTGCATTTATTCCACCCTGAACGTAAACAGCATCGTGGTTAATAAAACCTGCATTTTGAGCTAGCACAGGATAATTTTGAGGAACAGGTAAATGTCCAGTAATCGGTCCAGTGTGCTGATTATGAGGCACACCTGTTCCATCATTAATGTTAGCATTATGGGTATTTGCTAAATGACCACCGTCACCATGCCTGTGCTCCCCTGCATTTACACCTGCCGGTGTATATATCGCTGTATGATTCTGCACCTGAGGCCTGTTAGCAGGCGGATGATCCTGAAAAACTGGATCCGTTATTGGCGAAGGATTAAAACCAGGATGGCTGTGATAACCTGCATTTAAAGATAAATTAAAGTAATTTGCAGTTGTTGGAAAATTAGAAGCATTTAATTCATCATAAAGATCATCTTCAGCATAAAGGTCGCCATGATAATGACGAGAGGTATTGTAATTTCCGCCGGAAACAGTAGCAGTGTGGCTAAATTTTCCCCCCGTTGCCAAATATATAGGACCAGTTCCAGCAGGATGTTGATGTTGACCTGCAGGAACATAAAAAACACCGGCGTTTATTCCAGCCTCATAAGGAGAACCAGTATTCGCAAATGCATCTATATCTGGAGCAGGATTGCCAGGATTGCCAGGATTGCCATCCAATCCATCTGTATTGGAGCCAGAAACAGAGCCAGCAGTGCCAGAACTGACTAGTGATCCAGAGCCAGAAACATTTTTAGCGATCAAAAGCACAACGCCGCCGCCTTTACCCCTAGTTACTGTAGTGCCCACTGTAGCTTCATTTCCATCAGACCCAGGATTGCCCGGATTACCAGGGCCACCAGGCTCACCTGGAGCAATACCGAATTTGCTACCTGGATTTCCCGGATTGCCTGGCGACCCTTGCTCAGCTTCAGTCAACTGAGTATCAACAAATTCACCCGGCTGCCCACCAGATACGGCATGTATAGAGCCGTCTGCTGCTATCAAATAACCATTTATTGCCTTATCTAAATCTGACATCTCGTAGTCAGCCAAAGATTGAGATTGGTCACCTTCTCCCCACGCATAACTCTTTACGATATCTGATCTTCTGGAAACAGTTGAAGAATTAGCTGTTTCCGAAATGTTAGACGGCAACCCTATGGTACCATTGTTGATCAAAGTGTCATTTACAAATATTCTAAAACCATTCGTAAAAAGAATTCCACCTGATTCTACGGTTAAATTCTTGTAGTACATATCACTTGATAGATATATAGTTTGTCCAGAGGAAACAGTTAAATCTCCATCTGATCCATCACCAAAAAGCTCATCTATTCCAGAAGTTAATGTTTTTTCAGCTTTAGTTAAACTAAATTTATTGTTTACTTTTCTTATCGGACCTGCCATGCTACGCCACCTGACAATAAACTACACTACCGCTTGAGCCACCTGTCCCACCTGAAACATCCGTAGTTACACTGCTATTTAAAACATCATTTGAAGAAACTACAACTATAACACCACCACCGCCACCACTAGCACCAGAATCCCCTGGAGCACTAAAGTAAGCGGTGCCGGAGTTGACGACTATGTACCTTGCGGCAACTATCACTACACCACCACCAGATCCAACTTGACCCCCTGCTCCACCCCTCAAGAAAACAGGGTAACCAACACCAGCGGTAATTGAGTATCCCCTAGTAGCATTTAAAGGCTGTTTATAGTAATTTGTTCCGCCCTCTTCAGGTGAAGGAGCGGTAGCTGTCCTGTACGATGTAGAGCCTCCCAAACTATGCGTAACGGCTTCTGCAGCAGTGCCACCCTGAGCTATAGACCCAGCAGTAGTGAAACCGGAAGTGAAACCAATTCTAGAATTATTGTTTAGAGTTAAAGTATTTCTTACAAAAACTCTAAAACCAGCTGTTTTTAAATGTATTCCAGAACTTATAGTCAAATTATAAAAAAATAAATCTCTTTCCATAGTATAGGTGCTACCTGTAGGAATCATTCCTAAGACAGTAGAATTTCCATCCAAAGTAGCACTACCATCATCTGCAGAGCCGAACAGTGCATTAGCTACATCAAGGTTGTTAATCAAAGCCAAAGTTTCATCCTCTAAAGAAGAGGACGAGTCAAAATAGCTTTTTCCTACACCAAATCTATTATTCCTTCTAAAACCAGCCATTAAGTTTCCTCTATACCGTTAACAATAATGTTCACTGACGACCCTGCGCCACATATAGCTACTATCTGATCAGAATTAGAAGCACCCGCTGTTGAACCGTTATTATTAAGGACTAGAGATGTTGATAAGGACAATGTTTCATCAGCGGAAAGCGATATGTCGTTAAAGAATATATGAGAATCCGCTAAAGTTTCTCCAGCTGGCTTACAGTAAATAGTTACTGTTGTTGTGGCTGAAGAATAGTTGCAAAGTATTATTTCCTTAACTATGGTCACAGTTCCCTGCGGAACGGTATAATAATCGGCACTAGAGGTTGTTAAGGTAGAAGGTCCAACTAAACGTTTTTGATACAGAGGCATGCAAACTCCCTAAAGGTTTGTGATTAATTTTACTACACATTCGACTAATCTTCAATTATAGTAACCCGATACAGTTTTAATCGCAAAAACTAAAGCATGGTGGAATATACCAATCAAGTAAAAGCCTATATAGGGTAAAAACTGAAAAAAATTTTATAAGGGGTTTTTGATTTTTAACTTTTTTTCATTTTTGAGTTTTCATTCCGGTTCAGGAACACAGTGCTCAGACCTAGGTATATAGTGATGCTTATCATCTATATCATAGAGTTCTGTTGCTAAAGGTGTCATAGAAATCCAAAACTTCTCACCTTCTTTATACCTATCCAATACAAACATTTTCTTATGCAGATCATAAAGTACATCCCCATCCTCAGGGGGATCACCCATATAGACAGATGCAGTATTATGACCACCTCTAACTAAAGTTTGTATATATAAATCCCACTCTTCTTCCGAGTTAAACTCAGATCTTTTCTGATCCCAAACTGTTGTGTCAGTAGTTTCATATTGAATATATGATCTTGTGAAATATTTTTCTCCGTTAGATATACCGTTAACAGCATGAAAGTAAGGCTCTCTTTCCGGAGCCTTTGGATACAAAGGTGAGCCAGAAGGGAAAACGATAATTTCTCCAGCCTTTGGTTTTACTGGAATAATGTTTTCATTATGAAGAAAAATAACCTCACCACCATCGTAATCGTCATTAATATAAGTGTTAGCAGTTATTAAAAATTTTCTCTTAGGCCAGAACCATTCAGCTATAGGATAATCGGTATGAAACTGCATCCTGAGATTGTCCAAAGGATTGTGTTCAGAAGATAATTCTTTTATATCAAAATACTTAGCAATATTTGGAGATGTGACAAAGGAATTATCTGGCCAATCAATTTGATTATAGTCCATATAATGACCAACAACTTTTTTTGTTACATCGTTTAGAGTGTGGTAAACATACTTCTCTATCTCAAACAGTTCACTGTCGTCTGCAATTTCGTCTTCATCAAAATTCGGGTCTTCATCAAAATTCGGAATAGCAGAACAGTAAGTCCCAAATACAAACCAATCTTTCCACTTCTCAAATATATATTCGCCTGTAGAATTACTTTCAATAAACTTTACACATTCAAACAGTTTATCAATTTCATCATAAACATTTTTGTATACAAAAATTCTAGGGTAAACTTCTTCAAAATTCATAAAGCATGCTCTTCTTCTTCCTGATCCAGCATAAAGGTATACCCATCAATACAGTCACCTTCTACCTTATGGTAGTCTAGCTTGCCTGCATTTACCTTTTCAAGCAGGAGATCTATCCCGTCAAAAAATCATCAATGACACATATGTCATGATCAAAACCGACTAATTCCAATCTAAACTCCTATCTACCAAATTTGCCAAATGTATAGAGTCATGAACCCCAGGCCTAGTTCCACCTGAATTATACTCATAAAATTTCAGCCCGTCAACATCACATAGGTCGCTGCATTTATTTAAATCTAATTGACTTTGCAAATCGAAAATCATTAAAGAATCTATGTGATTACACTCTTTAATTATATTATACACATCACCCTGCAAGGATAGAACAATAAACTTACAACCCAAAACTTTACAAACGGCTTGCATATTGTATAGTATAGAAAAAGACTCTAAAATAGCTTTGTGCTCTTCGTCTTTTCTAAATTCAACATTCTTTACTGAACAATCCATTATCTTTTCAGGGTGCCCATATCCATTATTCCAATTTATAGAATGATTATAAAAAATTCTTCTACCAACTTTAGAATCTACCTCTAAAGGATAATTATAGTTATTTAATTTTGAAACTAGAATTATAACTTTTTTAGGAACACCAAAATTATTTAGATGATAAAAAAAGTTTTTAGACAACTTATGTAAGCTGCCGTCTACCAAAGACATATTATTTATTTTAATATTTCTCATATCTGATAACAACCCTGTCCAGGCATACGACTGAGGAAGGCCAACGGGAATACTCTCTTGTCCTCCGAGCACTAAGAGATCAGGATCTTGAACAAAACTTGAACCAACATACTTATGCTCGTTTACCCTGTAAGATATAGACTCTTCCGCATCATGCCAGCCTAAGTCTTGATAAATTTTTGGTAAGTCTTTAACATCATCAATTCTTGGTTCAGATTGGTCTTGAATTCTGACTTCTGCATCAAAGCTTAACGACTTATAGTCTATATTTTCGTTGTTTATTTCATTTTCAAATAAATAAGTTTTAGAATCTGCTAATCTATGATTTTTCATAAACAAAATATGCTGATAGCACCTTCTATATGTAATATCATTTTTGGATTCCCCAGACAAAAGAGCTTTGTCTATCCACTCACACTTTTCTTCATAATTCATCCCAGCAATATAGTGATCAATGTTGCTATTAACAGCATAATGAAGGCAATCTACCACTGCTGGGCAATCTGATAAGCAGGGTGGATCTGCTTCCAGTTCACTAATAGACATACCTGCACAGGAAGCACCACTAAACGCATCAGTATCTGGAAGCTTAATCTTATCCATATTATTTACTGTTCCATAAATATCAATCATAAATTACTATCGTAATAAAGTTTACTTTTACCTATGTCAGATCTATTGAAGATTCTTTGACCTTCAATCCATCCTCCAGAGTAGCTATGAATAACATTTCTATTATCCCACAATAAAAAATCTCCTTCAGACCACGACCACGTAACCCAATTATTGGAATCTTTTAAATAATCTTCAATGTAAGTACAGTACTCCAGACATAGATCTGCATTAGAGGATAGTAACCTGTTTGAAAAAGCACTCATAATGTTAAGAGATACATTTCCTGTAACAGGATGGTTGCATAGTGCTGGATAATTTCTAATAGACCACATAACATTGTCATGGTCTATTCCTGGTAACGTTGTATCAAAATCCAGCAGGCTGCTTGTAGCTATCTCTTCATCCCTAGAAGGACCCCCAGAAAGTGAGATCATATTGTATTTACCTAAAATTTTCTTCAGCCTAGGCGGCAGATCTTCAAACATTTCTTCTTTATCTACAAAAACAGTTTTACCGCAATCGGGAGAGCAAGTAAAAACTTTCATGTTCATACTTATAAATGTTGGAATCGAAGTTTCAGGATCAGATATGGGACTTTCATCTGAATGCCAGTTGCTATGCACATACCTTAGAAGTTCATCAGGAGTGCTGTCAGGACCATACTTGACCTGACCCTCATGGAAGTGACCTTGCTTAAAGTTTGCCCCTCCCACCTGCTCTGGATCAATTGGTTCACAAGAGTAAACCGACTTCATTATCTCCATCTGCTCATCAGGTTTTAAGTCCATAGAAGGAACAACAACGGCTTTACCATTAATTAAAGCAGAATGAATTGACTCGGCGCTAAATAGTAAGTCCTCATATGAGTTGGCTAACAACTTATAAATTTTCATTATAACTTATAATTTCCTGACATCATTCTAGCTTTAGAATCCTCTATAAGATCTGGCATCCATATTCTATATGGATTTTCTTGACCTATAACTTCATCTCTTTCAAAGTCTACACCATAACAAGCCATTGTCAAAAATGCGTACCTAGCTCCACTAGTAACTGGGTACACCTCATGTCTACCTATGTAATTAGAAGGATATATTAATACAGTCCCAGGCTTAGGACTATACTCAACATTTATATTTGGAAAATGCATTTGCCCACCCTCATAGTCTTTTCCGCATTCATTTAAATATAAATTTACACTTGTGCTGTTGTGCATAGAGACTTGATTTTGAGGTCTAGATCCCCATTCCCAAGGAATCTGATCATCACAGTGAGCACCTATATGCTGACCATCTTCATAACCAGCGATATGGCCTTTTGGTCTCCACCAAGCTGTAGTGGCAGCATCTGGAAAGTAGGCGCAGTACTCAACCAACGCATCGTAGATTGCATCCTCACACTTTTGTATAAATTCTACCCATTCAGGCTTTGGCGCTCTGCCTATTTGCTCCCCTTTAAGATCCAGAAATCTTTGTGGAGCTAAATTAATATCATCTAATCTAAATTTAAATCCTGTCTTATTTCTAGCATACTTTACGCCATCTTCCTCGTAATATGTAAAAGAATCTTCTTCATTCTTCTTAAGCCAAGATGTGTACTCTGTAACTAAATCATTATCAATGTCTAAAACATTTTCACATGCGACTATACCCATACCTAAGTGAACTGATTCCATAATAACCTCTTTCATTTCATTTTATCAAAGCCCATATACTTTCCTACGTGTTAAGATTTGTTACCTTGTACTGCTCAGAGCTCTTATCATAACCTTTGGCTAATAAATATTCTCTATAATCTTCTCTGAGTGTGGGCATGTAGACGTTAGTACTAATTCTTGCTTTTTCCGGCTCTTTAACTGGGTCACATACGTCTTCATACACTGAAGGATTAGGAGTTCCCTGACTATACCATCCGAGATATGAAACCCTATGCCCCTTTCCAACAGGCTTAACTTCATGCGCAGCCATGAAATTAGAAGGAAACATAAGTATATCTCCTGCTTTAGGTTGGTAATCAATATCTAAGTAATTAAAATAGTGATGACCTTCAGTAAAATTGTTACCTGTCAACTCCTCCTCAGAATCAACGGAAGAATTAACATAAACTAGACAAGAAATTATACTCCTAAGAGCTAGTTCATCTCTAGTAGAATGTACTCCATATATATACTCTGCGCTTGTGTCAGAATGACTACCAAGGTACACGCCATCCCTATAAGATACTACATGCCCCTTTACCTTCCACCATACACAATTGTAAGCTAAAGGAAACATCTCAAAGTATTTTAATAAATATTTATCTTTAGACTCCTCTAAAAAATTGAATAACTTGTGAACCTCATCCCTAGGGTCTTGATGCATCATTGAGGCCCTTCTGGGCATGGAATATATAGAGTCTTTACTAAAAAGATATCCACTCTTATTCATGTAAGTTTCCTCACCAGTTTCTGGATCAGAAGTTATATCATACATAGCAGCCTGCTCTTCGTCTAAGGCTCTACAAAAAATCTCATAAGTCCAATCAAAATCGTAGTCTACAGCATTTCGAAAAAGCACAACGCCGCCACCTAAATGCTCGGCCTCAACATCATTATAAATCATTTCTCAACCTCTTGCTTTGTATTAGAACTATGAAAATCTCTACTAACCGGCATTAACTTATGATCATCATAAGTTTCTCCATAAAATTCTATCACATAATTTTGATAATCAACAAATAGATCTGGCATCCACACCTGACCACCAAATATTCCATCTACTGGATCAGAAACCTGAACACCCCTAGTCGGATCGGAAGAACCCTGACCAAAATATTCAAGATAAGCAAATCTGTTGCCCTCTTTTACACCCTTAACTTCATGCGCACACATAAAGTTAGCTGGAAACATTAACACATCACCACGCTGTGGTTTATAAACTAATTCTGCGTAAGGAAAGTAAATCTCTCCACCAGTAAAATTCCCATCCTCATATTCTTCTGTAGAAGAATTGAAATACGTTATTGCAGCTAGTACATGACGTATCCCTAGTTGATAGTCTGGCTCAAATCCAGGAGAAAAATTTATGTCGTTATCACAATGCAGACCTAGATCTGCCCCAGCCCCATATGCTAGTACATGCCCCTGAGTTTTCCACCATAAACAAGGTAAGATCATAGGATATATTGATGCATACTCAATCATAGATCGGTACAGCATCTCTTCACAGTGAGAAAAGAATTCTTTCTGCCAGTCTGATTCAAAGTGATCATAAAAATCAGTTATTCTACTGCAGCTTTTATCAATATCCTCTATCTTAAAACGATGTCCACTTTTGTTAGTAGCATAAAGAGCATTCCCATCTTCATCATAAACATATGAATAATGCTTTTCCCTAGCATCGTTTTTTAGTTTTAAAAGATAATCAGTTATGCCATCAGGTACATTAATTTTATTCCTAAATAAAACTATTCCATTACCCAACAACTCACAGTTATTGGGTAACATTTACTGCTCCTGACCTATGATAACCGGATCAGTGCCGCAGTTCGCAGCGTCCGTTCCAGGAATCTCCTCCGCCTCATGAGTTGTACCATACTGAGCAACACATCTACCCTGATAGACTGGGTTTATACCAATATAGGTCTCTTCACCAGTCGTAAATCTTGAGTACTCAGACTTACAGTAGCGCTCATAGTCATCGTATATATTGTTCATCCACACAGCAGGACACCATTGGGTAGAGGCATCTGTTTCAGCTATTTCTATATTTGCCTCTCTATGAGGAGATCCCTGACCAAAGAAAGAAAGATAACTATACCTAACGCCTGCTTCCATTCTGTCAACATCATGTGAGGCCATATAATTTGTAGGAAAGAAAACTATATCGCCTTTTTCTGGCTTATAGTCAATATTTAAGTGGAAGAATCTCAAATGACCACCAACAAAATTTCTACCGTCTAAATCATCCTCAGAATCAACAGAATCATTTAGATACACTAATGCTCCACACGTTTGTCTGGCTGCCATCTGACCCCTAGGCATATATCTAACACCTTCTGTAACTTTATAGTTTGTATCATTATCACAATGGGCACCCAGCACACCTTGGTCTTGATACCTAAGAATGTGGCCCCTATTTTTCCACCACAAACACCCTACGATAAGAGGAAAATGATCAACATACTTAATCAGACACTTATAAATAGTATCTTCCATATTATAGAAAAAGTCACGAATATTATCAGGTGTATCTGGATCTATCGGATGAAGAATTCTAACAGGCGTAGCGGGAATGTCTTCTGGTCTATATCTGAACCCATCTTCATTTATACCGTAAGTCTCACCATCTTCAGCTTCAATATATTCCCACCTATTTTGATGAGACTTCGCAGCTCTGTCATCTAGATACTGGTATACCGGTTCTTCATCAAACTTAAGTACGTTTTTAAATATTAGAATTCCACCGCCAAGGTTTTCAACTTTGAACTCTGATATTTCTTTTAATTCATCATCACCAATAATAGGTGTATCTGGAAATATTATATTAGAGAGAAAAGCACCCGGGGGTAAATCATAATCCTGCTGTTCTTGCTGCTGCGCACTCATTGTATCGCTCATATGAAACCCTTCCTAAACATAATACATAATTATACTATAACAATAAACAAAATTCAATGACAAATAAAGACTTTAGTTCACTACTTCTTAATTATTACTTGATAGCCAATACCGTGAGAGAGGTGATAAGAAGTTACATCATCCCTATCCAATAGCTGCTCGTAAACGTCAACAACAGGTTCCATATAATAATCTTCCGTATAGAGCCTACCAGACTCATTACCATACTCACCAAGTATAACTCCGCCAGAAGCAACTGAAGATACAATATCTTCCATAAAGTTGTTGTCCACAACAAAGTCGTAAACAGGCGCACTTACGAAATCAAATTCTCCTGTCAACGAAGATAAGTCTTGCATATCTACAGTTCTATAGGGAAATGAAAAGGGGTAAGATGGCAAGTCTCTAACAAAGTTTTCAAATATAAACAAAGACTCATTGTTAACAAATGTTAAATTACATCCTGAATTAGCTAATAGTGCCAATAATTCAAAGTGAGTATCAGGCTCAACAATAAGTGCATTGGTGGGCTTAATCATATCCATTACCATCTGGCAATAGAAGCCAACACTTAAGAAAATGTGATCCTTCCAACCTTCTTGATTAGAACCTACGATATCCCATAGATGAATTTTATTTACAACCCCTACGGCAACAACTCTTCTGTCCAAGTTTATAGAGTTATTATATTCACCCACTGCCCTTGATATATCACCGACAACTTCATCCCAGTCATATTCAAGAGATCTTCCAGCGTAGTTGCTAACCTCTCTAGTTACTGTACTTGTCACAAGAAATCTATTGTCTACAATACTATGCATTTGCTGCCGCCTTTGCTATGTTATACCTATACCATAATCTTCTAACTGAAGATGTTAAAGCTATGCATCTTATATTTACATTAATCTGAGCAGATGTTAAAACTTGACCAAATTCACGTAGCTCACTTTTAATTCTTTGGTATGGAAATATTTCCCTAATTTTTTCTACCACTTCATCAATAGTTAGAACGTTTAACTGATCAGCAGAATAACCCAATAGCAATAGTATCTCAGTTAATTTTTCCTCACAATAATCTACCTCACTAGTTGCAGAAAAAGTGTTGATAGGGTTGGCGGGATCGTAATTTCTTAAACTCATAACGACCTACTATCGTCTAACTCATCTCTTATATTAGCAAAACCGCTATGTCCTAATATTATAGAATTAAGGTATTCCCTATTAGAAGCAATCCATGCTAGCTTATCTTTGTTAAAGGATACAGTTCTTTGTTGAAAATCTCCAGAATCAAAAGGTTCACATGAAAGATCCGGATAAACAGATGCCTCTCTAGCCCCCACCTCTGAAGCCATAGTATCTAAGTCTTTTTTTGAAAGCGTAAACTTCTTCATATCACACCTTTAACTTTGAAAGGTTGATGTACATCTCTTTCATAGATTTATAAGACTCATAACTATGATCATCTTCTGATACTGGAATAATATAATCAACAGTAAGATCATCTAGTGCAACTCCTAGAGATGTTGCCATAGAGGCTACGCCAAACTCTAAAAACTCTATTGACTTTTGCTTAGCTCTATTAACAGCTTCTTCTGAAAGGGCCATAATAAACTCCTTAATGATTTCGAACAAACATTATAGTAATAGGTTCTAACCCAGAACCTCATCTATACATTCTCTAATTGTCCAACTTTCTCCTGTGGTCAAAGGAACATCGTCTAGTGGCATTGCCTGCCAATTGAATCTTCCTATCATTGTCCCAGTTCTACCAACAACAAACATCTCCCATACGTGGGGTATTCTAGCCAAGGCTGCGCCCTCTTGATTCCATCCATCCTGTGCTGCCTGAGAGTTATCAGCCATGTTGTCGGACTTATTTCTTAAAGCTTTACCCTTTAATAAGGAATAAACTTCACATTCATTCGGTCCATTAACGTCAACCTTTTCAGCTATAGGAAAAGTAATAAATGGATATGTTTCTTTCATGAAGGAGCTTATTTCTTCATTTGTACCAGTCTCCATAAGGCCCTGAACAAACTGATTACAGGGGAAAGCAACGACGCTGAATCCTCTATCCCCGAATTCGTCTTGAAGCTTTTGAAGCTGCCAGAAATGCCTAACAGATCTTGCATACGACCAGAAAGTGGAACACTGCGGTGTATAATTATATTTAGATACAGTATTAACAATAAGAGTTACCTTACCCTTAAACTGTTCCATAAAATTATCTTCGTCATCTATAGACTTAACCTGTACATCATATATAGACATTACACAACCTCGCATATTGATTCAAGATAAACTTCATCTAAAGTAGGATCTTCTAATTTAACCACACATTTATCACTGTCTAGTGAAAAAATTAACCTACAATCAAAAGGAACATCTAATTCACCTTCTGCCAAAAGTAAGTCTTCATCATCTATAACAATATTTAAATCCGCAGAACCCTTGAATATTGACAGGGTCAACTTATCTTCACCCTTTTCTAACGTAAACTCTTCACTACCTAAGGGAGTTATAACTTTCATTTTACTAGGAACATCATTCATTGTAGGGGACCTCCTTGATCTCTGGTTCTTTTAGGGTAGGCAAGCCCTCATGTCTAGGGCCTATTCTATCACCTTTTTCATTTAAACCTGTTCTTATGCCGTTCATCCATGTCCAAGGCTCATCTCGTGATTTCTTCATTTTAGCCTGATTATATGACGTTCTTTCATTCATTAGATCCGGTTTATCCCAAAGATACTCTACTTCAACATCCATCTCCGGCATAAGTGTTGAAGGATAAACCATGAAAAATACAAAAGGCATGCCTGCAGGGAATACTACAGGTTCGTTTACCTTGGTGATTTTCCAGCCTTCATGAACCTCATCTGGCCACCAGTCTGAAGGTACGCTAGCTGTCAAAGGAACTGCACCATCAACAAAGTAGTTAGGTGAACCGCTTATCCATGTATGGAATCCAGGCTCTGTTTTAAACGTCCATCCTATATGAAAATCAATCATACCTATTTTACTGCAGTCAGCGATAGTTCTTCCACGATAAACATCACCCTCAATGATTTGTGGGACGTTGTTGCCACCTTCCCAAGTGACAACAACGTCCTGCTGCAAAATGGCTTCCCAACCATTTACATTTGCAGCACTGAGTGGAAGACATCTATAGGCATGTTTGTTATAGGTATCATCCATCCAGTCTCTTCTCAGTCTTGACTGTTTAACCTCAGGCGAGATCTGATGTGTTCTTATTAACGTAAGCTTGGACACTACTTTCCTCCTGCTACATATTGCTGATATTGACCCATGTTAGTCATATCGCCACCATTTGCCTGCCACTGCTTATAGCTTTCCATGGCATAGCTTTGGATTTCCTCTTGAATTATCTGCCTTAACTTTGATTCATCCATACCAACAGCGGTATCAGACTTCTTAGCTGGGGCAGTTCCACCGCTCTTAACAACTGGAGCAGTGTCAGGATCAATTGAAGGCTTCTCTGGTTGAACATACTTTTGTCCAAAATCTCTTGAGAAGCCAGCATGTTGATGCGCATCGTCATTGTAATCAAACATCGTTACTGCACTATATTTTATACCTGACGTAACCGGCTTAGACGCATGTGCAAAGATATATGTTGAAGGGAAGAATACACTGTCACCAGCTTCTGGCTTCCATGTTATATCAAGGTGAGGGAAATATAGCTCCCCACCCTCGTAATCATCATTTATATAAGATACGCAAGACACTGTGCAAATATAAGAGAATCCGTGATCGGAATGGACACTGAAGTGCTCTTTAACTCCATATCTAACAAAGTTAATTGCCTCCATATAGTTCATCGATATACCATATGTAGAACAATAATCCTTAAGGCAGTCTTTCTGCATAGATGCAACTGTAGTGTAGACATCTACAAGATCTGAAAATTCAGAAGGTGTTCCGGTAATAAATTTTTCATCCATCTTAAAGTCTACACAGTCTCTATAGTCTGGCATCTTAACACCTTCTCCCACGAGGGAATCGTGCCACTTAAAATACTCATGACTACTATCTCTCAAAGATGTCTCCAACCTAAGTGGTATATTATCTTCTTGGGATATCGTATCTTTATATACCACAATTCCTAATGATGGATCACCTAAGTGTTCTTTGCGCATATTAAAATCAATTACCTTTCTCGGCGGCATGCCAGAAACCAGCTGATGTTATTCTATGTCCAGATAGAATCTCAGTCACGGCGTGCTCGTATTTGTCAGTTGACGGAAAGTATACCACAGAAGCTGCTACCGGTTCAATTTCTATTCCTAAATACGGAAATATTAAATTTCCACCAGTAAAATTATCATTAAAATATATTACAGTACTATAGTCCCTTCTAGGATGCCCACCAAACGTTGGCAGTAAATCACCGCTAGAACCAATTTGATCCCAATGCAAATCAATAGAAAAACCAGGTCCAGACTTAATTATTGAAGAGTTTTCCTCATGGTCTAACAAGCAGTCAAAATCTTTTTCCATTTCTTTTCTTAAGAAGTTGTTTTTAATCTTTAAAATACTATCAACTTCAGAAGCTAAACTGGCTAAGTGTTGATCCTTACTTGCATGAGACCAGTCAATGGACGAATGGTTATCTCTAGGTTTCTCCGGAATACCCCAAGAGCTTGCCTTAAAGGTAAAAGAAGAAAACGCTTCAGAAAAAATAGACATCTCTTCTTCACTAAATAAATTATACATAATATGTATATCTTTTATTTTTATCTTTTTATTCATATTTTTCCAATATATTCCAAAAACCAGTGGAAGTAAACCTATAGCCAGATAACACAGGGTTTACAAGATGTTGATGATTTTTATCTGAAGGAAAATATATCAATGATCCTGGAAGAGGATTAATCTCTATTGACAAATCTGGAAACTCTAGTTCTCCACCAGTAAATTCGGTACCATAATAAATAATGGTGCTTATGTCCCTACTGGGATGTCCAGCAGGTGTTGGTATATCTAGCCCTGTACCATCATAATTATCAATATGGCGATGCAGTCCCCATCCCTCCCTGCATCGAGATATCGTACCAATTGTTTCGCTACTAAGGGCACAGTTAAAGCTTTTCTCAATCAGTTGCTTTGATAGAGTATACTTTTGAACCATTATAGATTGAGCTTTATTTACTAAGGCTAAATTATCTTCACTTTTTGAAGACATTGACCAATCTAAAGCTTCTTCCAAACCACCTACTGAGTCACCATCTATATATTCAGCTATCTCAAAAAATTTAGAAAAGAAATTAATTTCATCTTGAGAAAAAAAATTTATTACGATATAAATATCATTAATTTTAATTGTTCTCAACTACATAACCTCAGTTATCGTATAAAATGATGGTGTAGTCCATCTCTCTCCTGATATCATTCTTTTTACACCATGCAGATAGTGTATGTCGCCCGGATGGGCAACAGCTAAACCAGGTTCAATCTTTAACTCTATATCAAACTCTGGATAATAAAACTCTCCTCCTTCAAAATTACCATTCCAATATACAATAGAATTAATGTCATAAGTTGGAAAAGGGTTGGGTGAGCCATCGTTTAACTGTTTATCGGCATGGGGTTGCTGCTCGTTACCCGGAAGCCATCTAATTAAAACAGGTGGTCTCTGATAAAGTTTTACATTAAACTTATCTTCCAGTAAGTACTGCATTTTCTTAACATATTTATCTATCAGATTATATATATCGGGATTTATTTCACCTATTATTCTACCCGAACACATCCTATCCCACCAATACGCAGCGTCATAGGTACATGTACCATCTTCATTGAACTCATCTTCCATAGGATTTTCCCATCTATCTATTGTGGGGAAAAAATCCTGAAGGACCTTTAAGTCATTGAGTTCAACAAAGTTTTTCTCAATGACTATATTATCTACAGAATCACCAAAGTGGCCTGGATTAATTAATGATTTTTCTTCCATAATTTCACTCATCCATATATTATACCACTACCCCCCTCTGACAATCAAGCCAGAGGGGGGCAACCATTACTTTTGGTCCTACTGCCTACCTGCAGGGAAGGATGGCGGGAAGTATGGTGGGAAGTATGGCGGGAAGTATGGCGGGAAGAATGGTGGGAACCACGGTGGGAAGTATGGCGGGAAGAACGGCGGGAAGAATGGCGGGAAGAATGGCGGGAAGAATGGCGGGAAGAACGGTGGGAAATAAGGTGGGAAGTATGGCGGGAAGAATGGCGGGAAATATGGTGGGAAGTATGGCGGGAAGAACGGCGGGAAGAACGGTGGGAAATATGGCGGGAAGAACGGTGAAGTTGCTTGTCCTGCACCGTTTCTTTCATAATATCCGTTATAAGGATTTACACTAATAAAATACTCGTCATTATCTAAACCTGTAACAGTAAAGGTTTGAGAATTGAGAGAATCAGCTACAATACCAACAAGAGTATAAGTTGTAGTTGAATCCAAAGGTGTTAAAGCCTTATATATCTTATAGTTTCTTGCAGGTGTTCCGGTACTAGTGGAGGAACCCCAATCTGTATGGGACCACGTAATGGTAATTTCACCAGTTGTTCCAGTTGAAGAGACAGAAATACTACTTGGATCATCAGGAATATTTGCGGCAATTTGCCAGCTCGTAGGAGAACTGTAAGAAGAACTAGCTACATCGTTATTAGTTCTAACCCTATACGAATAGAATGTACCAGATGTTAATCCTGTATGACTATAAGAAGTAGATGCAGTTCCAGTAACAAGATTACTGAAAGACGCCGAAGCTTCGGAATCAGCACTGTTTGTCGTTGTAGCCACTTCAAGATCATAGGTTACACTTGAATCACCAGAACCACTAGCTGCACTCCATGTAACAGTAATTTTATTACCATAACCCTGACCAACCTCTACAGTATGATCAGACGAAGCAACGAAGCTTTCTCCTACAGTATCAATTCCGTTCTCTCCAGTAGCCTCATGGGTGCTAGTTAACCCAGTTGGTGTATCTGGAGTACCAAAAACTAAGAAAGTTCCTAAATCTGAATATGACCCAAAAACATTTGTTCTAGTATTCTTAACTCTTACCCTGAATTGGTAAGTCGAACCACCAGTTAACCCAGTAAGCGTTAAGCTAGTTCCGGTAGTTAGAGAGGCAACGGTGTCATAGTTCCCTACCCCATAAGACAATTCGTAGCTGATATTAGCAGCGGTTTCACCGGCTGTCGTTGAAGCATCTGTCCAATCTACAAAAACTTGTCCAGAACCAGTTCTAGAAAAACTCTCAGAAGTCACAGTACCAGGAACACCAGTTGCATATCCACCGGCAACTGTTAAACCAGTACTTGACTGAGCGGAGTTGTTTGTTACAACTTTAAACCAATAGTTTTGACCCAAAGTAGCGGAATCAAATGATGCCGAAGTTGAAGAAGTCGTAGTTAAAGACGTTGATGGACTAGAAGTTGTACCATAATATACAGTATAAGTTATATTACCTATAGCGTCATTTCCCGTTCCGCCCGCACCAACCCCAGTCCAAGATATACTGAATGTACCAGGATCCGTTGTTGTGCCTGGAGTTGCTGTAAGACCAGTTACATCTGAAGGAGGAACTAAAAGTGGGATATTAGCGACAGTGGATGAAGAGGTAGTATCATCGGAGGTAAACAAACTATTCTTTGTAACAACCTTAAAATCATAAGTATTATTTGAATCAAGTCCAGTAACAGTCTCTGAAGTTGTACCGTAACTAACTCCACCAAATAAAGTATAAGGTAAGGTACCATTAACCCTGTAATAAATCTGATAACTAACATTAGCTGTATCATCAGATCCAAGATCAGTTGCTTCAGACCAAGATAGTGTTAAGGCAGTTGAACTGCTTACCGAAGTGGTTATTGTTCCCACAGATCCTGGTGCACCAATAACCTTATATGGGGTAGAAAACTCATAAATATCACTGTCAACACCAGCTGACGTGACGTAGCATTTGAAAGTGTAGGTAGTTCCTTCGGTAGCAACCCAAGTATTTGTGGCAAGTGCAGAAGTTCCAGTTTCTGTGTGATCCAATACCCCGTCAACATACGCCTCAGTTGTGTAAACCAAGTCGGTAGAACCATCTCTACCTGCATATTCCACATCAAAGGCAAAGAATATACTATTATCATAATCAAGGGATCTTGTAACACCATTTATTACTGGCTTTTTACCACCATAGTCTTTAACTGCCATATTTTGTACCTACCATACTATAAAACTTTTTTCATTTTAACATAAATTCATTAGGCTGACAAGTCTCCAGTTGCAACCCAAGAATCTGAACCCCTCTTTATTAAAGTTACCATTGACCACTGGTCTCTCAACTTAAGACCTGGAGTCGCATTAACCGTAACACCCGACCCTGCAGCTATCGTAGTTTGACCAGCACCGGTTTGAAGAACCATAATCTGTGAACCAACTGGGAAATCAACACTTGATTCAGGCGGAACAGTAACAGTATTTGCCGAAGCATTCGACACCTCTACCATCTTATCCTTATCACCAATTGCTAAAGTATAAGATGCTGTCTGCTGACTTAGTCCAACTAATGAGGAACTAAACTCAATCTCATCAGTACCATTACCAACAACAATCTTGTCGTTCGTTGAATCCCATGCGACACGTCCATCTGTTGAGGATGTTGTGGTAGACAATGTGAGAGCAGGAGTATCAACAGTAGGTGAAGTAAGAGTTTTATTTGTCAGAGTTTCTACTCCAGCAAGTGTTGCCATAGTACCCGTAGCAGGGAAAGTGACTGAAGAATTTGGAGTAGCTGCCTCTATAGTTAGGTCACCGGTATTAACAGTTATAGTTCTACCACCGTTGTTTACACCAGTACCGCCATAAGTTGAGTCTATAACCGACCCCTGCCACGTACCTGTTGCAACTGTACCAACAGCTGTAATCTGAGTTTGTGAGGCATTGACAGAGAACTCTCCACCAGTTAAAGTAAGACCAGTCCCCGCAGTGTACGTACCGGCACCAGAGAACTGAATGAACGTTACGGCATCTGAGCCAACAGTGCTTACAGGCTCAGAAAGAACCCAGCCAGTGTCAGCATACTGAGTACCGTGTGTGACGAATATAAAGTCACCACCAGCCATCTCTGTTGGAGTATCAAAGTCATCAGCTCTAGTTAAAACTGTTGTAGAAGTTACAACATAAATACCGTTATGAGCAGATGTTGATTCGCCAGCAACAATGATTCTGTCTCCAGTAGTAATATCAGTATCGCCATCAATATCTCCACCGGCAAGATCAAGAGCAGTGCTCAAAGTTAAAGTTGCACCTACTCCACTTGTACCATTGTCATAAGTTACTGTATCACCAGTTATTGTCGCCAAAGAAGACGTTGCTATAGCATGAACCTGTTCGTGAACATGCAGACCTTCGGACACAGCATCAACATACCCCTTTGTGGCTGCATCAGATGCCTGCGTAGGTGCACCCAAACCTGTAACCTTGTAGCTGTTAGCATTGATGTCGCCACCAGCTTGAATAGTGCTGCTGAACACTGCAGCACCAGTTACGTCAAGGGTGCCTGTTACTGTAAGATTATCATCTACTGTAGTTTCTCCAGAGGAAGAATCCAGAATTAAACCATCTGATGTTGTGTCTATTTCATTTGCCCCAGTTATGCCAAACTGCATATTACCTAGGGTCGCACCATTAAAGTTTGGTGTAGCAGAAGTTTCTACTGATTGCCCAATAGCTACTGTAGTTGATGCACCTTCGCCAGTGCCGGAAGTAACGGTTACGCCAGTGCCAGCTGTAATTGACTCAACATAATTTCCAGTAGTATCCGTACCAAGAGTAACTGAATCAGCTGCGACTGTAGCGGTTAGGGTCACATCTGCTGAACCATCTATCGAAACAGAACCGTTTAAATCTCCACCTAAGGTTATTGTCCTGGAAGTAGTCCAGGAATCTGCTGATCCAGTTACGTTACCTGTCACATTACCAGTTACGTTACCAGTAAGGTCACCTGTGACATCAGCAGTAACGGTGTTAAAGGTTACGTCAGAAGTTGTTTCTACAGCCTGACCAATTGAATAAGTCGGAGTTGCGCCTTCACCAGCAGTAAATGACAGCGACACACCGGTACCGGCTGCTGCACCAGACACATAATTTCCAGTAGTATCTGTACCTAGTGCGACTGAATTTGGCTGAATAGTAGTAGTTATTGAAACATTTTCAGATCCATCAACAGAAACACTACCAGTAACATCACCAGATAATGATATTGTTCTTGAAGTTTGCCAGGCTGAAGCTGTGCTTGCATTACCTGTGACATTACCTGTGACATTGCCCGTAACATTACCCGTAACATTTCCTGTTACATCACCCGTAAGATCACCCGTTACATTACCAGTAACATTGCCCAATAAGTCGCCATCAACATCGCCAGTTAAATCTCCGGTAAAAGTCCTATTTAGGGAATCGACTAATAGAACTGGTGTGGCGTCTTGGCTATAAATGTTACCCGTAACGTCGCCGGTGACATCACCGGTTAAGTCACCAGTAACGTTACCAGTAAGATTACCAGTGACATTACCTGTAACATCACCAGTGACATTTCCAGTTACATTACCCGTGACACCCCCTGTTAAATCACCGGTTACATCGCCTGTAAGATTACCCGTGACATTGCCGGTAACATTTCCAGTAACATTACCCGTAACATCACCTGTCACGTTACCCGTTACATTACCGGTAACGTCACCAGTCAAATCGCCCGTTACATTACCTGTTACATTTCCAGTAAGATCACCAGTAACATCACCAGTTACATTGCCTGTAACATCACCTGTTACATTTCCAGTAAGGTTACCCGTAACATCCCCAGTTACATTACCTGTTAAATCACCATTAAAACTTTTATTTATATTATCAACAACAACAGATGGTGTGGCTTCATTACTGTAAACTAAACCAGTTAAATTTCCAGTTACATTTCCAGTGAGATCACCAGTAACATCACCTGTTACATCACCAGTGAGATCGCCATAAACGTTACCTGTTACATTTCCGGTAACACTTCCAGTAAAGCTTGCATCTGTTCCATCCGTACCAGACTCTAAAACTTTTGATGTTCCGTTTGACGAGTAAACATCACCAGTAACATCACCGGTTAAATCACCATATAAATGAGTTGCAGTAACAGAAGTTAAACCCGTTAATTCACCAGCTACATCTAGAGTATTACCATTTCTTTCAAGATTTGTACCTGGAGTTATTGTATTGGTTCCTGTAAATTGGGTATATGTTATAGAATCTGTACCTATAGTATGAACTTCATTAGTTCCAGAACCTTGTGATGTTACAACAAAACCTTGATTATTATTATTTGTACCAGACAATACAAATACAGCATCGCCGGCATTAACAGAATCAATATTTCCGTCTGCATCTGTGGCTCTTGTCAACTCCCAAGTAGTTGTTGAAGAACCCTGATCAGTAACTGTATATATACCATTCTGAACTGCTGATGACTGATCCTTAACCAATATTCTATCGCCATTAGTTGCATTTGCGCCATCTATATTTAGCCTGCCATTGGTAGTGGCAGATAAAGTTGAGCCAACTCCACTAGTGCCATTATCGTAAGATGGAGTATTTCCTAGGGCAGCAGCTGTTGCTAGGTCAACAGCTTCGTGCCAATGTATACCTGAAGCTATAGAATCAACATAAGTTTTAGTCGCTATAGCATCAGTATTAACAGCTATAGTCGGCGTAGCTCCCTCTCCCGAGTTGTTCGTAAGACTAATTCCAGTTCCAGCAACCAGAGAATTGACATAGTTTCCAGTTGTGTCTGAACCAAGGGCAACACTGTCAGCTTGTATGGTTGCACTAATATTTATATCACTAGAACCATTAAAAGATGCTGAGCCTGCTACATCTCCAGAAATCTGAATTGTCCTGGGCGTAGCAAGTGTCGTTGCAGTATCTGCGTTCCCAGTTACATCACCGGTTACATTGCCTGTAAGGTTGCCAGTAACATTACCCGTTACATCACCTGTAAGATCACCTGTTACATTGCCAGTAAGGTTACCCGTAACATCCCCACTAACGTCACCGGTTAGGTTACCTGTTACATTTCCAGTAACATTACCCGTTACATCACCTGTTACATTGCCAGTAAGGTTACCAGTAACATCCCCACTAACGTCACCGGTTAGGTTACCTGTTACATTTCCAGTAACATTACCAGTAAGGTTACCAGTGACATCTCCTGTTACATCACCTGTTACGTCACCTGTAAGGTTACCTGTTACATTACCAGTAACGTTACCCGTAACGTCACCTGTAAGATCTGAAGTTACATTGTTGAATGTGACATTGTCAGTTGTACCTACTGGCTGACCGATTGCAATTGTTGGCGTAGCGGACTCGCCAGAATTATCGGTAAGTGTAACACCAGTTCCAGCAACTAATGACTTAACATAGTTGCCGACCGTGTCCGTAGCTAAATCTACAGGATCATTTATCCAATTAGAACCATTGTGTCTAAGAAAGTCTCCTGAAGAAACATCTGTGATTGTTACATCACCAATATTAGATAGTTCACTCGTTATAACTACCTGTCTGATCCAGGCAGTTCCGTCCCATATCCAGCTGGCGTCCCCCACTGTATATGTATCATTTACTGATGGGCTATCAGGAAAATTAAGTGCCATTTTTACCTCTTAACAAGATTATAGAGCTTAGTCATGCGTCCCCATTATAGTAACACAAGTTATCGCAAATTACGTTTAATTGATTATGGTTTGATTTATTTTAACGTCGGCAAAGAACTTCAAATTCGAAATTAATCTTTCATCATTAGGAGAAATCAAACAAGCTTTTTGGGCATACTCTAAAGCCTTGTCTAATAATCCCAACTTCCACGCAGAAAAAGAAGCTAAGTCGTAAGGGTGAGAGTTCCAAGCTTGATCTTCACATAGATACTCTAAAGGTTTTTCCTTTATTTCAAAAGCATTCATTACAGCCGAAAAGCATCCGTGCCACTTTTCATGCCTGTAGTAAAACTCTGCTAACTCAATCCACGGTTCTCTTCTATCTGGTGACTCTGCGCACGCTTTTAAAAGCCAAGAAAAAGTATCGTTTGTTATCCTTGAAAGATATCTCATAGCTGTAGATCTTTCTGGCTTCCAACTTGATAACTCAAGATGCTTAAGAAGATGTTCCTCAGCTTTTTCCTTAATTCCATTGAACATATATTCTCTACCCAGATAGAACCTATTACGATCATCATTGGGATCTTCTTTAACTGCTAACTCCAACAAAGGTAGATATTGTGATCTAGACTTAGCATTGTCTGGATGGTGATATATCTCAAGACCTATCCACCCCTGCTTTTCTACGGCAACTGGCTTAAGAACCTCATGAACAGGATGCTTCCAACGGTAGCCATGTCTAGCATGAATCTTGTCACCAGAATACACTAGGCCTTCAGACCCCTCATCACCCCAAGACCAAACATACCTATACCTAGGCCTAGTAACTAATGGATCAAGATCTTCAAAATGATCACGCCACCCCTTAGATAAAACCTCATCAGCATCTAGGGCAATACAATAATCTACGTCAAATGGAACTAGGGCAAGTGCCGCATTTCTTGCATCATCAAATCTCCAAGGATCTATAGTGATAGATACAACTTCGCAGCCGCTAGCCATGGCTTTATCAACCGTGTTATCAGTAGAGCCAGTGTCGACAACTAGCCGATAGTCTGCCTCTGCACACGATTTAGCCCAACGCTCAATAAACTTTTCTTCATCTTTTACAATTGTATATACAGCTATCTTCATATCTTAAACAGAATTCCAAGAACTCCCATCGTAAACATTCAAAGTTCCACTAGAAGTATTATACCATAGCTGACCTGTTTGTGGATTAGAAGGTTGAGACTCAGAAACGTCGGCAAGTTGAGCTGGACCAGTTGGACCAGTCGGCCCTTCGGTGCCCCTTCTTCCGGTGATCTCTATCCAAGCTGAGTCATAGTAAGAAAACAAGCTTGCACTTGAAGAATCAAACCATAAATCCCCAGAATTAGGTGACGACGGTGCATCATCTGATACGGATAATCTATCTGGACCCGTAGGTCCTGTCGGACCAGTCGGGCCAATCGCACCAGATATTTCTACCCAAGTTGAATCGTAGTAAGAGTAAAGCCTGCCCTGATTAGAGTTGAACCATAGATCACCAGAATTAGGACTAGAAGGCTCAGATGCCGACACGGACATTCTATCTGGTCCAGTGGGGCCAACTGGACCAGTTGCACCAATGGGACCAGATAGCTCCACCCAAGACGAATCATAGTAAGAATAGAGTCTACCTTGACTAGAATTAAACCACAAACTACCATCAAGAGGGTCAGAAGGTGCAGAATCCGATACTTCTGGTGCACCAGAAACAAACGCAGTAGGAGAAAACTTTGTACCATCGAAGGCTAAGACATAGTTTGGTGTCGCATTAGATAATTCTAATTCAACCCCTTGTATAACAATAGAATTTTTAACCTTGAAACTATTATCCGCCATCAGTTCACTGTCCCTTTAGGCTTTCTCTTTACTTTTTATGTTATATATTATAACAGAATTGTTCTCAAAACCCTACACGTAACTGTAGATGTATTTGCATCTGTAACCGTAACTTGAAGCTCTATATTACTGCTATTAAGAGCAGCTTCTACAGCTACACCAGCCATATCTGCGGATCCAGTTTCTATGATTCCGTACTCTGAGTAGTCCACTACACCAGTTCCAGAATTGTAGTGAGCCAAAACCTTTGATGTTCTCATCTTCATGCCAGTTGATGTGCCCTGCATGAGTGAGACTGTATACTCTATGGTTTGTACACCAGAAGCAGTAACGGTATCTACAGCAGTTGCTGTAGCTGCTGTTAGGTCATATGCGATTGCTTCAACCTTAGCTGCGTTAGTGGCGCTATCCTGAAGTGTTATTACCCCATTAACGGTAGCGCCAGTCAGTGTGCCCAAACTTGTTAGGCTTGAATTAACAACATTTGAAGCTAAAGTATCACCAGTTAAATCGCCTGCTGCACCAGTTGGAACGGCAGCCCATGCGGCATTTGTACCATCAGACTTTAAGTAGTATCCATTAGCACTTGTCTGTGATGGAAGCAGGTTGTTTAAGGCACCGTTTGCAGTTGTGGCACCTGTGCCACCATTTGCAATGGCTATTGTTGTGCCATTCCATGTGCCAGTTGAAATTGTTCCAAGGGTAGTTGTTGATGTGCTACCAGTGTATGTTTCAGCAGCAACGTCATCTAAAACGGAGCTATAAGCCTGAACATCTGAACCTATTGCAAGACCAAGGTTGGTCCTTGCACCCGAAGCCGTACTAGCACCGGTGCCACCATGGGAAATTCCAATATCTGTTGCCTCCCATGTACCAGTAGCGATTGTGCCTACCGCTGTCAAGCTTGATGTTGTAACACCAGAGCCAAGAGTTGTTGCATTAAGAACACTAGTTCCATTAACGTGATACTCTTTACCGGAAGCGATATCCATGTGCTCAGATGCTGTCCACGCATCAGTTGCATCAACCCAATTAAACGTCTTATCAGTTGTACCTTTTACTGTTATACCTGCACCATCTGCTGCAACGTCAGAAGGACTTGCTGTTGAGGCGAGCTCAATGTTTTTATCGTCTACTGATAGAGTAGTTGAGTTGATTGATGTCGTGGTACCATTAACGACCAAGTCACCCTGGACTGTTAGATCATTATTTACAGTAACAGTTCCACCTTCAGATGAACCAAGGTTAACGTTAGTAGTAGAACCAGTTGCGCCTCCAGTACCAACATTTACAGTCTTAGTATTACCACTACCTGCTGCACCTGTTGAAATATTTGTTGTCGAAGCGTCAGTGCCACTGTATCCAACTGTCAAACTGTCTGAACTAGCGAATGCGGAAAATGATGCCCCACCGTCTACACTAGTTGTAAAAGTTGGTGCAGTACCGAAAACTAAAGAACCAGATCCAGTTTCATCTGAGATAACACCAGCTAATTCAGCTGAGGTTGTTGCACCAAAGTCGCCCAGGGTATTGCTAGTGTAAGCTACTGTACCACCTGTGCCGAAAGCAACTGAAGATGAATCGGTACCAGTAAAGGTCAAAGTATTACTGATGGTTGCGGTCTTGCTATTAGCAATAGTCAAAGTACCTGTACTACTTGTGATTGTGAGTCCATTAATTGATGTGGCAGATGCTGCGCCGAGTGTTGGACTAGTGAGTGTTGGACTTGTCGCCAAAACAACATCACCAGATCCTGTAGTTGATGTAACACTAAGAGTACCATCACCACCAGATGTTGTAACGATACCATTCGAAGTAAGACTACCAAGTTTCTTATTAGTTAATGACTCAGCTCCATCTAATGTGGCAAGAGTTCCAGAGGTTGGTAAAGTAACAGAAGTATTACCGCTGGTAGCAAATGCTACAGTATGGCTACTTGAACCAATTGTGGTGGCACCAGACGTGCTAAGGTTGCCTCCAACAGTTATTGTAGAAGCACCGTTGTTAACACCAGTACCACCTTTAGCTGCAGTCAAGGTTCCAGCGATGTCAGAAGCTGGGACAGTAGACGAAGTTGTTACAGCTGAACCAGCTGTCGAAACCTTTACATAACCAGTATTGGTAAGGTCTCCAATGATTAGACCCTTTTTAACTTTGAAATCTTTCTCAGCCATTTTTACTCCTGTTTGTTAAATAAGCCATGATATATATAGTAATGTTTGCTATACCTTTATAGCAGTCTTGTTAACTGATACTTTTGCGGACGTTGTTGCCCCATCAGTTACCGTTACATACAGCAAACCATTGATTCCACTTGTAGATACTTCAACAGAAATACCAGATATAGAACCATTTAACTCTAAAACGCCATACTCAGTTTTATCTATGCTGGTACCATCGGTGATAACATGAACCTTTGAACAGCGTATTTTAGATCCTTGTTTTATTTGAATAAAATATTCAACACTTGGATAATTACCCATGATAAAAGAGTCAACAAGAGTTTGGTTATTACTGCTAATGTTAATTGAAATAGATTCAATTAGTGAATTTGTAGTATGGATTGAATCGCTTATGAAGGCATCACCTTCTACATGTAGGTCATAACTGGGGGATACTGTACCCACTCCAACCCTGTTGTTGTCTGCATCAACGTGAAAAGTGCTAGTATCTACCGTGAAGTCTCCACTAATCTCAGAGATAGGCGGCATTGAGAGACTAGATCCATCTGAAGAAATAATTACTCCACCTAAGTTGATACTTGTTCCGCTAAGAAAAAGGTCTCTAAATCTATAGGTTGATGACCCTAAGTCGTACTGCTCATTTGCATCAGGAATTAAAGATCCACCTACAGCCCTTGAACCATCTGCTAAAAGGTACTGAGTGTGATCATCATCTGTAAGCCCTGTCATTGAACCATGGTCGGCAACGTCGTTTATCCATTGACTTCCATTGTATTTAAGAAGATCACCACTTGTAGCAGTGTTTATATTTACATCAGATAAATCATCTATTGCACCAGCAACACCGCTAGCTCCAGTTGGGCCAGTAGGTCCGGTAGCACCAGTTAATCCAGTTAATCCAGTTAATCCAGTTGGACCCGTTGGTCCAGTTGGTCCCTGTGCACCAGATATTTCTACCCAAGTTGAATCATAATAGGAAAAAAGCCTGGCGTTGGTGGAATCAAACCACAGGTCACCAGATACCACAGAAGAAGGAGCAGTATCTGAAACCTGCAATCTGTCTGGGCCAGTTGGACCTGTTGGGCCAGTTGGTCCCTGTGCACCAGATATCTCCACCCAGGTTGAATCATAGTAGGAGTAAAGTCTAGCATTAGTAGAGTCAAACCACAGGTCGCCAGATACAACAGAAGAAGGGGCAGTATCTGAAACGGACAACCTATCAGGACCAGTTGGACCTATTGGTCCGGTGGGCCCCTGTGCACCGGCTATTTCTACCCAAGTTGAATCATAATAGGAAAAAAGCCTGCCCTGATTAGAATTAAACCAAAGATCACCAGCGTCAGGTGACGAAGGTGCTGAATCTGAGACAGATAATCTGTCAGGACCAGTTGGTCCTGTTGGACCAGTAGGTGCTGGAGCTGGAGCAAATTTTGTACCATTAAAAGTTAATACATAATCTGGAGTTGCACCTGTAGTATCTAGCTCAACATTGTCGACAAAAAGAGATGAAATATAAACTGAACTTGGTAATGAAAAAGTGAACTCACCAGAAGATTCTGAAATAGAGATTTCTCCGGAGGTTCCTGATATAGATTTAATTAATTTTGTAGAAACAATATCGTCTAAAGAATCTTTATAAAATAAATTACCCGCATTATAATTTAATGCGAGTTCACCGTACTCTAAAGAGTTAGGGGTGGCAGAAGAAACTCCAGAGTTTTTAATTTTAATAGTATTAGCCATAAAAGCCTCAAGCAAAGGTACCTTGTTACGAGATCTCTCAAATATAGTAATGATTTTATTGCCTCAACACATCTTAATGAAATACTTTTAGTTACTATAAAACAAAGGGGAGGGAGGACCATTTGCGCAATTTTATTAGAGTACTACCAATGATTATTGCCTTTATGGCTCTTTTGTTCCCGGGGACAGCTTTTGCATACTCTTATACAGTCAGCGAAGAATCTGACCTGTACTTCACCATTGACAACGACAACACCCTTGTTGTTATCTACGGCAACAGTAACCGTGAATGTAATCAGCCCGGAGCAGACCCATACCTATGGGTGTATGAAGATGGTGTTGAATCAAGCGGTGCACTGATTGTCGCAAATGATGACGGCAACCACGGGCAAGGGCAGTGTGTGTCGTCAAAGATATATACGACACTTGATGCCGGGGACTACAGACTTAGGGCTGGGTATTGCTGCAGTTTGCGTGGGTTAGGCTCTAATCCGTCAGGTTACGACTACGAAATTGTCACAGATTTGACGTTTGACGGCGTTTCGCCAAATACGCCGACTACCACTACGACGAGCACGACGACTACCAGCACTACCACTTCCACAACAACTACAACAACTACAACAACAATTCCGCAGACAATCGGTCCACCAATGAACCTGACCGGTTCAATCGTTGAGGTTTGGGTTGGAGAACAAGTAAGTGGTGGGGTCTATCTGGATTGGGACCCACCGAATACAGGGAACGTTGACCCTGAGCGTTATGCGATTTCTTTCAGAATCCCACCTGACGCAGGCTGGGGTGTAGCCACAGGAAATGCCGGTGACGCAAACGCCCTCAATACCGAATACACACTTCCATTCAGCATCTTCGCAAGCACTGGCGGGTTTGGCGAAGAATACGTTTTTGACGTACGTGCTGACAATGACACGCTCGGCGTGTATTCCGGCTGGTCAACCCAAGTTACGTTAACCGTTGAGGAGCCGACTCCTCCAACAACGACGACGACAACGACGACGACAACTTCTACTACAACAACAACCACAACAGTACCACCAACCACCACAACCACCACAACAACTGTGGCACCCACCACAACAACCAGTACTAGTACAACAACGACGTTGGCGCCTACAATAACTACTACTACGGTAGCGCCAACAACTACTACTACGGAGGTGCCGCCATCAACAACAACAACAACAACAACTTCTACGACGACTACAGTGCCCCCAACTACAAGCACTACCACGACAACCACCACATCGTCAACGACGACGACTGTGCTGCCTACGACGACGTCAACGACGGTATTGCCGTCAACGACAACAACGGTCGCCCCTGTGTCATCAGTCGCTCCTGCCCCTCCTGCGGAGTCCACCACATCCTTGCCATCTCCAACTCCAACAACTAGCATTCCCCTAACACTCGCAGAAGAAAGAGCTGAAGAAACTAAAGCTGAATTTGAAAACCTTGGTATCGACACAGAAGGCGTTAACCTTGTAGAGGTTGATGAAGCTGAAGTAAAAATAGTAGAAGAACTAGACAAATTAGATGAAGAGCTAGCAGAAGATTTCCTTGATGTTGTCGACGGTGATGTAACCGTAGAGGAAGTTGAAAAACTTATAACAGATGATAAGTTTGAAGAAATTTCCGACGATGCTCAACAAATTCTTGTCGCAGCTGTCAATGAAGCTGACGATGAAGTAAAAGATACTTTCCAGAAGGAAGTAAATATATTCTCTGACAAAGACTTTGGAGAATACGTACCACTAGGATCAAATATTAACGTTGAGCAGAGGCGAGTAATCGTTGCTGCTGGCGCTACTATTATGGCAGCAGCTGCGCCGGCTGCTGGCGGAGGGAGAAGAAAACAGTGAGGAAAATATTCTCTGAAATTAAAGAACTAAACTGGACCGTAGCGGGAACAGCGCTTGTGCTAATCACCCTGAGTGGTGACGTACTCAGATACGGTTTATGGATTAGTGGAGGCGCGATTGCTATTCATTTAATCGCAACAATTTTCTCAGAAGAAGAAGAATAATTACTTAGCTTTTTTATCTACCTTGTTAAATACTGCGTCTATTTCTTCCTTGCTTAAGACACCGTCATCCATATAGGCTCTAGCTAAACCCTCAACCACCATTGCAACGCCGCCTATTCCAGCCATTAGCACAGCTTTCCAAAGCTCTACACCGGCTATTGCACCAGCACCTATAACGCTTAAGCCTGAAGCAGCGAACGCTGCAAGTATTCTAAAAGAAAGTGATTTTATATTTTGCATATTCCCTCCAGTTTAATCTCCGAGGGAAATAGTAACTAAGGATTTATAAAATACATTCCAACCTCATATAAGGATTCCTTAGGGTTCATATGTATAACTTTCACCATCCCAAGGCTCATCTAAAAGCTCTTCAATTTTTTCCATAAGTCTTGAAAGCTCTACCTCTGGAGAGTCACAGTATCCACCTTCGTATCCAAAGTTTAAAAGAACAAAATTAGGTAAGCGCCAAACAACCTTACCACTTCTGTCAATTAAAAACTTTTCAAAATTTCCATACATAGGAGATGCTTCCATGTCTGGATTTAAATTCATATACAACTCATGTGGAGTTTTATTTGGATCGTCTTTTTCTTCATCCCTAAATGGTACCGATACGACTATGTCACTAAAACCATAGGTCACATCCCACTCTTCCCTAGCATAGTCTTCAGACATCATGGCATGAGTTATGCCCTGCTCATACATTCCATAGGTAACTCCAGGGCCACAAAAATCATTAGTTGGGACAGCCAAAACTTCAAAACCTCTATCTTTATACTTTTGATATAGGTCTTCCAAGATTCCAAATTGAGGTGCATTACCACAATGACCTGTAGTATTTGTCAATAAGGTTACTTTACCCTTATACTTTGAAAGTATATCTTCCTCACCTCTTGATCCGTTAAGCTTTATTTCGTATATACTTTTTCTTTGCGGGTTTTCACCCATGCCAGCGACCTCCCACTCATCCTTCTTAGCTAAGTAGTGCAAACTCATCATACAATCCTTTCTCTAGATTACCTTCTCTGACACCTCTTGGTTGCCAGCCATCATTCCATTCTTCTGGAAATAGTGATTTTTGCTCATCGGTCATAACACTCCACATGTTATGAATTATGCTGTGCATTTCTATAAGCTTAGGTCTTGCTAAGTGTGTTATTAAATTCCACCTAGTGCCATTTCTAACTGTATGAACTGCGTGAGTATACTCAACAGTACCTGGAAAAAACACTAGCTGCCCAGGAGTATGAGTAATTTTGAGGTCATAATCTGGAAAATACAACTCTCCCTCATCGTAATCATCATTAATATAAATATTGGCAGAGTATTCAATAATCGCTGGCTCATACAAGTGATTAGGAGAGTAATCCGGTAGATAGTTTATACCTTCAGGTGCTGCACCTTCTGAGTCAGTATGGCCTGGACAAGTTACGCCCTCTATTGACTGATGTCTGTTAAAATGAAATATTGGAACAACCTTTCTTCCAACCATATATGATATAACCACAGACATCTTATCCATATAATACTTTAGCAGAGGGTTCTTTTTTCTATGATAAGAGTCCTCATCGATTATGCGATTTTGGCACTCTTCGGCGTACTTACCTTTGGCATAACTTGCATACTCGGGACCCGGAAACTTATGATACCACCATTCATTACTTGGATCAGGATTTTCTAAAGACTCTACACACAATGCGTGTATCTCTTTTACATGATCCATTTCCATAAAACCATCAATAACAACCACATTATTTTCACTAGCTAAATTATTGCGAGATTTATTTATCATATCTTCTATTGAATCAGTACTCATTATATAACTCCTAACTATCATATATAGCTAATCTATAGGGGGAGGTGTAAGGTAAGTTAGACCTATTAAAATCAACCTTATTTGTAAACATTTCCTCCTGAGAATAATTTATAAAATTAAGAGATTCTTCTCCTTGTATAAATTTTTCCCATAAGTATCTTAACTTATTAGTAGTCAAAAAATTTTGAACAACCATCCTATTTCCACTGGTAACCTCTTTAACTCCGTGCATGTAGAACCTGGTGCCAGGAAAAAACAATAGCTCATTAGGTTCTGGTTTAATGCTTAGATCGTAATCGGGAAAATATATTTCTCCGCCTTCGTAATCATCATTTAGATAACATATAGCGGCGTATTCTAAAAATATGGATGAAAAATTATAAAATGGATCACATTTCATTAAGTCATCCTGCTCATAAATAATAGCTTCACAATCAGAATGCGGAGGCTGATGTTCACCTGGATACCATTTTCTAAAACATGTGCCAGAAAAGTCGGTTACCCCTAGTCCAAACCTCTGGCTTACAACACCACAAACATCACTGAGATACTCTTCAACAACCTCATATATGCCATAATCGCAACCCTTTGTTACAGTAATCATGGCCCTTTCTTTTATTCCCTGGTCACAGTACATGTCCTGAGTGTCAAAGAAATGTTTGAATTTAAGAAATTTATCAGGAGGCAAAAAGTTTTTTACTCTGCAAATATTATCAGGATTCGCTGTCCTCATCTTTATCACCCATACTAACCATTCCAGGAGGGATAACAGCCAATCTACATTTCCCGTCTGGATGTATTTCTACAGAAGCTATTTTACAAACTTTTTCTGATTCATGCAAGTAGCAATTAGAGCACTTTACCCCTATGGAGGCGTCTTCGTTTTCCTCTGGACCCTCATAGCCTACCCATATACCTTTTTCATCTCTATCAGCTAACTTACCATATTTAGCAGCTATAGAAAGAAGTGCGTCAGCAAATTGTTTCTCAGCGGGATGAAGCTTTTTCATCTCTTCATCTTCCATCTCTACTAGGAATTCTGCTAGGTCAAATAAAAAATGTTTTTGGCTCATAAATATCTCCTTTAATACTTAAGATATAGTAACACTAAGCCTGGACTTCTTCCTTCTTTGGAATGCAGCTGCGTGAACAATACATAGATGACCCATCTTCCCACATTATTGCTCTTGTAATTCTCACTTTGCATGTGGGGCACTCCGCTGACGTTCCATAGGAACCTACATACAAAACCGCTTTACCGGGAAGATCTTTTTTAACAACTTTTTCAGCTGATACTCTTTGATTCTTACTTGGCTTACCCATCTTTATAATTCTCCTGTATATATTTTGGATGATTTTTCCCAATTGAATTCCATTTCAACGGGAATCTATCAAAAGGATCTATTCCATTTTCTATTCTATATTTAATTGCCTCAGCGTCTTTATACTCATCTAGGTTATACTCAGTATGGGCAAAAGACTCTATTTTGTTTATAATACTATTATAATCCATAATGAATGAGAAATGCCACCCGGCGTTAGGTATTCTTCTCATGGAGGAGAGTGATCTCATAGCCTGAGGAGAAAAATTTTCAAGATCTGCAACTCGGCACACAACGGGTCTGCCACCATTATTGCAGTGACCTGGTGTTAGCCAATTAAAATTCCAAAAGTATTGATCTACATCCAACTGAACCGGCGTATCAACTTCAAAAGCAATTTTAGCAGATATCAAAACATCTGGCTTAGGTATTTCGTCTACATCAGAAATAACACAAAGGTCCATATCATCTGCATAATTCATTACCTCAGCAATAGAATCTCTTTGCTTATGCTCAGCTTTCCACGGATCATTAATACAATCATGAAGCGAAATGTATGCCCTAATTATCTTAGGTTTAAACTCTTGTAACCAATCGTATTTGTCCAAGTAGAATTCTTTTGGCTTGCCAGTAAAAGTCCTATCAGCTTCAACTATAAAGAAGTAATCAACTACATCACTCAGTTCATTTAATCTTATCTTTAACATTTCCTCTTCGTTGTAGAATGTAAAACAATCATATATTTTCATATACAAAAACTTTCTCGTCTTTAAAGAAAGAAAACTTCTTAACTTCTCTTTCCTTATCTAACTGTCTTTCAAAGTAGTCATCAAAACAATAAGACCAAGTTCCAGGATTAACCAATAATACACAAGCCTTAGGGCAAAGAAGTTGCTGAAAATGTTTAGAAACCCTATCACAGTACGGTGGTATTAATTCATATTTATAGTTAAAAGAAAAGAGCGAATCAAACCTTGCAAAATAGTCAGCATAAACGGGCTCATCAACATTCATAAAAGCAGTGTGGGAGATACCCTCTATCTTAGGTGTGTCTGAATACACTAGGGTTGCACCCATACTGTGTTCATCTGAATAAAAAGCTTCCAATAGAGAAACATCTCTACCATAAATTATAGGAGAAATTTTTTGACCAAAAACATCTCTTATTACATGTAAAGTAAAATTATTATTCATACCTATCAAAAACTATCATAACAGAAGAGTAATCTACACCTGGAACAACTCTTCTATCTATTGAGAAAACAAATCTTTTCATCTCTTCTGGAAAATGGCTAGCTATTTCCAAGGCCGAATCCAAACTAAGTATGTCCTCTATAACCATAATACCATTACGAGAAAGTAACGGCAAGTAATTTTCAACAAAAAATATTTGAGACTCTAAAGTATGAGGACCATCATCTATGATCACATCATACTCACGAGATAACTTTTGCACAGAGTCCTCACTGTACGCATCGAGTAACGTAAAGTTTATACCAGGTACACTTTTCTTTGGCTTAAAATAATTGTCTACACCGTATATATTTGCGCTAGTAAAATACTCTTTCCAAACAAGTAGAGATTCTCCTGCATAGGTTCCAATCTCTAATACATTTTTTGCAGTATCTTTAAGTCTTCTAAAATGGACGTCGTACACCTCATAATACGAATGTAGGTAACCCTTATCGGAGTTGTATTTTGATCCTATTTCTGTTAAATTCATACAATGTCTGGTCTTTCAACTTCAGACATTAATCTGGCACGACTCCACGCACCACAATCATTACAGTAATACTGCTGATAGCAAGCTACTTGCGTATACTTTTGTCCACGCTTTTGAAGATTAGAAGAACCACAAGTCGGACAATCGCACCCACCATCATATACGTTAAGATTAGGATGATTAGTCATCCATGGACGAAGCTTCATGTAAACATCTCTGAGAAGATCCACATCCTGCCTAGCATACTTAATCATGGTCTTCCATGATTTCATATCGCCACGCATACAGCCAGCCCATGTGTCAAAGCCTCCTGCATTTACTTTTCTACCAACACCAAGATAAGATCCCAAATGATCCAACTTATTACTATTAAACATAAAGTATCTTCTAGCTATTTTAAGGGTGTCTATCTGCTTAACTGGAGAAGTTGGACCCAACTCATGGTATACGAACCTAGCATTGGCTTTTCTCATGTCAAACCTATCACCGTTATGAGCTACTACAATATCAGCTTCATCTATAAGATCCCACATTTTTTTTACTACATGATAATCATTTTCTGGATCTTTTTTGTACGACTCAGGAAAATCTACCAATGAACAAACATGTGTCTTCTTTTCACCCTCCCAGCGATAAGACACACAAAGAATGTACCACTCTCTCTCATGGTCAATAACATTTTGCTCATACTGACCCCATACATAACTTAAATTAGGTGCAGTTTCTATATCGTAGTATAATATTTTAGCCATACTATTCCAATCTTATGTGGCGGAGAGGGTGGGATTTGAACCCACGGAGGGCTTGCACCCTCTACATCTTAGCAGGATGTCCCATTTGGCCGCTCTGGCACCTCTCCTATTTCCTACAATAGTATAGCATACTATGAGAGTGTTTTGAGTATTAGGAAAAATATTTTTTGAAGAACCTCTTCAGTGCAAGAAAAAAATACTTCAGAACCATCACCCAAACTTATCTTTACTGTGTGACCATCTATTACATCACCATCAGTTGTAATCATTGATGTTGATGGAGATATTTCTAGGTTATGAAGTGATGGCATAAAGCCATCAAAACCACTTGCATCTGTCATTACTTCTTTTTCTTTTTCCTCTTATACGTAGCAACGTTTTTAGGCTTCTGACCCTTCTTGCCTTTAGCCGGAGTGCCACTTGCTCTTTTCCTTTGAACAGCACTCTTCTTTTGTGACTTAGACATTGAATTAGCTTTTGCTACTGGCACGCACTTGGCATACCCTCCGCCCTTACCTGAAGTACCGCAGGGTTGATACTTGCCCTTCTTTTTGGGGGCACCAATGTTAACCCATTTTTGGTCAAACCACTTAGTTAAGCCTACACCTTTAGGGCCTGGCATTACTTTTTCTTCCTTGTGGCTTTCTTTTTTCCTCTCGGCTTGACAGCATCAACCGTTCTCCATCCACCACCATGACTATTATACCACTTAACAGCCCACGCATTAGCGTAAGCTGATGGGTATACAGTAAACTTAGATCTAGCCATTGATTTAGCCCTGCTCCAAAGCTTGGGATTAGTAGGTTTATTCTGTCTAGCCATTAGTCGTCGTCCTTCTTCATGCCCTTAGCACCAAAGTAGCCGCCGATAATGCCAATCACGCCACCAAGAGCTGTCTGGACAAGAGTCATTACATCTGAAGAGACCTCTACCGCTTCCCCAGTCGTCTGAGTTTCAATAGCAGCAACGGCGTAGTCACCAATAATAGCAATAAGAATAGCAATCATAACGCCTACGGCTAGGACCAGCATCGTTTTATCCTTTATGTCCTCTTTCATCAGCTAAACATTGCCCCCCAGGTCTTAGGTCCGACTACGCCGTCAGCAGTTAAACCGTTAGCGGACTGCCACGCTTTAACAGCAGCTTCTGTCTTTGGACCAAAATCTCCGTCAACATAAGCGTCAACTTTAGCCTGAATAAGCTTAACCTCATTTGCATGGTTGTGACCCAAATCAACAGGGTGACCAGGATACTTATGGGCTGGTGAATTTGATGTGTCCTGAGGTGAATCAAACATTGCAGCCCAAGTCTTAGCTCCAACTACCCCGTCAGCAGTTAAACCGTTAGCGGACTGCCACTCCTTAACAGCGGCTTCTGTCTTTGGACCAAAATCTCCGTCAACAGTTATCTTAAGCTTAGATTGAATCATTCTAACCTCATGAGCATGGCTGTGTCCGCGATCAACCGAATGACCAGGATAGTCATCAGATGTTGGATTATCTACAGCCTCAGACTTTTCTGAAGGAGCAGGAGCCTGTGATAACGAGGCAAAATCAGTACCAGCAACTAAGTCGTGCATGACTCTTTCATAGTATTCGGAATCGTCAGCATGCTCGTTTGAGATCTCGATATGGATCCAATCCCCGCCAGGCGCACCACTAAATGCTTTCTTAGAATACACTGACCAGGCATTCCTATCACACTTCCATCCACGACCCCAAGGAGCTGGATGATAATCAAATACACACTCTATGCCAAGGATGTCAGCGTTCTTGACCAAGAAGTCCATCCATATTTTGACCTTCTCGTAGTCTCCGTATCCACCATACCTTCCACCTCTCCAAGAAAGGTCAAAAGCTCTTCCTGTTCCATGTACACTGGGGTTCTTCTTACCCCTCATCGCTCTGACGCCCCATGATCCGTTATTCCACAAGCCACCACCGCTTAAATAGTTAATAAGCTTAATAAGCTTTTCAGTTCCAGATCTTTTTGCTGTGGCATTATAATCCCAGCCAGTATAAGGTCTACCCATTGTATTCTCCTATCACTTTTTCTTTTTGTTCTTAGAAATCTTACGTAGTGTTACGGCTAAATTAGCCTGACGCCTAGTTGTTGCATCATACTTGGAAGGATTTTTTCTGACAGCTGACGCAAACTGTGCCACTGTCATCTTTCTTCTTTTTGCTTTCGCAGTAAAAGCACCAGGTCTTTTAATGGCACCTTGTATCCACTTCTTGTCATTTTTTTTAGCCATAATAATTACACCTCTAAACTACTAGTAACCTGCTTTTGCCTGTAGTCATTAATTGCCTGATTTAAACCCTGACTTGAAATAATTATACCATAAATAAAAAAACTGCGACAGTCATTAGACTATCGCAGTAATTTATGATAACTACTACTTCTTTCCGCGATTCCTGGCCCTATTTTTACTTGGACTTTCTGGAACCAGCTTACCGCTCTTGGTGTGAGACATGTCTTTACCACCCTTGCCCATTATACCTCTCTTATATCTAGCCTTAGCTAGCTGTCTTCTTTTTGCTTTTTGAGAAGGCTTAGAGTTAAACTTTTTATCTGTTGCAGCTTTCTTTCTTCTGGCTGCAGCATTTTTTCTATAGTACTTTGCAGTTCTTTTAACCCTTTTAAGCTTAGGAGGAGCCATGAATCACTTACCGCCTTTTTTCTTCTTTCTAAGAATAGCAGCCTGAATTGCTGGTGGCAATTTCTTCTGAGCGGGTGTCAAACCATTACCCATTGACTTCTTAGCTGCTGAAGTTTTCTTTGCGGCCATTTTCTTAGCTGGCTTTTTCTTTCCGTATGCCATTATTTTCTCCTTTTTCTCATTTCAGTATTGGTGGATAATGTGGACCCACTGACTTCTTAGCTGCTGAAGTTTTCTTTCCGTATGCCATTATTTTCTCCTTTTTCTCATTGATGAATAATATTTTTTTCTTCTTATACCAAGATCCCAGTAAGCACTATTTTTGTGATCTGGATCTTTATCATCTACAGTGATAGTTCTCATCTTTCTTTTCATGGCAGAATATTCTGCCTGAAATCTATCACGCTTCAATCTATCACGCTTCTTCTTGACCACTTGACTTCCTCACTCTAGTCTTCTTGTTAGAGACTGGATCAGATTTCTCGTAGTGCCACATCATATGATCCTGCATTTGATCGTCAACTTTGTCTATCTTATGATGGAGATTAAACAACTCATCTTTGACACCACTGACTAAACCGGCAACAACATTATGGTCATCTCTATTTTCTTTCCTACTCTTTTGAACAAGCGCAGTTACAACACCACCAACTGCAGCTATTGCTGCGACAATTATTGCTTCCATACCGGTCACCATTTTACCCTGTCCGCCCAGTAGGCTGCAGACATTTTACCCTTCTTGATATTAGAGGCATGGCGAGCTTTAAAAGACCTTCGTCTAGCAGCATAAGACTTGGACTCGCCTTTTTTCTTGGGAGAACCGCTAACACCCTGCTGGCCAAAGCGAATTGTCTTAACTTTATCACCAACCTTAGCTACAACTACGTGAGATTTTGTTGGGTGATTTGGTGTTCTTTTTGGCTTGTTGAATCCAGAAACACCTGCTCTTGTAAGTCTAGGGTCTTTTTTTGCGGGCATTAGTTTTCCTTTTTCTTTTCTTGTTAGATTTCAAAACAGGACCATTTGACTTTTGATTATTTGTCCCCATTCTTGGCCCACTAATATATATGAACTTTTTAATAGCCATATATATTAGCCTTTATTTTTCTTTATCTTTCTCTTACCCGGAACAGAAGAAGGTGGGGTAACTGGTAAATCCTGAAAATTAGGCTTAGCGTCTGCGAGAAGTTTGTAGTGGTTGTTTTCAGAGGATGTTTTCATCCCAAAACCTTTTTTGTCAGCCATAAAGAAACCTTTCAAAATATACTAAATACAATAGTAACCATATAAATCAAAAAAAGAGGGTTACCCCTCTTCTTTTAGGAATAAAATCAGGCCTTTTTAGAAGGCGTTTTTTTGGCAGGAGTCTTCTTTGAAGGAGTCTTCTTTGAGGGAGTCTTCTTTGAGGTCGAACCTTTAGGTCTACCAGGACTCTTTTTAGCTGGCTTTGGAGCAGAGGGTTCTATCTTGACAATCTCACTAATATCTTCCTCTAATTCAACAGGAGTAACATTAGTTACGGTATGGTCGTCTATATCAAAACCACCAAGCTTCTGCTCTTCAACTATAGTATTTTCATTTTTAGATGGAATTATATTTCTAAAAAATCTTTTAATTATATTCATTTTATCAACTTCCTTGTTGTGACTCTTTAATTAGTAAATATCTTTCGCCAGTTTCTTTAGAAACTATACCAAACCCATAAGCTGCAGCTTCTTCAACAGCTTGCTGTAAAGCCTCCTTATCCCCTAGGGATACATCAGCCAAAGGCAATGTAATTCCGGCATAGACGTCTATGTTTTCAAAATTACCTATATTAATTTTTCTATTAACACCACATATAAAAACTGGATTAGTAGAAATACTTATTTCATTGGACAAAGTTTGTACCACCTTTTCTATAGAATGAGTATCGGACTGCTCAAATGCTGAAGGAACTATCTTAGGCATAAGCTGCAACCAAACCATTAACGTAATCAAGAGTAAATAAAGTTTGATCATCTACAGTTAGATCATCAGTATTTATTACCATGTTAGATATCTTACATATATCATCCACTTGTAGTTCTGAAGGATGACTCATTTGCTCACTGGTCATGTATGCACCGTCTCTAGAAAACATTCTTTCGTTTCGCACTTCATCAGACGCAGTATAGCACACAACTATTCCATTATCTTGATTAAGGATAGTTTCGGCTTCGTTTAGAAACCTAACATCAGAGATAATAACGGCAAACGGAGAAGGTTCAGTGTCTTCATTTAAAGATCGCAAATAACTTAAATGCAAAGAATTGGACTTTCTAATTGCCCATTTACAGAAACATTCGGGATCATGAGATCTACACACGTCTCCAGACTTCTGGAGAAAAGTTCTAGGCTTAACACCCTCTGGCTCTATTGGCATGGACTGGATCTGCTGAACCATCTGAACCATGTCCTCATAGTTTGGCACGTCCCCTATAGGAGAGTTACCGAATAGTTCATACAGCGTATCATGCACTCCGTAAAGTTGCCTAACCTGCTGCCTAGAGCCAATAACGCCTTTCTTTATTGAAGCTAACTCATACAAAGGAAGTGCGAAAAAAATATGATCCCAAACAATACTAGAATTTTGAGAATCAACTTTTGCCTTTGGAACTATCTTTTCCGCAACAGAAGTCTTTCCCGTAGCTGCTTTTCCAGACAGACCTATTATAATGGGTTTACTAGGGTTATATTTAAAATCTTTCATAGACTAAATTATACCACAACTATTGCTGTAGTTCATCCTTTCTATATTTTAGGTTATCAAGAAATTGATTAGCTAAACTATCAGCTTCCCAAACATAATTTCTTTTAACTTGAACAATTCTAAAATTAAACTCAGACTTTATCTCTTCTATAGTCATAAGTAATGGTAATAAAGATTCGTTTTTACATCTCCACTTACCGCTAACCTGATTAGCAACCACAGCGGAATCAGTATATATAATTGGATCTATTAAATCTGCCATAGAGCAAATGAGCAAGCCGGTTATAACAGCTTCATACTCAGCTTCATTGTTAGTTCTGGGACCAAGTCCCCTAGCAAACTGTGCCACTTTTTTCTTGTTCCTATAAACCACAGAAGCACACGCAGCTTCGCCAAACTTCTTCTGACCCTGACCCCTTGAAGCGCCATCGCAAAACACTTCAACATTCATAATTCTTAATTAACCTTAACATCATATTGTATTCCTAAACTTTTAATGGTTTCCATCAATTTTTTTTCAACTGAAGGTGACGAAACAACTATTGTTCTAAGTAAACTATACCTATCACCATCATATTCTACCTGAGTTGGAAAATCACAAGTGTCTCTTGGTTCTGCGTAAAACTCTACAGGAGAAGAAACACTTTTATATACTGCGTAAAACATAAACACCTCTCTTAATAAGTGCTGAAATCAGAACTATTATAAAACCCTCTCTCCTCCCTATAGGTGGCCATCTGCATTGACTGCATTTTGTCCATTAGCTTTCTTGCGGACTCTGATGCAATTCTGGCAGATAACTCTATAGCCTCAGCTAAATGAACTATAGATTCACAAGTGACCATAGCGGAGTATTCTTGCTCTGCGGCTGATATTGCAGAGGCTTCTCTTTCGGAATCATTCTTTCCTATCTTGTTGGCTTTATAAACCCTATTGTAGTCACCTTGAAGTATCTTTAACTGAGCCCTAGCCATCCCTGCAAATCTTGCAGCTCTTCCATAAACATTTGATGTTCTAGCAACAAGGGAAGCTACAGTTTCAAAACCCATATCAACAGTGTCGTGCTCAGGTATCTCAACGAAATACTTATTCTGCTCATCAATACTACTGTAAGCTTGAATCACCTCCGAAAGCTGAGGACCCAAAAATTCAATTAAAAGCTCTCTAAGTTTTTCTAGAGAAGGACTGTTCATTTATTTTTCTCCATTGATATCAAAGTTTTATATTCATACATATCATAATCGATTATATAATCTACTATCTTTTGCCTAACTTTAGACAGGTGCTCCCTAACAGTGTTGGGGTGTTCATTGATCTTCTGTGATATCTGACTAGATCTTTGACCATCAACATATCTCCACTTCAAAAGCTGCCTCTCTTGAACGGTAAGTTTATCAAATGGTGGAGAATTTTTCTCGCCTAACACCCAAAATTCATCTATTTTATCTGAAGCCAACATCTCTTCCAAAGACATCTCTACTGGATCAGCTTTAAAGCCAACGTAACTATCATCAGACTCTTCGTCTGGACTAGCATCGTCTGATATTAGGGGAAAAGTTTTTCTACCAAGCTGATCAATTAAGAAAGTGTCAACATTTTTCTTAAGTAAGTAGAAAAAATAACTATACAAAAATCCACTAAATGGTATAGAACCTTTTCTTTCATACCTGGCGATGCATTGGAAAAATGTCATGTCTACCGTCTGTCGGATATCCTCCTCGTCCCCATACCTTCGTGCCATATAGTTTATGCCCCTCATACATTCTTGTATCTCTCTCATAGCTTGAGGAGTAATTTTATTTTTCCTCAGAGCAAAGCGTGTGTAGGTATCCTTTATGAATAGGGATATAAATCTCCTAATATCATAGTCGCCCAAATTAAATCTATTATAATAAAGAAGCGAACTGTACTTGCTTAAAAAATTATTAAATACTTTAAGTAGCTCTTCTTGATGAAAAGAGGATCCAGATTTAGCTTTCTGTATCAGTGCCTGCATCTCCTCCTCTGGTAGAGAGTAATAAGTTTCTTTATAAGTTTTCTTTTTCTTTGGCTCACTAGGGTTTTGAGTCATTTTTTTCCTTCCCAATTTAAAAGATATTCCGAATACTCATCACGTATATCTTCATAAAATACGACTCTGGGGACCTCTAGCTCATCCATGAACCTAATTGCATCTTTAGAGTACTTACTTATGACACATGTTAAATTTAAAAATTCTTCTAAATAATACCTCTTAAACCTTTTAAGTTTAATTTTACTTTTATCATCCAGGTAACCTTTTACCTCTATCCAATCTTTATTCCTCTTCAAAAAAAAGTCTGGTGTATAAGCCCTAGTTCCTCTCTTCACAGGAAAAGGAAAAACTGTTGGCTCAAAATCAAATTCTATTTTATATAGGTTTAGTACTCGAACAAAATTAGCTTCCCAGCTAGACCTAACATTCATCTGTATATCATTTCTGAAGCCAGTTTTAGTGTACTGGTAGGCGTTACCCTTCTTTCGAGCAATGACGCCATCATTGTCCAGCAAGACTTGATCCACCTGCCTGTTCCTGATATTGTTCAGGTTCGGATGTTTCTTGAAGGAAGATTTTTCCAGAAAAAATTCTCTTGACTTGACAACATCCACACTCATTATGATATCCTTTACTCGTAAACCTATAAGTAGAATAATTATACAATATAAATTAAAAAAATACAAACTTTAACGAAAGGTTACAATATGAACACTTTAAACACTTTGATCACCAGCATCAACGAAAACATTAAGACCAACACAGTTAAGGATTTAATGTCACTTGGCTTCTCTCAGGACGAGGCCACATCGATGCTAGTTAAGTTCACACCTAACTACAAGGAGCAGGCCGAGCTGTTTGCATCCTTCGGTGATGAGGATCTAGAGGAAGCTGTTTTCGACAGCGATTTCTGATACCTCTATTAAAAAGAGGGGTAGGCTGGTAATCAGTCTGCCCCTCTTTTTTATTTGCGTATTTTACTATTTCGATAAACGCCAGTACCACAAGCTCCGGACTTAGCGTGATCACAATATGAGCAAGCTCTAGTATTTGCCGTGGGAAGATAGTTTGTGTCATCAACTATCTTTTTCATCTCACTTATCAGATCTACTTTTACCTTCTCTAGATCCTCAATAGAGAACATATGCCCCTTTCTCCTACCAGACCTTAAGTAATACAGTTCAGCGTAGACCCTCTTACCCGGAAATAGGATTGAAGTTGCTAGAGCATATATTCCCAACTGTAAGTTGTTAGGTATTTCCTTATTGGAAACCTCCCACTTACCTGTCTTGTAATCAATTATGTGAACTAAGTCGTCACGAACATCTACCCTATCTATGAACCCTCTTACAATATAGGATCCAATAATAAGATCAAACCCTAACTCTTTAGCATATATATTAAAATCTTCGCCTTGATGAGTGTCATAGAAGTCCTCTATGATAACTGACCCTGCGTCTAGAAGCTCCGTGGGTATCTGGTTTGACGGATCATATTTTGGGATTACAGAGTTATACTCTGACTTAAGAGCAGCTAAATCTAATGCTGTATCATTGTCTAATATGTTTTCAAAAACCTCGTGAACAATATTTCCAAGAACAGCCGCTGGAGCAAATTGCCTAGGCTCCTTTGATATATAACTATAAAAATATTTTGCTGGACACTGTTTATATGTATCTATCCTGGAATATGAGAAATCTACCAAAGACATTTTCTCTAAATCTGATAAATCCTCATACCTTTTTACTACAATTGAACTCAAGAAAACTCCTTATATTACTCTTCTACACTGTTTGGGTCATAAAAAACTTTGCCACTAGCATCATACTCAATTCCCGCTTCGTCTATAACATGCCCATTATGCTTATTTCTAAACAGGCCTTCACCAACCGGTATCCAACCTGATTCTCCTATTTCCATAAAATCATCTTCTAACCTTGGCCACATAATAAATCTCCTATTCTATACTATGGATTTCTTCTATATTTACATAGTAATTAAGCAACACAAGTAGGTCACGCATTTCTTGATGCGACGCCCAAAAACCTAGCATGCCGTTCTGGATATAAACTCTAAGAACTTCACCAGTTTCATCACTACTGTATTCAGTTATTTTTATGTCACCTTTAGATATTGTATTCATACTAAAATCTTGACCCATAAATTCGTTATTCATATCAATCTCCGTATATCTGTATAGGGTTCCAGTTTGGATCGTTCATCTTCTCTCTCATATCTTTAACGTAAGAATCCCAATCTCTCTCGTCTTCAGATTTCTTTTCATACTGAACCTGCCCTTTAAAGGGGTCACTTCTAAACTTAGTGATAACTAGTCTACCTTGCTGAGTTCTCCATCTAAGTATTCCGTTTTTGCAGTCGCAAAAATCATCAGGATGAGGATCTATTTTTCCTGCTGGATCATACCTACCGCTGCAGTCTGCGCACTTTGCGTGCTTTCCCTTGTCTCCGCACCTATTGCAAGACCCACAAAATGTCCAACAATCTTTAGTGCTTGGGTTTCTGTAGCTTCCGTTAGCCGCCATTTAAATTCTCCAATTCTATTAATGAGTTTAAGATTTGTTCTACCTTAGAAGAAGCAGTCTTTTTAAATTTATAAGAATACGTATGCTTGTCCGAAGATAGCTCTAAGTACACTGGTCTATTGCCAGGATTTGATGATATTATATCATAAATATCAGCAACTATAGTTGGTCTAGATTCATCTGACAAGTGAAGAGTTATTGATTTACCTCTATTTATAGTTGATGAATCTAATTTTTCTATAGAAGAGAAATATATTTTTACGTCAGAGACTTCTGCTTCTGACTCGTTAACAACTGTTCCCGAAACAATGACGATATCACCTTTTGAGAAAAAGTTATCGTCTATATTTTTTGCTGAGTTGGGAAAAACTATTACCTCCGTATCTGAAGATATGTCCTCAATAACCAACTTAAACATCTTGCTACCCTTTTTGGTAATTATCTTCTTAACGTCAGATAAAATTCCACCTATCTTGACAAAAGAGCCTGATGATACTTCTGGTAAATCTACAATTTCAAAATCAATTTTCTTTTTCAGTACGTCCCAAACACCCATAACTGGATGAGACGTTACATATATTCCCAGCTGAGCCTTCTCCTCTTCTAGCGCAGACAACTCAGATATTCTAGAATAATCATCTACGTAATTTTCTACAAGCTCATCAAAAGCTCCTGACTGCGCTAGATTCTGAAGTGTACTCTTCTTTAAAATAACAGGGTCACATCTTCTAAAGAAATCATACATAGATGTATAACTATCTTCACCCCTACTATTTAAAATAGCTTCTGCAACTGCATTACCTATACCAGAAATAGCAGAAAAACCAAATATAATTTTATCTTTATCAGCGACTTGGAAATCAATTCCAGATTTATTAATTGATGGAGCCAAAACATCAATCCCCAACTTCCTACAATCTGAAAGATACAGGGACTGCTTATCCTTGTTTCCTACTACCGAACTCATAAGTGCCGCCATATATTCTACGGTATAGTTAGACTTAAGGTAGGCAGTTATATAGCTAACCATCGCATAACTTGCAGCGTGGGCCCTATTAAAACCATAACCGCCAAAATACTCAATATCGGAAAATATCTTATTAGCTAATCCTTCGTCCAAATCGGAAAACTCTACACATCCTTCCACAAACTTTTTTCTCATTAATGGAATTTTATCCATTAACTTTTTACCAATAACTTTTCTCAAGTCATCAGCTTCTGCAGAAGTAAAACCTGCTAATTCCCTAGAAACAGCTAATACATCTTCTTGATACAGCATGATTCCCAATGATGGCTCTAGGACTTCTTTAAGCTTTGGATGCTCGTAAGTAACCCTACTTCTCCCATGCTTCCTATCTATATATTCTTTATCCATACCAGAACCCATAGGGCCAGGTCTGTGCAGGGAGATTAGCGCCATTATCTCTTCAATGGTTTTAGGCTGAAGTGCCATCATCATCTGTCTCATAGAAGAAGACTCCAGCTGAAATACCCCAATGGAATTCCCCCTACAAAGTTCATCAAATGTCAAAGGATCATCTGTAGGTATATCATCAACTACAATGTCTTGGTTTCTATTCTCCTTAACTAACCTTATACACGAATCGATTACTCCAAGATTTCTCAATCCAAGAAAATCAATTTTCAAAAGACCACATTGCTCAACTCTACCCATATCCCACTGGGTTACAATAGGATTATCCTTACCCTTTTGCATAATTGGAAGATAGTCTGTAAGTGGACCTTTTGATATGACTACACCAGCAGCGTGTATGCCAGTTTGCCTAACAATACCTTCAAGACCAAAAGCCGTATCAACTATTTCTTTAGAAATAGAATTAGAATTATATTCCTTTATAAACTCATCAACTTCCATGCACTCGGAAAGATTCTTGGAGACACCTAAAATTGGTGCAGGAACAAGTTTAGATACTTTATCACCCTCGCTGAAGCTATAGCCCAAAGCCCTAGCAGAATCTCTAATTGACTGTCTAGCGCCGGTCTTATTAAAAGTGCAGATATGCGCAACTCTATCATCCCCATACTTAGACCTAGCGTAATCTATCACCCTATCCCTATGCCTATCGTCAAAGTCTAGATCGATATCAGGCATAGACTTTCTTCCTTCTACGAGGAATCTCTCAAAAAGTAGGCCAAACTTGATAGGATCTAAGTTAGTTATTTTAAAGGCGTACGAAAGAATACTGCCTGCAGCAGACCCCCTACCCCAGCCAACCATTACACCATTTTCTTTAGCCCAATTAACTAAATCTGAAACTACAAGGAAGTATTCAGGAAAACCCATTTCCTTAACAACCCTTATCTCATGCTTAGCTCTCTCTACAATATGCCCAGGAAGCGGATTACCGTATCTCTCCCTAAGCCCCTCCCAAGCCAATCTATCGAAATGCTCATCAGAAGATTCCCCTGTTTCTATTGGATAATCTGGAAAGTAGAGATTACCAAAACTTAAATCTACCTCAACCATGTCACACACTTTCATGGTATTATCTAGCCATTCCTCTTCAAAGATTGATTCCATCTCTGAGTATGACTTTAAGTAGAAATTGTCTCCATGAAAAGAAAACCTATTCTCAGTATGAATATTAGCATTAGTGGAAACACATAACATGATATCGTGTGCTCTAGCATCTTCTTTGTGAACATAATGACAATCACCACTAGGAACCACAGGGGCTCCAATTGTATTAGCTATCTTTACAAGATCATCCATGACCTGCTTTTGCTCTTTGAGTCCGTGATCATGCACCTCTATAAAATAATTTTCCCTACCAACTATTTCTTGCATTTTTGCAGCGGCGCTTAGAGCAAAGTTATAATCACCCCTCAACAAGGCCTGTGCCACCTCACCATTCAAGCACCCGGAAAGTACGATTAGGCCATCACTATACTGGCTTATCAGGTCGTGATCGACCCTAGGCTTAACATAATAGCCGTCAATATATGACATAGAGGAAATCTTTATAAGATTATGATATCCAATATTATTCTTTGCTATTACCGTTAAATGATAGGGCCCTCTTTGCTCCCATTCATTCTTAGCTGGACCCGATCTTTCTTCCTCGTCTTTATCAAATCTAGTTTTCCTAGCTTGATATAGCTCAGAGCCAAGAATTGGCTTTACGCCAACTGCTGTACCAGCATCGTAAAAATCCAACCAAGAATGAATATTGCCATGATCTGTAGTTGCAATCCCTGACATACCAAGAGACTTAGCCCTATCTAGGTATTGCTCTATATCACCATGACCATCTAGCATGGAGTAAACAGTGTGATTGTGTAAGTTAGTCCAATTCTTCATTAAATTCCTCTACCACCGTCAGAGTCTTTCAACGCTGAATTTCTAGTTTCTCTATATGTAATAATTACAACTCCGCCACAGTACTTGCACGGGACTGGTTTGCCCTCTTGCGCAAATGGACTATTGTACATATAGCTATCAGGCTGATCAGAGTGACACTCCGAGCAGACACCAATAACGTCATCAGGATTTTCAATATTAGGCATCTTGTGAACCTCCTTTCTTTACTGTTACGTAAGCGAATCGTATTGGAGATGGTGAAGATAGCTCTTCACTCTCTACGTATCTATCACCTATCTTTATCCACTTTTTCTTCTGATCCAAAGAACAGCTGCCGCATCCGACGCCTACTGAATTTGCTCTTTCACAAGTATATGGCCTACCCCCTATACCTAACTGTCTTCTTCTGATCCAGTCGTTAATATGACTACTACTTTTCTCATAGTTATAGTCATCACACTGACTCAGGATTCCGTGTAAAAACTTTACAGAGTCTTCTGTATAACTAAGAATAGAGCATAGGAATAAGCGAGCCTCGTGCTCAAGAAAATGATTATCTATCGCCTGCTGCCATAGCTTTCTAACAGCTGGACATCCTTCAACTAGTCTTTTTGGAGTGAACTCTTTATCAACTTCTTTATACTCCTTAAAAGCTGATGACCCATGCTTATTGAAGTAGGCAAGGAAGTCTTTAGATCTATCCTTTTCAACTTCTAAGTCGTAGATAAACTCCCTAAACCATTCGTTTGCCTTAGCATCAAAAGACTGATCATCAACTTCATTCATTCGTCTTTCGGAGCAGTAGTTTTTTATGGATTCTATTGAGTCAAGTAAAATATCTCTAGGAATTATGTTTTTATATAAACCTGTGTCTTGATGCCTACTCCCCTCTAGTCTCCACATTCTTCTTGCATCATAGACGCTAAAATCTAAATTCTCAAGAGAAAGAGATTCCTTAAGCTTTGTGGCGACCCATCTAAATATGTTTGGTAAATTATTAGATGGATTTATTCCCAGGGTAACTGCTTCACACTCTATGTGAAAACCTTTTTTTCCGGTAAAATACACAAGTACCGCTGAACTTGGAATTTTTGAAATCAAATAATTATATAATACCAAACAGTCTTTATAAGATTCACCAATATCATCGGAGTCTATGTCAAAATATAGCGACCCTAGTCTCACAGCTGAATCAATATCTGGCTTATCATATCTCCATATAGAAGTATATAAACCGGTGTTATTATTTAAGTCCCTATATTCATCTACATTATCTACCGAATAAAACACTGGCAGATCATTCTTCTTCTCCCTTATTACACGAGACAATGAATCAACATACCTCGCAACCTCTACATACTTCCACTGAGATAGAAACTTAGATGACTCAACCGATATCTTCATTTAAACTCAACCTACCAACTTCTTCGTCTATATTCATGATCTCCAATCTTGTAGATGAATCCATATATAATGAATTCGTTCTATAGTAAACAGATTCTTTGATGATATTTTCTATATTAGAAAGTATCCAAATTCTTTTCTTCAACCTATCTTCAGGAGATTCTCCACTTGTCATTAATTAACTCGCTATCTTCTATATAACTATGAATCTTACTTGCAACGTTATCAGAAACATGAACTATATAATCTAAATATGTTATGGGAAAAGTTTCTGGAACAGGAGACCATGGGCCAAGATGGCATCTAACCAATCTTAAAATTGTATTTATTGCTTCTTCGGATAAAAATAAGCAAGATGAAGAGTCATCAGTTCCATAACCCTTATCATGCTCTACGCACTTAGAAACAAAAGATCCTACTGTGTACGGGTGCATCGGGTCATATTCAAAATTATCAGAAGAAGAATTCTCTATACCTTTTGTGACATCATGTAGCAGGCAGGCTGCTAAAACAACATCTCTTTCTTCGTTAATAACAGAGTGAGATTCACACAAAGTGTTAGCAACTCTTACAACTCTTTTTGTATGAAGAACATTTCCACCAGATCCATGCTCGTCTGGTGGATGATACTTTCCAGAAAAGCTGGAAGGTATCAACCAAAAAGATTTAGCTTTTATCAAAACAGATCTAACAAATGATTTTATTGACTCATCTTCTATAAGTTCTATTTCTGGAAGTAAAGGTTGTAATATTTCATTCTCATTTTCATATGACTGATTAGAGTCACTTTCTATTATTTCATCTAAAATACTTTTCTTTGACATTATTTCCATCCTGTCCACTTAGAGCAAGGGTCGTCATAGGGACACTTGCTGCAATACGGTGTCATACCTCTTCTAGGAACAAACACATCTTTATCAACAATTGTATCACACCAATACTGCAGTGCGTCAATATCTTCTGAAGTTACTTCGTATTCACAAAAAGAAACATCATTAGATAATAAATCTACATATCCAAATTTAGTTTTTGGAATTCTTTCTGGATACCTATTGTAGAAACCCATCCACATAGTAGAAAAATCTACTTGATACATATAAGAATTTTTACTTTTGTAATTAAACAAGTATTTAACCACATAATAATTAGACCCATCTGCATAAATAATATCGTATGTATCAGAAACACTGCTTTTTTTATTTGGTATAGCTAAATAATCTTCAGATATTGCTATCGGTATAAGCTCTTTTTCTGAATATACCTCATATACATTAAGTAAAACCGATGCAGCTTTGCTAGTTAAGCTTGCCGTATTGCCGTACGCACTTTCGTGCTGCTCCGTAGTTATATCATAAAAATCTGAATCCTTTGGAAACCAAAGTTTTTCCCACCTATTCAGCAGTGAAGAATACGAAGGGGTAACTCCCGCCTGTTTCTTATACCAAAAATAAGAAAGTATTGTCTTTAAGGTATTTTCAAACTTAATCGAAAAAAGATCTCTTGAATATATTTTTTCAAGATCTAAATTTTCATCATTATACCTGTAATCATACAATCTTTCACAGGTCTGAAAATCTTTTATAGACCTTACAGTAAGCTGTATCATTAATAAAAACTCTCCTCATTTATTAAATTGTAAAGATCAGTTCCCTCAGAATAAGACTCACTACTAACAACTTCGTAGTCCTCGTAAATCTTTTTAGAATCTACGTATCTCACCAAGGGTGGATCGTAAACGAAAGAAGATCCAGTAATCCTATTCTTAGGTATCTGCAGCTGCATTATGTTCTCGTCTTCTGTTTCATCTTCTGAAATTAATCTTTTTTCAGTGATGAATATAGTGACTGCACACTTCTGCTGAATAGCTAGAGAACCTCCAGTGTCAGACTGCTGGACAACCTCTCTTTTCTCCTTCATTCTATTCGCATTCTCCTGAGCTGTTATTATAAGAACACAATTCATATCTCTAGCAAGCTTCTCAAGCTTAACCATCATCTCTTCAAACTCACCCCAACGTGGCTTACCTTTCCCACTACCACGGGTAAACATTGATTGGATAGTATCAATAATAACTATATCTGGTATATTAAAATCTTTACCTATTATTTCTCTTAACCAGTTTTCAAGATCTTCAAAATAAGGTGTATCGGGATCATGTCTGACCATCATTCGATCACCCCAAGTCTCTAGCTTACTTTTAAACTTCTTTAAAGCTGAGTCCTTCTCCTCATCACTCCATTTAGCCGACTCTGCATAAACATTTACACCTAAAATTTGAGTCATTAGGACTCTTTCCCAGTGTCCTATGGCTTCTTCAAAGTTAACATAAAGAACCCTATAACCATTATCTAGCCAATTATTCGCAAGGCACTTAGCGAAGGTACTCTTACCTTTGCCTGAGGGGGCTATAATAGCGTGCACAGCGCCCTTAAAGAACCCGCCCGTATCAGTGTAGCCCATAGCTCTATTGAGAGCTTTAAACTGAGTTGGCACAAAGTCTGGAATTTCTAAAAGTTTTTCTGACCTATTTATTATGTCTTGTGCTGTTGTTACGTCACTAAAAGGATTTCTTCTAGAAAAATTCTGTAGCTCTGCTATCTTTTCGGTTAAGAAAGATATTCTTTTAGAGTCTTCATCACTCTGGTATCCCTTTTTGGCCAACAAATAATTAAGTTCAGAAAGACTATCTTTAATACTTTTCTTAATCTCTTTGTATTTAATAATCTCAACTATAGATTTCTTATCTGGATAGTCTATATTATTAATTTCCCCCAGTAGGGCGTCAAATCCCTCCTGTCCGCCAAGAGCCCTATACACATCGGTCTCGTTATTCAGCCAAACCTTAAAAGCAACTGGGTCTACATATTCTAATCCAGTCTTTTTATGGAAGTCTACAAAAGCGCAGAAAAGCTCGTGAATACCCAACTCACCGTGCACGTGACCCACTGACTCATGATCAAGCTCATTTGAGTAATACTCTATTGCACCGGGGTCTTTCAGGCAGGACGCAAAGAGCTTGTATTCAATAGAATCAAGTATGCTATCTTTGTCCTCTTCTAAAATCATTCAGTCTTTGCTCTTTCAGTTCTCTGTATCTTTTCTTCTTATAATCAGAATTTCTTTTCTTCATCTTTTGATAAAACTCAGAAGAAGTGGAGGAATTCTTATGCGCCTCTGATTCTACCACATCACTAGGCTGAAAAGACCTAATACCATCAATAATTCTACTATACACACTTTCTTCAGTTAAAGAATCATTATACCTAAATACAATAAGTACAATTCCATTCTCTTTGCAAAGATCAGCTTTTCTGACATCTCTTTTTTGTGCTTCTAAAAAATCATATTTTGATTCAAAAAATCTTTTAGTAAAAAAGAAATGCTGTCTTCCATGATATTCTATGGCCAACTTATAAGCTGGACAGTATATGTCCAGCATTAATCTTTCACCTATGTGAAATTCATTTATAATTTCTTCACCTGGAACTATCTTCTTTAGGATTTCTGTAAGAGATGATTGTCCACGAGAGATTTTTCTCTTACCTTTTTTAACCCATGATAATCCATTGTGTTGAATTTTTTTATTTACTTCATTAACTGGAATACCTAACTCTTTAGATATTTCAGAAATGCTTAGATTTGTTTCCATTAACAAATCTGTTAAAAATTCAATATCGTCATCATCAAATGACTTAGCGCTGTGATGCTCTTTCTTTCTCATGATTACCTGAGTTACTTCCCTTAATAAGTGACAAAGTCTTTCCCAAATCAATTACTGACATATTTAAATTCTTCCACACCTTAGGAAGGATACCTAAACCAAATACGCCACAGTCAAGTAGGCAGTAGTAGGCACCTCCGTCAAACTCGGACAGCTGTGCATATACATCATCAACTTTAGAGTAGTAGTTATTATAAGGTACAGTTATAGCATGGACTGAGCTACCAAAAGCCTTGGTTACAAGCTTCTTATCATGAAATGTAACAATTACACTTGGTGTATTTCTAATATAGAAATCTACCATACAGTTGTAATTTTCTCTTTCATTCATAAAATAATACTCAAAAACATTTGAATACAGGTAATCGTTATTCTTATGAAGACCAATCTTGTAGTGCTTATTATCCTTAACATCTGACACAAGAGAATGGGATACTGATTTCATTATTCTTGAATCATTTGCCTTTAAAGAGCTTATAACATTCTTAGCAAAGAAGTTAGGGAAAGAACTCTCACTATTTTTACTTAATGAAACTATAGCTGACTTAGGTATGTTAATGTAGGCAAACTTTTCCTTACCCCCCATCGCTTCAGTAAGTTTAATTATAGATTGCTTTTGATCTAAAAACGTCATTTTTACTCCATTCCAAAATTGCCCCAGTCTATTAAAACTGGGTTAGGGTCAACTATTGAGTTAATGTGATTTATATTATGAAACTCCCCTCCGTCCAAGGAGGAATATCTTTCATACTTACTAGCTTTATCTTCATCTCTTACATAGCCTAAATGCTTCATTACTAAGCCTGAGTTATGCCAGTAGTTTCTACCCTTTATCCACTCAGATACATAACTTGGCTCAGATCCACAAGCTAGCTTTGCATTTCTAAATGCTCCACCCGTAACATATCTAAATATTCTAGAACTATTATTAGGTGCCCACAACTTATCTACTCTATATTGATTTTCATTCCACATGTGATAAAAACGAACGTTCACAACATCAAACTCAGAAGCGCTTAAAGCTTTTGATATTTCAATATTATCAACATGATACAACTCTTCATCACAATCTATAGCAACTACCCAGTCGCCCTCTTTGGCAAACTTTTCCAAATGCGACCAGGCGAAAGCTCTTAATCTACCCTCATGCTGAGTAAACATAGGTTCAGGAGTACTAAATACTTCTGCGTAGTTTGCTGCCACCTCTGGAGTATCGTCATCTGAACAGTCGTCAGTAAATATAATTTTATCTACCTGACGGCTAAGTCTTTCTAGTACTCTTTCTAGGTATCTTGAAGATTCATTTCTACCTATCATTTGTGCGTATATCATATTTAATTCCTTTACAACTAAGAGGGGGGAGGGATTACCCCTCCCCCCTTAAGTATGCTCAAATTACTTATTCTCAGTTGGAAAGCTGGCCACGAGCTTCAACAGAAGTAATTCTGTCAACCTCTACATCCTTGTAGAGAAGCTCACCAATTGCGCCTGAAGCCTTGCCACGTGCGCTGAGAGCGATCTTCTCAGCCATCGTCTTGTTGGGGGCCTTTACAATTGAAGTTGTAGTAACAGTGAAGTACTTGAACTTGTTATTGGACATTTTCAACCTTTCTGGTTAATTTGATGGATAATTTACAGCGATGTATTCTATCGCCTCCTGCATCGAGGATGCAAGCTTTGTTGCCATATATTTTAGATAAACTCTGGATGAGGCTTGAGGAGAAGCAAAGACTATAACTGGCTGTCCGTGCATCTTAGCCCAACTCATCTCAAAGTCAGTTCCTATATATTGGCGATCTTGTATCATGTATTCGACTAGAAGTATATCAGCTCTTTTCTGAAGATACAAATTCTTCTCAACAATTTCTTCTGGAGATTCATAATCATTATCAATGATCATTGTTGGATCCAAAACATCGTACCCTCTCAGAAGGAGCTCCTTTGAAGCGACCTTGCGCCACTCAGATCCATACTGCTCAACACCTTCTATTGCGCCAGATAAAAAAACCTTTGTTGTCATTAGCTATCCCTAAACTCTGACCAAGTCTTATTTCCAGAACCATCATATACCCTAGCTAAGCCAATGTCAACTAGATCTAGGTTTAAACAGCGCTCATCTTTAATATCAGTAATGGTTCCCAAAACTCTTCCGTACTTACCCTTTTCCTCTTTTGTAGTTTTTATAATAAACTCAGGGCCAACCTTATCAAACCACTGCTCAACATACTCTTTTGCTGCAAGTCCTAGCTTCTTTTCTTCCAAATTCTTAGTCCTACTCTCTGGAGCATTAATTCCAGCGAGGCGCACTCTGCTAAAATAATGGATATCAAACCCAAGATCAATATAAACATCGATTGTATCTCCATCTACTACTCGTTTTAACTTTGCTACATATGTATATAAACTCATTTTAACTATCTCTCCATATTATTTTGCTCGTCTTCGTTAAAGAACTCTTTTAAATACAGTAACATTTAATCTCTTTCTATACCAAAGTAGTCGCACGCTTCCCTAAATAGTTTTTGACTTACCCTAAACTGTTGATCAGCTAAACCACCTATAGGTGAAGACTTATGCCAACTATGGCCCATTGATATGGAGCCATCATAAACTATGTTATAGCCTAAATGTCTAGCAAAATAAGAGCACCACGTTTCCTCATAATAGTGAGGAGTTGGAAGAAATGCACCTATGGCTCCGGAAACCAAATTTTGATACTTAGGATGATATGTCATATTGTTCCAAACTTCTCTTCTAATAAAATAAGCAGAACCGGAAACCGTAACACACTGCACCCTATCTTTGTAGAGAGAGTCATCTGGATCATGCTCTCTCCACCCTCTCATCACAGGCTTTATATTGCTGCCAACAATCCCAGCATGAGTTATGTAACCATCTTCATCTCTTTGCTTAGGGCCAAGTATGTGGACGTCAGGATTGTTATCAAAAAAATTCTGAACCATAATCATATCCTTAGTAGTGAACCAAACATCACCATTAAGTAATCCGATTATTTCTCCATCACCTTTTGATGCAAGAGAGTTACACGCAGCAGAGTAACCTATGTTCTCATTTTTAAAATACTTCTTAACATTATACTTATATAGATTTTGCCCAATCCAAGAATCAGTTTCACCCGAAGACCCATTATCAGCTAAATACATATTCCAAATATTTTTAGAATAGTCAGAATGACAAGTCTCCAGTAATCTCATAAGTAAAGAAGGAGTATTATAATGTACGACGCACAGGTCTATCATAGTATCTCCATAAAAACCATTCTTAGACTTCCACTAGCAGAGAGCCCAAAATCATGCCATTCAATAAATAAGCTTTTTGCGTAATATAAGTTATCACCTATAAAAAAATCTTCCAAGACTGAAAAAGCCTCTTGATGCGTAAGAGTATTACGCCCAGTCTTCTTCAGTAACTTCATGATAATTCTCCTCAGCTTGAACCCTAATAGTGTCGGCAACATCTCTCCATGCCCCGGCATCCGTAGTATTATCTTGCTGTTCAGCTAGAATATCACACGTTTGAGCTAGATACATAAGGGTATCATAAGTCATTACGACTGCTGACTCTCCTGGCATCAGCTTAACAATGTGCTTCTTCTTTAACTTACTCATTTTCATTTTCCTTTTCTTGTATTTTATATAGAGAAACAGTATTGGTGTCTGGTTCCATTGTTATAAAGAAAACTTTTTTATCATCTTCAGAATACCCTTCAGGCGGAGGACTTTCCTCTGCAACCTTTTTTGAGGAGCATCCGTAAACCTGACTATGGTTTGGGTAAACAACTAGATAGTTTAACTTAGAAGCTGGCATTATACAACCTCCACCAAATTAATACCACACTTTACCAAAAAATCTTTCACATTACTCCAATCTGCATAAGACTCATCGCTTATGTAATACACATTCTGAACAGTAGAATTAGATATTAGCTTAGCACACGAGAAGCAGGGTGGTCCATTTACATATAGGCTTACCGGGCGAGAATTATAATCTGAATGCAGGAAAGCGTTTGCCTCCGCATGTATTGCTATACAGTTATCATAATTGCTTCCACTAGATGAACCCTCGGAATATCTAGGGCACCCACCATCTTCACAGTGCTGAACACCACTCGGACCACCATTATACCCAATACCAACCACATGACCAAGGCCATCTATCAAAACTGCGCAGTACTTTTTCTTTGCGCAGGTTGAAAAAATGATAGATAAAGACTTACACATCTCCATATATTGATAATTCTTATTAGATAACATCACACCAGAATAATTAATCCTGCCATTGCAGATAGTGCCAAAGAAAGCGTAACAGAGATTAGCTTAGTATTTCTATCTTCCGAAAACTGGTTGAGCATCTGAAGGGCAAACGCCCAATTAATTATCAGGGAGAAAAATATTACCCTTAAGATTATTTCCATATTTTATCTACCTGTTAACATTGGGATGCTTACGGGAAACTTTTTATAAGCTAATTCATAAACGGCTTCTGCATAATCTCGTATCTCGGCCTGAGCATCCTCTTCAAGTCTCTGCGACAAGAATAGTGCTACAGACTGCAGACTACACGACCACCTATACACAACATGCATACCGTACGCAGGCAGAAATAGTCTTGCCTGCTCTGGAGCAACCCCAGAATCCATAGCCATTTGATATAGCTGTTCACCTTTTTCTATAAAGTTTTTAAGCTCAGTAGTTAAAACTGCTCCAGTAAAAGGATCCACTGGGCCACCAGACCCCTGCTTCTTGTCATCCGTGGCAGTTCTCCAGTCTTCATTGCCCGGAACATAAAACTCGGGCTCCATCGTAACATATCTACGTGAGGATTCGTTCCAGGAGTCCATAGTATGATCAGATCCAACAACATATTTCCAATGCTGCCTAGCTACCATCAAAGGTGCCTTAAACTCAAACGTCATAAAAGCGTGCCTAAACGGAGACATGTGATTTTCTCTGGCTAAGAAATTAATCAATCTAGTATCTGAAACAGACATTTCTTTAGACTCTTTCGCAAAAGATGCCCTAGCTGCATTGACAACCGATAAATCCGAACCCATCGAATCTACCAACCTAACATAACCGTTACCCAATACAGATATTGTCTCATCAAGATCATTATATTGGGTAGGGTTATCAACCTCTACCTCATCAATCTTCATCATCATCCTCTAAATCTTCTATAAAATCAATTCCGGCTTCTAGTATATGATTTTCTATGATGTATTCCACTAAAGACTCATTAAAATCATCAGAAGATGTTGACAATTTATTGAAAAAATCTTGAACATCCTGACTATTTAAGGTAGATAGAGCTTCCTCTTCATTATCTTGAGATTTTGACAATATAACAGTCAAGTGCTCTATGGACTCTGTTAAAGCCTGCATTGTGAAAATAACATCCTTAATAGATATACTAGATTTAGACTTAAAAGCTTCAGAAATTTCTTTTAAATCTTCAGCTTCTAGCATTTCGCTAAACTTTTTTTCAAAGTCTTCTGGATTATTTTTCATTTCACCTACCTAATCGGACAAGCTCCGCCTTCACATTCCAAATCTTCTAGCGAATACTCATTTATCTGATCAACAAATACGATATCTCTGATCTTGGACTTCATCTTATCATACTCTGATCCATCTATCTCTTCGTATGGAGCTAAAGCAAATCCGTGATCACTATGTAGAAGGAAGGAGACAGACTTTAGTTTATTCTTATAATTCTTCTTCATCCACTCCTGAATTTCAGGCAGTTCTTCCTTGCGGTAATAAACTGTTACAGAAACATTGTTATCAGCCCACTCAGACTGGGCCTTAACAACCCACTCCAATTGTTGAATAGCAGTAAGATCTTTAGCAAGAGTTGCATGCTCTGGCGTCTCACACGGGAAAGATACAACACACACAGTGTGATTTTCTTTTCCATCAAGACCAACATCATACTGGACATCGTAACCCTTTTCACGACAGTAGTTTACGAGAGGATCTGCGCTACCCATTCGTACACGACGAATATAGTGCTGAGAGTAGGCTGGGTGGATTCCTGGTGTTACACCGGCAAGGAGGCTGAGTGTACCAGAAGGCTTAACGGTAGTCAACTTAATTGAAGAGTTAATACCCTGCTTATCTGACCACTCCTTATCAAAAGCACGTAGTTGCTCATAACACTCACCCACCCAGGACAGCTGCTCTTCGGTAGCCTGAAGCCAGCCGGTAATGCCTTGACCGAGGCGGCGATTTCTAGTAATAACAGCCTGTGACTTAGCGTAAGGATAGTCCAAAGTCGTAATAGCTTTCTGCGTCTTGTACAGCAAACGGCTAAGATCAAACAACTCTTCTTTACTTTCAATGTTGGGCAAGAAAATCTCGGCAAGATTGCAGGGTTCCCCATCCTCAAGTCCAATCTCACCACATGGGTTCGTACCAATTACATGCTTGTCATTGATCTTTTCGCCCAGACGACCAGTCTTACGAATAAGGTCACGGTTAATAAGTCCGTAAGGCTCACCTGTGCCATCGTATCCCTTCCAGAATTCGTCAATAATCTCATCGTAAGAGTCGGCAAAGATAGAGTTATTAGAGTTTCCACGCCATGCGGGAATATCACCCTTGCCCCAGTTCTTAGCACGAAGGTATAAAAAGTCATCAGGATCACCAATTGCAATCTGAGCTGAGCGACGGGCAGAGCCAGCTACAACAATCTTTCCAATAACATTACAAATGTCTAAAGCATCTACAGAACGAATCTTCTTACCGATACGTTCATCAAGAATCTTGCAAATGTCATTAATGCCTTCGATAAGAATTTCCGGACCAGATGCTGTCCCACCAAAAGTCTTTAGAGAAGCACCGTAACCACGTATAAGAATAGTGCTGTAAGTGAAAGACTCACCGGTATAAAAATAGCTATTTAGAACCTTACCAAGAAGAGCTGACCAGCCCTGACGAGAATCTGGAACAATGAAGTCAGCATCATTGGTTTTATGATGTGCGATTACACCAACACCCTTAACCTTTGGAAGATCGTGAACAACAGCACGCTCTACCGTGAAGCCAACACCGCCACCAACCATCAGGTGATCCATCAAAAACTGAAAGTCCTCTACCTTTGAAATAGTTGTCATCCAGCAGTTGACCAAGGAAACTCCACTCATTTTACGAACAAGAGGGGTACCCAACTGCCACAAGGCGCGACCAGCAAAGATGCCCTTTAGGTTAAATATGTAATCAAATAAGCGCTCTGCTTCTTCCTTGGTGTAATCAGCACCTATCTCTTGAGCACCGTTGATTGCTCGAGCAATAGTTTCAAACCAATACTCCTTACGACCCAAAGCCTCAATATCTCTTGAATATGTGCGTCGATACACTATTTCACCCATACCGTTAAAACCCCAAGGTGGAGTCTTATCTACATATTTAGACACAAAATCTGGCATAATTACATTTTCAGACATTCTCTACTCCTGATTTATATTTTTTACGTATTTTTGATTTACTTTAGACAATTCTGTCTTCTTTATTTTAATAATTTGATCTAGATTATATTCTAGATGGATCTTTTTCTCAAAGAAATATCCAGTTCTCCAATTCAAAACTGTGTCAACACTATGCTGATGCTTCATAAACATATAACATATTACCGCCCCTCCGTAAGCTCTAATTAAATTAGAAACCTTAACCTTTGCGTCACTTATTTGAGAGTCAGATAAAGACTCTTCACTTATAATCTTTTCATACAACCAATTAAAAGCTTGCCTATTTATCGGCAAAATGTCAATAGGGTCAATTATTCCTAAAGATAAAAGTTTATTTCTCTTCTTTACAATTTCAATATCTTCTTTAACTATACTTCTTAAAAGCTCAAACCAATCATCTTGCTCAAACTGCTTCCACCTAGTGCACCAAAAAAGAAGATTACTTGGAGGATCTGGTATCTGAGTTTTTTCAACTAGAGGAAGTATAGTAGCGCATGATATAGCTCTTTTGATGTAGTCTTTTGCTACAATTTCATTTCCATTTTTTTTCAAGGAGTTATTCCACAGCTGAGCTATATGTGGCTTCCAATCTATATCTGCTACATAAATTTTTAGATACTTATCAGCTAACTCAATAGACAGTACACTGTTGTCTACAAGATTTACATTATCTAAAATTGACATCTAATCCTCAATAAATTTACCAAAACCTACATAGTGGGCCATTTACGAACTTGACCCCGCCTGTAGACGGGGTCAAGTCGTGAATTCTGTACCCTGTGCTGAGATTATAGCACAAGTATTTAATTGATGCTAACCAATAACAGTCAGCATTGGTGGAAGAAATCAGCTTGAGCTCTTACCAAACGCCTGATCAGCTGGGTTGAGGAATCTCATTGCTACTGGAACAAGTGCGGCCCAAAGTGCATTAAGTGCCATCTTCCAATCGCTAGTTGCCGTATATGTAGCGAGTGCCGCACCAAGTACGCTGCGACCGTAAGACGCTAACATTTTTTTATTTGCTTCTGAAAGTTTTATCATTTTATTAAACTCCTTTAAAAGATAAGTTTTTTCTTATTAGCTTCTCTATAAGAAGATGAAAAGTTAAACCTAGCCACGCTCCTGTGAATATACTTCCTGATATTTTATTTTCTGTCATTCTCCAAAAAGATCTAGTTAATGTTTCTATCTTCTTGGACTTTATAGCATAAACATCGTATACTATAATAACTAATGCTAGACCACACCAACCGATAAGGCCTGAAGTTGCTTCAGACTTTTCCAGGGTCAGAGGTGCCCCGAACGCATCAGAGAGCTTTTGCAGACGGAACTCCGTACCACTCTTTAACTTTTTCGCGACCATAATCACTGGTCACATTAGCTTGTCCGTACCCATCTGTAAAGACCTTTGTGCTAACAACACCCTTAAACTCAGAAGGAATAAAGTAGCCGAATGAACTTGGTGCACCATCTGCCTCTGTCCTTTGGGCATGCCCGACATTGGTAAGAACCTTTGCAGAATCAACACCGTCAAAGATATAGTTATTGTAACTATACTCTGAGAAGTACTGGTTTGCTTGACCAAAGTCTCTCGGGAAAGCTGCTGCGCCAGTTAAGCCCTTAAACTCTAGAGGTCTAAATCTTGCACCATCATAGGTTGCTTTTCCGTCTGGGAAATCGCCTGAAAGCGGATGAACGTAAAGTGTTGAGCCATTGAAAATTTGTGACAAGAACCTGTTACCAGGGAACTGCCCTGTACCAGGATCAAAATGATTGTCAGGGAAACCATCTAATACATGCTCAGTGCTGTAAAGGGGGTAGTATGAATATGTACCAGAACCCTTAGAAACACCATTCATGTTCTTGTATGGGTTAACCATATTTCCTGTGGTTCTACCCTTTAAAACAGGTCTAGGACCAACATAAAATGTAGCCATATTTTTCTCCTTGTAGAAAATTGTTATCTATATAGTACAACAAAAAACCGTATTTCACACTAATGATTTACGATTAGACAGCCTCATAATCAACAACTAAGTCCGTCAAGACTGGTGGTGTATTATCATCTAACATATTTAATGTTACCTCAATCCAAACAGAACTAGAAGAACCTGGATTTGAAGTACTAAATGCAGATCCATTACTGTATAGAATTCTATACGAGAACGCATCATCAATTAAAGATAGCGGGACGTTATATATCTTAGGGGTAACATTTGTAATTGAATTAATTAAATCCCCATTCTTGGGAGTGTACTTAATCATTGTTCTACCAGAAGATACGAATTTATCAAATCTAACGTCCATATCTGAAAGACCATAAGTGTAGACATACTTTGGCGCTTCATATATATAATTTCTTTGTATAAACTTTATTCTTATAGCGGTTATGTCTTTCTCGCCAAAGTAGAAAATTAGCGGACCAGAATTTCTTATTGCGTCAGACCCGGAAATTTCCCATCCACCTGGAGCAACCTTACCTATGGCTTCAGAGCTACCATCGTAAAGACCATTTGAATTCAAAGGTAACCAACCATCAGACTGACTAAGCGTCGGATTTTGCTTTGTCGTGTACTCAATTAAAACTATATCAGTCCCAAAGAAAGGATAAGGATTTAACTTTATACAGTTTGACTTAGTGGCACCAGAAAACTGCACCGGTACCTGTACATACAGCATCATTTGTGCACCGGCTGCAGATGGAGTATCAGCTATGACATTTCTGTACCATAGCTTTTCTGATGAATCCAAGAATGAATTATAGATAGGTGTTGTTTCTACTAGAGCTGCACTAGAGTCTACGCCTGGAAAAGTGACATCAAGTTTTGCTTTAAAATAATCTGGAACCATTTGACCATTTCCAGATGTTCCAACTTTAATATGTGAATATGAACTACTTCTGATCTTTGGTAATGTTATGTAATTATATATTGGATCAAAGTGTAGTAGCTCAGAGCCAGAGACTGCAAAAGAAGTGTCAACAAAAGAAGAATAATCCAACTGACTGAACGAAGATAAAGACATTTTACTTTCATTGCTTTCTAGGTCAGATACCCTATCCTCTAGGTCTGATATGGCATTGCTTAAAAATATGTTATCTTTTATGACCCTTTCAAAAGCTGATGCCAACTTAACATCTGTAGACTTAGCCTTGTTATATAGGAAAACTAAGTCATTGTAATTTTCTTCTACCCTTAAATTATAGTCAGAACTATTAACTGGACCATTATATTTATAGTCTCTTTTTCTTGTGTTAATTATATCAGCCATTTACTTTACCTTTTCGAGTGTAGAGATTCTAGAAACTAATCTAGATATTCTTCCCTGATTCCTTAATATAGTACTCAAATATAAGTCATCTTGATCATTTGGATCACTGTAGTCTTTGGTGTCTGAGTCAATATAAACAGTCAAATCCTGAACTCTATTACTTACACCATCACCTCTTAGTATTTCTCTAAGATTATCTATAGAAAGATCATTATAAATAGAAGTTGTTCCAGTCAACTGCTCAACTTTAGATTCTATATTAGAAGATACCTGCTCAAGGTTTGACTGTATCCTATTAATATCCATAAGTATCTGCATTGATTCCCTATTATGTTGCTCACTACTCCTAGGACCCCTATATATGGCCCTAGTCTTATCTAACAGTGGAGTTATCAGCTTATTAATTTTGTTGTTTCCCGTATAACTTATAGCCATTTTAAATCCTATGAATCAGTATGCTTAAACTTTACCCTAACCGCATTTACGGTTGGTGTAACCAAAGGATTTGAACCCCTAAAAAGATCAACCCTATACCTAACTGCAGTAATAATGTCACTTACATCTTCGTAGTATTTTATCAAAGAATTAGATTGTATTCGTTTTGTTGACAGTATCTGATTTTCTCCATAAACATTCTGTATAGTAAACGCATTAAGGGAATCAAACGATCTTCTTCTAAACTCAATTGGATCTAGGTAGGTAAAGTAATCCAAATATATTGTCCCATACTCTGACAAGCTTACTCCGGACATTATACTAACCGTTTGAGTAAAGTTTGTAAAATTATCATATCCTATTTGAATATTATTTACACCCTTAACAAAATTCCACTCTATAGAACTAGACAAATTTCCTTTAGGAATATCAGAAATTAAATTACCGTTTAAATAAATAGACAAGTTAAAATCTAAAGACGACTTAGATATAGTTTGAACTGTTGCAACATCTTGATCACAAAGAATTTTACAAGACATAAACCCAGATCCACTAGGTCTTATTGAATCAATAACCACAGCCTGATTCTTTACTAGGTCAGGCGTTACAATCCCATCTGATATTTGATTTAACCAATAGCTAACAGATTTATATAAATCAGATGGACTACTTGAATATTCAAAATAAGAACGCAGACCATTTATTCCACTTAGTATAAATGGATTAACAACATTAAGTCCAGATGGAACATTTTTAAATCTATAAGCTGACTTTTCTGTAGCGTACGGGACCGGTATTGGATTTCTTAAATTAAGATTTGTGGAATCATTGTCCACAACAACATCAATAAACGGAGATGTATTTGAATTAAAATAGACTGTCTTTAAATTTGAAGACAGGAAAGAAATTTCCTTAGAAAAGCTTCCAGTATTTATTGATCCTGGATCTAATGAATACCAATTAAAGTCAGACACAGACTGTGCACCATCTACATCTGGAGCTACATAATACCTAATTAAACTATCATCTGGCACATTTTGATCAACATCTAAAGATACTGTGCTTATCTCTAAATTTGAATTATCTATGACCGGCAAAGATATTGATTTAGAAACTAATACACCTTTTTTATCATGGTAATCTGAACCTATCAGTATTTCACTAATTCCAAATCTATACTTATACGGGAGAGAAGACCCATTAACTATCTCGTCATGCTCATACTTATACAAAGTTAACACAGCTCTATTGTACTTTTGATTTGGAACAATGAAAGAAAATCTATCATAATCTCCTTTTGAATTTTTAATGATTTCAACACTTTGTTCACTAGCATTAGAAGGAGTTAATGCTAGTGCAGCACTGCAGGGAGAAACAGAAATTAACCTTAGATTAATTTTAGATATAGAAAAAGATGAACTAATAGGTATATCTAAAACTACTGAAGCTACGGCAGGTGATTGTGATTCTACGGTTGTGGACCAAAAGGTATCTGTTAATCCATCAAATACTACATCAAAATCTGACACATCAGAAGAACTAGAAATAACTTCACCATTTATAATCTTACTCATGCTAACGTTAGATGATGTTACCTGATCTGCTGCGATAGCATTAGAGAGATCTGAGGTTATAACAGGTACCGAAGTCAAACCATTAACAGTATCTACGTACGCAGTAGATAAATCTAGATCAACATAATCTGTTGTTGAAAATGTATCTAAGAATGAATAAAAGTAGCCATCCGAATTTTCATTAGAAAAAATAAGTTGATCTACAATAGATTCTAAATCCTTTCTTTTTGCCCTAAGGTTGTCCAACTTGTTATTTAAGGCTGTAATGACAGACAATATCTGATTATTATTTTCCCAAACTAAATCATACAGAACCTCTAAATTTAGAAGCGTGTTAGCCATTAGCTGGTTAACAACATCGACATCAATAACGTCTTCCTGATCTAACTCGGAAAAATTAATTCTAACTGGAGAACCTAAAGAATTTTGAGCAAAGTAAGCAGAGAAGAGTCTTCTAACATCCTGATCATTTGGCTGAACACCTTTTGCATATAAAGCTTTATATACATTATTTAAAAATTTTCTTTTCTGAATACTAGGTATATCTATCATCTTTTCACCTTTGCTATCAGTTCATAAGATCTTACTTCAGGAGTAAAGTTTGAACCCCTAGATCTCACTGCCTGAATCATTACCATAACACTATCTATTCTTTCTGGTATATCTGGATAGTTTAAATATAGTACACCAGGTAATTCAAAGTCCTTCGGAACATTATTGTTAAACGAAACTATCTCAGGGATACCTTCGTTATCTAGCTGTATCGGACTTATTCTTATCCAAGAATCTCCACCGTTTACAGATATATAGTAATATAAATTTACGTTAGGTGAGAAAGAATTACTCACATTACTGTCCACAGATAGCATGATTGAATCTACTGGAAAGTTAAAAATATATGGAGTAGAAACTACTTCAAATTGAGAACTATAAGTCTCATGATAAACAGAAATATCTCTTAAGCCTATTGCAAATCTCTTTGCATAATAAAGCTCTTTTTGTAGCTTTAATGGAACACTGTAATAAGTGTCTACATCATTAAAAGTTCTTTCAAAAAATCTCACCTCTATATCATCCAAGTCTAAAATGAACTCTGCACCAAAGCCACCGAGGGAACTTGCACTTAAGATGTACCTACCTTCTGAATCTTGCTGATTATTGCCATCTTGAGCCCAGTCTTTTAATGATTGGACATCGGCATCCCCGTCCTCCTGATTATCAAAGTACCTAACAGGTACACCCTCAAAACTCGGTCCCAACTTTAACTCACTTGATATGGAAGGATTACCTTCAACCCATCTAGTGAAGTAATAATCTCTTGTGACGCCATCTCTTTCCATCGGCAAAACAATTACATACTTTGAATAGGTAACTGGCTTTCTTCTTAACGTTACAGGAACGTTCTTTCTTGCATCTGCTTGAACCTTGTATCTATTTGGAACAGAATACTGGGGCAGGATTGACTTATAATCAAATCTTATTTCTTCATAAACTTCAGAACTTAATGCTTCTGGATTAAATCTAGATAAACCATAAAACGGGCTATTGTCTTCGTTGCTATCATCTAGGTAGTCTGGAGCCCAGTAAATATGCTGTATATCAATATCTTTTGGATTTGTTTGACTAAACCTTATCTTTATTTTTGAAACATTTCTTTCATCAAACCTGACCACAGCATTGTTGTAGAAATATGAACTAGAGAAGTCTAAATTAATTGGAGCTATAGACGAACCAATAAATATAGGATTAGTTAGAACTTCTTCCGACGATCCATCTTGACTATAAACGAGGACAGATGAAACCTTAACAAAGTCCATAGATGCAAAAAATGGACTTATGTTAATCGCATTAGCTATTGGAGAATTTCTTGACTCCAACACAACATCTACCTCAAATGGTTGTGACACATCATGGTTTGACCAATTTAAAAGAGTTCCCTCATCTACTCCGGGAACTGATCCCTTCTCCGCTATGTAGCAAAACTCTTTTTCATTCCTTAGTGAGAAATTGTCTGAAATTGTTTCCCCATTTTGATCTCTAACAACGTCTTTATCAACATATATAACTTCACATTCAAAAGAAGTTAGAGGGTTTGAATCTATGATATTATTTGGGTCATTTAAGTTTGGGCTGTCTTCAAAAACATACTTATAAGTAGTATCTACATCTTGAGAGCTACCAATTCTTACCTGGTGATTGTTGCCCCTCTTGCCGTTGTAAAGCGGATCGACTACACTGATAGTACTTATTAGCCAATCTTTAGATCTTTCCACTGAAAATGAAGCTGACCCATTTTGTATCAATGGAGTCATACCCTTTTTTATCAGAGATATATCTACCTTATCTGCGTTCTCAAAAGAATCACCAAAATACACTAAATCATCAGAAGGACTCTTGTTGTACATCTTTAGTATCTTTGACTTAGAAGATATTCTGTCTAGATATTTTTTTTCTTTATCAATATTAGTTTTCATCATGTTGAAAACATTCACGGTTTTAGCTGACAAATAGTCAACATCAACAGTGATAGCGTTTATATCTTGAGATAATGACTGAGTAAATCTATTTAATTTATCAGAAAATGGTGGCTCACCTTTTATAAAGGGATCCAGATAAGTCAAAGGCCTAGAAACTTTCTCGTATAGCTGACTCATTATTTCAGTATACTCCTGCAGCCTCTCTGCATCGTCTCTAAAAAGACCATTTAAATCTTTTTGATAAAACTCAGAAAGCTTCATAAATATTTGGCTCAGAACCAATGTGTTTGATGATGCTTGTGCCATTTTAAATCTCTATTCTTGATAAAAAGTTTAGCTTATCGTAATAAGGGTCGTAATTAATTGTTTTAATTTTAGCTATTAAAGTATCAATTTTATCAGATATGTTAATTTCTGATACGTTTTTTCTAACTATAACTCTTATACGCACAGAATTAGGTATGTAACTATACTCTACAAAAAATGTTGAATCTATAGATCTATCAAAAACTAAATTATTTCCATTTACATAAAACAACGGAGTTGAAGACTGATAAAACTGAACCGACTTAGAAGAGTTAGTATAATTTGTTAAGTTGATTGCGTAAGTCCCATCATTCAGTCTAACCCTAACAGGAGAATATCCAGAACCAGAACCTAAAAATATAGTACCAATTTCAGAATTGTATGTACAACTTCTCTTGTATGTTTCATTTACAAAAGGAATGTAATCTAGCTTAATAGAATTTGTCTGACCAGTTCTCAAAAATCTTTGCCCGGAACCAAAACTACTAGAATATATTTTTACGGAATCTTTATGTATATTTGTTTTAATAAAATCAAGTTCATACGGATTATAACTTGATAGATTAACTGAATAGCCAACAGTAAATATTGAAGACTGACTATATAAAGAATTATCTAATAATCTTATTGTACTATTGATTTCATCAAAAGAAAAAGAACTAGGGTCACACAAAACCCCATCCTTGTATAATAGTACACTTGTTCCAATTGCCCTAAAACGTGTCTTGTACTTGTATTCTGACAAATCAAAAACTACAAACTCAGAATCTACACTTCTATAGTTTAGGGGTAAAATAGGAATCCAATCATCTTCACTAGTTGGATTGTCTACATTGCTGATAGATACCTCATAAGAAGATAAACCTGGAATATCTAACCCCTGAATATCCGACAACAGATGACCAGTAACAGAATCTAACTTTACCTTCATAGCCAGTGGCTGACCATCTGTTTGTATTTTCTTAGTAACAAAACATGCCTTACTTGGAGACGTTGACTCATGTACTGTGTTCAAAAACTCTATAGATTTTATAGAAAATACGTATTCGTAAAAATCAGATCTTTCCTCTGCAAAAGTTGCATCAAGAGCATCTCTCTTGGAGTTAATTAATACTGGAGGGTTGAAATTCTGCCTTCTGTAGTCGTTAATCATTGATTGAGACAACCTAACAGCCCCCGATATCCCCGACAAAGAAAAAGACTTACGAGAAGATTCCGAGCTACCTACATGTGTAGATGGAGAAACAAATGAACCAGTTCTATCCATTGCATATGAGACTGCATTGATCATCCTTTCAAAATTCCTACTGAGCTCAACAGCAGGGACTTCTGATATGTCATAGTTGTCAACCATCATTATTTCATTTCTGATAACATTTGCCAGCGGATCAATTTTAGCTGGAAATGAATTAGAGTAATAATCTTTATTTTGATTTTTATTCTTTATAAATCCAGATATTGTATTCCTCTTATTGAAATAGAATAGAACCATATCTTGATTTTTACTAAATTCTTTTCTCCTATTAACAGATCTTAGATTAATAAATCTTTGAATGCTCTTTGAATTTATTTCAGAGCTTATAGGAACCATCTTATTTCTAACATAAGATTTTTGAGAGAATATAAAAATTAACTTTGACACTTGCATTTGGTCAAAGGACACCTCATGAGTACCCTTTAATAAAAGTGGTGAACTTAGAAGCAGCTTATAATCAGCCTGATTAACAGTTGACTCTTGGTTGTTGAGATCTGCGTTAAATGCTACCACCTGAAGTAGTGTCAGCCCATTTGATATATTTGGATTCAATCTAATTGTATCCATTTGAACAGGAGAAGTGAACTGAATCTCTGATACAACCTCTGCCCCCTTTTGACCTACATAGTCATAGTTTATATACTGAGAATAATTAGACAAAAAGGAAGTAAGTATAACTGGAGATTTAACAGTAACGTTCCAGGAATTCTGCACGTCTTGATTCAACACGTTTGAAAAGTCTGAATCTGAAGTTACATAAGAAGAAAAATTATTAGATAAAGATATAGAACTAACCCTATCCAAAACACTAAGATTTGTATAATTTTTTCCAACTTTAAAAAATCCAGTTACAGAATCGACAAATCCATTTCCACCAAGCGGAAAAGTTACACCATCTCTGTCAGGTATTCTAAAGCTAACTCCATCAGATCTATAGTCTCCTTCAAAGTTGTCAAATTTTTCTATATAACTTGAATTATAGAAGTCATCTTTACCAGATAAAAATTCATAATTATCTATGAAAGTTTTTAAATCATTTAGATCTTTTTCTAACTTATTTATTTCTGATGAAAAAACTTCTATCATAGAACCAATAGCTGTAGCTATTCCATTTGCTGTAGAAAACAATAATTTCATTCTAGATGAAGAATCCCTAAACATATCTGTAAGCAGTTCCCTAGTTAAAGTAGATCCAGGAGCAACTCTGGCTGCAGCAAAATCTACTGGGGACCTAAATGCAGATAACTGTGTAATTATCTGAGATACATCATACTTACTAACCTTCATTTGTCTAATCAAACTAGATACAGTTGAATTAGTTCCTGTAGATAACGTTCCAAAAGTTGTAGGAAGTAAACTTAACATAATTAACCCCAGGGATTCCCTTCCATATCTTGCAGGTCGTAGACGACTCCAGCAGTTAGGTTATTAGAGATGATTCTATAAATCTCATAATTTCTAGTAAAGTGATTTCTAACTTCTTGCGGTATTCTTATAACAACATATCCGCCATTTGGATAGGCGTGACCTGAAGGTGGCTGAACGTCCCAAGCTGAATCTAGACCAGCAATGTTTTCAAACTTTTCATTATTTAAATACCCATCAACAACCCCACCGCCTCTACTTCTTGTATCTTCTATTGCTGCGGGTGTGTTATTCGGATTTCTTAAAGTATATATTATTGCTATCTTTAGAGCAAAAGGATTATACAAATGAGAAGTTTTATCAAAAATTCTAGAATCATAAGTAAAGTTAACACTAGTAGTATACTCGTAATCTTCTACAAGCTCATAAGAAACCGTATCATTAGAATTTGAGGATTTCCAAACTTGTGCAGGTAATATGTATATATATAAAGGATCTATAAATGAAACATAATCACTACTTAAGACTGGATTGAGAGGAATCTGATTCCCATTGACCTGTCTGAAATATATTTGCTTATCCTTAGTCGTATAGTCTACTTTTATAAGTGAAGGATCTGAAGGAACGATTCTAGTCTTAAAATCTATTACACCCGTAAAGGAATTTACATCTCTAACATCCTGATACGGCACCTCTGTCCATTCAGAATCTACACTTTGTTTCGTGTAAATCTTTAACACTGGTTTCATGCCACCAACTATTGAACCCTCATTAGTAGTTGGATGATTCCAAACAAGAAGAGGAGTTCTCCTTAGTCTTATCCTTTTTTCATTAATTAAAACTGGATTCTCATTATAAACATCATAATGACCATAACCATATATATCTGACCAAGTTGTATCTATATCTTCAGAAATATCATAATTACAATAAAGCTGCTGACCAACATATTGATTCTTCCAATCAGAATAATTTGCAGAATCCGGTATAGTTATATTCTTTAAAAACTGACCAGAATAAATGGGAAGCTCCCAACAATCTCTTTTCGTTAACGACGAGTAAATATTTCCAACTCTAACACTAGAAGGTGTATTAACCTTAACTGAAAATATTGCATACACTGATCTTAAAGGAATATTTACTGGTATAAATGTTTGCGAAACCGTGGGCCCCAAATACTCATTTGAACCCATAGTGTTACCGTCAGCATCTATCGCACAAACACCTATGTATATATTATCTATTCCTCTATCTATAAAATCTAGATAAGTTATCTTTTTGCCTATAAATTCTTTTTGCGAATTATCATAAAACCCATAAATAAAACCATCTTCATTAACAAGATTATTGATAACAGCAAAGCTTCCATATCTCTTATCTGTTTCAATGTCATCTATAATACTTAGACCACTATTGATATCTTCTGACGACGGAAGACCTTCAGGGGTTCCATCATCTTTACAGAAAAGCATTACCCCATCTAGTACCGTAATAGTATCTCTCTGCGGAAGTACATCACCAGATACGGCGCTCTTTAATTTGTAAGAAGAAATTTGATTTACATATCTCTCCACTTGAGTTCCAGCAAAGAACGTAGCATTGGTTGACAAAACTACCGAGTAGCTATTGTTATCCCCAGATGACTGTGCGAGTAACACTGGAGGGGTTCCACCAACGTCTGAATCGTAATGCTCCTCTCCCATTACATCATAAACTTTTTCAATGCTGAAAGAAATACTATTTAATCTTGAAGCAGCTTGCTTTAGATTAACTGAATAAATATCGTCACCAGTCTGCCTAAACAAGTAGCCTTCAGAACCAGTATTTCTTATATCTGAAGATGGTATGTTTAAATTATTATAGTCTCTTTCTAGGGCATTTGTTGAATGATGGTAAAATCTAATTCTAGTTACCCTTATATCCAAGGCGGAAGAAAGGAAATTTAATGGATTATAGGATTTTGACCCATTTGAATCAATAGATATATTCGGGACTGTGTCAGATACTAAAGTTAAATCAACTAAAACTTTAGTCGGAATATTAGCCTCAGGCGATCCCGGGACAAAAGGTTGCGTAACACTCGTCTCAGAAATTGAGGTAGTAATGTCAGCTCTAATTTTTCTAATTCCGAATCCTTCTGCATATCCATATCTAGATGGCAAAGATCTACCAGCAACCTTAAACCATATGTATCTAGCATTTGAATGGCTCTGACCCAAGTTTATCTCTATGGTACCATTTCTTGCATCCTTATACACTTCTTGAGAATTTTGATAAGCTTCTGCGCCTGCCCTAGATGAAGCGTATCCAATATGAGATACGGTAAAATTATTCCACTCTGAATCTGGTGTTATGATAATTTTATTTATCATATAACTTTCTAGAGTTTGCGTTGCTGGAGGAACCTCAAACACAAGGAAGTCAGCGGTTTCTGTCGGCCCCCTTGTGCCGGTAAATGAAAGCTTTCTATATCTAGCATCGTTTGCGGCTAATGAATATGCCTGAACCGTGCCCCTCGCTGCGTCCCAAAAATCTTGAACACCTGCACTGGAAACCATAGACTTAACCTGATCCCATCCGCCATTGGACTTAAGGGTACTCTTCATTATTCCCCAATATTTTGCCATATACCATTTGGTCTCTGAATCTACTTTTCCATCAATAAATCTTTCACCAGCTTCTCGTTGGAATTTTGTTATTCCACTAGCAGTAGCAGGACCATAATATCCATCTATACTATACGGATAATAATCTGTTCCATTATTCTTATATAAAGTGTAAGCTTTTAAAAATATTTGTATATAACTTGCATAACGATGCCTATAGCCTGAGGATATTGTTGCGTTGGTGCCACCATTGGCTATGTCTACATCTCCAGTATAAGGAAAAACGTTTTCAGCCCAACTGCTACTACTTGTTCTAAGTCTATCTTCGTCTACAGCGGACTCTAGATTTATAACTCTTATTGTAGAATTTCCTATAGAAACATTTGTTTCAGTTTGTTCTGGTGTATCTTCAACAGCTGCCTTATAGTAATTTCCTACTATTTCCAAAGTTGCCGAGGCAGAGAGTTCTGCAGAAAATTCTACAGGTTCATTAGAAGCTACAGAATGAGTATATGCTGAATCTAAATCAAATCTGTATTCCTTAAATTGCGATAAAGGATTAATTGTATTAAGTAAGTTTCTTTCGTTAGAACTACTTACGAGATCATTTCTTATAGTGTAGGGTCCAAATGTATCTGGAATAAATAATGAAGGAGAATAGGTCTGAGTGTAAGCCATGACCCCATTAGTTAATGGATCAACAATCTTCCAAAGATTATAAGAAGAAGGAATGTTTTCATCAACAATAGGATTTGAAACCCTATTACAATTCCTCAGATCAACATCTTGATTAGTGATTTCAATATAGAAATCAATGTCAGAAGAATCTAAATTAGACAATCTTTCAGACTGAAAATCAGAAAGGAATTCTGAAAGTTTCGACTTATAAAATTCAAAAATATTATCATGTCCATCGACAAGATTTACTGCGTATATAGTTGATTCATCTTCGTTAGAAACCTCTACATATCTAGAAAGTTCATCATCTCTAATAACAGCTGAGTCCATAACCCAAGACGATCTCCACCTAGAAACGTAGTTATACAATGTCGACCTGTCATCTTCAAACCTGGATGACTGTGCTCTTAAATAAAGTCCATAGCTAATAATATTATACAAAAACTTAAAAGGACCCTCTTGAGTGGCCGAATAAAATCTGGCGGCAAAGTCGAGATTTGATGAACCGTAATTAGAAGTGACAATGTCAGAATTAGATAAATCGACTACATTGTTAACATAGTCTCCTAAGCCAAAAGATGTTCCTACTATCATACCAGACGTCACAGCATCTGCATTTGTACCTGACCTAACTAAAGAAACGGCTATAGCTTTCTCCTCACCACCTGCAGGTATAGTTGCAGACATGTTATTTTGCTGAGAAACAGATGAGAAATAGGGATAAGACTTGTAGCTTGAAGAAATATTTATATAATTAGTTCCATGTATGCCATAATTTTCAGACTCAAATATATCTGAACTTATAGTCCATCCACCATTCTTTGTGTAGTCTATTAAAACATTATCTAAATTTAACGTCACACTCTCTGCTGAATGCAAGCTTGACGACAAAGTAAGGCCAGGATCTATGGCTGCAGCGTAATTTGTGGACTGTTCACTCGGCTCAATATCTACTATTAATACTCCATTACTTTGTGAATACTGAAGCAGCTTAGAAGCCTGAGAAGAGGTAACAGGTATATTCACGTTAAAATACAATATGTCAAACTGAAGTAAATCACTTAATTCTACTTCATCCAAATTAACCATCCAGTAAGATGACTGATCTGAATTAAAGCTTGTCTCATTATTGTTATTTAATGGATTGACGAAATTGTAGTTTGACAGATTAAAAGGAGAATCCTGAAGTCTCTTAAAAATATATGGATTTGATTGTTCTCTTGTATCAGAAGTATCTTCCGAGCCAACATATAAGACTCCAGCATTAACTGTTCTTATATTTATTCTACCAGAATTATCTATATCTATTCCGTAATTAACTTCATCAAAATCAACTGATGCCCTAGACCTTGCTATTAGTCTCCAGTTAAAAACCTCATAGGTTCTATTATCTTTTATTGACTTCTTACTTGCCAACACTTGAAAGCCACTATTAATGGGAGTGCCAGAAGTTAAATCTGAATATCTTTCATTATGCTTTTTGATTGAGAAAACTCTTTTATGTGTATAATTTGAGTCAACAATATAAGAATCCTCAGGAAACTCTGAGAATATTGGTACTGCGTTTATGGTTTCCGAATACTCCAATTCCTGATTAAACATGATTCCATTTTCATCTGCCTCAATCTTATTGTACACAAGTTTTAAATTTACTGGTTTATCTGCATCAAGTAGAACTATAATCCTATGTGGTAATTCAAATTTATTTATATTCTGATCTGTTCTAAAAGATTCTAACAGGATCCTATACTTTCTTCTTGCAGAAATTGGATCAACATATTCAGAACCATCTTGATTAATTACCTTAATATTTAGATCTACAATTCTATCTGGATCCAAGTATTGACCTAAACTAATAAATGAAAAATTGGGTTCAGACGGCGTAAAAAATCTGCTAATATATTTATAGTGAGCAAAATCATTTGGATTCAGCAGGGTGGGATCCATTGGTTCTGTTGTAATCGGAAAGTTTAATGGTATATTGGAAATTGTTATATCATTTGATGGAAAATTATACCCGTACTCATCGCTATGTAAATAACCTAGAACATTTGGGTAAGCAAAAAACGCCTCATTGTCAACAGATTGTTGAATTACATTCTCAGCAATTGACTTTGACGTATCTATCAATGATAGGGTATTAGATGGAGTTACGGTATCTGACTTAAACCAGGCTAAATTAACGGCATCAGAGGGAACCTTGGTTCCAAGTCTTATTGCTTTTTCTTTTTGATTAATAGTTACATTTTCAAACTTTTTCATCAATCTTCCTCATGATCAGGATGTAGATCCCCATAATTTGTAAGTATATCTGGAGTGCTACCCAGTAATCCCATTTGATATTGATCATATCTGGTAAGTGGAACCCATTGCGGTGGCTCCCAAATGGGAGTGGCACCTGTTGCTACAGCAGATGTCATATTGCTATGCAGGTACCTAAATGCTGGCGTTGCATAGAGCTGTACACTTTCAGTGTAAGACGGAGAAACACCTCTAGGTATCATGACAACCTCTGAGGCATAATTTATGTTATCATACACCTCATTCCAATATATTACCTCTCCACCTATAGTAATGTCTGAAGACCCTAAAACCTCACCCATTGAAGTAAGTATAGACTCTACTGCAGATATGTCATCAAACTCTATAGCTGCAAATCTAACTCCAGGATTACTTCTTTCATTTGAGGTTATTAGACCAGTGATAAAGAAAGATCCATCAGAAGAAGTTGCAATCGTAGATATAGAAGAACCTTCGATTGCATCATACAATGACTCTCCGACCTTTACAGTTAAGTCTACTGATGCAGGTAAAGGTAACCCGTTCCAATATACCTGACCTGATATAGCTACATCGGTTAATCCATCTGCGGTGACGCTTTGCCTTATAGGAACTGCCTTTATTCTCAAGCCAAATTGAGAAGTTCTAACAACTCTAAAAGGAACAAGCTTAGAGTAACCTTCGGAAACACTATTGTCTCCACCATTAGGAGTAGCACTGCCTATACCCTCTATGACAATTTGGTCATTGGGTGTTGCAGAAGGTATAGACCCAGAATATCTAACTATAGTTTTACCAAAACCATTTTTGTTGGTAGTCACATACTCTGGCGTTGCCGATATATTATCTCCATAAACCCTAAAAGTTTGTCCAGGTTTTAGATTCATATTTTCATCATAAGAAACTAACGATAAATTCATTAAATCATTATAGTCATCTCTAATATACCCAGGAGACAGCACTGAATCTATAGTATTGAAATCATATTCAGAACTAGAGAGATAGACAAATCCTTGATTAAGTGGATTATCTAAATTATCTATATCTAGATCTATAGCCTTGTATCCTATATCATCATCTGATTCATACATAATACTATAGTCAGAGTCAACTGAAGGCGTTGTGGATAAATGTAAAATTGAGCTATAAGAATCTACAGAAGAATCATAGACATCTTTATCCACAAAAAAGGCATCGTTTACATTATATGAAACTTCGTAAGATCTCCCCTTAACAGCAGGAGTGGCCTGAGAAAATACA